>SDBS01000569.1_pt1 | contig 36242 bp, 41 predicted proteins | sample 2277091 | NCBI WGS metagenome assembly SDBS01 (sample SAMN10404972, study PRJNA504765) | marine sediment metagenome | isolation source: marine sediment core GS10_PC15, 163 cmbsf | place: Arctic Ocean: Southern Knipovich Ridge | collected 2010
CTTAGTTCGGTTTTTTAATCCTCCCTCTGTCGTCGCAAGGTCGGCTTTGAGTCTTTTTATTTCGCAACCATAACATGCTCCTGTTACACCGTACCCACATTTCGGACACGGCTCTTGGCTACAGAGCAATTTTATGTCCTCCTGTGCCGCCGCAAGCTCAGCCTCTAATTTCTTGTAACTATCAATGAGCCTGTTTCGGCTTTTTTGAAGTGTGTCAAGTTCGGCGCGAAGTCGGGTAGCAGTACATTGAATACAGGTTTTATCCCCCTCGATAGTATTAGGTATATAGTGTTCATGTTGGCATTTTTCACTCATTCTTACCTCGCTTTCATTCTATTTCTATGTTCTGAACTATAATAATGCTCATTCATATAAATATTTCCGGTTTAAGTTCTTTAATAAGCCATTTGTAATTAGGGTATTGCTCAAGAAAATCCAATAAATATTCGGGTGTTTTTTCCATAATCCAGCTTGTGTATTCTTTACGCATTTTTTCTTTTTCTTTTTCCAGTTTCAATTTTGCGATACGGCCTTTGTTCTGGTCTGTAACATCTTCATCTTCCCACCGTTTGTGCTTGAGCCACTTACGGGCATCGGGGGTATATTTGCCTTGTTCTGGACGAACGGACATAGCAAGTTTTCGCTCATCTGTATTCATTTTACACCATTCGAGAAACGCACCGGACTTGTCCTGTTTAATAATCCTGCCAAAGCCATTCGTTCTGCCAGGATATAATTTCCAGAACTTCTCGAATTGTTCGGTGTATTTCATTTCAAACTCCACACAATCATATTGTCTCTAAGAAAAGGTAGCCTGAAAATATAGCCTGTATCAGCGATCTTGTCATACTCTAATTCTTTGACGCGCCGTTGTATCTTGTAATAATCCATGTTTGCCAATCGCGATAATTCTCTGGCAGTTACGCCGATATGTAATCTCGCAGGGTTAGCAAATACGTCCCTGAACGCCTGTAGGACTTCGGCTTGTTGGTTTGGTAATATCAACCTTTTCGGCAGCTGTATATGACGACAGGGGGTCGTCCCGGTGGCTTTTGGCTGTACCAGGGAATAACGTGCCGGATTGTTCTGAGGAGTATTTGTTCGTCGAATTTTCACTTTCAATTTTTGTACTCCCCAGTCCAAAGCCGTTTCGTGGTCGGAATAGAATACGTCAAGCCAGCCCTTTTTCGGTCCCCTATCTAATACCGGAACTATTCCATAACCGGGAATATCCAACATCGTCCCAAAAGCTATCTCAGGCGGCGATGCAACGAACTTGTCGCCAGGCATGATTATATGCCCGGAAGCCGTAATACCGTCTGAGAATCGACCACAGCACGCTTCGCAGGGACAATAAGCGGTAACAGTAAACAAAGAGCCATCCGTGGCTCTATTCATCGCCCACGTCCCTGTGAGAACTACCGCGGCTATACACCCTAATAATATCAATGTCATTTTGGTTCTGTGGTTCATTGTTTGTTCTCTGTGTGTATGTTGCCGATGACTTTTCCGCCTTCATTAAGAGCATGGTTAAGCGTATAGCCACCAACAGTATATTGCGCAGTATCATCATCAAATATAACTGCATCTTTTATGGTTCTTTTTTGCAAGGCTTCAACAAAACCGTACTCTTTAACAAATTCTATTAAGTCCCCCTCCCACACTTTTATATCTTTGAAATATTTTTCTGTTTTGCCGGTGTATTGCCCTACGGTGTCGGGGTGGACTTCATAACCATACGTTTCAATTCTTGTTGCCCCATTTTTGGCTTCCCAAAAACAAGCCTCGTCTTTTATCCATTTATCAGGAATTATCACCATTTTGTCATCTATAAGTTCGCAATATGAAACTAAATATCCATACACCCATTCCCCGTTATCTTTGCGTTTGCCTCTGAATTTTATCTCTTTCATGTTTTCCTCAACTTATCCTTAATTATGTATTCTGGTCTTTTTGCTTCTAATTTTTCCACGTTCATTTCTGGAAAATTCAAATACGCGAACTCCCCATGTAACTCTTTTGCCTTTTTGTCATAAGCCCTTGCAGCTTTAATTTCAGAATTGTGTTTACTTTGGTTACATCTTAGGTGGGCGGCTTGTACGTTTGTGGGAGTATCTGCGCCTCCCTTGGATAACGGAACAATATGGTCTATACTTTTGCTTTTTGGGCCTGGCCATTTAAGCCTTTTGTTTATTTTTTGATTACAAATGCCACATATCCAATTATCTCGTTCAAAAATATCAATATCCGTATAGGGTTCATGGTTGTTACCATATTTTAACGCCCTACGTTTCCTGTCCGATCGCACCGTAACTTCGGGGTGCACTTCATAATAACGCTTACTTTGTAGCTTACACACATCTTTATGTGCATCACGATAAGTTTTCATTTGTGCATTATATTCTTCTCTATGAGATTCTCGGTAAATTTTCTGTTGCATCCTGATTTTATCTTTGTGAGTTTCGTAATAAAGTTTTTTTTGCCTTTTATGAGATAGATAATACCATCTACTTTGTGCTTTTTGTTTTGACTTTGTAATCATCTTCGTACTATCTCCTATAATAGTTAATCCTAATATAAGTCGGGTAGCAGAGCGGTTAGGATGTCCGCCTTTTCGGTCGCTAAACCTATCTACCCGTGATTTTACACCATACTTTATCATTTGTACAGGCTTTTTTTATTTTCTGAGTTCTTCATCAGGCGGGGTTACAGGCCATTCCATCTCAATCGCTTTCGATAAGATATTCTCGATAAAGGCCGTCATATCCTTTTTGCCTACGCCGATGATAGTTAATCTTGATACTGGCTGGCCATTTTCAGCTAACCATGTTTCGCGCTTCAATAACTCCGGGCCGAAACAATGCTTTTTAAGTTCCCTGTCCCACCATTCCTTTGATTCTCCCGACCAATCGGACAAACCTGTCAGGCATACACCTTTATACCATTTTCTTTGCCTGTCGGTATGGTACTCAAGCGGGGACAATATCTTCATCGCACCGCCTTTTTTACAGTCAAGCCATATCTCTGCTAATGTTTTTTCAAAACAAGGGACTCCATCAATCATATTTATAATCTGATATTCAGGCATTTTGCTCCTGTCTATCTGTTACCTTGTCGCTGAAACAACTTGGACAAAGCCCATTTTGGTTTAGTCTATCAAACTCACGGTCGCAACCAATACAGATATACCGGCACTCTTTTTGTTCTGTTTTCTTGCCGAATTTATCTTTTGCGGTTTGCTCGGCTTCCCTGAGTTTTTCATCCGGCACGCTGTCCGCATCGCCGTTCATGCCTTGGTCGATTTCAAATTGGCTGCGGTTCTCAGGCATATACATTTCGGGCTTGACGTTCTTTGTGAACCATTCGGCGGCGTCGGCAATCTGTGATTCAGTAGGATATTTTTGATTCTTGGCGTACATAATAGCCGCGATTTTCCTGTTGTTAGTCCGCTTGCCTTTTACCGGGGGGAGTTTCTTGCAGATAGCGTCGATTATCTTTTGCTCTTTTGGGGACGGATTAGATACTCCGGGCGGCTTCTGCTCTGACCCCGCTCCGTCGTCGTCCTGGTCGGCTTCTGCCAAACCAAGAGCCGCCTTTAGCGTGTATCTTTGCAGATATGTGATTGTGCTACCGATAGCCTGTATTGCATTTTTGCTACCAGACGTATCAGGTCCAGCCGAAAGGCAAGTTGTTTCACTGTGTCCCAGAACGTGAGTAATCTTGCAAGTGACCTTGATTTCTTTGTCAGCCGTATCTGTTACCCAAGAATGAGAAAGGCCATGCTTGCTAAGTAGAGGGGCTATAACGAACACTATATCCGCTAAACTGGCGTATTTGCAGTTGTGGCCATTCTTTTGCTTTATGATCTTTGGTGATTCGGATAGGAACTCTGCCATAGCTTTGACATAGGCTTTCTTTGCCTCGTTAGCTTCGTAACGCTCATTGACTTCCAGTAACTTCATTAGCTTGTCAGCGTCAATATTGCCGTCTGTTGACGCTAATGTTATAATCCGCATAAGCGGTGCTTCTTCTGTTTTTTGTATTTCGTTATTCATTTTGTTCTCCTTTTGAGAATTTGTTGCCTTTCGTATTCTTCGGCTTGTTGTTCGTAATACATTTGCTCAGTCATTTTCTTGCTCCTTAAAACACTGGTTTGGTTAAAATTTGCATCATTTGGTTCATTTCGTCTATGAACATCTGTATTTTGATATGCAGTTCCTTGATATAGGCATCGTCCCGATAAACTCTTTCGCAGAAAAACGGCCTCTGTCGTACACGGGGGTCGTAACTTACAAAATCGCACCACTCCCGCTCGCAAACCCATAATTGGCCTTGAATCTGTGGTTTATGGGTGGTCGGTACTTTGTCGTCAATAAGCGCCAAAATATGCGTTGTTGGCAACGGGCATTTTATCTCGATTAAGCCCTCAGAGCCCACTAAGCCGTCAGGACTTGCGCCAATATTTTCGTTTCGCTCGACAAACCCGACCTCTTGAATAGAAACATCGTTGAGTAGTTCGTAGTATTCTCTGGCATAAGGCTCGATCTCCTGTCCCCTGACCATCACAGCGTTCGAGAAGCCCTCCTGTGGCTCTTGTGTGAGGCGCTCGGCGATTAGTTGTATCATGTACGTCTTACGGGTTTTACCCTGTCCACCAGCTATAGCTTTGCCGAAACAGCTTGCAGTAACTTTGCCTAACCGGACGGCGTACCACTCAGGACTATTCTGTTGACATTCGTGTACTATCATCTTGGTCGTATTCCTCAAACTCGTCCTCAGTTTCTTCGTGTTCTGGTCTTTCAGGCCATTCGTAAGGCTGCCTTAACCATTTGTCAAAGCCGGGTAGTGTCATTTTTATACCAACCCATCTCTTACTTCGTTCGCAAATTCTATTACTGTGGTACATTGTGCTTTATTGAAAAACCCGATATGCGTATTTTCAATATCAAGACGCATGAAATTCGCAAGTTTACGATAAAGTTTTGTACGACTATATCTACCATTTTTCCACAAGGGGTCAAAAATAGCGTGTGCGTGCATCCTTGCTCGTCTCGTTTCTGTATCAGCGGGAGAATTATTGCCCCAGCCCACAACATCACACCCATCAATCGGACAAAATAATCTGTCGCCGTATATCGTCTTTTGCGGTATCATAGATTTTATATGTTCAGGACACAGCATTTTCTAACCTCACAATTTCCTTCAAATCCTCGCGGTTCTGTTTATGCAATTGCTCGATAAACTTCTCGGCCTCGACGAGATGCGCCAATCGTTGCGTGTAATGTTCGTTGGCTTTGACCAGCTTCTCAGGCGTACCCGCTTTCTTGCACGCAAGTAACAAACTGCGGGTTTCCTCAGCGATGTCTAATGCTTCTTTGGCTTGGGCTGTTAATGACATTTTCGCCCCTCTAATATCTTGCCAGCCCATTCCAGTTGGATTTGATTAAAACTTGAATATCTCTATCTCGAATTACCCTATATATCGTCCACACAAGCTCCATCACTTTCAATCCGATAAATACAAGTATTCGTTTCATTTGTTCGTCCTTTCAATATAAGGCAGGTGATAGCCGAAACCACCACCTGCCCCGGAGGGGAGAAAAATCTTTACTTTTTATCTGGATAATTGAGTTCACTGTAAAGCTCTACGATGTATATCTTGCCCCTAAAAGTCAGATAGCCACTATCTATTTTGGTAGATTCAGTAACCATGCTACAAAATGCCCAAACCAAAAGGGTGATTATTATACCCCAAATCATACCCCAAATCATGCCAACTTTAGCATCGTCGTTCATGTTCCTATCCTTTCTTAATTAAGCCTCAAAACAAAGTGGGGCGGGCAAGGCTGAACCAGCACGAACCAGAAAAAGCCTTGCCACTATAGCCCCATAAAAGGTGGGACAGGCAGGATTGGCCGCGTCCGACCCATACCTGCTCGTTTTAACGCTAAAACGATAAAAAGCACTCATTAGAACGATGTCCGCATTAGTGGCCCCCGACGTCACGGGCTCATAGCGGATTGCCAAAACTGAGTCCGTCGAGTATTTCTTCGCGTTTCGCTACTACTGCACCGTTCGCGTGTTCGCACCACGCCGCTGTCCCATATTCAATTCTTAAAGAGCCTCTTATAAAAGGCCGGGTAAAAATCAGCTTTCGCTCCTCGGCCTTCGGAGGAGGAATTGCTATTTACTTTTTATCTGTTGTTTTAGCAATTTCGTGCATTTCGCCTTCTATGCCAATACTTATAGAAATTACACTGCTTTTGTCGTCGTCAACAATATCCTGCATTTGTTTTTTAAATTTCTCTGCTATTTTTTTTATTCTCTTGTCTTGCTCTGTTGTCATTTTCCATTCTCCTCGTACTTTGCTATGGCTTGCTTGGCTCGTTTTAGTAAATGAGGATATTTTTCTCCAATTATAGATAAATCTCTAACTATATCCAGCAACTCGTCTTTTACGGCCTCAAGATGTTCAATCATCAATACGAGACCATGTAATTGCTCAGATATCTTTAATGCTGTTGTTGTTTCAGGTTTTTCTTCACTCATTTCTACCGCCCTTCATAGGGTACTGCTATTGGTTACTTGCCTTTGCCCCATTTTCTAATTTGGGTTGCGAGCATCTGGCCGAGATTCTTGTAGGCTTCAATAATCATTCCTGTTTTAAAAGCAATGCCCTTGGTTTGACCATACTTTTTAATCCAGACTTCGCTCATGTCTGTACTGAATTGGATACTGTAGTTCCTGCCATAAACATCGCTAATATCAAATTCTGTCCTATCTTCTGCTCTTTGTGCGAGATCGTCGAAGATGTTGCCGAGAATGATTATAAGATTTATGTTTTCAAAATATTTCCATCCACACCTTGACCGTCCAGCCCGATTGCCTTGTCTATATAATACATCACTACCATCGAGGCCATAGATGATAAAACTATCTTGTTTGTTCTTATTTAGCTCGTCTTTCATGTAGCCATAATCTCCAGCCCGAAGTGTGGGCGTGGATTCTTTGGCTTGCCAACCGGAACAGTTACAAAAGTGCTTATTACTGTCCCTGCAATGTTGGGGCTGGCCAGTTTCATATTCACAAGTACAACACTGTCCTTGTTCTGTCTTTTGGTGGTCTTCCATCTTCTGCTTAGCTTTGACGCTTTCCGTCTTTTTCTCTGCCCGCTTCTTCTCAAGTACGCCCTCGATGTAGGCGCAGATTTTGGATTCGGCATCTTGGACTGATTTAGCGTTGCCAAGGGAAAGGTCGTTTAAAAATTCGCCAAATACATTGTCTAATTTGACCCAAAGCCCGTTACAACATTGCCCATCTTCATCCAAAGGGCATTTTTTACAAGCACCTCTCCCTTGGTTTTTAAAATCATATAATTGACAACAGCTACAAAAATCAACATGAACGGCATATTCCTCATCAATAACCGCCTTAATTAAATCCTCATAATCCGCAGTCTCGCCTTGATGGTGATGCTCCCACGAGCATTCAAGGGCGGGGCGTTTGCCTAATTTGGCTTGTTCTGCAACATATTCTGTAGTTAAAAATTGCATGATATTCTCCTATTTAAAAGATTTTGTTTGGTTGTGCAAACTCGGAGATTGCACCGTCGGTTATCCAACGTATTATGATTCCAATGGTCCACAACCATATTTTCGCCTTGCTCGATTAACTCTATTGCCATTATCATTCGACTCATGTGTGTCCTTTTATATCTTGGTTTCCCTTTGATTGAAGGCTGGATACGGATATGTGCAGAAGCGTAAAGATATGGTTGCTTTCCTCGGCAGTACCATTTGAACATCGACAGATATTCATAATCTTCTGCATCTACAATAGCGAATTTGCCTTTAGTGAGAGGAATTTTTTTAAATTGGGGGGAGTCCGCAGGGAATGTCTGGTCAACAAAACTCGCAGAGTTCCCCCCAGTAATATTGGCAATTCGTGATTGTTTCGTTTCGTTGACCATCTACCTAAAGTATACGGATTTTTGGTATCTTGTCAAGTTTTTTTCTGAAAGAAAATTCAGGTGATTTGCTAAGTGCTGTGTTTGCAGGGCGTTATGGGGGAAAAAAGATTTATTTTATTCTTTCACTTCTAATATATTCCGAGCCTTATGAATCGCCAAATTTATCTCATTTACAGCTTCCATCTGTTCAGGGGTTATCAGGTGTCCATCAAGCCCTATCCAGTTGGTCTCTTGCTCGATCTTTGCAAAACAATCTTCTATCTTGTTATAATAACTCGCTATTGTTATAAAATGTTTGGATAATTTACTCATAATTTTTCGTTTATTTCGTCAATGCCCTTAATGATATATTTAAGGTCGGTTTGTATGACTAAAATATCTTCGCGGTTGCTCTTTGAAGGCTTGCAACCATCTTCTTTTAAACTATCCGCCTTAACATTAACCGCCTTTACATCAGCTTGTGCCCAGATAAAAGAGGTGATAATGCCCGCTATTATTATTAAAACAGTTAATCCGAGGCCAATCCATCTTGCTTTACCGTTCTTTGCCATGCTGTTACTCCTTTACCTAAATGCTCTAAACTGCTGAGGAGCGATTGGTATAGTTCGCCCTGCTTCAAGACGTTCTTGTATTTGTTGTTCTCTAAATCCTATCTGACGCTGTTGCTGTCTTTGTCTAAACTTGGCACTGCGACGCTCTTTTAATATCGCTCTTTGTTCATTACGAGCATCTTCATTAAGTAAATTTATCAGTCTTGCCGCTATCGGTGCGATTTTTACAGAGCCACGCTTTGTTGTCAATCCTAAAGTTAATAATTTGGTTGCCCTTGGCCCCATTGTAGCAAGTTTGGCATAGGCTGTCGGAGATATGGCTAATGCCCCGCTTGATAATACTGCTATACCACTGCCAGTTGCAAGTCCCGCAGACGTTCCTGTAAGTCCGCCAAGTTCAAAAGTTTTGCCAAACATAGAAACAAATCCTTTTTGGGGACGGGCAAGTCTATTAAATAATTTTTGGATATCTTCCACACCTTTTCCGGCTTTACCAGGAAACATCAACCTGAATGTTTTTGGCGGAATTTTTTCAAAGGCTTTGTTTAATTTTTTTACATCAAGAAGTTTAGTGGTTGGATTAAAAGCACTGTCAAGTTGTTGCGCAAACCAAGTAGCGTTTAGCTGTCGCCACAAAGCTCGGCCCTCATTTGCATTTTTTGCTAATAATCTTGAAGCTCCTTCGCCCCCTTTTATATTTGGCAAAGTTTGCCTAAGAATTCTAAGTTTCCCCCTGATACTTTTGGCGGTTGTACCAAAGCCACTTTCTGTTGGCACAGGAGAAATTAATGTATCTCTTATATTTTTTAATCTTTGAAAATCAAAATCTTTATATATAACCGTTGTTACTTTTGAAGGACTTGTGGGAAGTAGACTTATTATAGATTTTATAAATTGGTCATTGTACAATTCTCTTGCAGGGCCATACACCGCATTGATATTGCGTAATAACTTAGCGCCTTCAGGAGTCATTCCTGATTCTATTGCAGGACTGAACAATACATCATCTGCTATTTGTGCTAATTCAATAAGTGGCACTTCTGATTTGTCCGCTGCAACTCTAAACTTTCGAGCATCTTTTAAATAAGATGACCTCAAATCAACGAACTGGTCTAATGACCTTTCAGGGGCAAGTGTTTTTAGTATGCGTTGAAATTGACTACGGCCTTCTCTGGTCAATAACGCCCCACCTTGAGCGACATCTTCTTTTAATTTTCTTGCTACAAAATCTGTTATGGGCTTTGTTGATAATCTTGTATTTGGCGAAAGCCTTGCAACTTCTTTGTATAGAGGGTCGAAGAAACTATCTAAAAGCGTTTGTCGCAACCCCTTTTTCTTTATTCCCTTTTCTCCAGCCCTTACAAACATCTCCACTAATTCATTTCCCAATATATCAGGGTCTTTAACTGCGTCCCTTGCTATTACATCAACAATCTCTTTCCCTGCATTTAGTGCTCTTGCTGTCTGGTCAATATCAAAGCCGTCAAATATCGCACCACCACCAAATGAACCCCGACTCAATTCCTCGCTTGTTCTTACAACAATCCTTGCATCTCTTTGTCTTGGGGTAAAGAATCCGCCTTGTCTTGCGAACATCTCTGCAACGTCATCGGCCTCTTTTATTGGCTTTTTAAATATTGGCAATAATCTTGCCCCTGCACTTACAAGCCTACCGCCTGTTTCAAATAATGCTTGCCGTCTACCAGAACGAATAAAATCACTTATAGATGGTGTTGCTAATGGGTCTATTGTTTGTTGTATAGTCTTTCCAGTACCACCAAAAAGAAAAGCACCTGCACCGGCAAACAAAGGTACAGTTACAAATTCTTCCGGTAATGCTGTAAACGGTGGTATCTGTCCGATAGTTAATGCAAGTTTTGCACCAGCAATACCTCCCGCAAGCCCACCTAAATCCTCACCGATATTTTGTTTGATTTGACCCACAAGACCAGGATTGACGCGCCTTTGTATGTCTAATACATCTTGTATTTGTTGCTTGGTAGCACCGGATTGTATTAGCTGGTCGAAAATTAACTGTCTTTGCGGGTCGGCAATCTGCGCCTCTCTTTGTATTGGTAATCCTGTTTGGGGCAACTGTGATATCGGCAAAGAACCTCTTAATTGGTCGATAAGCTGTAATTGAGCATTTGCATCTAACTGTTGTGGCTGCCCCTGCTGAGTTTGCCTTCTGGACGCTAATATGTCAAATTCAGCTTGTTCTGCGGCTGTAAGCCCCGTCTGTGGCTGAACTCTCCCCGGTTGCTGTGTTACAGGGGGCAAAACTTGAGTCGATCCTGGGGCAACCTGCTCGCCTTCTTGGGCAAAGACATTTTTGCCTTCAGATAGACGATTCTTGGCGTGTTTTATCGCCTTTAGCATAATCGATGCTGGTATATTTTTCCGGTTAGGAATAATATCATTTATCATCAAATCAATTTCGGCTCGTGTTAATGTTGGAACAAACGAAGGAAAGTCTATTCTTTTACCGTTTACCTTTACAGCATTTGATTGAGTAGAAAACTCCGTAGACTCAAATGCGTTGCCTTGTGCATCTATACCAGACAATATACCTAAAAACCCTTTGCCTTTTTGGGTGCCATCGGGCCTTAAGTTTCCCCCTCGCCTTACCGGAGCAACCTGTCGCCTTCTCTGTAACCCTGCTAATTCTATCTGTTCTGTGGCGGTTAATGCCATTATTGTTCCTGCTTCCGTAATAATTGCTGAAAACGCGCCTCTTCATTAGCAGATAGACCGATAGCAAACGGTTTTCTGCCACCAAACACGATTCTTCTATCTAAGCCGAGTGTATCTGCTCTTGTCGCAAATTCAGCAAACGCTCTATTAGCTGTTACCTTGGCTTCGTTAAGTAGCTTTTGCGCCATAGTAACCAGCGCCCGTCTATCGTCATCGGATATTGCCAAGCCGCCTTGTAATAACTTAGGAATTTGAGATGTAATCCGGCTCATTAAAGCAGCGCCTTCCGGGGTTCGGGCAAATTCACTTTCCCTTACTACAGAGGTCGGGTCGAGCATCTTCTGAAACAACACGCCTAATGCTTGGTCAGATGCTATTTTACTTTTAGCGCCGGGCGCAGTTGATAACCTTAATGCCGCCTGCATACCCCTTTCGCTACGTTCAACTATTTGAAGATTTTGGATTCGTGGGTCGGCACGAAACTCCTTAGCCTGCGTAACAGCTAATTTCTTTTTCTCTCCTATAGTCAAATCATCGACTCCGGGGCGTGAGATAATATTTATCGTACCTTGTGGCCCTACTTGAAAAACCGTACCCGGAGTCAATCCTGACCCATCGCCTTCCTTTGCCGTTTGTAATGGCCCGGCTTTTGGTTTTCGTCCGAGTAACTGATCGAGCCTTGCTTGTTGTGTAGGTGTTCTGTCGGCTTTAGGTATCGCCGATAACTCGTTAATTAACCTTTGTTGTTGTTCAAATGTTGTTGGAGCACGTGGTACAGGCGGGGCTTGTGGTAAAGGAGGTAAACTTGTTATCAGGTTCCCAAAAGCATCAAACCTCGAACCTCCGGGAGTTAATGTAAATCCTGCACCGCCAGTAGGTGGAAGCGAAGGTACAGAAGCGATTAATTCACCGGTCGCACTAAATCTGTGGCCCCCAGGGGGTAGCGTGAATTGTCCCGCTTCGCCCGGTTTTGCCAAAAGAGCAGCAAGGACTTGTGGCGGTAAATTCGGAGGTATAGTCCCTAATCCTCTTTCTTGTGCAAATTGCTGCAATGCTCTATTTTGTCCGCCTTGAACCAAGCCGGGCAAACCTAATTGAAAACCTTGACCTAATGATTCTAACAATGTCGGATTTCTGCCTAAAAATATCGTTTGTCCGTTTGACATAATATTCTCCTAATTAAATAAACCGCCAAGCCCAGCGAACAAATTACCAAACCCACCTGCTTGGCCTGCTGCGCCGATGACCTGACCTGCCAACGGTAGTAACTGTTGGCCTAATCCCGGTGTTCCCGGCTGTACTACGTTAAGGTTCTGGAATGACGGCAAGCCCGCTACCTGCTGGCCTAATTGTAATGCAGGATTTCGTAGTGGGTCAGCAGCCTGGAACTGTTGTAACTCGAACGCTCTTTGCTGTGCCGGGAATCCCTGTTGGCCCACGCCGATATTAAATAACTGTGATGGTATGTTAGCTTGCCTGCCTAACGCAGCTTGTGCCGCGCCGAACTGTTGTTGGCCTAACTGACCTGCTAAACCTAACTCAAGCCTACGTCCTTCTCTTGCTAAAATATCTTGAAAACCGCTGCTACGCGCACCGCCGCCAAAACCTACTGCTCCGGCAATAGCGGGAATTGTCTCTTGTTGAAACCCCTGACGTGCAAATTCTGCCGTAGGCTGAAACTGCTGTGTTATTTGTTGTGGGTCAAAGCCTAACTGCTGTGGCAACTGCTGGGCAAGTCCGAACGCCTGCTGTTGTAAAGCCCCCGGCCCTACTGGTGCAAACTCAGTACCGGGAACACGCGGAACTTGACCTATCTGTGGACGCAGGAAACTGGTTAAAGCATCTATTATACTTTCTTGTCCCGGCCTGATTATAGGTTGCTGCGTTGTCTGGACAGCAGGCTGACTACCCCCACCCCCACCGCCGAATAAACCTGAGATTGCGCCGCCTATATCTTTTTTAGCCCTTCGGTATTTTAAATCCCATTTGTTGAGAAATTCATCTATAAAATCGTGATTAAACTGCATAATTATATCTCCATTCTAACTTTTTCAGACCGCTTCCATCCTTCTTTTTCAAAAGCCTTAGTTCGTTTTGTCATCATAATAATTTCAGGTTTTAAAGTTTTGTAATCGGGTATCGACCTGATAAATCCCAATGTTTCTTTTAAGACGTCGCCGTTGTTTTGATATTCTTTGTTTACCGATAACATCTGGACATAGAATATTTCCTCGAACGGATTTACTGATAGCCATAATATTCCTTTTATTTTCTCCGTCTCTTTATCAGCAAGTGCATAGAAAAATGTTAGTGGATTCATCAATACTAAAGGTCCGAACTGATAGATACGTTCTATCTTGAAATCCGCACCCTTGACCTGCTCGAACAGATAAGGCGGGATTCGGCTAAACATAAACCGCGCCAACGAACCGTCTGGGTCGGTAATAGCATCTGTTCTCAGCCGAACAAATTTCAGGTCATCGAAAGTCATTAAGTGCCTCCAACCATTACCATACTCATATTCCCATGCTCTACTGTTACATCAGCATTGTTAGTAGTATTTAAAAGCCACACACTTATTTGCTCAGTTCCGTTAGGGGCTTCTATCATAGCCGTACCACTCATATTTCCGGTATCGCTATTGTTTGCTATTGTTCTATGGGCTTCTGCTTTATTTCTTATTGCTGTGCCGTCAACTGCTATCCCCCCGTGTATCTCTACATTGGCACCGGGATTGGCTGTGTTGAAACTCAAACTCCATTGAACCCTGTAAAAACCAGCCTTAGTAATTGATAGATAATGTTCATCCCCACCTGTCGGGAATGTAATTAAATTAAGGTCTCCAGCCAACCACCCATCATCTAATGAAGTTGTTCCATCATCTTTCACTTCGGCTATCACTCCCGAAGTAAGTGCTACTTCTATTGCCTGTGTACCATCGACGTACATACACGCGTAAGGTAGACCAGTTCCGTCACCTACCCAAAAAGTATCTCCATCGGCTTCTACGCTCAGTTCTGTAGTTCCGGGTGTACCAAAGTTTACTCTCGTCCCCGCATACAGGTCTAATGTCCCGTCCGCATCGGAAGCAATTCTTTCGGCCATATTTGTTTGACCAAAACCCAAATCTCCTTTGATGAAAGAATCAACGTCGTTAGCAGAATATAATGACCATGAATTGAATGTACCGTTTACTGTAGGGGCAGATTCAGCTACGGCGTCAATGTAAACTGCATAAGAATCTACTACTGCTCCTATCCCTATCGTAAAAGATGTTTCCCTTGTTTCAGCATAAACACCGTAGTTTTTGCCCGCATCGCCCGTTGCGTCATAACTGCCCAGCATAATGGCAATAGCATTAAGCCCATAATTTATTCCCACTACATCATCGCCGGAAATTATCTTGCCAACAGCAGATAACTCTCCTTTTACTTCTGCACCCATTGTAACTATAGTTCTTTTGCTGGCTCCAGCACCGGTTCTTACCCAGTCCTCATTATTATTTGCCAAAAAGCTAAGGCCTCTTAAGATAGTGGTAGCACCGGTGAACGCTTGCTTGGCAGTTATAGTTGCGTTAGTAGCTCCAAAAACACCATATTCATTACTTGAATTTGTTTGTACGCCCGCTGGTTGGTTAAATGCAAACAGAGCGGCATTATTCTGGCTCGAAACGACAGTGGCTATATCTCTATCAATATCTATCGAAAGACCCGCGTTTAAACTGGCACCTATTTCCTTGCCTGAACCTATTGCCGCTATCTCTATGAGACCCAAAAACGCCGCCGCTGCCGTCCCATCCACACCGAATGAAGCCAGTGTTCCAGTGTTTCCCACTGAGCCTGTAGTATTAAATTCACCTGCGGTTACAAGGCCGGTGGTAGAAATATCATCCCCCGCCGTTGCCGTACTTATAACCGTGCCCGCCCTACTCCAATAACCTAAAACCCCGCTTGTCGGCGGTGTTGAAGTAAGTTGTTTCGAACCATCCGTATAAACTCCGAGGCTTGCGGTAAGTCCACTGTCTATAATTTGCCCGAAAGTACCTGTGCCGCCAACTGTTAAGTCATCTGTAATAGTGGCATCATCTGTACTTGTTAATTGCTCGGCTGTAAGTGTTCCTGAGAATGTTCCATTTACCGCAGAAGTGATAGAGCCTGCGTTTATAGATAAAACAGTATCGGTTAAAGTCGTACCAGAGATTGAAGTAAATCCTGATAGACTGCTTGAACTCCATGAAGCTGTACCATCTGTTAAAGAAACCAAACCAGTACCAACGCCGCCGGTGATAGAGAATACATCATCAGTGATAGTATCCCAGGATAATGTGCCATCGCCCCACGTATCGCCCCATTGGCAAGCAAGTGTGCCCAAGTCAATATTGCTACAATGCGTATCTTTGGGTTTAAGACTCGATGTAAAAGTATCACCAAGACACAAACCCGATAACAAGATAAATATTATAAATCTTCTCATCCCGGCCTTTCAAATGCTCCTGCAAAAGTCCACGTTCCTAAAGTAAGTTGCACTTGTCTTTCCCAGTCATCATCAACCTGTATTAATCGCCAAGTGCCTATCGGATAATCACCGTTCGTATCTTTTAGTTGTGAATAAAGAGCTTCGCCATCAAACAGGTCGAGGCTGAAATTCGCAACATCTCGTATTTTTTCAAGCAATGCCTGTAAAGTTTCTACTAATTTCAGCATATATGCTGTTATCTGGGCAGGGTCTTTACTTGCGAACACGCCCTCCTCAAATGGCAATTTAAAATCTTTGGTAATTTTTTCTACTGTCATGCCGCTAATCTCCCCGCTGGTTTAAAGTAAAATATAAAAGCATGAATCCTGGGGGTGTTGCCCTTTTCAGTGTGTGCGATCTGTAGTTGATGGAATTTCCCGATCTCACCGTCTGCGAATATCGTTACGAAGTCCTTGTCGTTACTCAGGTCAGCACTTATCACTTTTGTCTTATAAGCTGTCGACGAAGTATTTTTAAATAGTGAAGCAGTAAAAGACGCACTGCTGTCATTGGTAAGGTATATCTCAACCTTTTCTAACATCGCCTTCCGCCCTTGTTTTAAGAACGGGTTTAGTCTCGCTGACAAAGCAGTTATTGCAATCTTACCACTATCGGTATCAGTTCCGTCAAACTCACCGTCATTCCATTTATAGACCTGAGAATTTCTGCAACCTATCAAAGTAAATGGCTGTGGGTCGCCCAATATAGCGCGCGAATCTACATCAATATCACTTACTAAATCACCATCGTCACCGAGTACATCATCTAATTCGACCCAACTCGGAACTTGCTGTTCGTTAAAACTGCCGAGACAATTCAGGAAAAACGATTGTTCCGATTTGTGTTTTGTAAAATTACCCTCCAATACGTTCATGTCCAAGAGCCTGTCCATCAAAGACGAACCTGAGTTAGCAAACGTCCACAATAAGTGTCTTTGGTCGATTTCTTTTTGGTTGTGCCCAAACACGCTTCGTATTTTTGCATCGTTAAACTCTGTCAAAATATCCCTTACACCGGGGATATCCAGATTTCGTATCGGCTGAATTAGTGAACCATCGGTGAATAGGATATTAGATAATCCTATAGCAGCTAAACCGTCTTTGAACTCTACCCCAGAATATGGAGACCGTGAACCTTCTGTGCTTGTAATGCGCTCCCACTCGAAAGGAATATCAGTATTTCCCGTCCGCCGGATTCGCCATAATGAATTGGTAAAAAACGCATAGACCGTTTTGCCTATCATCCCCGCTGCGACAATCACTTCCTGTGTTTCTGCATCGTCGCTACCACCGCCTGCGATACTAAGGTCAGTTTGTAATACCGCACCAAACCTCAATCGTTGTGGATGATGATCGCCGAACTCTACCGTATCTATCAGTACCAGTCTATCATCGATCACGAATAAGAATCTGCATGTATCGACATGATTATCTTTGGTGTCGGAACTTATCTTAATATTAAAAGGCACAACTGCGTTACCTGAACCTGCCCATTTGTGAATCTGGTCTACATTGTTTGTCATATACCCCACACTTGGTTCTGCAAAATCGTTCTGCCAGTTCAGGAAATGTATAAAGTCAGATGCTCCGCCCGTAAATAAATCAGCAGGCGTAGTAAGGTCGCTTGATATATCTGTCATTGACCCGTCAACTGCGTTATATAAATTGACTCTTGTAGTATCCATGATAAGTAAACTTGGCTGGCCTTTATTGAGATAGGTCTTTATCCCGACTATACTTGTATTTGTTTGTGGCGTTGACCCGTGTTTCATCGTAGCGAACGGAGAAAAGCCGTTTCTTTTTTGCAAAACCCTTTTATTGACAAACATATTTTCCAGAGTAGGAAAGCCATCCTGCGGAGAAAGCCACGGCTCTAAGCCGATAAACTTTCCTGTTCCGAACGTAATTAAAAATGGTTGATAAGGCATTTACAATCCTAACACTGTATGGACTTTGTAGTTTACAATAATTCTTATTGCCGATGCCCCAGTTGTATAGTCACCACCTGTATTTATCAGAACGATATTCTTATTAACATTCGCCGCAGCGGTAATCGCCGACGCTCCGCCGCCTACGCTTGCCGAATTTACTATTTCTATAGCATCAGCGTTATTAGTAATAAATCCCGTCGTATCCCATGTGATAATCTGTTGACCCGACCCATCATCGTATTCTATTGCCAAATCGTCCGGTGCGGTTGGTTCTGCAAATACAGGTGCGGAAAAATCAAGTGTTAGGACAGCGCTGATAAACTCTATCAAAGTACCCGCCCCTTGAGCAGCCACAAGCTCTTTTGGAGTTCCGACCAATGCCTTTATTGCTGTCGCGTCTAAATCTACCGTGGCAGTAAAGACTTTACTGGAATTTACCGCTGTGAAACTTCTCGATATTTCTCGCCACGATGTACTAACCTTTTCAAGAACCAGAGTGGCATTTGCTACTGACAGAAAATTTCCGTCCAATACAAGATTACCACCGTTAGTTATCTTAGTATTTCCGTCAGTGAATGTTAAAATAAGCATCTGGCCATCAACACCATCGTTAAAATCTGTTATAACAGTAGCGACAGAATTGGTAATAAGCATTATATTCATACCGGAAACGCTTGGCGTAGTATCTTCGTCGGTGTTAGCAGCCCTAAACCACTGGTCGGTTGACAAGAGCATCTTGTTTGTTATATTAAGGTCGCCATAAGGCTGTGTATAGAGGGCCTCGCTTACAACAGACAAGCCGCCAATCATTAATGGGTCATCACCAGTATCGCCATCACGAAAATTTATTGCTACGGCGTTCCATCTGATAGAAGGTGGATTACCTGTAACTTGTATGAAATTTCCTGGCTTTTTGAAATTCGCACCGTCAGGCACAGCCGAAAAATGTGTTGCCCCGTTGATTACTAATGGCAGATTATCACAATTTACTATTACAATAGCAACTGATTGACGCTCCGCGCTTGAGTAGTCGATATTTACAGCAAATTCCGAACGAAAATTAGTTATTGTAATATTTCCAAATCCTGTATTCAGCAAAACAAATCTGAGAAGGCCACCATTATTACCATCACCGTTAATATCAAAGAAATGGATTGCTTGGTAAAGTGAAACTCTTGTTACTGTAATACCTGGACCATTATTAAACAGCAGTTTAAGTGGGCCAAAGAACGCAGGGAATCCACCCGTCGTTAAGTTTATGCCACCTTCCGGCATCCTCCTGATAGTTAGCTCTCGGAAAACACTTGTATCTTCAAAGATTATATTATTACCAGACGCATCTTTGGTGTTTATTCCAAAACCTGTTGATTCGCTGGTGTCTCCATAAATGGTGAAGTCATGTAATTTTCCAAACCAGAAGAAGTTACCGCTCGCCAACTGCCTGGATTTGAACCTAATTACATCTTGCCCTGCGGTCGATTGCTGTAGTGTAGTTGATGACCTTGCAGTAGTCGCTATCTCACCATCACCGAACATCGTGACACCAATCGGAATAAACAAAGTATCCACAAGATAAATACCCGCAGGCAAATAGACTTTCTTGATAGCGTCTGTGTCGGCTTCTGCCGCATCTAAAGCGGCTTGTATAGCTACTGTATCATTAGTAGTACCATCACCCGTAGCACCATAAGTAGAGCTCTTTGCGTTTATAAAATCACCCGGTTGCGAAAGATCTACACCAAAAACTACTTCTAAGGCGTCCCAGTTGTCGCGTATATCACCGGCAGCTAAGTTCCAAACCCTGTTATCGGCAGGTTTGTCATTATCCCACCCAGCAAGTTGCAAAACAAAGCATATTGCCAATAGACTTGCTATAAAACTGCATAATATTAGTTTTCGCATCTCAATCTCCTATCTGTAAAATATTGTTACATCCACCGTACCACCATCTGCGCCTGGGTTGCCGGATATAGTGCCCGTTAAAGTTAATGTCCCGTCAACCAACGCAGGGTTAAAGTCAGCGTCTGTAGTGCCCCCTTTGCTAAGAGCTTGCTTTAGATGTGTTGTCGCGTCTGCAAGGGACGCCTCGGTAAACAATGTTGCATCTTGGTCTGAAGCAATCGTAATCGTCATTGACTTGGAACCATCAGTAAACGTACTTATCTCAATCTCTATCTGTTCTATAACGCCATTAATGTTCAAAGTAGCAGTATCTATCAACCCTGCGCCACTTGCACCATTTGCATACGTTAATTGAGCAAACGCAGTACTTGCCACCGGAAACGATGGCCTTAAACCTAATTCTCGCAAATCTGACATAATTTACTCCTTAAAATTGTCGTTGAACTACTTGGCCCAATAATCTTTTTATCTTATCGCTTTTTATCGCATCGAATATATGTTTCGTAGTCGCCGCTAACTCGGCAATTCGCTCCTGCCCGCCGCGTGGCCCTAAATACAGAATCGCGGCTCCACGCGCTACCGCAGGCCCGTGTTTCGGGTCGGCTAACTCATCGTTAGTATCTAACGCCGAAGGTCTGTCGGAAATAGTAAGCGCCTTTAGTTCATAAATATCGTTAGGCTTCGGCTTGACAAATAATTGCTGACCATATAACAAAGCCGATATAGGTGTTGACCTGTTCTCAAACCTGCCATCGGTGAAAGTAGCTGTTACCGTTCCACCTGTTGCCAGGGAAGTCGTGCCTGGAATGAATCCCGCAGAAGCGGTCTCTATCACGGTTACATATCCCATATAAGCCGAGTCGCTGTCAGAGCTACCAAGTGCTTCTAATGCTAATCGCGGTGTATCATAACCCGTCACATTGTCGTCAGCGGCGGCAACGGCTATATCTCCGTCCTCGTCTATCTTTAAACTCCATGCACCGAACTTGTTTTGGGGGATTGTATCACCGGTCAAGTCAACTTCGCTTGATGCTTTTGAGAATGCAAAATCGTTTATTAGATAATCAAAATCACTGTGCTTTACTTTCGTGGTATCAGTCCCTATCACTAAGGTCGGGTCGGTTACGAACTGCTCGTCCTCGAACTTATGAAAATGAGAACTATGCAATGTAGTTAAACGGAACCCTGAAAATCTATGATGATGTCCGTGTAGGTGATTTCCAGTGAAGAAAAGCTCCCTGTCTCTATAGAACACTATCGGGTTGCCGTTAATAGTTACAGGGTCGTCTAACCTGTCTATATTCTGCGCAAGCGCATAAACCCCATCATCAGTAGCTGATAACGCCTGGGTAAAGAAAGTATTAAACTCATCTGCACCTGTATCACCGGCGAAGTAGTTTACATAATAGTCGTTTATGAGTGCTGCTACTTTGTCATCTGATATATCGTCCGTAGATGACCTGCCAGTATCCTCTCGCCAGCGAGCTATTAACTGGGTCATATTCCATGTTAGTTCTTGTGCTGTGATGCTATATCTCCTCAAAATATGGGGTGAGCCGTTAAGCCCACCCCGTTAAATCAATCAGTGTTATCAATACCAACACGATAAGTTAGGCGAACGCCCCAGATGTCAAAATCAGAAGTACCATCACCAGGACTTAACCTAATCAAAAATACATCACCTTGATCTACAGTAGCTACTCCGCCGATACCGCTCGAAAGGGTTGTTAACCCTCTCCATGCCCTACCACCGCCATTAGCAATAGTAATGGTATCGGAAATCTCGGCAGTAGTATCTCCGTACTGGAATACATCAACATCAACCGTACCGCCTGCGTCGATTTCATTGATATCGAACTCCAATATTAAGTCAGCGACAGTACCGGTATCATACATAACTTCCGGTAGTTGAATACTGAACAGAATTATATCAGCATCCTCCGCAGCAGTTATTTTGCCTTCTGTACTGCCCTGTTCTTCAATACCGGCTTCAAGTCCGACGCAGACATAAGGTGCACCAGGTGCATCAATCATAATCTCTGTAGCAAAAACCACACCTGCACTAAGCCGCATCGTGATAACTTTCTGGTCGAAGTTGTTGGAGTTAAAAAGAATACCACCGCCTGTAGTTGAAGCGTTTATGAATATCGCATCGTTTTCAGCTTCGCCGGATGTTAGGTTCAAAGCAGAGTTGGTTGAAGTAATATCGAAGTCCTCACCAGAAGCGCCACTACCTGTAAGGTCAATATTGCCTTCATCGGCAAGAACGGTAAATGCGTTCTCACTCGTACCATCAGCGGTTATAGTAACGTGACTATCCTGGTCTCCGCCTGTGGCGATAAGAATATCTTCGTTAGCTTGACTTGCAGTGAGAAGAATATCAATATCATTCTTGGCGTCAATATTGATAATATCATCTGAGCTAATTACAATATCACCTGCGTTAGTAACGGTTGTAAGACTAAGTGCATCGACATCAGAGCCTTCCGAACTAATCAAAACACTCGATGTTTGAGCGCCGGTAAGTGATATAATCAAGTCTTCCGTAGTCCCTGTAGAAGCCAGAACAATACTAATATCATCGGCAGCATCTATGTTTATTCCACCAGCCGGTGCATTGATAATAATAGCATCGGTGCTTGCATTGCCCGTCGCCTTGATACCGATACCGCCTACATCACTAAGCAACTGAACAGAAGAAGCGCCATCTGTAACAGCAAGACCCGCGTCAGCGTGTATCTTAATACCACCGCCAGTACCAGAGCTTTGATGCAAGTAAATAGTATCAATAGAAGTTCCATCGCTATCGAGAATGATATGAGCATCGTCATCGCCGTCAACTTTCAGAGTTAAATCGTCATTACCCGTTCCATCGGTATCAACCTGAATCGTGATAGTATCAGCAGCAGAGTTCATAGTGATATTCTTGGCCGCGTCTATATCTATACTTCCTACGGTTGCATCTATATCAATAGCGTCAGTATCGTCAACAGCGGCTTTAAGACCAATACCACCAGCCGTACTGGTTAATTGAACTGAAGCAACACCATCGGCAGCGCCGATTCCCGTAGCTGCATGAATCAAAATACCGCCACCGGTTCCTGTTCCACTTTCAAGCAATGAAATAGTGTTTATCGAAGTACCATCAGACGTAAGTAGAATGTGTGCATCGTTGTCACCATCAACGGTAAGAATTAAATCTTCACCAGCACCGCTTGAATTTACAGTTAGCGCAAGATCGTCAGCAGTATCAATAGTCATACCGCCCGCCGTTGCAGTTACATTGATAGCTGCTACATTAGTACCCGCAGTGTTAGTGATAAGAATTGTTTCAGCAGCACCGATATTAGTTGTTAAGGATATTGCGCCTGCACCTGCGGTCTTAGAAGCAAGTGTAACCGTACCGCCATCAAGAGCGATGATTTTACCAGCGGCAGCGTCTATTTCGACACCACCAGCCGTTGCCACAAGAGCAATAGCCGCCGTACCCGTTCCCGTTGTATTAGTAACGGTAATTACATCACCAACAGAACCAGCCACAGTAGCAACTATATCGCCACTTGCACCGACAAGACTGAACCCACTGGTTCCGAAGTCTATATCAATTCCACCGTCAGAATGTGTAGCACGTATTACAACAGCAGTAGCACCGGTCTCGCCACCATCAATAATGACAGCACCTGAGTCAGCATCTAATTTAATATCTTTACTCGCACCAGAGGTATCTAATAGTATAGAACCACCAGTAGCATCCATGTCGATACCGTTTGTATTGGCAGACATCTTGATACCACCAGCCACACCATCTGCTACCAACTCTACCGCAGCAGCCGCAGTTTCAGTACCGGTAATAATGACTCTACCTAAAGCACTGGTTATTGTGATGTCTTTAGTTGAACCACTGTTGTCAATCGCAATAACATCGACACAGTCAATTTCCAAACCACCGGAAATATCCATTTCAACGGCATCCGAAGAGGTATCAGCAGTAACGAGTAAAATCTGTCCCGCTATGTTAGAGGTTTGAAGTTTTATCGCACCGTCAGATGCTTCGCTTGAAGTAAGATTTACCGCACCACCTGTATTTGCAATGTCGATATCTTCGTTAGTAGAAGCGTCACAAAGAATATCAATACCACCTACGGTAGATTGGAGAACGATCGAATCAACCGCGTTTTCAGTAGAAGTCAGTACAATACTTCCTGAAGCATCAAGGTCAAATCCAACAGAATCAATATTTACAGAATCGTCTTCGGCTTCAGTTGCTACGATCTGAACTGAACCACCGGTATTTGTCAGAACGATATCCTGTCCCGCTTCACCGGTCGCGTCTATGTCTATCCCACCAGCAGTCGCATTAATATCAATAGCATCAGCAGCATCTTCCGAAGAAGTCAACACAATCGAACTATCTGTGGTTATAGCGAAATCTTCACCCGCTGATGCACCTGAGATATCCATTGTAATACCTGTAACAGAGTCAATATCTACTCCGCCTGCTGTAGCGTTGATGTCTACCGCATCCGCACCAGTACCGGCAGATGATAGAATCAAACTCGATGCTGTAGCACCCAAGACCTCAACCGTCAGATTGTCGTCTATGCCGGTAGAGGTTTGCGTAATAGCGCAAGCTATAGCCGTACCGTCGATATCGAAAGCTCCCGCAGAAGCGTTGAGCTTGATAGCATCCGAAACCGCTTGCGAAGCAGTGAGTTGAATTGAACTATCGGTATTGACAGCGAAATCCTCACCATCCGCAGCGCCGGTGATATCTATATCAATTCCACCTGCTGTGGTAGTCATCTTGATAGCATCACCAGCAGTACCAGCCGAAGCAAGAACTACACTTGCATCGTTACTTCCGGTTTGACTTATTGTTAAATCATCGCCGGAGCCATCAGCAGCAATAGTAATCAATGCAGCACCGTCAGTTTCGTCAAAAGTAAGCTGATTAAGTCCGACAAGTGTATCAAGTGTTGTAAAATCTATCACTGTCGCCGAACTGTCGGAAGTAAAATCAATCTCGTTACTTGCACCAGAACCTAACCCGATACTGAAATCTTCTGAGCCGACAAATTCAACTTCGTTATCAGTATCATTCTTGATAATCTCGCCTTGTTGAGTAAAGGTTAAGCTACTTACTCCGATTTCTGCACCTAAGAAAGTAGATACTCCCGCCGCTGTAACAGCCCAGGTATCGCCAGTTCCCTGAACATCATCACCAGAACCGCTATTCTCAAACTCGATAGCATTTTCGGTAGAGTTACCGCCCATGGTAATTTCGATACCGCCAAGCGCAGAACCGCTACCAGGAGCGGCGTTAATAGTCATCAAAAATGCCGTATCATCATCGGTATTGGTAAGCGCGAAAGCGCCGGTGTCAGCCGTGATTGTACGTCCTACACCCGCACCACCGGAATTATAAGCACCATCCAGCGTGTTACCGCCTGCCGTGTCGATGGGGATAAAGCTACCCGAACCGGTACAAAGTTGTAGTTGGTCACTTGAATCCCTATAATACACCGTTCCTTCATTACAAGTCGGCGCGGTATCTGTCGGTACGAAGCGAAACGAGTTTGATGTCTGGTTAGCAAACAAGTCCCGCAACAACCTTTCGAGAGTTGTCGGATTCGATACATTGGCATAGTTAATGTCCGTAGTCTGAAATTGACCTTGAACAACTCCGACGAACAAACTGACAAACACTACTATAAATACGAGCAGTTTCATACTGACAAATCCTTTCATGCCGATACTTTTATTGAATTTGTCAACATTTTTGTTATAAGCATCGGTCTTTTCCTTTTCTTGTGCCATTTGTAAAACCTTTCCTTCAATCTGGCTTAGATTGTCAACAATTCGATTGACAACTTTCAACTTTTCGTCGTCAGTATCGAACTGACCGAAATTTACATTTTCCATAATTAACTCCTTATGAAATTAAACTAATTGTTCTTCTGTTACTCTTAACTCGTCAAGGACTTCTATATCCGTAACTAATCCGAACGGAGCGTCATCGGGAGCATCGCCGACTTTTTCAAATGAGAATCGCGGCTTACCGCCAACCCGTTTACATTCCTCGGCCATTTTGCCAACAGTATCAGGGCCGGGAGTAATTCCCGTAGATACGCGCTTGTAAATAGGCGTAACGGCCTTCTGGCCAAAGAACTTGATATGCCACTCTGACAGAACATGAATCTGGTCGGGGATAAGATGTATTAAATACTTACCACCCGGATTGACCGTATGCGCAGCATCATCCTGTTCGAGGTTTGTGAATTTGTAATAACCTCGCGGACTTGGCAGAATTGTTTTACCGGTTATCGGGTGAATCCCGCCTTCGATTCTGACAGTCTCCGGCGAAGGTTTAACCTCGATCTTTTTCATGCCCAACAGTCGTCGTGCTTTGGCAAGTTCTAACTCTGTCGGTTTTTCAGACAATTCGATCTTGATTTTAAGCGATTCGGATTCTGCAACGATAGATGCCCGGTCAATTTGAATCTGACGCGCGACCTTAAACTTCTCACGCGCATCTTCTTCGTATTTCAACCTTGCGTCTATCTTGGCGGCTTCATCAACAGTAAGGCCACTTTTAACTGTTACCGGGGCAGCTACATCTATATTAGCGGCCTCTGTTACACCCTGTGCCTTGTAGTCATCAATCAATATTGCAAGTTCATCTGATTTGTGATGTCCTGTTATACCAAGTGCTTTAGCTTCTTTTTGAAGCCTGCGAAAACGCTCCATTCCACTTTCTTTAAGTTCATTTTCCATTTTGAAATCCTTTCTTAGTTAATGGTTAAGCATTGGGGTCAATGCCGTCAGTCCAGCCAGCAGTATCCTGGTGGTCTACAGACCAGTTAGCCTGCTTTGCTTCGTAATACCATTCCTGGTCGTTATTGCTTAAATTCGCCGCAACCACAACGCCCTGATACCCGCCACGTTGAAGGCTTACGTCAACACGCTTCCATACTATCGAGCCATCGGTTACATTCGCACCGACTGCATCCGGCCACGTTGGTTCTGCCGCACCGGTGTTACCACCAACAGTTACGGCTTCAAAGATAGCCTGACGGTCAGTTTTGGATGAAACGGTTGGGAATACATAAGTTCCCGGTGCATCAGCAGTACGGGCTACGATTGTAATGCTGGTTTCGTCCTTCTCGTCAATGGTCGAGCTACCGGCTTCCCATTCACCGGTTTTAGGTATTTGCTCGCCCGTGTTGTAGGCAATAATACCATTGCCAGTACCGAGTTTTGTGATAACACCATCAGCGCCGTTTGTAATCATACCTTCTTTGGAACCAGCAGCTTCATCCTGTTCCTGGCGTCTGTACCATCTGACATGGTCGGGGTTTGATGTCCCGACTTCATCCATATCAAACACGTCGGGGATGTACCCTATAGGCAGATTTATCAGCCCGCCGTCAGCTTGAAAATGTCCTACTTTAATCTTGTTCATAATTCTTTCCTTTCATTTGCGAAAATAGTTTCGTCTTTTATACAGTCGTAATAAGTTTGTGACCGAAATTGTCGTTCAGTATCTGAGCCGCGAAGTTTTGCAACCAGCCCAAAGTGGTAAATCTCTGTAACGGAGAACCCGTCCTGTCTTTTGGTGTGAAGATAAGCGGCGCATCTGCTGAGTCGCCTTTTATCTTGACCGTTCCGAAGAACTCCTCACCGAAGATAAGATTCTCGTATCCGGTCGTCGCTGATGCGCGAGTCGCATTAGTTGACAGCAACCAGCGGATGTCATCGGTAGTACCGAACTCATCCTGCATTATCTCGCCGGGCTTTGCATAAGCGTTTACATGCTTAAACCCGCTGACATTCGACAACTTTGTTCTCTGTCCGGTATGACAGATACCGATAAACGCGGCCCTGATAGGTGATGTGCCTTGATTCGGACCTGCGTCAATCTGGCCCTTTATCATCCGCGTATTCTGGACGAGCAAGTTGGTAACGATAATATCAAGGTCGGTCTTGTTGATGAACGTAACCGTTCCTGTACCGTTGGAGGCTGTCGTCTGTGAAGCTGTGCCGCCTGCAACATCCCTTGTAAGGGTGTCAAGGGTAAGTCTCATGTTGTCGAGCAGAATATCACTCATCTGGATTTGGTCATCGGTGATTCCTGTAAAGGTCATCCACGAACTTGTTACGATATACGCACCGTACTCTTTTATCCGAACCTGAATATCGGTCTTCGATAACAGGATGGGTGCGGGGTCTACGCCTTCGACTAACGGGACGGTCTGTGCAAGTGGATTTGACCATCTACGCCATTTATTAACATCTCCGGCATGCATCGGCATCGAATCCTTTTTGCCGAATCTTACATATACAAAGGCATCAATAACCCTGAGTAACACCTGGCTCTGATACCAAATGTTAATAGGATGATTTATCCTCGTAGTTGTGTGCATTTGACTATTTATAGGCATAACTTATTCCTTTCATAAAGCTTCGCCAGCTTCCACCTTTCTTCTAATCTCTTGCTGTTGTTCTCTACTCAACCATGCTTGGTGCTGGACATCACCGGCAGCACCGGCACCTGCGGCAGAACCACCCAACGGCTGTGTCTCGGTGTCAATATCCTGTCGGTCTAAGTGCTCTTTGGCGACGGCAGCAACTTTCTCAAACTCTGCGAGTTTTCGAGCATTGAGTACAGCATCGTAAATTGCTTCGGTAGTTGACTGGCGTAAATATGGTTTCTTGGCTACTAACGCCAAAACTTCTGCGTTTGGCGCCACTATCTGGCCGTTTGCAGGGTTTACACTCCCTACAACGTCGTTAATATCAGAATGGTTTATGACAAACTGCTGAACTCCCTGTACGGCCTGTTGTTGTTGAGCATTCACAGCGTCAATCCTGTCTTTTTCGGCTGTGAATCTAACAATATCCTCACCGAACAATCCGTCTGCCGTAAGTCCGAGATTCGCAAGTGCTTGCTCTGCTGAAGTCTTAGGCTGTACCGGATTCGCGTCTGCTAACTTCTGCATCTGGACAAGTTCCAGTTGGCGTTGCGCAGTAGCAGCCAATTCTTCGGCAGCAATCTGAGCTTCCTCTGCCGCTTTTTTTGCGTCTGCTTCCTCTTTAAACCTCGAATAAGGTACGGGTTTATTAGAGTCTGTACCATCAGCCAAATTACCATCCTGAGTCTGAGCATTGGCGGGTTGCTCTTTTACGCCTTGCTCAGTGACGACCTGAGTGTTGTTTACGTCTTGCTCAGTGACGACCTGAGTGTTGTTTACGTCTTTTGCCATTGTTTTACCCTTTAGTTAAGGTTATAAAAAAACGCCCGCATCATCTCACACGAGATGAAATACGAGCGTTCATTTTTTGAGTTAGCTCTTACTTAGTTTTTAGATTGTAATTTTAAGCCAGTTTGTTATTTCTTCCTTTAAATTTTGATAAAAAGTTTTTATTTTAGGCTCTTCGCTTCTGCGAAACCTTACATCTGGAAAAGTTGGGGGCGGTAACGGAAGTCCACCGAGTGCTTGCAATAAAGTCGCCTTCCCTTGTTGTTCCATTACGCGACCAAATTGACTCTGTTGACTACCCAATAATCCGCCAAATACGTTTGCTCTTGTTAGTTCTTCTGTGCCCATTATTTCGCCTTATCGTTTACAGGACCTCCAATATGAGCAGTTACGTTCGGCAGGCGCTTCATTATTTCTTTATACATTCCGGTCATATCCTTTTTGGCCTCGTCCAGCAATTTAAGTGTTTTACCATGATAATCGGTCTGCAAAACCATTTCCTTGTCTTTGAACTGATTTTTCAGTTTCAGTTCGCTTTTTTGATGTTCGATTGCGAGCTTCTCTTCCTTGATTTTGACAAGGTGCTCAATGTCTCGCAGTTCGATATCCTTCTTTAGTTGTAGTTCGGCAAGTTCCTGTTTAATCACCGATACTTTTCCGGCATCACCGATTTTGTCAGATACTTCCTCTAATAATGCCGGAAGTTTCGCAACATCTTTGCCGAGCAATTCAGCGAACCATCTTTTTACTGTCTTTTTTCTCATAAACATAATTTGTTCCTTTCCCTATTTTTTAGGTTGTTATTTTTCCTCAATCAATACAATCGGCCTTTGGCTTCTCTTTGTGTTCCTCGCATAATTTATCTACCATAACACTTACATAATCATCGCATTCATCGGTCGGTTCTGGTATAAAGCCGCTACTACTAAACCAGATTCCATTAGGTTCTCTCTTGAAAAAATCCTCTCGACACGTTGGACACTCATATCTTGGGATTTCACAGATTTTAGGTTCTGATTCTTTTGCGATTTCTGTTTCCAATATATTTAGTGCTTTTTCTATTTCGTCTATCTTTTTGAGGCCGTCCATCAATAAAACAATTTTCTGTTCAAGTTGCTTGCATGTCGGCTTTTCAATGGACTCCAAAGCGTTGATTCTTTGTATTATTGAATTAGACTCAGAAATCAATCTATTTATTCGTTCCTCGACGCTTTCCCGCCATCGTATCTCGTTCGGGTCGGTAGCGTGAGCGTTGCGTATCACAACAGCTATCTGGAATATCGCTTGTCGCAAAACTTGGTCGTCTCGTGCCTGAGCGGTAGCGTTGAACATAAGTTGAGTTATCGGCGTATCGCCATAGACTTCAATCCATTCGGGATTTGCCTGTAAAATCTGCGAGCCGAGAACAGGGGCATTGTCCGGTGATTGCTGGACTTCGTTGCAGCCGGAAACTATCGTTCCAATAACGACCAAAACCCATACTATTACCAATGCGAAATCTATCTTCGACGACCTTGTATAAAATAGCTCTTTCATAATCAATTTCCTTTCTCTTCGTTAGAGTTATCTATCTATTAAGATAAGTACGTTTTTATTGCCATCATCACCACAGTAATTTTCGCTTACATAGTTTAGTTTTTTACACTTAGGACATCTTGCCCTGCCAACAACCAAACTCTGTTTTGTTCCACAGGCCGTACAGTATTTGCTTAATTGATATTTTCCACAGTTTATGCAAAGATTCGCCAACGGCGTCCATGTATAACCGTGCATTCTGCAAACAATGCCGTTTATCTTTTTTTCTTTGGGTTCAAAATCACAACCCATGATACTTGCCATAACAAGTACCAACACCAAAATTAACATTACTTTCTTCATTGTTCCGTTCCTTTCCTTTTTTAGGTTATTCAATTATATTTTCCACAATGTTAATATTAAACTTCTTTACCTTGGGAGTCAAGTTAAATCTCACAGAGCCGTAGAAATCGGGAAACATTTCCTTTAATTCCACATCTATCTCTTTCAGTCTTTTGTTTTGCTCAGTAGTTGCTATCATTTTTTCTTGCTTACTCTCTCGTTCCATTCTTCATTGCTTTCGAGATGTCCTACATACGCACTTGATACCCGTTCCCAAAAAATCTTTGTAGGTGTAACATCTGCAAAATCTTCAAGATTTAATTTAGGGTGCAATTCTCTGAATTTGTCCGCTCGGTAATTCCACGCTATCTTCTCCCAATCTTTGCCAAATGCCCATTCCAAACAAGCGTCTTTTCGTTCTTCTGGCACTGTCAAAGCGAGTTTGGGGTCGTACTGCTGATAAATAGCCTCTATCTCTTTCAATGTCTTTCGCGGTAGGTCTTTGCAATAAACAAAAAGAAATCCTGTAACCAAGTATATTATTGCCACGCAACATACTGTCGCTTCGTTTTTATTCATCATTTTTTCTTCACCGTAATATAAGGGTTTCCGCTTGTGTCATATCTTACTCTCCACGTCAATTCTGTCCAATGACAATCATATTTCTGACAAGCCATCGTCATAGTGATAAGTACGTTGTCTTTGATATATTTAGACATACCCTTCGTACTTTTTTCGTCAAGTACTATATCAGGGTCGATTGTAACATTGATTACGTTAATTGTCAAGTCCTTTCAATTTGCGGAGTTGTTTTCTAAAAAGTTCACGTTGCCGATTCGCTTCGGCTTCCTTCATTTCGTCTTCGGTCATTCTCTGAACATTTATCATGCCGTTACTGCTGACATTGAATTTTAACTCCTCAACGGAGCAATTATTTTCCAAGGCAATTTTCTTCAACATAAACTGGGTTTCTTCCCTGAACGCCTCGGCAATATCTGCTACGTCAGAACCCGGAGTCCATATTTTGCCTCGTCTTTTTCGGTCTCGTTTTCTTTGTTCAACTCTTGCGACCACGCTTTTTCCTTTTCTTCTTAGATTTTCGAGCGGTACTTAAAGCAATGGCAATGGCCTGTTTCTGTGGCCTGCCGGAACGACGTAATTCACTAATGTTCCTGCTTATCGTCTTTTTGGATTTACCTTTTTTTAGAGGCACGTTTCTTCCTCGCTCTCGCCCGATTTTCGGCACGTTTTTTCTTTGTATGCTTAGGCATTATTATTTCCTTATCATAGGCCAAATTGCGATTGAAATATCATTTGAAAAAGCATCAAACTGTTTATGGTTCATTACGAACATTATTTCTTCATCGCTCGCTTCATATCTAAAATGTCTTTCACAAGCCACTAATTCAGTGACTTCGTGCATAAAGTTCTCAAATTTTCTCGCAACAGACTGAGAACCAGCAGTTCCAACGCCAATTTCTTGTTTCCCTTTTTTTCCTACACCACCCCAGCGTTTTTTATTCTTTACGACCTTGTAGATTTTGCCACTAATATTTACTGTTTTAGGCAATCTAAGCATTTTGCGCTCCCTGTAATTGATTACTCTTTTCCTGTGCTATCGCAAATTTGACTTGTTCTTTAATCAGGGCTACTAACGGGTCTGCGGCCAACTTCTGAGCCTGAGCCAAGGTCTTCATCCTGTTAAGCGGTATCTCGCTTCGTTTCTCGGCTGCGTTCGCGGCGTTTTCCTGTGCCTCTGATGCCTGAGCCATAGTCAGTGCCTGAGTAAGCTGATTCCCAGTAAGTTGCTGTTGCTGTTGAAGCTGAAGTAGTTGTTTCTTTTGCTCTTGCGCTCTCTGTATTGCCTGAAGCATCTTGTGAGAGAATGTCATCGGCGCGTTTCTGACCAGCATCTCAGGTGTTATGATACCCATGAACATATCGGGGAATGTCTTGAGTAAATCTTTAAGTTCTAAGTAGAACATATTTCGCTGGCTGTCAGTCTCAACGCCCTCGGTCGGGTTACAATCGAACCTCACAAGGTTGTCATCATAAAACCCTTGCACGGGCTGTTCGTTGATTATCTCCTGAACGCGAATGGGGTCGTAATTAAGTTGGACTATCTGAACTTGTTTACGTCCTAAATCTCGCTTTGAAGCTAACAAAGACTGGAACATCCACGCCTGCCCGGTCAATGCCTTGCCGGTGCGATAAGCATGAAGTACCCCTGATACCTCAACGTCTTTGTCATCCGTGCCGAATATCTCCTGATTAAGTCCCCCCGCCTCGGTTTCAGCCTTGTCGATAACATCTAAGGCTTGGAACAGCGAAGCGGGGACTTCGGTAGCAGGGACTTGGCGGAATATCTGGTCAAGATTAACATTATCCGGCGCATCATCGTTAGTATGAAGCACAACGCCCTGTCCTGACTTGTAAGCATCTTCGGGGTTTCTCAAATATTTGTCTCTCAGGACTCTGTATCCGTGCGCCTGAGACTCGATGATATCCATAACCTGATTTACTCTTCTGTTCTGCAAAGTCTGTGGGTCTCTTAATCCCCTTACAAAACCTTGTAGTTTCAATTCGGTACGCGGGCATTCAGGACACCATAGGCCATGTACCCAAGTATAGTTATAGTCCCGAATCTTCATGGGGTTATCACCTTCCCATAAAAATTCATCATCGAGGAATATCGTTAATCTGATTTTATCTTTGATGTCGCGGAACTTGACGAGTATAGGAGTTCCGTTCGGAGTGCGGAAATTCTCAATGAACTGGTTTGCTAATCGCTTATCGCCTCCGGCGTTTTCTTCAGCGAACTTTTCAAAAGTCATTTTTTCGCCAGTAAACCTGTGCTGTACTACTGAGACCTCTTCGGTAGTTCTGTGCCACCACTGCTCGAAGAGTCTTTTTTTGGCCTTATTCATCATCGTCGGAGTCCCCTGGAACGGCCATCTGCTCGAATGACTCAAGGGAAGTCTGTCCTCTATCTCGCTGGCGCGTGTTGGAACTAACATCTTCGCCTTATTAGTTGAAATCCATTGACCTGTAAGGATATCCCCACAATCGGATAGGTCGTCTTTGGTAAGTCCGTGGTCTAACAAGAATTGATTATAGCCTAATCTGCCGAACTGGATTAAACCATCTCTGTCACGCCACTGTTCTACAAGGTTCGATCCCTGAACTAACGTCCCCCACTTAAAAGCATCGGACATCGTGTTATACCCACCGTGCCGGGACATCAAGGACATAGTAACCCCTGTGTGCTGGCTGCACGCTTGGTCTTCTTGCTGGTCAAACCCACCAACGGGACCTATCTTCAAAATATGTCTGTTTCGTATCTCGTACCCGTGAAGTAAATTGACCTGTCGTGATATCTTATCAATAGTGTGAAGTATGCGACCCTGCCTGTCGGCACGCTCCATCTCATCGTGTGAGTGCTGTGCTTTGAGGGCGTAATCGAGGTCTAACTGTGCCTGAAAATTAAACGGCTTCCATGCAGTGTCGTTTATCTCGTAGACTTCGTGAAATTCTGATTTTGTTGTTGTATCGTTAGGCATTTATTCGCTCACAGTCAATTTGTGTTCATATTCAGGATTCATTCCGACACTCCATGTTACTTTCCACATAGTTTGTCTGGTCAATCTCGGCCATAGTCTGTAACAAAAGAAAAATGTTATCCGGTAATATTTACTTTTCAACCATTTTTTCATCCTGTCCTCGAATATTCTTTTTGCCATTTATGTATCTGTGTCGTCGTCACGGTCGAAGACGAATGTAGTAATCCGGCTTTGTCAGCCTGGCACATCTCTTTCAATGAATCCATCGGATGAGAGGCCCAGTCGTGTAAGGGTTTTTCTCCATAACACTTATTCTCTTCATCGTATTCCCTGCGATAATGGTCTGCCGCCTCCAGGCCGTCTTTGCACTTATTCTCGTCGATATAGTATGACGGAAGCGCATCTGCGACAATGTTAATCCCTATATCCTTACCAATCTTGGGGTTGACGTGGACTTTGTACTCTAAATCCTCTAAGGCTTTTTTATACGATACCCCAGTAACTTTGTCTCTATTCTTTCCATCATGGGGTAAGATCATCTTGGCATAGGTATAGGGTTTAGCCTTCATAATCTTGTCATAATGGGCAACGAATTTACCGGTATTTTCGTAGTAGTCTATAAGTCTTTTCTGTCCCCTGACCGTCTGACGGAACCACATCGCCGTACAGTCTAAGCCTATATCAAAAGATACATAGACTGGAACGGACGGGTCGTGAGGTACATGGCAGATATGGTCATTTGCCCTGAGTTGGTTCATTATATCAATATAATAACAGGCATCGAGATCCACCTCATCGTGGCAGTTCATTACATATTGTTTGAATTTGGCAGGGGCGTCTTTTTCCATTCGGCGCAAGTCGGCAATAAAATCTTCCGGCAGGTTTTTCTCATTATCAAAAGAATTAGCCTGCATACACGAATATCCCTCTTGAGGAGACTTTACAAACATCTTCCACATCCAATTATGCCCGTTCGCGTTAGCAATCGGCATCATCTGGCGCAAGGGCTTGTCGTACATCTGCTGTAAAAAGGCGTGTACCTGCGTACCTGCCTTATCAGCGGCCTCAACTAAGGCGCTCCAATAGTCCTCATCAACCTCTAATTCGCGCCGCATACGGCCTCTGAGGAGTTGAAACTGGGTGTCAGTCGGAAATTCCTCGGCCTGTTCAATCATCCCGCCACCTAAATTGACGTTCTGAAGACCGGATAATTCCTTAGCATGACGGAACAAAACCACCGAGCCATTAGCGTACCTGGCCTCTTTCGTGCCTTGTGGGATGTGTTTTCCCGTCCATTTGACAAAATCCTTCATCGTAGAATCTCTTAGGTCGGTGAATTTCTTTCTGACAATCAAAAGGAGATTATTTTTGTAAAAACGAGATAAAAGGTCAATTTTGAACAACCCCAAAGTGGTTTTCCCACTTCCCCACGCCGCGATTGCGGCGGGAAATCGGTTCACAGCGGAATAAAAGCCCCATTGATAGTCCAACATATCGAAATTTATGACCTTTTTAGGCATATTTGCGCCTTAGTAGGCACCTCAGTAATTGTTCTGCTCTTTCGCACTCTGCAAACGTAAATTCTTCTGGGTGATCTATTAAAAACCAGCCAAGATTAAGGTTCCAGAGACAATTTAACTCTTTTCCGTGGCGAAACAGAATTTTAGAACCATTTGGGTAAATAATACTTTTTTCATGGATATTTAGCTTAATATCACAATATTGTTCAAACTCAGCCATTGTATTACGCAAATCGATTTCATCATCCGAGAGAAGACATGGGCGCAGTTTTCCATCTGCGGTGAGGCGCAGTCTATTACACTGAAAACAGAAATGCTCACTCACCGGACTGATAAACCCGATTGTACCTCTAGCATGCGGCAAGCGAAAATATTTTGCCGGACCATTCCCATCAAGTTTGTGTGGTTCTAGGGAACCTATAGGTTCTATACGTTCAGTTATCTCATTGATCGATATATAACGTTCTCTACCATACTGTTGACC
>SDBS01000570.1_pt1 | contig 36224 bp, 30 predicted proteins | sample 2277091 | NCBI WGS metagenome assembly SDBS01 (sample SAMN10404972, study PRJNA504765) | marine sediment metagenome | isolation source: marine sediment core GS10_PC15, 163 cmbsf | place: Arctic Ocean: Southern Knipovich Ridge | collected 2010
CGTCGTCGGCAGCGTAGATACCGTATTAAACCGTAAGGCAGTTACCGAAAAGGAAACGAACTTCGGCGACTTCATCGCGGACCTGATGTGCGAGGCGACCGGGGCCAAAGTAGCGCTGGTGAACGGCGGCGGCGTCCGCGCGGACCTGGGCCCGGGCGAGATTACGCTGGGCGACGTCCTGACCGCGCTACCGTTCGGCAACGAGGTCGTCGTCCTCGACGTTCCCGGCGCGACGCTGCGCCAGGCTTTCGAGTTATGCGCCCGCGAGAAGGTGGGCGAGGGCGGCTTTCTACAAGTCTCTGGTTGCGAATACGCCATCGGCCCGGGCGGCGAGCTCGCGGCCGTAACGGTTGCCGGGAAGCCGCTCGACGACGAAGCCACGTACGAAGTCACGATGCCGGACTTCCTTGCCGAGGGGGGCGACGGCTACGCGATGTTTACGTCGCTCGAGCCTGCTTATAAAACCGGCCTCGTCCTCTACGACGTCGTCGCCTCCGGCCTGCGCGAGGGCCGGGCCGTTCCGGAGGAGCCTGAGGGAAGGATTGAGTTCGTAGAGGAATGAAAGTTATTTTTAACGGAACCGAGCTGCAGGTTCGACCGGGCGTACCCTTAGAGAGCTTACTATCCGAAGGGCAACGGCGGGCCGTCGGAGAGGGAGCTTTATATGTCGTAGACGCGTGGGGCCAACGGGCCGGCTTAAAGGGTACGCCGGCCGACGGCGGCGCGTATTTTACCGTAACGGTCGGCGCCAGGCCGCCGTCGGTCAACGCGTGTCTCGAGGCGTGGGAATCGCTTGAGGACGCGCCCGCGTTTCCGGCCGACCTGGTCAAATTCCTCGTCAGGCGCGCCGTGGCGACGGTCGGGAAGGCGGGCGGCGCCGCCTCCGTAGAGGGCACCGCGGCGTTCGCAGCCGCGACGGCGTTGCGCGAGGACGCCCCGGCGATGTGGGCGTACGTTGCGGGCGAGGACGCGACCGTAGCCGTCTACGCCGGCGGCAAAGCGCGCGTACGGGACGCGGCGCAGGATGTCGGGGCCGCGGTGGTCGCGACGCGCGACATCTTGACGTTCCGATCGGGCGCAACGACTTTCGATTACCTCGACGGCGTGAACGTCGTGGAGGTCGGGACGACGAACAAGGTCAAATTAGCCGATTACGAAAGTAAATTCGCCGACGTCGACGCCGTCGTTGCTTGCCGGGCCGGCGATTTCGCGATAGAGGGGTTTGTGGCGTCGCCCGATCCAGATGAATTGGCGGCGGCCGCGGCGGCGGCAGGCGTCGCTTTCGTAATTATATCGGCCGACGATACGCTCTTCGACGAGCGCGGCGCGCCGCGGCGTTTGGCCGGCGACGTCGTCGTGTGGGCTACGCCGCGGGAAGCGCGGCCGTACGACCTTGTCTTCGCGCGCGGGGCCGGGTTCGTTAGTACAGCGGGCGACGCGGCTTTGTACGACGAGGCCGCGGCGGCGCTGTGGGCTTATTTAAAACAGAGGTAATTAAACAACCAGCCGGCGAGGCCGGCGCGGGTTTCCGCGGAACGAAAGAGGGCTTATGACCGTTTATCGCGATTCGTTCGGGCTTTCGTGTAAGGGCGACGCCGAAATCCACGACGTTACGGCCGAGGTAGTCCGACTCGTCGCGGCCTCGGGGATAAAAGATGGTATAGGCCTAGTAGCGTCGCCCGGGTCGACGGTCGGGATTACGACCGTCGAATACGAACCCGGGTTGGTATCGGACCTGGAAAGCCTTTTCGAAAAGTTCGCACCCAAGGGCGAGCGATACGGCCACGACGCCCGCTGGGGCGACGGCAACGGCCACTCGCACGTTCGCTCGTCGCTTCTGGGACCGACGTTCGCGTTCCCGGTCGCCGACGGCGGGCCGGCTTTGGGTACTTGGCAGCAGATAGTTTTCATCGATTTCGACAATAAAAAGCGGCGTCGGGAAATCACGGTAACCGTCGTCGGCGACTAGGTTCGGGGGAAGATATGACCCAAGAGCGAGGTAACGCGCCACGGCTTGCGGAACTTAATTGGAAAGAGTTCAGAGACTTGGTGCCGGCCACGTACGACGGCGTCGTAATCCCCATAGGGACCGTCGAAGCGCACGGCGGCATCCCGCTCGGGACGGACATAATAATACCCGAATACCTCGCCGAACGACTCGCCGCGCGGCTGAGTTTGATAATAGCGCCCGCCGTAAACTACGGCGTTACGCGAGGCCTGCTGCCTTATCCCGGCTCACATACCGTTACGTCGACGACGTTTAGGCAATACGTGACCGAAATATTCGCGGGCTTCGGCCGGATGGGGTTCCGTAAGCTCGTCGTCGTGAACGGCCACGGCGGCCATATTGACGAGCTGAAAGAAGCCGCACAAGCCGCGTACCGCGACGCCGGCCTGTTCACCATCGTACTCCATTGGTGGCTAATGGCGCCCGAAGTTAGCGAGGAGGTATTCGGCGCCGAGGGTGGGCACGCCGCCGCGGAAGAGACCGCGGGCGTAGTCGCCGCGAGGCCCGATTTGGTAAAGGCCGCTATGCTAGACGGTTTGAAGGCCGCGACGTACGACAAAGGGGTATTCCGGATGCCGTTCCCGCGGTCGGTAGGGGTGCGCGAATCCGGCAAGGGGATGCCGTCGGCCGACGTAAAGAAAGCGAAACAATATATGGCGCTGGTCGAAGAGCGCTGCGCCGAGGCGGTCGGAGAAGCGTTCGCCGGTTGGCGCGAAGAACTCGGAAAATAAGAGCTAATAAACTATAAAGGCGTTAGGAGGTTTCGTTCGTATGGCCGAAATAATAGAATGCGTTCCCAACATCAGCGAAGGTACGAAACTGGAGGTTGTCGAAAAAGTAGCCGACCGGATCCGCGCGGTGGAGGGGGTGCGGCTCTTGAACGTCGCCCCCGACGCGACCCAGAACCGTACCGTCTTTACGATGGTCGGCGACCGGATCTCGCTCAAAGCGGCGGTGGAGGGGCTCTTCGACGAGACGCTTAAACACGTCGACCTCACCAAGCAAAAGGGCGAACATCCCCGGATGGGCGCGGTGGACGTCGTACCGTTCGTCCCCATCGTGGGGGCCACCACCGACGATTGCGTTGAACTCTCGCGCGAAGTGGGCGAGATGATAGCGACTAAGTTTAACGTTCCCGTTTATTTATACGAAGATAGCGCGACTATGCCCGGCCGTAAGAACCTGGCGAAAGTGCGTAAAGGCCAATTCGAAGGCTTCTTCGAGAAGATCAAAGACCCGGCATGGAAGCCCGACTTCGGCCCCGCCGAAGTGCATCCCACGGCTGGTTGCACCGCGGTTAGCGCGAGGGCGTTCCTTATCGCTTTTAACGTCAACTTGGGTACGAATCGGTTAGAAGTCGCGGAGAAGATCGCGAACGAGGTGCGCTTCCTCGGCGGCGGCCTTCGATTCGTTAAGGCCAAAGGTTTCGCAACCGATGACCCCAACGTGGCGCAGGTTTCGATGAACCTCACCAATTACGAAAAAACGCCCATCTTCCGCGTAGTGGAACTGATACGACGTGAGGCGGCGCGTTACGGCGTATCTGTTATCAACACCGAACTTATAGGTATGTCTCCGTTGCAGGCGCTGCTCGATTGCGCGGCTTGGTACTTGCAGATAGACGATTTCAAGCGCGAGCAGGTCCTCGAAGCTCAGATATTCGAAGGGTCGTCGGAGTAAAGGCGTATCGTTGCGGTTATGCTGTGTCCTTCGTGCCAAGCTACGGTAGGGGCCGACGCTAACTATTGCCCCGCGTGCGGCGCTCCTATGGGGGGCGCCGGCCGTTACGGCGTCGAGTTGCGCGAGGTCGCTTGCCTGGCGGGTGACGTGCAGGGATTGGCGAAACTCGTGGGTAGGATACCTACGGCGCAAGTCTCCGAGTACGTGGCCGAATGTATGGGAACCCTTGACGACACGTGCGCGGCGCACGGGGGTACGGTGATTAACAGGCATAGCTCCGGCCTTACGGCAATTTTCGGCGCGCCCGTGGCCAGGGAGCGGGAAGTGGAGCTTGCCGTGCGTGCCGCCTTTGCGTCGCGCGATTGCATAGCCGAAATCTCGGAGCGGGTATACGCCGCTTCCGGCCAAAAAGTCGCCAGCCGTACCGCGGTAGATTTCGGTGTCGTTAGGGTGGGGGCCAGCGTCGCCGCTACGGATTACGTGGCCTTGGGTTCGACGGTAGAAAATGCCGCGCGCTTGCGAAACAACGCTCGGCCGAATACGGTTTTATTGAGTGCCGCGGCGGCGGATCAGGTGCGGCGGTTGTTTACGATGAAGCCGGTGGCGCTCGGCGCGACTACCGCCGAAGGCGTTGCTGAAACCGGTTTTATCGTCGAAGGGTTCGCGGATTCGTTTACGGGCGTAGCGCCGTCGCGTACAGTATTCGTCGGCCGGCGCGAGGAATTGTCGGAGTTGCGCCGCGCTTTGGATGAACTTCGGGCGGGGCGCGGCGCGGCGGTGGGTGTTTCGGGCGGCCCGGGGATAGGCAAAACGCGCCTCGTGTTGGAGGCGTTGGCCGGCGTCGAAGACGTACGCGTCTTCGTGGGTAAATGTTTACCCGTAACGGTCGAGGTTTCGTACGCGGCGTTCCGGGGTCCGTTGAGCGACGCGCTGTCGCGCTACTCCGGCAAGAGCCACCTCGAGCGGGCCGAGAACCTCCTCCGCGCCGCCAAGCCGGAGCTGTTAGAGGCGGCGCCTCTCTTGAGCGCGTTCCTGGAGCGACAGCCCCTGGAGTCCTCTATTACTGAGCAACTTAGGGGCGTAGCGCGGTTCGAACGGCTTTACGAGTTATTCGAGGCTATTTGGGCCGATGTGGCCGCGAACGCGCCTACGGTATTAGTGCTCGAAGACGCCCAATGGGCGTCAAATGCCGATTTCCTGCTCCTCTCGCGTTTCGCCTCGCGCGTCCGTAATCTCCCGTTATTGTTAATCATAACGGCGCGCGAGCCGGAGCTTCTACGGCGCATTACCGCGGACGTCGTCGAGTTGGTGCCGTTGGCGAACGCCGACGTTGCAGGGCTGGTTCGCGCTTTGATTCCGCCGGAGCGCCTGGCTCCGGAGTTGCTGCAGCGCATAATCAAGTGGGCGAAGGGTAACCCTCTTTACTGTGAGGAAGTAGCGGCGGTGGTTTTAGCCCGCGGCGCGGGCGAGGCCTTCAAGCCGCCGGCATCGATTAAGGCCGCGGCCCGGGCGCGCGCCGATGGGTTGAGCCCGGAAGCTTTGAAGGCGGGGAAGATAGCGACTTGCGTCGGGTTGGAGGGCGAGCTGGCGTTGGTACGCGACGTGGCGCCCGCGGAAATCGCCGAAGTCGTGGACGAGCTAATCGCGGAGCTGGAGCGCGGCGGGATACTAACCGTTTCGGGGGGAAGGTTCTCATTTGCCCACGACGTTACGCGAGAGGTTTTATACGAATCTCTGGTTAAGAAGGAACGGACCGCGATCTTTTCCGCTATCGCGCGCGCGACCGAAAGCAGGGGTGCCGAGCCGGGTATGGTGGCGCACTACCTTTTGGAGGCCGGTCGGAATCGGGAAGCGGTAGAGCATCTTAAGGAAGCGGGGGATAGGGCGGCGGGCGTTTACGCGCTGTTGGAGGCGATATCCCATTATCAACGCGCGTTCGATTGCCTGCGCGACGTGGGACCGGCCGACGCCGCTTTGAGGATGGAGCTAATAGAGGGGTTTTCTTCTTGTCTTCTGGACTACGCCGACCCCGGGCGTGCCCTTGAGCTAATCGAGGAAGAGCTGAAGTATGCCGAAACACCGGTGGCGAGGGCTAAATTATTATGCTTGGCCGGAAAAGGTTATAGCGACTTGGGGGAGAACCGCAAAGCGCGGCTATACCTGGAGGACGCGCGTAATATCTATAAAGCCTTGAACGAGCCCCTTATGGAAGCCGAGACGCTCCATTCGCTGGTTAAGGTTTTAGTTTATTTAGGCGAAGAGGGGGCGCGAAGTCGGGCGATAGCCGAGGCGTTGGCGCGTTTCACCGAGGCCGGCGACGACGTCGGCATAGCGCGCTGTTATAATCTTATAGGGTCCGACTATTTGAACGCCGATGAGCCGGAGCGGGCGTTGGAGTATTTCCAAGATGCGCTTTATATTTGGCAACAGGGCGGCGACCTCCCGGGCCAGGCTATCGCTTTGACTAACTTGGGTTTCGCCCAGTACCTTTTGGGGCGTTATCACGACGCAGTAGGGTTTGCCGAACGGGCGTTGGAGATAACGCGGCGCATCGGCACGCGCCGGACGCAGGCGGCCGCGGTATGCAATCTCGTCGCTTATTATATGTACCTCGAGCCGTCAAAGGCCGACGAGTACGGCCGGGAGGCCGTAGCGTTAGCCGAGGATATCCCCAACTACGAGATATTGTCCGGGGCGCATATTAACTTGGGTGAGCTCGAGCGCTGCCGCGGCCGGTGGGACGCGGCTCGCGGGCACGTAACGGAGGCGTTGGAAGCGGCTTGTAAGAGCGAGTCGACGCCGCATAAGTTTTACGCCGAATTGTTGGGGGCGAAGGTGGAATTGGACGCCGGGGCGCACGACTCGGAGAAATTCCGGCGTCATTACGAGGCGGTTTTCACGCTTGAGCCTCCGTCTCGGGAGACTGCCGCGCTTGTACGGGCCAACCTCGACGCTGACCTGGCGTTGGCGCGACAGGACGCCGAACGTGCGGCGGAACTGGTAGGCGAGCTGGCGGAGACGGTGGCCGCGGCGAAGAAAGCCGAAGAGGTGCACGAGGGCCGGTTGCGGCTCGGCGAGCTTAAACTATTTCTGGGGGACGCGGCCGCCGCAGCGGCCGAATTCGAATGGGTAATGTGCCAGACCGACGGCTGGGATTTCTTGCACTGGCCGCGCGCCGCCTTCCGTTTGGCGCAAGCCTGCGTCGCATCGGGGCGGCGCGACGACGCGGCCAACTACCTCGAGTTGGCTGAATGTGTATTTCGTAAATACGATTGGTTATATTGGTCGGATCGCGTGACCCGTTTCCGGGAAGAAGTAGAGCTTTAAGGAGCGCGCTAAATATGAAGACTTTCATTACAGCATTCGGTTTGATATTCCTTGCCGAACTCGGCGACAAAACGCAACTTGCGGCTATAATGATGGCTTCGCAAACCGGTAAGCCGTGGCACGTATTTTTAGGTGCCGCGTTAGCTTTAGCGGCGGTGACGTTCATCGGCGTCTTCCTGGGAGTAGGCTTAGCCAAGGTAGTCCCGACGGCGATTATCCAGAAAGTGGCCGGCGTTCTCTTCGTTGCCGTCGGCGTTTTGATTTTTTTCGGTAAGTTTTAATCGGAAGCCGGGAAAATAAGAAGGCGGCCTTGTGGCCGCCTTTCTATTTTATGTCGGCGGGTCACTTCCGTTGGACGAGGTAGGGCCCCAACGCCAGCGCGTCCAGGCTGGAGCGGAGGAAAACTTCCACCGCTTCCTCCGGCTTGTAGACGATGGGGTAGCCGTGGAGATTAAAAGACGTATTGAGGATTATGCCGCGGCCGGTCGCCTCCTCGAAGGATTTGAGCACGCGGTAGTAACCCGGGTTCCAATCTTCGAACACTTCCTGCGGCCGCGTTGTCTTGTCGTACGGATGGGTGGCCGCGCGGTACTCGTCGCGTCGGGCGGTGGAGTCGAAGGCCATGATCATATACGGTGCCGCCATAGCTTTGGGTTTAACGGCGTACTCCTCGGCTCTTTCGGCCAAAACCGACGGCGCGAAGGGCATCCAGAAGTCGCGGCTTTTTATCATCTCGTTTATTTTGGGAATGACGGCCATGTCGGTAGGGTCGGCCAGGATGGAACGATTACCGAGTGCGCGGGCGCCGAACTCCATCCGGCCGGCGTAGCGCGCCGCGATATTTCCCGCTCCCACCAACCGGCCCAATTCCCAATCTATATCTTGGGGTTCGGAGACCGTCACGTTGTCGGCGCGCTTTACTGCGACGAGGGCGCGCTCGCAATCGACGTCGCCGAACTCGCCGCCGAAGTAGATCGGTCCGAGGTATGGAATGTCGGTGGCCAGGCCGGCGCGGCGCCGCTCCTCGTCGTATACGGCGTAACAGGCCCCGATAGTATTGGATTCGTCGCCGCACGACGGCATTACGAAAAGGTCCTCTACTTCCGGAAGGTCGTAAACGACTTTGTTCACCTTCACGTTCATGAAGACGCCGCCGGAGAGCGCGACTCGTTTTATACCCGTTTCGCGGATGCAGTTTGCGACCCATTCCGCGAGTACTTTTTCTGCAAGGAGTTGGATGGACGCGCTGGCGTTGTCGAAGCGCGTAAGGCCCAGGCGTCCGTTCATGTATTTGAAGGATTGGTAGGCGTCGGGCAGGCCGTCGGCGCGCTCCCACGTCACGCCGCGAACGTTGAGGAGGCCGGCGAAGCAGTCTTCCTCGGGGCGGGAGGTGACGCGGCGATGGCCGTAGGGGGCCATCCCCATAACTTTATGCTCGTCTTCCAACGGCATCATGCCCAGAAGCGTCGTCGCCATGGCATATATAATGCCCAGTGAATTGGTCTCATGGACGGCGGCGATGCGCTCGATCTTGCCGTCTTGGCCTACGTTGACGGTGGCGCATAGGTCGTCGCCGGAACCGTCGCAAGTCAGGATAAGAACGGGCCCCTCTCGCCACGGCGAGCACCAATAGGCAGCGTACGCGTGGGCGCTGTGATGTTCAACGAAGCGGACTTGTTTCTCGTCGAAGCCGAGGCGTACGGCGTCCGCGACACGGGCGGCGCGCCGGCGCTTGCGGAAGTATCGGTTTACGGGCGTACGCCTTAGGAATTTCCAGACCGTGGTGCGGGAACTCGATGCTTGGCGGAACGAGGCCATAAGTTCCGCCCGCGTACGGGAGTAAGGTTGGTGTTCGCCGTTGAAGGCTACGACGTCGACGTCATTCGCGGAGCAGCCGGCTAGTCTAAGGCACTCGGTGATCGCGTTTTCGGGGAAACAATCTATATTTTTAACGCGGACGAGCCGTTCTTCGGATATCGCCGCGACGACGCGGCCATCTTCGACGAGCGCCGCGGTAGCGTTATGGCCGTCGTGTATACCTAAAGCCTTCATATCTTCTCCGGTTGCGGGGATTTGTAGCGTTGAAAATAACATAGGCGGCGCCTTTAGTCAATTTATGTTTGGGTTCCGGCTTGCGCCGCCGCGGGGCGCGTTTTCTATTGCCGGTTATCGGTGTTTGTCGTATGCTGGAGACGTGCGGGCCCGGAGGCTGGCGGAAGTATTGCGCCGAGTGGAGAGGACGCGCGTCGTCGTCGCGGGCGACCCCTGCTTGGACGCGAACGTTTACGGACGGGCGGATTCGGTTGCAAAGGAAGCGCCGGTCGTAGCGCTCGAGGCGGACGAAAAGGTCTTCGCCCCCGGGCAGGCGACTAACGTCGCCGTCAACGCCGCGACGTTGGGCGCCGGCGTTTATTTTATCGGCGTCGCGGGCGACGACGAACGGCGCGCCCGGCTGACCGGGTTGTTAAACGAATTGGGTGTGGACGCGGGTGGCCTCGTCGCCGAAGTCGGCCGGCCTACGACGTATAAAATTAAATACGTAACGCGCGAAGCGCAACGGCACGACCAGCACCTTTTCCACGCATAATGGCAGGAAGGGAGGCCGGCGGCACGCGGGACCGTCGGGCGAATGCGGGTGCTGGCGGCGGAGGCATTAAAAAACACCCGCGCGTTGGTGCTCTCCGATTACGGTAACGGTACGCTTACCGCCGGCTTCGCGAAATGGCTCGTCGAGGAGAGCGCGCGACGGCGGCTCGTATCGGTCGCGAACGCGCGCGGCGACTTGAAGAAGTTCCGCGGCGTGACGGCCGCGGTGGCCAACATGGAAGAGCTCGCGGCTCTCGCCGGGCCGCGCGCGCCGGCCGGGGGCGACCGCGCGGCCGCTTTGGACGCCGCGGCCCGAAGACTTAACGTCCGCTATTTGGTAATCACCGCCGGTGAGGAGGGAATGTACGTATGGCCGGTGCGGGGCCGCGTTCGACATTTTCCTCCGGCGGCGCGTGAAGTGGTCGACGTAACGGGGGCGGGCGATACCGTTACCGCGGCGCTTGCGGTAGCGCTGGGCGCGGGTTTAGGTCTATCGGCGGCCGGAACGTTTGCGAACCTGGCCGCGGCGGCCGTTGTGGGTCGGGAGGGGACGTCGGTTGCCCGAGCGGCTGAACTGCGGCATTTCTTGTAGCGTGGCGTTACCGTTTTGACAAGAAGGCGGCGGTGTGTTAAAATAAACGGTGGACAAGAGAAAAGCGTCTAAAATCACGTGAAGTAAGAAGAAATGCTTACCCTAGGCGATAAGATAAAAAAATTAAGAACGGCGCGCGGTTATACGCAGAGCGCCTTCGCGCGCGAACTCGATATTTCGCCCGGCTACCTCAGCCAACTCGAGATGGGGTTGCGAAAGCCGTCTCGAGACCTTATCAGGCGGATGGCGGACACTCTGGACGCTTCTTTAGATTACTTACTGCGTGATGAAAAGGGTCCTTCGGTAGAAGGCGTCCCCGAGGAGATCGTCGAGTTTTTCCGCAGCGAGCACGTGACGGGTACGGACCGCGAAGAGCTGTTGTCCTTTTTCCGTTGGTGGCGCCGCGAGCGGGGGCGGCGGGGCCGGGCGGCGAAAGCCAAGACGACAAAGCGCGCTTAATATTCGCTGGAGGTCGGAATGGTTAGCAGGTCAATTTGGACCGCGACGTTGATTCTGGTATCGGCGGCGCTGGCGGCAACCTCTAACGTAGAGCTCAAGCTATCCGCACCGCTGGCGGCGACTTTGAACGAAGCTTTCTGTTTGTACGAATCGCCCGACGGCGACTCGGATGTTATTATTTGCCTGAACGCGCGCGCGCCGGTGACGCTAGTCACCCGGCTTAAGGACAAAGGGGTTTTAGAAGGCGAAGAGGGTCACTGGTATAAGGCCGAGGTCGCGGGCGGAGCGGAAGGCTGGGTTTTCAGCGCCTATCTCGATATCCAACCGGCCGACGAAGGAGATGCGACGGTCGACGCCACCAACTCGCCGGAAGGGGATTGAAGCACTCCATCGGTTAGGCTATGACGCAGCGGGATGGAGGGTCGGCTGATGCGGAACGGAGGGCCCAAGAGGTCGTCGACCGTTTCGATTTGAAGGAGCCGCCGGTCTCGCCGGGTGAAATATGCCGGGCTTTAGGTATTACCGTACGCGTTCGGCCGTTCGATTACGTAGCGGGTTTATTCATAAACGATGAAGTCTTTCCCGTAATAGTGGTTAATTCGCGCGAGCGGCGCGTACGGCAACGTTTCACCATCGCCCACGAGTTGGGCCATTATTTTTTGGGCCACGGCGGAAAATCTTTCGCGGAACCCGGAGGGCGAGGCCGTCGGGAACGGGAAGCCGAGCGCTTCGCAGCCTGTTTACTGATGCCCGCGGCCTGGGTGCGTGGTCAATGGAAGGCGTACGCCGCCAATTACGAAAACCGCCCGGCTATACTCGCAGATTTGTTTCAGGTGTCGTCCGCGGCTTTGAAGCGCCGGGTCAAGGAATTGAGTTTGAAGGGGCCGGTTCGGTCAAATATATGAAAACGCCGATCACTGTTGTGGGCGGCGGGTTAGCGGGCGTAGAAGCGGCGTGGCAATGCGCCCGCTTTGGCGTACCGGTAGAACTCTACGAGATGCGCCCCGCGACGATGACGCCGGCGCACCGCACCGGCGCTCTGGCGGAATTGGTATGCAGCAACTCGTTTAAATCTATGGTGGACGGTACGGCGCCGGCTTTGTTGAAAGAGGAAATGCGGCGCTTGGATTCGTTGACGCTTCGGGCCGCGGCGGCGGCCCGCGTTCCGGCCGGCGGTGCCTTGGCCGTAGACAGGGCGAGCTTCGCCGAGGAAGTTACCGCCGCGCTTGAGGCGGAAGCCGGGGTTAACGTTACGCGCGTTGAATTCAAGGAGTGGCCGCCCGCGCCCGCTGTCGTGGCCACCGGGCCGCTGACGTCGGAAGCTATGGCCGGGTCACTCGCCGCCGCGGTAGGCCGTGGTAACCTGTACTTCTATGACGCGCTCGCGCCCATAATGTCGGCGGAGAGCGTAGATATGGATAAAACTTTCGAGGCCAACCGGTACGACAAAGGCGACGGCGCGTACGTCAACTGTCCGCTGACGGCGACCGAATACCGGGCGTTTACCCGCGCGCTGACCGCGGCGTCGACGGCTCCTATTCGCGACTTCGAGAAGAAATTGTTCTTCGAGGGATGCGTACCGGTTGAGGAGCTCGCGCGGCGCGGCGAAGACACGTTGCGGTTCGGGCCGATGAAGCCGGTCGGTCTGAAGGACCCGCGGACCGGTAGAAGGCCCTATGCCGTTTTGCAACTCCGCCCTGAAGATTTAGGCCGCGAAATGTTCGGCCTCGTAGGCTTTCAGACGCGGCTTAAGCAGCGCGAACAACGCCGCGTTTTCCGGATGATTCCGGCCCTTGCCGAAGCCGAGTTCCTTCGTTACGGCGCCGCCCACCGCAACACGTATATTTACTCCCCGACGGCGCTCGACGTTACGACCGAGCTGAGCTCGAGGCGGGGCGTTTTCGTCGCGGGGCAATTGACGGGCGTGGAGGGGTATATGGAATCGGCCGCTACCGGCATCGTCGCCGGCATTAACGCCGCCAGGTTCGCTCGGGGCGAACCGCTCGTCTATCCGCCCCCCGAGACGGCGACGGGGGCGCTTCTTCGCTACATATCGACGGCCCTGGCGGCAACGTTCGCCCCTATGAACGTGAACTTCGGCCTGTTCCAACGGGCCGGCGGAAAGGGGAAAAGGGACCGGCAGCGCCGGGTCGTCGCCCGGGCGCGGCAGGCCTTTACTAAGTGGCTGGCAAATGTAGGGGAGGAGTTTTAGTTGGCCTTTAGGCTACCGAAAAAATGGTTGCCCTTATTCGGCCTGGCCGCGGCGGTCGTCATATTTTTGGCCCTGACGGCCGCCTATTTCGATTACACGATCGACGACACGTACATATCGTTGCGGTACGCGCGCAACGTCGCCGCCGGTAGGGGGTTCGTCTTCGACCAGACCGTCCCGCTGGTCGAGGGGTATACGAATTTCCTGTGGATTACTTGCGAGGCGGCGCTTTTCGCTTTGGCCGTGCCGGGTGACGTCGTGACGTGGGTGAAATTAATCGGCGTATTATGGGGGGTCGGGGCTTTGGCGGCGGCGTATCTAGTGGGCCGCGAGGCGTACGGTGCGGGTGCGGGGGCGTTCGCTGCGTTGTTCCTGGCCGGTACGGGCAATTTCGCTTTTTGGGCCGTGGGCGGTTTGGAAACGATGCAATACGTATGTTTAATATTATTCGCGTTACTGTTCACTATAAACGCCGGCCGGAGCTTCGCGTTCGCGGCCGCGGCGGGGACGGCGTGGGCCCTCGCGGCCCTGGCGCGCCCCGAGGGGCTCGTATTGGCAATGGTGACGTTGGCGTTCGGCGTCGCGGCCTCCCGCCGAGGACGGCCGAGGTACAGGTACCTGTTCGCCGGGGCGGTATTGGCGGTCGGTTACGGCGCTTACTTCGTTTGGCGGTACCATTTCTTCGACATGTTTTTACCTAATACCTATTACGCCCGGGCCGGTATTTCGCCAGCGACGTTTTTAACGCGCGTTCGGGAGGTCCTGCCGTTTCTAATATACGCGGTGCCGCCGGCCGTTTTCGCTTTGTGGCGAGGCCGAAAGGGTATAAATAAAAAAGCCGGTTTGGTTTGGGTTGCTGCAGCCACGAGCTTGATGTTGGCGTTTGCGGCCAGGCGAGAGTGGATGCCGGGGTTCCGGTACGAGCTGCCGTTCGCGGCGTTTCTTTGGATTACGGTCGCCGGTGCTTTCGCCGCTTTTATACGGCCTCGGTCAAAAGTGGTTGCGGTGGCCGTTACGGTTTTAGTCTTATTGTACATGTTTATACCGGGCGTATTTCTTTTCAAAGAGACGTCGTACACCGCCGGGCTGGACCGCGCTCACGTCGCCTTGGGTAAGTGGTTGCGGCGCGCGGCGCCGCCGGACAGCTCGCTCGCCACCTGGGATATGGGTGCCGTACCCTACTTTTCGGAATTGCCCGTCGTATACGACGTCAATCCGGAAGGGCTGTTATCGCGCGAGACGACACGCCGCGGGTATAATCCCGCGTATTTCGTCGACCGGCGGCCTTCCTTTTTTATATTATATAGCTCCCGCGCCGACGGGATAGCGGCGCCGCGGGGGAATTGGGCGTGGCGCTATTATAAGTCGGCGGCCTTCAACCGCGCGTACGCGTATCTCTTCACCTTTAGTTTCCGCGAAAACTATCACCTGCGAGTTTACGTCGCCAGGGGCGTCGAGCTCTCGCCGTCGGACGTAGCGGAGGGTGCGGCTCTGGCGGGCCGGAGTCGAAGCTTCAACCGGTAAGTTTTTAGGCGCCGTAAAGGTCACCCACGGCGTACGTATCGTGCGGCGGGCGTTTTCTGTTGCTTTGTATTTAATAACTATTATAATCGTCAACGTATAAAGGTTAACGTAACCCTAATCGGTTGCGGTTGTTATGTCGCTTCAGGAAAAAATCCCGCGGTCTCAAGGCCCTGCGAAGGTTCTCGGCAGCGCGTTAGGCGCGTTGACGTTTATATTCGCTGCCGCTTTATTCTATTCGGTTTTGGATGCGGTTTTTATACGTTTGATTTTCCTGGGGGCGCGGTTTTCCGATTACGGCGTTATGACGTATTTCTACCGGTCGTACGTTCTTTACGCCGTATTTTTGGCGGCGGCGGCCGGCGCCGCAGCCGTCTTCGGCCTTTTGCTGAAACGAATATGGCCGCGGCCGTGGCCGGGTTTCGCGGCGGTGGCGGCAGGGGGCGCGGTGTGCTCGCCCGTTTTCGCGCTCGCCGCGTTGGCCAACAGGGCGGTGGCGTTGACTGTTACGCACCCGGCGATGCTCGCGGTCGACGTATTTGTATTTTTAGGGTGGCTTATTTTATCGGCGTCGCTCGGCGCGAAGCTCTACAACCGGTTCGGGCCGGCTTCCCGCGGCCCGCGGCGCATCATCTGGGCCGTTTTGGGATACGGCGCCGCGGGTTTGTTTGTCGGCGTTTTGTTGGCGGCATTCGCGCTCCCGGCCGTAACGCGGCCCGCCGCCCCCGAGCGCGGGATGAACGTACTCTTAGTTTCGATTGACGCGTTGCGCCGCGACCACCTTGGTTGTTACGGATACGAGCGGGTCAAAACGCCGGAGCTGGACCGGTTCGCCGCTTCGGCTGCGACGTTCGAGCACGGGTACTGCAACTCGCCGTGGACCTTACCGTCGATGGCTAGTATGGTTACAGGCCGATACCCGACGGTGTGCGGTATCGACGCGGGGCATAGGATCCGTCCCGGCCTACCGACGTTGGCCGAGATATTACGCGATAACGGGTACCGGACGGAGGCGTACGTTACGAACGTCTTTATGCACCCCGAATACGGCTACGCCCGGGGCTTCGACGTTTACTTGATGAACGGAGATTTGCGTCGCCTTTATCCTTTGCGGGGCACGTTGTTGTATAAATGGACGGTAGCGGCGGTTAGGGCGTGGAGGAGCAAGTTTGGGCGAAACCTCGACGACACAATGTTCAACGGCGACGAGACGGTCGCGGCTTTGCGGCGATTGGGAAAAGGGAGGCGGCCGTTCTTTTTATGGTGTCATTTTATGGACCCCCACAATCCTTACGCGCCCCCGCCGGGATACGTGCCCGAATACCCCGGCATCGCTCCCGCCGAGGCGTACGAGCTGCTGGAGCAACTCCAAGCGACGGGCTGGAACGCAGGCGATTGGCCTATCAGCGAATCTCGGGCGCCCGTGTTCGAAATGCTCTACGACGGCGAGATTGCGTACGTGGATGAACAATTCGGAAGAATTATCGACACCCTTCGGGAAGAGGGATTGGACCGTAAAACGGTGGTTTTCGTCTTGAACGACCACGGAGAAGAATTTTACGACCACGGCTCGTACGGCCACGGCCATACGTTCTACCCCGAACTTATCGATATGGTCCTCGTAGCGCAGGTACCGGGGCAAGAGTTCCCGCCCGCCGCCCGTGGCCGCTATATAACTCACGTCGATATTATGCCGACGATCCTTGACGCGCTGGGGATTGAACCGCCCGCGGAGTTGGACGGCCGCTCCATTTTTCGGGAGGCCCCGGCCGCGAGCGACGAGGGACGGGCGATTGCCGAGTGCCTTCAGAAAGGTGCTGATGAGAGAGCCGTCCGGCGGGATGAGTGGTTGTTAATCTTAGACCTGGGGACAAACGAAAGGGAGCTTTACGATTTGGCGGAGGACCCCGGCGCCCGAGAGAACCTGGCCGGTAAAGGCCTAGCGGAGGAAGAGCTTCTAAGCCGAGAAATCGCCTCCTACGTCGAGGCCACCGAAAAAGAGGCGAAAGCGATGGGCGCGTCGCCGGAAATGAATCTACCGGAGGAACGAAAAAGGCGTCTCCGAGGTTTGGGTTACATCGGGCCGTGACGGTTAAGCTATTGACACGCTTAGATTTCGGGTATTATAATCCAAGCGAACGTACGGAACGGGCTGACCATCCCGAAACCGAACGAAAAGGAGCATTATGGGCTCGCCGCGGGTGACGTTAAGGTTTCAATTTTTAACGATATTATTGGTTTACGTCGCGTTATTAATCGTATCGGCCGTAGCGGCTCGTATAACGGGGTCTTGGGGCTTCGTGGTGGCGATGCTTGCGGTTATAGTAATGGGAGCGGCGGTAATATATGGGTGGCTCGACACGCGTCTAATGCGACCGCTGGGTGGTGCTACGGCCGTTCTGGAAAAAATAGCGCGCCGCGACCTGACAATGAAACCGCGCCCTCGGACCGACGACGAAATAGGGAAACTTTACCGCGCTATAGACGTGATGGCCGAGGGGGTCCGCGAATTACTAGTTGGGATTAAACAAGCTGCCCTCGACATCAACAAGGGGACTAGCGAAATATTGGCTTCTATCGTCGAACAAAGCGCGGGCGCGAGCGAGCAAGCGTCGTCGATAAGCCAGACTAGTACGACCGTAACCGAGGTCAAGCAGACCAGCGAACAAGCAGCAGGTCGCGCCCAGGATATCGTCGGCGTCTCGGAACAATCCGCCGAGTTCTGTGCCGACGGCGAAGCGACGGTTGGAAAGACGGTGGAGGAATTCAACCTCGTTGCCGACCAGGTAGAGAAGAGCGCGGTTAGCGTTTTGACGTTGTCCGAGAAGACGCAGCAAATTAGCGAGATATTGCGTACCGTCCGGGAACTTGCGGAGCGGTCCAACATCCTGTCGTTAAACGCGTCCATCGAGGCCGCCCGGGCGGGCGAAGCGGGCAAGGGTTTCGGCGTCGTGGCGGTAGAGGTTAAGAACCTTGCCGACCAGTCGAAGGCCGCGGCGTCGCAGATCCAGGAGATATTGAACGAAATCCAAAGCGCGGCCCATACTTCGGTGATGGTAGCCGAAGAGGCGTCGAAAAGGGTCGACCGCGGCAAGGAGATCGTGGGCGTCCTGCGCGAGAGGATGGAGAATCTCTCCGAGGCCGTTGCTACGGTGGGACGTTCGGCGAAGCAGATTGCATCGTCCGCCAATCAGCAGAGCATCGGGATGGAACAGGTAGCGTTGGCTATGGAGAACATAAACCAGGTCGCGGCCGAAAGCGTAACCAGCGCGAAGGAGATCGAGGACGCCGCCCGCGGCCTAAGCGACCTGGGCGCGCGGCTGGCGGACTCGACCGGCCGGTATACGTTGGAGGCGTAAGTACCCCGCAGCATGGGCGACGCGTCGCAGGATCCGATGGAAGAAATATTCGCGCTGTTCCGGGCGGAGGGCCGGGAGCACGTAGGTCGCGTAACCGAGCTCCTACTCGCATTGGAAAGCGGCGACGTCGACGACGCCGGGCTGGAGGAATTGTTTCGCGCCGCGCACAGCTTGAAAGGGTCGGCTAGCACGTTGGGGGTCGAAGGTGTAGCCGAAATAGCGCACGCGATGGAGGACGTCTTCGGCGCGGTCAGGCGCGGCGAGGTCGACTACGATGAAAGGGCCAATACCGAGGTCTTGACCGCTCTGGACGCCATAAGCACCTTAATAGAAGAAGCGACGCCGGGGCAGCAGGCGGAGGATGCCCGCGTACCCGCGGAGGCGGAGCGGGTGCGGCGTTTGCTAGAGGCCGGCGTGAACTCCGGGCGTTCGCCTTCTCGCGCGGAGGCCGGCGGGGCAACGATAAAAGAGGACGCTGCTGCCGGCGCCCGGGCGACGGCGGTTGCGGCGCGGCGCGATAACGGAACGCCGCGTTTGCGAGAAGAAACGCTGCGGTTGCCGGTCGCGAAGCTGGACGCTGTGATAGATGGGTTCTCGGAGATGTGGGAGGAGAAATTTAGAAACGACGAATTCGGCGCGCGGTTTCAAAGGGTAGCCCTTTCGGCACGGACCGCCAACAAGGCGCTTAACGAAGCCCTGGAAACGCACCGGCGGCGGGGGGACCGAGAGGAATTTTTACGCCAGGTGGAAAAGGCGGCCGCGGCTTTCGGTTCGGTAGACCGCGAAATGCGTACTATCGATTTCGACTTCGGCGGCGCAGCGAAGAGGTTCGAGCTGGACCTCGCCGGTTTTGGAGACGAGTTGGGCCGGCTACGGATGGCGCCACTCCGCGAGTTGTTTCGGAGTTTCCGGCGGCCCGTGCGTGACATGGCCGTTCGACTGGGGAAGAAGGTACGACTGGATATAATAGGCGAGGACAACGAGCTCGATAAAGCTATTATTGAGCTCATTAAAGACCCTCTCAACCATATCCTGAGGAATGCCGTCGACCACGGCATAGAGGACGAGGAGACCCGACGCGCAGCGGGTAAGCCGGCCGTCGGTAGGATCCTTATCTCGAGTGCGCGGATAGGTTCTCGTTTACTCGTCGAGGTCGAGGACGACGGCTGCGGGATCGATTTGGAGAAGGTTAAGGAGGTGGCGATGGCGGCCGGCGTCGTGCGCGCCGAGGCGGTGGAGGGCTTGGGGCCGGAAGAAATCGGGCGATTGGTTTTCGAGCCGGGCGTTACCACCAAAACGAAGGTTTCCGAATTCGGGGGCCGCGGCGTAGGTCTGGACGTCGTCGCCGCTAATGTCGCCGCCCTGGGGGGGACGGTCGACCTTTGGACGGAATCCGGCGTGGGGTCCCGGTTCGCGATCCAACTGCCGGTTACTATAGCGACCGCGCGTGGGATGTTGGTTGAAGCCGGAAACGCCAGGTTCATCGTACCTTCGAGCGCTATAAGGCGGGTGGACGTAGCGTCGGCCGGCGATTTCGAAACCGTGGAGGGCAGGCCGGTAATGCAGTACGACGGACGGACCATCGCGGCCGGCGAACTAGCGACGATTTTGGGTACCGGGGGCGGGGGTTTTGAGGCCGGTTCCGCGGTATTGATTTTGTCTTCGCCGTCGGGGGACGTCGCGCTCGTTGTTTCCGGCGTTATGGGGGAGGGGGAGTTTTTGACGAAAGATTTGGGCGCTGTCGGAGAACAGATGCCGTATTTCGGCGCTGCGCACGTTACGGGGAAGGGCGAAGTGATCTTAATCCTCAACGCCGAAGTTTTGGTCCGCGAGGTAATACGCGCCGAAGCGCCTCTCCGCACCGCCCCGGCGACGACGCCCGAAATGCGAAAGCGCACCATCCTCGTAGTGGACGACTCCTTGACGACGCGCGTGTTGGAGAAAAATATTCTGGAAGCGGCGGGGTATGACGTTGCCGTAGCGAGCGACGGCCGGGAAGCGTTAGAGGTGCTGGCCGAAGTGCCGTGTGACCTTGCCATCGTCGACCTCCAGATGCCCCGGATGGACGGGTACGAGTTGACGCGACGCCTGCGAGCTTCCGCGGAGCACCGCGATTTACCGGTGGTCGTCGTAACGTCGCTCGAGACGGATAAAGATATGGCCCGGGGCCTGGAGGCGGGCGCCGACGCTTACATAAAGAAAAGCCACTTCGACCAACGCGAGTTGTTGTCGGTTATCGAGCAATTTATCTAAGGGATTATATGCCGATGGAAGAGAAGGTACGGCCTATTCGGGTTTTGGTAGCGGAAGACTCCGCCGTCGTAGCGCGAGTTTTAGTCGACGTTCTGACGACCGACCCCGATATTGAGGTAGTCGGGGTAGCGTGCGACGGCGTCGAGGCGGTCGCGATGGCAAAGTCGCTCAAACCCGACCTTATAACGATGGACGTCCGGATGCCCAAGATGGACGGCCTTGTCGCCACCCGTAGGATTATGGAAGAAATGCCGACGCCCATCGTAGTCGTGAGTGCGAGCGTTAACGTGCAAGATTTGAATATAACCTTTGAGTCGTTACGCGCTGGCGCGCTCGAAATTATCGAAAAACCGAAGGGTATAGGCCAAAAAGATTACGAGGCCATGAGGGGGAAGCTTATTAGGGCCATCAAGACGATGAGCGAAGTAAAGGTCGTTCGCCGGATGTCCGAGGCGAGGCTGCGCCGTCGCACGCGCTTGCCGAAGGCCGTTTTGCGGGGCGGCGAAAAAGGCCCGGTGGTGCTTATCGGCAGTTCGACCGGTGGCCCGGCCGCGCTCGAGAAAATATTCTCGCGACTACCGGAAAAGTTCCCGGCTCCGGTGTTGGTAGTACAACACATAGCGCCGGGTTTCGTGGCGGGCCTTGCCGAATGGTTGGGCCATGAATCGGGACTACGCGTCAAAATCGCCGTGGTTGGCGAGGAACCGCAACCGGCCACGGCTTATCTCGCGCCCGACGGATACCATATGGTCGTTGACCAAGACGGCCTTATCTCTTTGGACGACGGCCCACCCGAAAAGGGTCATAAACCCTCCATCGACCGCCTCTTTACGGCCGCGGCAAGAACGTGGGGTTCCCGTTGCGTAGGGGCTTTGCTGACCGGTATGGGTAAGGACGGCGTGGCCGGCCTAGCAGAGGTGAAGCGTGCGGGCGGCCTTGCGTTCGCTCAGGACGAAATGAGCGCCGTCATATACGGGATGCCCAAGGAGGCGGTGGCGGCGGGCGTGGTGGACAAAGTGTTGGCGCTCCAGGATATAGCCGCCGAGATAGTTTCTCTTACGTCGTAGGAGAGAGAGGGGCTCGCAACCGGTATGAAAGAGCGGAAAAAGATACTTCTGGTTGACGATACGGACACGATCCTGTTGTTCCTGAAGACGCTTCTGGCCGGTCAGAAGTTCGACTTTTTGACGGCCAAAAACGGGGCAGAGGCTGTTGAAAAAGCCCGTCGCGAGCGGCCGGATCTTGTTTTGCTCGATATTTTCATGCCGGTGATGGACGGTATTGAAGCTTGCCGCGTTATGAAGGGGGACCCGGAACTCAAAGGTATTCCGGTAATCATCGTTACGGCGCGGAGTGAAGCCGAAAACGTCGAGCGTTGTCTCGACGCCGGGTGTGACGATTACGTCTTCAAGCCCGTAAGGAAGTTGGAATTGCTGGATAAAATCAACCGATTACTCAGGCTTAGTTAACGGCGAAGCAACGCCGCGACAGGGGTCAAAACCGTTATGACTGATGGGGCGAAGGATAAGAAGGCGCAGGGCGAATACCTGCTCCACGTTTTCGAACAGGGCAAGGCGTTCACGGAGCAGCTGCTCAAGGAGAACTCGGACCTCCGTGCCGCGATAAACCGGCTGCAAAAGCAGGTCGGCGAAGGGCCGGGCCTGGGTGCGGCAGTGGGCGGCGACGCCCCCGAGCTGAAGAACAAGTACGACGAGCTCGCGGGCGCCTATAACGGCTTGCGTGACCGGTACCGGAAATTAGCCGGCGAATTGAACGGTATAAAAACGGAAAACATTGACTTCGCCAAGAAGTACGTCGAGATCGAAGAGCAGAACACTAGCCTGGCCAACCTGTACGTTGCCTCTTACCAGCTCCATTCCACCCTCGAATTCGGCGAAGTTCTGCGGATAGTCGTTGAAATCGTAATCAACCTTATAGGTGCGGAGAAGCTCGGCGTTTTCATCTTCGACGAGGAGACCGACCGTTTGGAATGTGTAGCGTACGAAAGCCTTGCGAAGGAAGAAAGGCGTCCGATAATAATCGGCGAAGGGATCCAAGGGAAGGTTGCCGGCCTGGGCGAATCCTACTACTTAACGGACGAAGCGAAGCAGCGCCGGGCCGAAAAGGACGGCGAGCCGATAGCCTGCATACCCGTTAAGATACAGGACCGCTTAATCGGCGTAATATCGATATATAGGTTACTCCGCCAGAAGGACGGTTTCACGTCTATCGATTTCAAATTATTCGACTTATTAGCCGGACACGCCGCGACCGCGCTTTATTCTTCTAAGCTGTACGCCCTCTCCGAACGAAAACTCGAGACCTTCCGCTCGTTCTTGGATTTATTAAAGATCCCGCGCGGCGGCGCGTAAACGGGCTCCACCGCGCGCAACGTTTAGCCCTCGACGGTCGAAACTATTTAAAAGTGGCTGCGCTATTATAGTTTTTCACTTTGGGAGAAGTACAAAGTAGCGTTAAGGAGGTAGAGATGATATTGAAACGTTATTTGGTTTTGGCCGCCGCCGTCGCGGCGGCGGGCGCCGCTTTCGCCGATATATCCATCGTTTCGTCGTGGCCTTCGCCGGCCCGGACGCCCCTGGGCGTTACTTACGACGGCTCGTACATATGGGTATCGTGCAACGAAACCGGCAAAGAGATAATGTTCAAGTGCGACCCCGCTTCCGGCAGCGTCCTATCTTCCTTCAAGGTCAATACCACCGGTTTATTCGGTTGCGCGTACGACGGCTCGTACTTGTGGTACGACGCGCTCGACGTCACGCTGAGCTACTATTTGTATCAGGTTACGGATATGGGTTCCGTTTTATCGTCCTGGAAGTCGCCGCTCGCGCGGACCGTCGGCGCAGGGTGGGACGGCTCTTACGTGTGGCTGAGTTCTTATTTCGGCGTTCTGGGCTGGACCAATAAGGCCGGCTCGTTGGTAGGGTCTTTCGGCACCAGTTGGCGCCCTACGGGCGTCGCCTTCGACGGTTACTACCTGTGGACCGCCGAATATAACCAACCCACGTTGTACCGTCTTACCACCGCCGGTTCCTTAGTGGCGTCATACTCGTTTCCGGCGGGACAGCCGTGGGGCCTCGGTTTCGACGGCGATTACCTGTGGGTAACGAGCACGGGCGGCGCCGGCGACGTATACAAGGCCGACTTCGGCGGATATCCCGCCGTGGCGCCGGCGTCTTTCGGCCGGATTAAAGCGTTGTATCACTAACGGTTCAGAATTATAAGGCCGGCTCGACGAGCCGGCTTTTTTCGACCGCGCCCGGCGTTTATTTTAACTAATCGCTTTGCCGGGGCCGATATATCCGTACTTCGTGGCGGGGGCCGTCGGCCACGTACATGGTGCCGTCGGGTGCGACCGCGACGGCCGAAGGGGAGGTCAGCGAAAGCGGGACCTCCTCGAGCAATTTCCCTTTGGGCGAGAATTTCGCGACGAAATATTCCAACGTCCTGCCGGCATCGGTACGTCGGCCGAGGATGAAAAGTTCCCCTCGAGGGCCGAACGCGACTTCAGCCGGTGCCGACGCGGCGTCTTCCCCCGTTTTTAAACGAAGCGGGTCGGCTTGGCCGGGCGCAAAATATAAAACTTCGCCCGCGGCCCCGGGCGTGTATGCTACGCCGCCGTCGGGAGCGACGGCGACGTCCAGTATTTGGCTCGTGTCGCGGTTTTCTCCCCAAGTTTCCAGGAGTACTCCTTCGGGCGAGAATACTAAAAGGCCCCCGGCTTCGACGTCGGCGACGTACACCTTCCCGTCGGCTCCCACGGCGACGCCGAAGGGCGCGACGAGGTCGCGCTCGCCTACGGCCTTGACGAAAGTACCGTCGGCGCGGAAGACAGAGATGCGGTGGGTTCCGAATTCGGCGACGTATATTTTACCGGCGGGGCCGACGGCGACGTCGGTCGGGACGAAGAGCTCGCCGGGTCCTTTTCCCAGGCTGCCGATGGCGCCGAGGTAAACGCCGTCCGCGTCGAATATCTGAACCGTGCAGTTGAGCGACGAGTCGCCGACGTACACGGTTCCGCCCGGGGCGACGGCGATTGCCGCGGGCTCCCACGAATCGTTGGGTAGGTTCAGGCGGCCGACGTCGACGTAGCACTCCGCGGGTTCTCGGGGGCCGCAGGATAGCGCTAGTAGGAAAGCCGGTATGGTATAATGCAGACGCATATTTAGGGTAAGCTGGATATTAAACTTAACCGGGCTGATTGTCAAGTGACGCCGCGCCGCGATGAGCATTAAAAGCCGCTTGTTGGGGAATTTGTACGGCGCCGTGGGCCGTTCGCGGAGCCGGGCCGAAAAGGTAGCCCGGGCCGAGTTGGGTACTGCGACCGTCGCGCCGGTCGTCTTACTGCCGGTGACGCGACAGATGACGACGCGTTTGGTCTCTATGTTACGGCGGCCGAAGAAGCGCGGCGACACGTTTTACGGCTCGGTTGCAGGCCGCGACGTTTCGGTCGTGAAAACCGGCGTCGGCGCGCCGTCGGCGGAGGGTAAGGTCTTCGCTTGCCTGGGCGTCGGCGCCAGAGTGTTGTTGAGGGTGGATATCTGCGGCGGCCTAGAGCCGGGTATGAAGGTGGGCGACGTAGTCGTCGCCGAGCGCGCCGTCCCGTTCGACAACACCACGCGCCTTATCGCGGGCGACGCCGGCGTTTCCGCGTCGCCGCTGCTTTTGGAATTGGCGGGAAAAGTCTTGGCCCGTCGCCCCGGGGGCCGGCACCACAACGTCGCCGTAGCTACGGTGGATACGTTTCACCACCAGACGGACGAGATGCACCGGGAATGGCGGCGGCGGGCCGCGGCGGTCGACATGGAGACCAGCGTAATTTACCAACTGGCGCGCGCAGGCGGCGCCCACGCCCTCGCCGTAATGGCGGTAAGCGACGTTCGCGCCGCGGGCCTCGACCCGTTCGGCGAGGGCCGCTTCCCGTACGGCGACTTGTACGGGAGTTTCGACAGATTGGCCGACGTCGCCGTCGAGATTGTGCGTAACGTGCCGGAACCCTTACCGCCGCTGGAGCAAAAGGAGTATAGCGGTGGCCTTACCCAGGAGATTAGCTAAGCGGTTGAAATCGCGGCTGGGCGCCGTCGCGGTTTTGGACGGTGCCGCGGATCGCTACGTTCACGCCTTCGACGCGACCGCGAATCCGAACTTACCGGACGCGGTCGTTATACCAGATACGGTGGAGGACCTCGCTTGGGCGTATGAAACGCTATGGGCCGAGGGGGTCCCGACGACGCCGCGCGGCGCGGGAACGGGCTACGCCGGCGGCGCCGTCCCGGCTCGAGGGGGGGCCGTCGTCGTGTGCGATAGATTGAAAGGCGTCGAGGGCGGCGAAGACGGCGTAGTATCCGTCGAGCCGGGGGTGGTGGGCGACGACCTCAACCGTTACTTGAAGAAATACGGTACGTTTTACCCCGTAGACCCGGCCAGCGCCGAAGCGTCGACGCTCGGGGGGCACGTTGCGACTAACGCCGGCGGCCCGCGCGCGCTTAAGTACGGCGTGACGCGCGATTACGTCGCCGCGGTCGAAGTCCTAAGCCCCTCGCGAGGCCGCGAGCTGTATCGCGACGAGCCGGCCGAGCCGGACGTGCTCAGCGTCCTCGTCGGGTCGGAGGGTACTTTGGTTGTGTTCCTTCGTATTTGGCTTCGCGTATTGACGGCGCCGGAGGCTACCGCCGCCGCCGTTGCTACGTTCGACGACGCCGGAACGGCGGCGGCGGTAGCGAGTGACGTATTGCGGGCCGGCGTCGTCCCCGCTAAACTCGAGTTCTTGGACCGGCGCTGCATCGAGTGTGTTAACGCCAAGGAGGTGGGGGTACTGGACGAGGGCGCGGCCGCGGCGTTGATGTTCGAGTTCGACGGTTCGGGCGCTGCCGTCGCCGACGAGTTGGCCGCGACGGCGGCGATAGCGGGCAAGGCGGCCGTGCGGAAAGTGGAGACCGCCGAGGACGCTTTAGCGGCGGAACGCCTTTGGCGGGCGCGCCGGGGCGTTTCGCCGGCGTTGGGCATCCTCGCTCCCCACAAGACGAACGAGGACGTCTGCGTGCCCCTGTCTCAGATCCCGGGGCTGTTGGGATACGTCGCGCAACTGGAAGAAGCGTACGATGTACCAGTACCTACGTTCGGCCACATCGGCGACGGGAACCTTCACGTCAACTTTATGTACGATCGGCGGGTAGACGAACAGCGCCGGCGCGTCGCCGAGGCCGTAGCGCGACTTATGGCCCGGGTTGTCGAGTTGGGCGGGACGATAACGGGGGAGCACGGCGTGGGTACGGCGAAAGCTCCTTTCTTGGGCCTTGAGCAAAGCACGGCGGAATTCGCCTGCGCGCGGCGCGTGAAGTCGTACTTCGACGCGCCGGGTTTATTGAACCCGGGGAAAATCTTCACCGATTGATACCCGCGTTATGGAATAGGCCGGACGTAAAGTAAGGGTTGCCCGCCGAACGCCTGGACAACTACGTGGCGGCGATGGGCGCCGCCATATTGGGGGCGGCCGTCGCCGGGATGCGGAAGAAGGTAGCGTAGATTTCGGCATAGCTTGAGTTCGGTCTTTATGTAATTATTGAGTGAGACGGGGGACGCATTTTAGATAATAAGCTTAAACCTCTAATACTACCTCGCTTGACCGGACATAAGTTATGGGCGTTCTGAATTGGTTTAAAAGGGGCGTTAAGGGCACGCCGGAAAGTAGGCTTGCTTACCACGACTTGCGCGACGCGTCGTAGCCGGACCGCGGTTATTTCATCATGACCGCGGTTTCGGCGTTCATCGCTACGTTCGGCCTATTCCTCGACAGCGTGGCCGTGATTATCGGCGCCATGCTCATAGCGCCGTTGATGTCGCCGGTGCTGGCTACCGGCCTGGCCGTAGCACACGGCGACCCGAAATTTTTGCGGAGTGCCCTCGTGGCGGTCGCCAAGGGGGCGGTGGTAGCCGTGGTTTGCGCCGCGGTGACGGGCGTTATTGCGCCCGAGCTCGCGCCCGGTAAAGAGATACTGATCAGGACGAGGCCCAACCTCTTCGACCTGGCGGTGGCTTTCGCCTCGGGCGTCGCCGGCGCGTATACTTTTTCGTCCAAACACCTCTCGGCGTCGCTGCCGGGCGTGGCCATTGCCGCGGCCCTCATACCGCCGCTCGGTGTCGTGGGCATAGGCTTCGGCTTCGGGTACCATCAGATAATGTGGGGTGCGCTCCTGTTGTTCGGCGCCAACCTCATCGCGATAGCTTTCGGCGGCGCCGTAACTTTTATAGCGTTAGGTTTTTACCCGAAGGTCAAAGGTGAAGAAGGCGAGTGGCGACTGAAGAGCCTTATCGGGACGGCGGTTCTGCTGGGCCTGGTAACGGTCCCGATGGCGTACTTCACCGCTACCAATATTACCGCCACGGGCAGGCAGAAGAACGTGGGCGGCGTTATCGAACAATACCTGCCGGCGCGGGAGGGTTATCGCGTCGGCGCGGTGGAGTGGGCTTACCGGGACGGCCGGTACCGGGTAACGGCGCTGGTCTACGGCAAAGATGAGCCTGCCCCGGATCGGGTGGCGTTTATCCGGGGCGCGCTCGAGGATAAGTTGGGAAGGAAGACGACGTTCAACGTCCGCTACGTCGCGTACGACGAGCTGGGCGCGAAATGATAGCCGCGAATTGCGTCCCCATAGAATAATAAGCGGCGCCGCGGCGCCGTTATTATTTCTACTGGTCTTCCGTCAGGGGATTCCGTAGGAGGCTTCTTCGACGCCGATTACTGCCATTGCCGTTAAGCCGCGGCATATTAACGCCGCTAGTTACAGCGTTTAGCGATGATTACTCTTCGGTTGCTACGTTTTTAGGCAACCGTCGCGAGTTATTTTCCGCCGGCCCTCAGCCCCGCTCGCTTAAAGATATCGTCGACGTGCCTTAGGAAATATTCGACACGGAAACAATCGCTCAGTTTTTTACCGGGGAGGTACTTTTTGACGAGCGGTTCGCGGGCAAGCGCCGTTCGCAAATCTTTCGCCCGGCCGGCCGCCACCCTTTTGGCCTGCCGTTGGACGACGTCGTACGCCTCCTCCCGCGACGCTCCCGCGGCGGCGAGCTCTACTAAAACCCTCCCCGAGAAAATTAAACCCCGGGTAGCCGCCAGGTTCTCTTTCATGCGGCGCGGATAGACGTCGAGCCCCTCCAGTACGTAATTCATAACGTCCAGCATGTAGTAGACCGTCGTCGTCGCGTCGGGGAAAATTATACGCTCGGCGGAGGAGTGGCTTATGTCCCGTTCGTGCCACAGCGCTACGTTTTCGAGGGCCGCGACGAGCCATCCTCGTAGCAGGCGCGCCAGGCCGCAAATACGTTCGCACAGCTCGGGGTTGCGTTTGTGAGGCATGGAGCTCGAGCCCTTTTGGCCGCGGCGGAACGGCTCCGCGGCCTCGCCGACCTCGGTCCGCTGGAGCGCGCGGATCTCGAGGGCGATCTTCTCGAGGGTGGCGCCGCATATGGCCAGCGCGGCGACGTACTCCGCGTGGCGGTCGCGCTGAATTACCTGCGTGACGGCGGCCGCGGGTTTTAAACCGAGTTGCCGCAACGCGTCCGCCTCGACGGCGGGGGGTACCTGCGCTAACGTCCCGACCGGCCCCGCGATCTTGCCCACCGAGACGGCGCGGCGGGCGCGGCGGATCCGTTCGCGGGTCCGTAGGAGCTCCTGGTGGTATACGAGGAACTTAAGGCCGAAGGTGGTCGGCTCGGCGTGGATGCCGTGCGTGCGTCCTATCATAGGCGTGTTCTTGTATTTCAGCGCTATCTTGGCGGCGGCGTCTATCGTACCCTCGAGTTTCCGGAGTATCAACGTGGCCGCTTGCTTTAGCGCCAGGATGAGCGAGGTGTCGACGACGTCTTCGGAAGTAAGGCCCAGGTGGATAAAACGGCTCGCCGGGCCGACGTTATCGTTGACGTCGGTGAGGAAGGCGATGACGTGGTGGCCTACGGTTTTCTCAATCTCGAGGATGCGGTCGACGTCGAAGCGGGCGCGACTTTCGATCTCGCGCAGGGCTTTGGCCGGTATGCGGCCCGCGCGGCGCCACGCCCGGCAGACGGCGAGTTCTACCTCGAGCCACCGGCCGTACTTGGCCTCTTCGGACCAGAGTTTCGCCATCGGCGGGAGAGTGTATCGGGGGATCATCGCAAAATCGCCCTTCGTTGCACGTTGGTCGTGCCGGTGCCGGCGTTACGCGGGATGTGTTTAAATTACGGGCCGGGACGAGCTTCTGTCGGGACTTTTCCGTCCATTATCTGGCCGTCCCGACGTACTTTCACGTTTACCGCGGCGCCGGGTTTAATCCCTGAAAATATGGAGAAATAGGTATCTACGTCGTTAACCGTTTTGCCGTTCACCGTCAAGATGACGTCGCCGCGGCGCAAGTTGGCTTGGAACGCGGGCGCGTTTTCGTCGATGTCGCTTATAAGTAAGCCGTCTTCGTCGGGCAGTCTGATGTACTTGGCGACGGCCGGCGTTACCTCGACGAGGTAGGCGCCGATCCAAGCGCGGCCGGGATAGCTTTCAGCGATGACTTTCCGCGCGGCGTCCCGGGCGACGTTGATAGGCACGGCGAAGCCGATGCCGAGGGAGCCGCCGCTGGTGGTTATTATCGTAACGTTGATGCCTACGGCCTGTCCCAGCGCGTTCACCAGCGGGCCGCCGGAATTGCCCGGGTTGATGGAGGCGTCGGTTTGGACCAGGTCGTCGTAGAGGCGAAAACCTCCCTGGCCGGTGCCCTTCATTTGGCGGTGAAGGGCCGATATAACTCCCACCGAAACGGTGGGTGAAGTGCTCTCGACGACGTGGCCGAAGGGATTGCCGATGGCGATGGCCCATTCGCCGATCATAAGGTCCGAAGAATCGCCCAGCTCGACGTACGGGAAGTTAGACCCTTCAATTTTGAGTACGGCGACGTCGCGCTCGTAATCGGAGCCTATCCACTTGGCCTCGAGGGTCCGGTCGTCCGGTAGCGTCACCTCGATCTTGTCGGCGCCGTGGATGACGTGTTCCGCGGTTAGAATATACCCGTCGGGATCGAATATAAACCCGGACCCCATGGAAGGCACCTCTTCTTCGTATTCCTGGTAGGGCGGACCCATGAAATCGCGGTAGAAGTCTTGCCACAGCGGGCTGAAGAACGGGTTGAAGACGCGGCGCCGTACCGTCTGCACCGTGTTTACGGTAACAACGGCCTTGCTGCATTTCGCGGAGGCGGTGACGATGGCGTTGCTGCGGCTGGCGGTGACGGCGGCATCGGCCGCCGCCAGGGAAGGTTCTTTCAGTCCCGCGGGGGTTCCCTTTTTAGGCGGCTGCGCGCAGCCGGGAATAGGTGCCAGCGCGGCAACGGCGAGCGCCGCGGCCGTCGCCGTGATAATTCTTCGTCTCAATTGCGTTACCTCTTAAGTACTGGCGCGGTCGCTTAGTGAATAACCGCGAGTTTGCCTATTTTTCGTTCGCCCGAGGGGGCTTCGATTACGTACAGATAGACGCCGCTCGATTTTATCGTTTCGATCTTTAGCTCGAGCTCGAGCGGCCAGAGCGGTTCGGCGCCGTTAGCGCCTGCGTAAACGAGCTCGCCGGCAACGTTATAAAAATATATCTTCGAGTAAGGAGGAAGGTCGGCGAAGTATACACGTCCTTCGTGTTTACCGGGTTTATAGGGATTCGGATATACTTTGACGGCGTCGAGCGAGCTTATAACGGGTACCGAAGTAGGCGAGGCGAGCGAGGCCGCCGCGGCGACTACGCCCCGCGTCATCGACGTCGCTACGTCGAAGTTTAACCATTTAGGCAGATCTTTACTCGTATGCACGTATTTATAGATTAGGGGCCAATCCTCGATGACTAAGTTAGCCGCATAGCCGAAGTCCCAGAAAGGCTTGTGGTCGCTGTACCACATTCGTTCGTCCACGATCACGTCCACACCCAAGCCGGCTACGTAGGTCGTGGCCGCGGCACGGGCATACTCCGCGAGCCAAGCGCTGCGGCGGTCCGTAATGACGTCCGCGTCTTCGGGGAGTTTGTCCGCATAGCCGAGCATATCCATATTCAGGACGCCCAGCAGCGGTTCGCCTGCGGTGGCCATTCTCGAGACGAAGTGGGAGGAGCCGAGGAGGCCTTCCTCCTCGCCCGAGAAGCAGATATATATTACGTCTCGGCGGTAAGCGTGGTTCCGGCTCGCGCGGGCGAACTCGATGACCGCGGCCGTCCCGGTGGCGTTATCGTCCGCGCCCGGCGCCGGTGCGTCGGGTCGCTCGAGATTGGAAAGGTTCGATAGAGAGTCATAGTGGGCGCACACCAGTACAGTCCCCGTTGCGCCGCCGCGGCCGCGCTGTACGGCCCAGACGTTGTCCCACACGAATTCCGAAGTAGGGTCGGCGTTCGCGGCGTGGTCTTCCCACGAACCGCCGCCGTCGGGGCTATAGAGGAGCGCGCCGCCGCCCGAGCCGCACCATACTATTTCAGGCGGCGCCGCGGCGACGGAGTATAAAACGTACTTGGGCGCGGCCTTCTTTTGCCAGCTCGAGCCGTCGCGCGTACGCCAGAAACCTCCTATGCCCCCCACAATATATCCGTAATTCCCGGCGAACTCTACGTCGCGTAAGAGCGTACCCGTCCTAAGCTCGAGCGGCGCCCAGTTCGCGCCGCCGTCCCTCGAGCGCAGAACCGTCCCGTCTTCGCCGACGACGTACGCTTCGGCGGCGTTTCGATGGGCTACGGCTTCGAGTTTTAGGTCGGGCGGAGCGCCGACCCGTTTCCAGCTCGCGCCGCCGTCCGTCGTCCGGGCGAGGTACCCGCTTGCGCCGCATATCAGGCCGTTGTTGCCGTCGCTGAACGAGACCGACCACAACCAAGTGCCGACGACGCTCAGCCGTTGCCAATTGTCGCCGCCGTCCGACGTTCGAAAGACCGCGCCGTACGACGTGACGGCCCAACCGCGCCTACCGTCCAGGAAATATAGGTCGGTGATGTCATCTTGCGTTATGGTTTGCTTATCCCACGTCAGGCCGCCGTCTTGAGTACGCCAGATCACGCCGTCCACGCCGTCCGTCCCGCCGACCCACGCCACGTCCGCCGAGGCGCAGGCTACGGCGCTCAACTCGTCGCCGCCTGCCCGGGTCATAATTCGCCAACGCTTACCGCCGTCGGTCGTCTTGGCGACGACGCCGAGCTCGCCCGCCGCCCAGGCGACGTCGCCGTTGGCGGCGGCTACTCTTTTTAGCTCCGGCCCGAAGTAACGGTCCCGTTTGACGTCGAGGTTAACGGCCGATAGGGCGTCTTCTATGTAGTCGGCGACTTGTTTGCACTTAAAGCTATATGAGTATCGCGTGCCGAACGCGACCAAGTCGCGGACGGTTCTTTCGTAGCGGCCGCGGTTGACGGCGGCTACGATTTCCGCCACTTCGTTTCGCGCCTCGAACGCGACGGGCCGAGGCTCTTTAGCAAAAGCCTCGAAGTCGACGGCTATGGGGCGGAGTCGCCTGGCGCGGTCGCCGGCGACGACGTCGACGTCCCGGGGAGTCGCAACGATATAACGCGACGGGGCGAAGGTAAGTAGGACGTCGGCGGCGGCCGGTAGCGCGGCTACCGGCAGGCGGACCTCCCAAATGTTCTTTTGGGATGGGTCTTCGGCGATGACGTCGAAGCGGAAACCTCGGGCCTTCAGTCGCTCGCCGTAGCTGATGCTCACCTCGCCCACGGCGTAATCTTCGTAAGCCGCGTACGGCACGAACGACGTGTTCGCCAGGCGCGACGGTGCGCCGTCGTAGTAGACGCGTATCAAATGGTCGTACGCGCCCGGCGCCGTTACCGCCGCGACGGCGAAAACCGAACAGCCTATAATAATTATGTTGCGGATGCGCATAAGCGTACCACCCCATATTAGTGCGATTGGGACCCTCATTGTTAAGTATATATTAGCATAGGCCGGTTTCGGGTGGGAGTATAACTTGGTCGCCGGCGCGTTTACGCCGACCCGAGAATGAGGCTCCGCGGTAATGGGGAGTTAAGCGCGCAGTTGTTATTTGACGTAGCCCATCGTCTTCATGGCGTCGCGGATGGCGCCGTCTTCGCTTGCGGCGCGATAACGCTGCCGCAGCCTGGCGTTGGCGGCGCGCCAGTCGATTAAAAGCTTCCAGAGTTCGACGGCTTCTTGGTCTGAAGGGGGCCTGGGCCAAAGCTCTACCGGGTCATTGGCCAGGTCGTACCACGCGGCGGCGTCGCGGTACCTGTAATCGTATATAAATTTCTTGCCCTTATAATACACGGCTTCCTTGCTGCTGCCTTTCAGCTGCGTTGGCCCCGCAAAGGAGGGACGTTCGCAACCGAAGCCTTGTACGACGGGAAGCAAGGAGCGGCCTTGCATGGAAGACGGTATCCCAACGCCCAGGTAGTCGAGCACGGTGGGGGCTATGTCGATGAGGTCGACGGGCATGTTGACGTATCCGGAGCCGAAGCCGGGCAATTTTACTATTAACGGTACGCGAAGCAATTCTTCGTATACGGTGTGGCCGTGGCCGACGTCGCCGTGCTCGAAAAACTCCTCGCCGTGGTCGCTGGTGATGATGACGACCGTATTCGGCCGGCCGTTGAGCACCCGCAGTACCCGGCCTAACTCGTGGTCGACGTACCGGACTTCGCCGTCGTAGTTTTCGCGACGAAAGCCGCCGTCCCTACGTACTTCCTTCGTCCGGTTTTTAGCGAACTCGTGAGCCGCGGCGTCTAGGTATTCCGGGGGCGTCCAATACGGCCCGTGGGGGTCGAGATAATGAAGCCAGAGGAAGAAGGGGCGGCCGCCGCGACGCTCGAGCCTTTTTAACGTAGCGTCCGTCAGGACGGTCGTAATCTCCGAGTCGCGCTTCTCCTCGCGGCCTTTGCGGAAAGCGGGAAAGAAGAAGTTGGTATCGTAGTAGCCGATGGTCTTGAGCCAGCCGACCATATTCCAGTAGTGGAAATCTCGGAAACCGCGGGTAACGCCGGTGAAGGGTAGACATAGCTCGTTGGCTACGACGGCTCGTGTGTCGTAACCGCGGGAAGCGAGGATTTCGGCCAGCGTGGGTTGGCTCGTCCCGAGCGGGCGATGGGCCGCCGCCTCGTGCACCGCCGGATACTGAGAGGTGAATATCGTCGCGAAGGACGGTAACGTCCAGGAAGCCTGCGAGCGCGCGTATCGGAAGACGAACGCGCCTTCGGCGAACCGGTCCATGTTGGGCGTCAGCGATTCGGCGCCGTCGTCCGAGCCGAAGGCGTCGGCGCGCCAAGCGTCGATCGTTATGAAGACTACGTCCGGGTATCCGGCCGGCGGCTCCGGCTTGGCCGCGGCCTGGGCTACGTTCCATATTATAAGGATACCCCAACCGACTAGCGCGGCCACTACCGCGGCGGCCGCGACGCGCCGCGGCCTTTTTATTTTACCCAACAGTTTATAGAGGATGAAAGCGGCGGCGACAATCAATACGACCATCGGCCCGAATAAAAAGGCGAAGAACCCCGCGGGTTCCCAGGCGTTGAACTCCCGCCCCCACAGCTCGAACCTTTTTAATTTCGAGATAGCGATTACGGTCCAAAACAGGTTGGCCGCCAACGCGCACCCGAGCATCGCCGCCGCGGCCGCGCGGGCCGGCGACGGCCCTCTACGCCTGCGAGCGCGGGACACCGCCGCGGCTGCCAAAAACGTTGAAGCGCCTAATACCGCGGAGAATATCGCGTAAAATAGACAGCGGTGTACAAGCGAGAGGGGGAGGTTTTCGACGGGCGTGACACCGCCCGGCCTAAAGCCCAGGGCGAGCAACCCCTCGAGAAGGCCATACGCAAACCCGGTCGCCAGAACGGTGGCCGGGTATAGAATTGCTCTCTTCATGTGTGCGGTCTAAAGATCGTCAGCCGGCGCGCCGGTACCATGCCGAACTGGGAGGTAACGACCTTAAGGCAACGTCTTCGGGCCAATCTTCCCGGACCCTCAAATCCTGCGCCAAAGAGAATAAAGGCCCGTCGAAAAGCTCGACGGCGGGCGTCTCTTCTTCGGCCCCGTCGCGTACGTCGCCCTCGGCGATTATCAATACCCTCCGCGCCACGCGTCTTTTATACCATAAAGAGCGCAGGCGGCGCCATAAAAAACCGGACGCTGACCTTGTTGGAAATATTTTTGTGCGGCTGAGGGTTTTTAGTCGTGGCCTTTGAACTCCCGCGGCGGGTACGTTCCCTCATCGTCGTGCTCGACGTAGGAGGGGGCTTTCGGCTCTTCGCCCCGGCCCGAGGCGGCGTACTTCCGCCCTTCGCCGAACTTCACTTTCAGCTCGTAACCCTCCGCCTCGGAGATAACACGGCGTTCGCGGGGCGTCGTGCCGGTAGGCGTATAACCTTCGCCGCTTACGGCGTGACGCGGCGGTTCGTAGCCCGCGCGTAACATTCGGTAATACTCTTCCTTGGTGGGCGGGTGGAAGGGTTTCTTTTCTGCCGGTTCCGCCGTCGGCGCCGCGGCGACGGTATCCCCGGGCGCGGACGGTTCGCTTTCGGCTCGGCTCCTTAATTTCTCGCAGCCGCAGAATGAAAAGGCGATACCCAAGGCTAAGGCGATAGGAACGTATCTACTCATCGTACCTCCTGAAGGCATTGTTTCCAAAGGTATTTCGCCCGAAATGGCGAATTCTGGAGAGGTATTACTACCTTATTTGAGTAGCAAAGAGGAGGTTTGGTTTAAGCGATAGCCCGCGCCGGCATACAATGAAAAAGGGCCCGAAGGCTCTTTCTTGCTCTTGTTTGTCGCCGTCCTTACTTGAACAACGCTTTGACTTTACCGAGGGACTCGAGCGCGACTACGACAACAACTTCATTTTATATAGTCGGCAACTTAAGACCCCCATCTGAAGCCGAACGTGACCAGGAACGAGTTCGGCAACTCGGCCTCGACTTTCTGGGTTTGGCCGCGGGCGTTTTCGTATTCGTAGACGGCCTTGCCAGCGGGCGCCACGGGGCCAAAGCGCCAAAATATCGTGCTCGCCGGCGTAAGCGTTATCTCGACGCCGAACGGTACCGCGTATACGGGCTTGAGGGCCGTGACCGAATCCTCAAAAATGCCTTCTTTGGCGGAGCCGGGGAAACCCTCAATCTTATCTATGGAAGTGGGGACGATCGCGACGCCGCCGCCGATGCCGACGTACGGCGTTATAAGGCGGCTGCCGGCGGGTATTTTTAACCTGAGG
>SDBS01000571.1_pt1 | contig 36178 bp, 14 predicted proteins | sample 2277091 | NCBI WGS metagenome assembly SDBS01 (sample SAMN10404972, study PRJNA504765) | marine sediment metagenome | isolation source: marine sediment core GS10_PC15, 163 cmbsf | place: Arctic Ocean: Southern Knipovich Ridge | collected 2010
GGTAAAAGGTATCAGACGACTCTTGCCGAAGAGCAGATTAAACAAAAATCAAAATAAACTTTTAATATTTGAAACAATGGGAAATTTAGTTAGAAAACCTGCACAGATTCTTAAAAACTCTATTGTATCAGGGGATGTTGTTTACAGCGAAAGCGCTGGAGATCCTATGATATTTCCGGATTATAACAAGATTGAATCAGGTACGATCGTGAAGTTTAGTAAAAGCATTGAATCAGCTGGAGTAAAGCATAGTATTGCTGTCCATCCTGACATTGCTTATCCTAGTGATACTTCACAATTTGAATGGTATGTCAGTATTAGTGGGAAGAGTGATTTCCTCCAGGGGAAAGCTTCTGAACTTTATCTGATTGGGAAAACTTACCAGGGCGCTATAGGTGCTCTTGCTGCTGAAAATTCGGGCAAAATTGCTGATGCGGATTACATAAGACTTATTGATGCTATTGTTCTTGCAATTAATGGTGATAAGGGAGCCTTAGTTACAGCAAGGAGAAGTGGTAAAGTTCTTATGCTTACGGCTAAAAGTGCTGATATTAGTTTTGAGGTAAGACTTGATTCTAAGTACGGCACAAAGTCTGGTGCTGCTTTAACATTTACAGATGGTATTACTGATTCAACTGGTAATGATCTGGATTCTGCTGGCTTAGCTGCCGCCTTGAATAGTTTAACCGGTTTAGCTTTTATTGATGATTTTTTCAATACAGGTTACAACTTGGTTATTACTGGCAATGCGACTGATATTGGATCACAGGATATTACAGATTATACTGCTTCAGGAGGAACACTTGTTGTTGCTAGTATAACTGCGATTGAAACATCTGTTGAATTCTATATTGAAGGAATTAGTGATATATATCCTGCTTCTAATGGATACCTTTCTCAGCTCACTTTAAATCATGTTCAAAGAATATTCCCTTATCAGAGCATGAAGGCTGGTTATCCTGCAGATGCATTTCCTTCTCCGAGTGTTGCAGATTGGGCACGTTATTATTTCAAAATTAAGCATGTGAATGCTTATTCACTTGATGGAGCGAATCACATTGATAGCTTTATTGAGGAATTTGAGTTCTATGTACCACTTGCTGATGCAATAGCATCAAGCGGTGCTAACTGGGATGATTTAATTCTTGAATTCTTAACAGATTCGAGTTATGTTGATCCACATGGAGGTAGTACTCCCTGGGGGCTTGCCGGTTCTGTATAAATGATCTTTGATAGCTTTATCAACAAAGTTATTAACAAAAGGGGTAAGATGCTTTTCGGGGTATTCTTACCCTTTTTTTTAAAATAAATTCATACATTTGAAGTAAAAATTAACCAAAATGGGAAAGCCACTGGATAAAATAGTAGCAACTATTAAGAGCCAGCTCACAGGACACCTTACTACAGATGATTCCAGATTAGAGGGTGAGCTTATTGAGGATATGGTTCTTGATGTTCGGGCTTCTTTAATAGTAGAATATTATAGGAGTAAGCGTTTTCTTGAAGATTCGTTCTTTCAGATCAATGATGCTGTACTTATAGAGAGTGAAAAAGTAACTCCTGTAGCCGGAATATCAGAAGAGAATCCAGACATATTTGCTAAAGTCCCTGCATTGCAAAGTAATGTTGGATATTCTAATATCAGATACTTTGGAACATTTGATGGGCGAAATGGATTTGCCAGGCTTAGCATAAGTGGTTTTAATGCTACAGATGGAAAGCTCTTTACAAGAAATGATTCATATTATACAGTATCAGGAACAAAGTTCTTGATAAAGAATATGCCAAATCTTGGGATAAAATATCTCAGGCTTATTGCTGTATCTTATGATCCCAGAGAAGTGCCTAATTATGATCCTACAAAGGATTTCCCACTTCCCGGGGGAATGATTCATAAAGCTGAACTTATTTGCATTAAACAACTAATGAGTACCCTTGGTCTTCCTGCTGATGTTATCAATGATGCTCAGGACGTATTAATTAAAGAACAAGCACAATGACATTAACAATAGGTCAAAAGGTTTTAAAAGCTTTAACACTTTTAGCTTTATTTGAGCATGCAACAGAAGAAGAGCCAATGATTGCTATGGTTAATGAGAGAACAATGATGATTAATGGTGATGGTAAAGTTTATTTATTAGTGTTTTCAAGAGAGCATGGGGCCGAAGGATTTATTCAGATAAGATATGTTAATGACAGAATAAAAATTATCAATCGCGATAAATTGATATTAAAAAAGAATGTAAAGACATTTAAAGAATACAAGAAACTTGACAGAAGAATTGGTATGAAAATGAATGCCATATGATTTATTATGCTGTTCCAGTAGTTGATATAACGGTTAATGATAAAAAGTTTCTTAACAGAACGATCTATGAATGTTCTGAATTTGTCAAACGTGATGGTGATTACGGAGATCAAAAATATTATACTTACCTGGAAGATGGAACTACCTATTATCTTCCTGAAGAACATTTTGTAGATGTTCTTCCTACTACTAAATTAGATCCAAGGGAATTAAAAGATATAATTTACGATAACCATAAACAACGTGATAGTGATTACATTAAGGCTTATAAAGAGAGAATGGGAATTATTGTCCGTAATTATGATGAAGAACAGTACTTAAGATACAAAAAAGATGATTCTAAAGATAATAAGAACCCGGGACAACCAAAAGATGATACTCTATGAAACAAAGTGGGGAAGAGTTTTGGTGTTTACTAATGATTTAAATTCACTTTTAAGTGGACATAAATTATTTGAAAAGAATAAGCCATTTGATAGTTATTATAGTGTACTATCTGTAGAATTAGATAATCCTCTTTTTAAAAGAAAGAGACATATTCATGGGATAACAAGATTTGCAAAGGTTTTAGTAAGAGAAATTTCAATATTGTTCTTTGATTTATTGTGTGATGATCTGATTAAGAGGAATTATACATTTGTTTTTCCTACTCATTCTTCAATAAAAATGAGATGTGGTGCCAGGGACAATCGGAATAATCCTAATTATAAGTACAATATTAAAACTTCAGGAAGGGATTACGCTTTATTGTTTTTCAGGAAACATGTAATTAATAATTTAGGAGCATTTCATCATGCAACATTTATTGGAGTGAAAAGAGAAAAATTTAAAAAAGAAATTGATAATGGACACATATATGAATAGCCATGTTTTATAATAATAAGTATGTTGGGATTGAAACAGTACTTGCTCAGATAACAAGTATCTATAAATCTATTAATCTCACAAAACAAGATATAATAGAATGGGTAATGGATTGTGAGATCAATCATATTGCTGCTGTTAGAGATTGGACATTATTTGTAGATGTTCCTCTTGAGATGGATCAGAAGAAAGCACTACTTCCCTGTAATGTTTATAAGTTGTTAGAAGTACGAAAAGGTGGAGATTTTATTAAGTTTCATAATAATGGAACTTATATTTTCCTTAATGAAAACTATGCTGATCTGACAATTACATATCGTGGTATTGCTGTAATGGAAGATGGCACTCCTGTAATAGTTAGAGGACATGAAGATGCTTGTGCACGATTTTGTATAATGAATCATTTTGAAGAAGATTTTGCTTTTGGGAAAATGGATCAGACAAGATATGGATTCATTCAGGACAAATGGTATGAAGCAAGAGATAATGCCAGGGCAAGTCTAAGACACTTGACAAGAAATGAAATAGAGGAATTACTTCAGATCAATGCTGATATGATTCCTTTGCTTGGATATATTCCGAAATATAATCTTGATTAGTAATGGATGACGAAAAACAACAACAAGATACTGAACCTATTCAGGACAATTCATTTGTTCGTGGGATGATGCTTGATATTGATAAGTCAAAGGTTCCTACTGATAGATATCTTATTGCTAAGGATATTAAGATATTTAATAAGAAGGGCCAGGGTCTTATTATTACTACAGCTGATGGTAATGAATTTGCATTTAGTATTACTGATGGATTTATTCCAACAGGAGTTCAGCAACATAAAGATATTTTATATATCATATCATGTCGTATCGATGGTCTTGGTGAAGGAGAGATAGGTTGTTATCCTTCACCTAACTCAGATGGAAGTGGATTTGATCTTGTTTATTCTCCATTAAAGAATCTTACAGATAGTTTATATGCTGGTGCTATGAGGTCTGATGTTTTTAGTATGAATCAAGACTTTAGAGCTGATATTGAAATTAAAGATAGTTATGATGGATCTGTAGATATTTATTTTGCAGATGGAAATAATCAACTTCGGGTTGTTAATTCCGGATTTAAGCAAGATGGATCTTCTAATGGTAGAGATTATACACTTGCTACACTTGCCACAACATTCAATTTAGTACTTGGTACTGAGACTGCATTAAAAATAGATCTTGATTCAGTTACTACCGGTGGTGGATTAAAATATGGGAATTATATTTTTTTCATTCAATATTCTACTGAAGATTTCAATACTACTCACTTTGTTTCAGAATCAGGGCCGGTTCCTATATTTAAAGGAATCAATACTGCAGGAAGTATAATGGGTGGATCCGCTGATGGTAAGTCTGATAAAAAGATTGTTTTATCTCTTTCTAATGTTGATGAAAATTATGCTTATGTAAAAGTGGGATACATAAGACATTTCAGTGATTATAATGCAATACCTACTTATGAAATAGGAATGTTTAGTTCAAGGTTTAAGATTGAATCCAGTGCTTTTACAATAGAGATAACAGGAAATGAAGGAGAGGTTCTTGTCACAGAGGAAGAATTTCTAGTAAAAAAAGAAACAGAAGTAATCCCACAATCTATTGTTCAGATTAAGAATCGTCTTTATGGTGCCAACTATAAAAAGACAGAAACATTTGATGAATCATTAGCAGATTTCGCAAAACTCATAAAAATAGGATATACCACGGCAAAGAAGATTTCTAATACTATACAAACTCCTTCTACATCATCTCTAGCATCTCAATATAAACACTATGAACATGTAAATGAATATATAGGATATTTCCGTGGAGAGGCTTATCCTTATGCAGTAGTGTTTGAATTCATTGATAGTTCATTGAGCGAAGGATATCCAATGAATGGAGTTGATATGTGGGATAATCTTACACCTGATTATGATCCATCCGGAGCAGATAATGGAAACTATGAAGGGATATTCAGATTTCCTAATACTAAGAATGAATCATTTCTTGAACCGTTATGGATTAAAGTACTCGGAGTTGAGTTCGATACTGAAGATGCATTTGAATCAATAATGGCTGCCAGGGAAAATAACTGGATAAGGTTTAATGTAAAGGCTATTCATTTTGTACGTGGAGAGAGAAACAAGACATTATTATATCAAGGATTAATGATGGCTGTGTCTATGCCAATGGGAGAGAATGCTCATTATGATATGACTAAGTATTGTTCATATGGGAACTATGAATATTTTGAAGATCAAAATACATATGGTGGACAATATCTATATGGGCCTGCTGCATTATTGGGAGATATGACTGCTCCGTCTTTTAGTGCTCATGCTTTTTGGGGTTGGTCTGAAACGGGAGAAACGAATCTTGGTGAAACAGATAATATCCCTATCAAGTATGCTCCGCTATGGAGAGGGTATGTTCCCATGGTTTATCAGGATTATATTGTATCTCCACCGGGTAAAGAAGTATTGAATGGATGTATAAGAGCATTTGTCAAACCTGACAAGTATGCTTTTTACAGTATGGATATGCTTATGCAGGCAACCAATGATATAGATAATATTGGTTATGTTATGCGTGTAGGAAAGACTATTACTGCACGACCTGGTGCTACTACAAATAATGTAGGATTATGGTATGAGAAATGGGATACATCAAACCCAAAGGAATTTCCAAGATTATATCATGCAGAATTTGGTACTGCTTTAGGATTCATTGCTGTTGATTCTGAAAGTGCTAGTGTCAGTGACAAAGTTGTTGTTGGAAACAATGGAACTATAAGAGTTACTGATTCAGGGCATAATGATTTTATTAATGAAGTTATGGATCCATGGATAGATCATGCTAATTCATGGTTTATGAGTAATGGTGTTTCTGATCCTGATACAAATACCTGGATATGGTATAATAGAGGATTTGTATCTGCTAAATATATTGGGCTTGATCTTTCAGATCATGATTTTAATGTAACACTTCAGAATGATGATTTTAATATGGATATTGTTAATCTTTATCCGAGTGATCCTTCAGTGATGAATATTCTTAATATGTATCCTAATAGGGTATCATTAAAATACTTTAAGATTTCTAAACCGATATTAATAGCTGATGTTGTAAAGGCAATTATTGATACATTCCAAGAGACTATTCCTAATTGGGATGAATATAAAGCAATAACTTGTTATCGTGGAGATTGTTTTTTGCAAAAGAACTTCTTCAAACAATCTTACTGGAATGGATCAGGGAAGTTGAAGATTAATAATGATGATGAAAGTTGGGATGATCATGATGAAACAGATACAGGAGTTGAATCAACTGAAGCGTATAATGCACATGGGATGGTTATTGGCATTATTACTGAGAATTCAATCAATGCTGCATTAAGGAGTGAAGTTAGTTCTAATTCATTTTATCCTGCAGAAGAGATGCAGCCATTTGTAAGAAAAATGTTTAACTCTGATAATGTTGAATCATTTAATATGAATCAGGGATACTCACAAGTTCTTTCTTCTAATGCAATGATAGCTTATGATGAACTTATTCCTTATCGTTCTCAGATCTATAATACAAGAATAAGATATACTGATGAACATATCCCGGGATCTTTTATTGATGGTTATCGTTCATTCAGGCAAAACAATTTTGTTGATTTTGATTCATCTAATGGAGATATTATTAAGATAGCTGAGATGTATGATGCTTTAATATCTGTACAGGAAGATGCAATTAGTGAACATTATATTGATGAAAGAGTAACTAACCCGGGTGATCAAAGAACAATACTTGGATATGGTGATGTTCTTAGTAAGCAATTCAGAAAGATTGCAAACTTCGGAAGTCAGCATAAGTGGAGTATAATTGAATCAGATTCTTTATATGGCATTGATTGGAAGAGGAATATTATTTGGGAAGTTTCATTAAAAAGGAGCCAGGCAGGAAAGTTATATGTAGATGCCAAGGATCTTACTAAAGAGGCATTCATTGAAGAATGGATTAATGATATTTTTGAAGAGTTTTCATCTGGAAGGTCAGATAAGACAAATGAGTATCTTGATCTTACATTGAAAGGAGAGGGAATTGTTTCCGGAGAAGATGTTAAGTATAGTGATGTTTATTTTACATTTCATAAACGAACAGAAGTATAATGCCACTACTTGATTTAATAGTTGATATTGATGGAATAAGCATTGATGCTGGTCCATATTATGGAGGTAATGCTCTTAGCGGGGATGTGACTTTATATTTTATAAATGATCATCCTGTAGCAAATACTTCATATGCAAGATTTAAAGTTCAGCTCTGGACAGCATTAGGTGTTTTTGTTTCTGAAGAGTTAATGGAGTTTTCTAATGTTGAACTTGAAGCTTGGGAAGAAACAGAAGATGTCTATAATTGGGTTTTTAATGGAACTCCTACAGAGGGATTGCCTGATGATTTTAAAATAAGGGTTGTTAAGACAAATGATTCCGGAATATATATCGATACATCTCCATTTGAGATTGAGAACATGGCAAGTAGTCAGAAGAAAATTCTTGCTTTTACTTTTTTGACTACACATAATGTTGAACTAAGTGTTAATTGCCATGGAGTAGTAGATGAAAATGCAAAGACAATTAGTATTTCTGTTCCTACAGGAACGGTTGTTACTGCTCTTAATCCATATATAACTATTTCTTCATTATCTACAATTAACCCATTAAACTTGGCTGACAATGATTTCAGTAGTCCACCCACAACATATCGTGTTACTGCTGAAGATGCATCTTGGGTAGATTATGCTGTTACTGTTTCATTTGTTTCCCTGGCAGAACTATTCATTTATGACAATAAATCAACCCGGGTTATTCCTGTAGAATTAGAAAGGGGAGATACATTAAATTATTATGTTCTTATTTCTAATAGTGGATTAACTACAAGCCAGGGTAATGAAGTAATGACAATCACACTGCATGATTCTGAGAATAACTACACTTTTGTAATGGAGCAAGTAACCATTAATCCTGCAATAGATCCATTTGTAGATGTTCTTATTGATTCTGATTATGCTGGAGCTGATGGTTTCTTTATTATTCCTGATGATCAGAATTATACATTAAATGGAAATCAGGATAACCAGTCTACTGTTATTGTAAATGAAACAATAGATACAGCACAAGTACAGCAATCCGGAACATTAACTATTAATGGAAATGACCATGCTTACACATCATATACAGGAAGTACATTTACGTTAGATTCTGCTACAGGACAATCATATCTTGATGAAGATGATGTTCTTGTTAATTCAGGTATTCCACTCGGGTCCGGTATTGATTATATGGTTAGTTTTCATTTGAATAATTCATTGATTGACAGGCATATTCTTATATCTGACTGGGAGGTTGCTTCCAAGACAATAGTATGGAATAGAATTATTCAGGCATTTACAGGAGAATCAACTATCACTCCAAAGATATATGCTGTGATAAATAAAGACTTTTTCACATTAAGTCCCAATGATGATCAGTTTTGGTATCATTCAGACAATTTGGCTGATGGAACGATAATGTTTTATAATAATCAATATGAGCCATACATTGAATTTTTAGTGAATAAATTTGTTTTTGAAAAGGTATTTGATAATATGGTACTTCATATTGGAGAAACCGGGATAAAGCAAATAGAATATTGGACAGAAGATCAATATCAATTACATGAATGGCCCTTATCATATGTTGATCCACCTGTACGACCGTGGATAGATCCTGAATTTAGAGAAGACAAATGGTATTTTCCAATACATAAGGAAGAGATTCCTGATATATACACTCTTGATGGTGATCAGGATAATCTTAATATTGTAACAATAAATGAGATTATTGATCCATTAGTTGAAAGTTCTGGTACAATAACGATAGATAGTGTTGATTATAGCTATACCTCTTTCACTGGGAGCGTATTTACACTGCTGGAATATACTGGAGCATCACTTACTGATGGATCGTCTGTTACAGCTTCCAGGGGTCACAATTCAGATGTTAGAAATATTAGGGGTACATATATGAAAGTGAAGATTACATTTAAGGCATCATACGCTGCATTTATGAAAAATGCAGTTACGTTTTTTAAAATTAGTAAAACATAAGTTATGAGTATTCTTGGTGGTATATTAGCTGGTGCTGCAAGTCTTATTCCTGGTGTTGGGCCTATTGTTTCTTTAGGAGTAGCTGCTATAGATCAGGCGATAGGTGCTGTAAAACAAAGAAAAGATCAAGAAGGAATAGCAGCACAGAATAAATCATTTTTAGCTAAACAGGAAAGAATATCACGTATGGGATATGAACACGATTCAGGAAGTATTTTGGCAAGTCAATATTCTGCGGGGAAGATGCCTGAATTGACATCTCCGGGAATAGGTATTCCCGGGCAGAATACTTACCTGGGAGATAAATTTGGATTAGGTGATACAATACTTGGCAGATCAATGGAATTAGAAAATTTTAAAACATAATATCATGAGTATAGCTTCAGGTCTTATAGCTGGATTTCGTAATTTCGGATTAGGTAGTAAAACTGGAATTCTATCAAATATTTTTAATAGAGCATCAGGTTTTAGTAAAAATTTACTTGGTAGTGGAGTAAGTTCTGCTGGATCACTTAGTCCAGAAATTCCTGGTGTTACAAGAGCCGGTAAATTCTTTGGGAAAGTTAAAGATTTTGCAGGAAGGACTTTTAATAAGTCTGACACTGGTTTAGTTACTAACCCGATGGTTCTTGCTAAAAATCAAAAAGATCTTCTTAGTAAGTCTTTTAAATATAGTGTCGGTACAGGAATATTTGATATGGCAATGACTGGTATTCAATTACACCAGGGTCTTAAAGCTGAAACTCCGGAAACATTTAAAATGTCTGCTCCAAGAATAAGGGCCCCTGAATTAGTAGATATGACTACATCTGCTAAGGCTATGCAGAAAGAGAATCTTGCTATAGGAACAAATACAGCTCTTGCTTATGCTACAGAACATGGTGCTGATCCTATAAAAGCATCTACAGGAATATTTGCAAGAGCCGGAGAATTGGATCGTAAAGGAACTGTTGCTTTTAATGAGATGAGACAAGGAATATTTGAAAGACATGCTGGTGCTGTAGCTGATGTTGAGAATCGAAATGTAATGGCTGAATTTGAAAATGAATATGATTATCAGACAAGAAGAGAAGCTGCTATTAGAGAACATAATGAACGTAGGGATTTTCAGATAAATACTGCTATTTCTAATTTTGGTGCAATATCGAGTAGAATTGCTAATGATTATTTGCTTACAAATGTTTTAAAGAGTAAAGTTGATGAATCACTTTTGGATAGAATTTTACCACCATCATTTTAACTAAAATATTATGGCTATTATAGACAAAATACAAAAAGGAAAAAGAGATGGACAGCCATCTTATTTTATGTATCAACCAGGTCAGGGTATAAACATTGCAGGTCTTGGAGAGATACTACTTTCCCAATTAAGGCCAGGTCAAAGATCAGGAACAAAAGCTAAAGATAAAGATGAAATTGAAGGGACACTCGGGCAAATGATTGACTTTGATATGGAAGCATCGCAGATTAGTAGTGATAAAAGAGCTGCGGTTGAAAAATTCTTAAGTTCCGGTGATGTTACTACTAGCAATCCGGATCTTATTGGTGGTGAACCATTAGATACTTATGTTAAAGAAATGAGTAGGATTCGTGGTCTTGAGCAAAGGCATGAAAGAAACAGAGAGATGCTTAAACAAAATGTCAAGAAGAGAGATGAAGCTGTTACTGCATCAGGTAAAAGGGGAACATCTCAGAATCTCTTTATGAGAAGAAATGATTTTACGGGGAATATTGAGCCGGTAGCATTTGGTATTGATCAGTATGGTAAATATGAAACTACTCTTTATACTAATAAGCTTGATAAAAATAATATTCCTATAAGAGATCAGTATGAAATGAATCCTGATATTGCAGGATATTTTACAGAAAATGAATACATGGATTTTCAATCTAGTGCTGTTGGAAAAGGATATGATCGTTATGGTGATGCTCTTCCTCTTGAAACTCCTATTGAATATGAAACGGGATCTTTATCTAAAAAGATAATAGGACAACTTGATTCTGCATCTGATAAGTTTTTTGGTCGTCCTTTATCAGCAGTTATAACAAAATTTCAAGGACTTGATAAAGACTTTGTTGTAGAAGCAGATGTTAAGGATAATTTTGATCAATTACAAGCGGCTGCTTCTAATATATATCAATCATTAAGTCAGGCTGAGAAAACAGAAAATTCAATGGAATATCATACTGCAGCATTACAAGGAGTGCAGATATTAAAACCAACAGGTAAGAAAGATAAGGAAGGTAATTTTATAGTAAATTCTGTTCCTGTTTATGATATTACTGAAGAAGATTTTGTTGTTATGAAAGCAATGAAACTTACCAGGGGAATTGAAGAAAAAATAGTAAGTGAAGATTATCAACAGATTACCGGAACCGGTGGTGATGATGATGATCCTTATGGAAAAATGTCTTTTAATCAGATGGTTAATAATACTGGATTTGCTGTAGAAACAGGATTCCAGCAAAGTAGGAATTATTTTACAGCAGATCAGGGAGATGTTAAGAAAGGACAAAATATAAAAGCAAGTGAATATGTTCCATTTCCAACATATAGTGTAGAGCTTCCTCTTGAATCTGTTAAGAGTATGAATGCAGCAATCTATCCAAGTGGATTAATTCCGGAATCTTATGATGATTTAAAAGATATTAATCTTTTTTTTAGACATGGATTGATGCCAGATGGACAGAAGATTATTTTTAGAGATTTTAATGATTTACGTATTGTTAGAATATCAAGCCAACTTGAACATGCTCCTGAATTTCATTTAGATCCTGGTGGTAATTTGACTAACAATATGAAATTTGTTTTAGATAATAATGGAGATCCTGTTCAGGCAACTGTTCCTGACGAAAATGGAGATTTAATATCTATTGATAATGCATATCTTACTCCATATATTACTGCTTGGATTATTGGAATTGAAAAAGAACTTCAAGGTAAGATATTTTTTCCTGATGCTGAAGATAAAAAAAGAACTCCAGAAGGAACATCTGTTGCATTGGAATTTAAAAAATTGAAAGAGGTTTCTAATCAATATCCTGATATACGTCTTATGAGTGAATCATTACATGGAAAATCAGGAACTCCCGGAAAAGGACTTTGGTTTATTAAAAATGAAGAACTTGTAATGTTTCCAGTAAGGATTCCGGTTCCTACTACCAGAAGTGCTGAATATAGTAGTCCTGATAAAACAACTCCTGGTAACAAAGCAATATTTAGAAACGTTTTTAGAAATGCAGAGATAAGAAATACATATTCTAATTCAGCAAATCTTAAAAATAGAGGTGCGATTGAAGGTGCAAACCCGAAAAATACTAATACTGGTGGTGGGAGAATGTCATTATATCCTGTTGAATTTAAATAATAATAAAAGATGATACAAAATATACCGAAAGGACAAGAGCCAGCTAAAGTAGAACCTATTATTGATACTTCAGATATTGGTATTGTTAAAGGTGATCCTATTGATGTTGATCTTTTTTCTACACAAATCAAGACAGGATTGACTATTCCTGAGATTTTAGGTGGAATGACACCTAAAGATGGATTTATTCCATTAAGGACAAGGGATTCTTATTGGAGTGAGTTTGGTGATAAGTTTGCTACTGAGGATGATTTTAACAAGATGTTTGATGATACTGTTAAGAATTATGATGAAGCACGACTTTCTGTTTATAAGAAAAATTTAACTTTTACCGGTAGTGAAAAATATGGAATTGGATTAGAAGAAGATCCTATGTTCGGTAGGCATACAGCAAGGGCTTTATATGGATATGCTGATACATATGATTCAAGGGCAAGAAGAAATCCTTTATTAATGGAGAGTCCTTCACAAAATGCTTCCAGGAATAATTGGTCTATGTCTATGGAAAGTAGATTCAATAAAAAAGAAGGTAGATTGGAACTGGCTCCACAATATAGAAATGAAACTCCAAGTAAATTTGACAGGTATCTTCATAACTGGTATATAGACGTACAACGTGATGAAGATGGTGAAACTGTTGTAGATCGTCATGGCCGGCCTCAATATATGTATAAGCAATTTGGAGATAATGTCCCTCATTATAATCTTGAAAAGGCTGCTATTTGGGGTGATCGTAAATTATACGGAGATGGAATTCTAAATGGTGTAGCTGGATTGTTATCTACTATGACAATGGATCTAACACAATCTATTGCACAAATTGGTAAAATACTCAATGATGGTGTTGGATATGCTGTTATTGGTGATGATTATAAAGACATTAAACATTTATTGCCTGATATTCCAAATATTGGAATTAGTATGGGTGCAATGAATAGATTTTATGATCTTATTATTGACAGGACAGAAACTTTTAAATGGAATCCTTCAGAAGAACTTACTCAATCTACATTTTTTGGTAGTGGTATTAGTGGATTTACTTATCAGGTTGGTGTTGGTTTTGGATATATAATGCCTCAAAGGATGGGAGCATCATTACTTTCAACTGGATTGAAAATAACAAGTAAGCGTGCTTTATGGGGAATGGCAACATTTATTGGAACAAGTCAGGCAATTAATGGTGGATATAGAGCTGCCAGGGAAGCCGGATTAAGTGAAAAAGATGCTACTATGTGGTCTATTGCAGCTATGCCTGCTGTTGCTTTAACTGAATGGGGCCTAAATAGAAAGTGGATTACAGTAGGACTTGGAACTGATGAACTAACTGCTGTTACAAAAAGATTGCAGAAATCACTTGTAGATTTAAAAAAAGCCGGAATAGATGCTTCTACAGAAAAAGGCAGGGCTCTTTCTATAAAAAAAACATTCAATGCTTTATTGGGTGATGAAAGTTTTCTTAAAGCTATTGGAAAAGGTCGTGTAATTGGTCCTTCTTTAAGAGAAGGTACTCAGGAAGGTTTGGAAGAGAGTATATATGCATTACTTGAAACTGCATATGATAGTAGACTTGTCGATAGATTTTTAGGAGTAGATCTTGATGGTCCTTCAGGGATTCCAGGAGAAGGTTCTTTTGGTACTGATATTAGAAGTGATGAATTCCGGGAGAGATTAAAAGAGAACTTTATTGGTGGTCTTGTTATTGGTGGTATGATGGATGCTGGTATGCTTGGTCAAAAAGAGCGTTACCGTGAATCTGTATTTGAGGATATGATACTACGTGGAGATACACAAAAGCTTCTTGGATTTGTCGATAAATCTTATGGTAGTGGGAAACTTGGTCCAATGCATCAGGATATAAGTGGGAATGTAATATTTTCTGATGATGATGGTAATCCTGTAGGTAAAACAGAGGTTGTTGAGAATGATGTTGTATTTGAAGGGAAGACGTATTTTGAAAAAGGAGATGAATTAAAAACACTAAATGATCTTAATTATTATAATACTGTTTTAGGAATTATTGGTCAGCATGAAGTAGCTGAGAGTGCTGGTCTTTTAAGTCCGGAAATATTAATGACTTATAGTGGACAGGAAGAACTTCTTAAAGATGGTCTTGATATATTTAAACAAAGCCAGGAGATAACAGAACAGATCAATAGTCTTGAGAAGTCTAAAGAAGTTGAAGGAGCTAAGGTTGCTGAAATAGATGCTAAGATAAATGCTCTTATAGATCAGAGGGATGGTGTTCTTGAAACAGTTAAAGATAAAGATGGTAATGAAAAACGAGTATTAAAATCCCGGGGATTAAAACAAGAATGGGATTATTTAATGAAACCTGTTGAAGCTGTTTATGAAACAATAACAGATGAAAATGGGAAAGAGAAGCGGATATTAAAATCAGGTGGATCAAAATATTCTCAGGCTTATATAGATAATGTAAAGAATGCATTATTTAATGGGTATCGTTATAATAAGAAAAAGGGGAAGTATGAGGCAGAGAATACTATGCCTACACGTATAGGGAAAGATAAGACTATAGCTCTTGATGGTATAATTGGTAATCTGATGTCTTTACGTGAGAAGGATAAAACTAAAAGACAAGAACAGATTAAGAGAGAAATTGAGAATGTAGGGAAGGTGGCTGAAGCTATTGGTAGTATAGAGAAGAAAGGTCTGGCCACATCTGAAATAAATAAAGTATTATCAATCTTAAATCAATTTGAAACTGAAGGTATTAGTGAAGAAACAATAGTAGCTATTACCGAACAAGTTCAAGAACTTGCTGCAAAGTTTAGTGCTAGTGTAAAAGAACAAGTTGAAGAATTTGATATTGAATTCGGAGAAGATGAATCTATTGCTACAAGACTTCAAATAGCAGGATATACAGAAGCGGATCCTAAGGGAGAAATTTCAGCTGAGGTTGTTGAAAATCTTGAGAATCTTGAAAGGATGGCTCTAGCTACTACAAGACTTACAAAAATAGGAGAAACTATTGATGAAGATAAGATAAAACGTAAAGGACAGTACACTCCTATGGATGATCTAAGGAAGATATCTATTGAACTTGGAATTATAGATATAGGTGGTGGAAATTCAATGTATGCAAAAGATCTTATTGAAGATTTAATGTCAAGAGCGAAGACTTCTCTTGATGATCCAGGAGTGAATGAGGAAATTAATTCTGCTTTACAAGCTATTGCCTGGGCTCAAAATACAATAGAATGGGCTGAGTCAATGAATTCTTTCAGTAATGATCCTGATTATAGTGGTATATTGGATATTGATCCTAAGACAGAATTTATATTCGAAAGTAAATCTGAAAAAGAGAGTATTGATTTTAAGGAAATGAGTCTTTCCAGAAAAAGGCTTTCTAAGTTTGGAGTAAAAAAACAAATGAACATTGATGTTGTTCCGGGAAGAGATATTCCTGATGAATACATTAGTGATCTTAAAGCTGAATTTAATAAGTACAGGGCTGATCTTGATAATTTATCAGCTCAGGCAAGAAAAGATATTCAGGATAATGCTTTTGCAGAGAAAAGAAAAAGGGTTGCAAGCATATCCAAAAAGACAAAGATGCTTAATCGTATTTTTAATAATAATACTTCACACTTATCTGTACTTGCTAAATCTATAGAAGAACTGAATGGTCTTCATGATGAAATGATGAAAGATCGTTCTAAGCTTACAGATGATCAAATACTGAATATTGAGAAAAAAATTGCAAGTGTTGAAACGGATATTTATTCTATTGTTAAGAACAATCCTGCTCTTCATAAAATAATCCTTGAAGAAACTTTAGATAAAATAGCTACTGGTGTCATATATAGTTATGCTGATGAGAATAGACATAATTATATACAAAAGAGAGACAATACTGTTGTTAGTCAATCTGAATTAACATACGATGAATTAGCTGCTAATATGGATGAAGCTAATTTCAATGTATTAATGACAATAAGTTTAACGAATTATATAAACAATATAATAGCCATTCCTGCTAATAATTTCAATGCAGCAATGAATGAGATTGTTGCTGAACAGGTTCAGGAAAAAGAAGAAACTAAAGAAGATGAAGAGAAATCTGAATCTGATAAAAGGATCGAGAGAGCTAAGGAAGATAAGGATATTAATGATAATATTCCACCGCCAGGTGTAGAGCAGACTGAAGCGATAAGAACAATTATTACTGTTACTGTAGGGCATAAGATTAATCCAAAGTTTAAATTTCTTGCAAGGGATAAAAATGGGAAGATTAATCCATATGAAGATGCTGAAGCTAATATGTCTATTTATAAACTAAATGCAGTTCATGTTGATGGCAGTGCCGGTACAGGAAAAACTACAGTTGTTGTGGCTGCAGCAATGGCCATAACAAATGAATTTTATAAGAAATTTGGCATAAAAGCAAATGTTACTGGTGTTGCTCCATCTGATTCATTAACGAGTATTCTTGGTAGAAGTATCAGGGGAAATAGTAATCTTAATCTTAATTCATTGGTTGATGCCAAGAAGTTCATGGCTGATCCTAACAAGTATATTAAGGATGATGATTCGATAATAATTATTGATGAATCTTCAAGACTTGATATAGAATTTATTATGAAGTTTACAAAGATGATGAGTGGAAGGAATAACATGATTATTTTCCTTGGAGATTCTTCTCAGGCAAGTGAACTTAGTAAGTCCGGAAGTTCAAAAGTAGCTGCATTAAATGTTGGGATAAGGGTACCTAAAATGAATATGAAGTTTAGGTCAGGTATAGCTATGATAGGATTTGTTCAGGATGCTATTGATAGATCTATGAAAGGAGCTTATTCTGATACTGATATTAAATTTCCAGGAGTATTGTATAATACAGAACATACGAAAGGGGTACTATATTCAGATAGTCCTGCTTCTGTTATAGAGCAATGGAAGAAAGATGTTGTTTCCGGTGAAGGAAATTCCAGGCATATAATTTTTGAAACACAAAAGGAAGCTGAAGATTTCCAGGAATCTTTAGATAAATCACTTAAAGAATATAGTAAGAATGTTCATTATGTGATGGATACTAAGGATGCTAAAAAGAAGAAGAATGATCCTGGGTCTGTTCAGGGATTAGAGTTTGATTATGTATATGTTACTATTCAGGATCCCGGGTCCGAATCAAGAGAAACTTTTGGGATAAGAATGTATAAAAGGAAGATACTACTTACCGCTCAGAGTAGGGCAATTAAGTTTGTTATGCTTTCTGTAGATGCTAAACAAGTTGAGAAGTCTTTAAATTCTCCTGGTGATGAAATATTTGATCAGACAGATCAGATTGAGACATTAAATGATTTGAGATCTATAGAGGCAAGAAAAAGAATAAATCAACTTGGAACAAATAGTAATATAGTGGCCCTGAGTCGTGATAAGAAGGTTAAAGGAGCTGATGTTGAAAGACCTATTGCTGCTAAAGAAAAGCAAAAAAGAAAAAGGGGAAGACCGAAAAAGGTTCTTCGCGATGAAAAGCATAATCTTTATGGTAAAGACTATATTCCTAACGATGGAGATTCAAAAGTTACAATTACTGATTTGTATTTACATGAAGAGGATTCTGATTATATTCAGTTGTCTGATGGTACAAGATATGAGGGAGTTGAATCATTAAAAGATTTTGAAGATGATTATTCTATATATGATGAAACTGTTTCTCCGGAGTTAGTCGATAATACAAAGAAGCAATTTGAAGATCAGCAAGATGAACTTAATGATAATAGTAAACCATTAAAGTTTAGAAGATCTGCTCGCGAGTTTAAAGATAAAGGAACTGTTCCTATTCTTGTAAATATTGCCGTTGCCAGTAAGAAGTCTAAGACTATTTCTAAAGATAAATTTTTCAATGATCATAGAAATAGAGAGACTCTTATTGGTGAGTATAGTCTTGTATTCTTTAAGGAGATAATATTGTACACAGAAACAGATAAGGGTACTTATGAACCAGTGACACATTATAATGTAATTGTTATTACTGATGGAGAGAATGTTATTGGTGTTATGCCAAGACCTGATACTGGATTTGTTGACGCAGCATTAAAAAAGGATAAACATTTTAGTTCATTAAGGAAAGAAGAGGTTGATTTTTCATTAAGTAATCTTCAGAAAAATCTGAATATGATTAATTTTCCTCAGGATGAAGACAAGACTGCTCTTGATAATTATCACAGATATCTTATTGGATTACATACAAAGGCATATGAGCTCAGTAAAGTCAGTAAGGAGGATTCTGTATTTATAGGACAGATGAAAATTGATAATGCTGAAGGTGGCGCAATGATTTATAGTAAAAATGCAAGACCGGTCACTGAATTATTTACAGAAGCTGAAGAAAAGGGATTCAATTTTGTTGGTGGTGCAACCAGACCTGTTATAATACAGAGAAAAGAGAATGGATTACTTGTAACATTTTTACAAGGATCATTCCTTGAATCAGCCAGTGTTAATTCTGTGGCTATTCCTGTTGTTCCCAGAGTTCTTAATGAAGATGATTTGTCGGCTATAGATAGTGATTTAATGACCTTACGTGAGAAGATTGGTAAGAAGGGGTTCTTACATGCTTTAGCTGCTTCTAAGTCATTACAGACGTTAAGATCTAATACCAGGAAACTTCTTAATGATGAAGGTGGGATCAAAAATGAATATAGTCCTTATTTATATAAGTCAAAAAAGACTGTAGATGTTATTGGTGCCAATGAAACAGGAGTAAGGCATCAGGTAATATTTGATAATCTTTCGGGAGCTATTAAGATGATGAAGTCTGATCATGTAGCATCTAAAACTTTCCGTAGATGGCAGAAGTCAGCTTCAATAGATGGAATAGAAACTCTTGAGGATATTTCAACTATGGAGACTTATGTTAGTGAATTACATTCTCCACAATATACTGGAAGTATTGACATTAAAAGCATATCTGATCCTGGTCATGGATCAATGACAGATGAAGAATTGTCAGATGAAAACATGGAGGATGTTGATTATTTACTTGAAAAGCAAGCCGGTCCATTTATTCCATCATATAAGTCTGAAGCTGTATCTTATTTAAATGCTGTTCTTGGTGAAGAGTATGTAAAAGAATATTTATCTATAACTACAGATGAAGAGATTTATGGAAGGAGATATTGGGGATATGTCAATGGATTAAAAATGGTTCTTCGCGAAGTAAATGGAACCGTTCATGGGAAAGCATTCAGACATGAATCTGTACATATAATTCTTAACTACCTGGTAGATCCCAAAAAGAAAGTTCAACTTATTGCTGCTGCTAAGAAGTCTTTAAATCTTGATCATGGTATTAGATTAAGTACTATTACTGATAGGAAGGCAATGGAATATATTGCTAATCTTCATATGAATAAAGAGGTTCTTAAAGAGAAAACTCCAAAAGAAGTTTCCGGATTATTAAACAGATTCATTAATTGGCTTGGAGGCTTTTTCAATAAGATTATATCATATCAGGATACTCTTAATAATTTCATGTCCGATATTGGTGCTGGTGCATATAAGAATAAGACTTCTTCTGTTGGACAGGTAGATTCAAACATAATTGATTTTATGCTTGATATTTCGAATAAGAGTGAAAAGATTCTTAAGAATAATTCAAAGTATCATAAATTAACATATGTGTTCGGTGGAAAAGATATGTTAAACAAGGCTACTAATATAGTTATTAATAGGATTAAGTATGAAAGTGGAATGAATGGAAGGATTGATAATAAAGCTGGTGGAATTGTTACTGGTATTCCGGGTGCAAGGAAATCCTTTTCAGACTATGCAAGAAGGAAAAAGCTTGGTGAAACATTTAAAGGTATTACTTCTTCTACTCTTCCTAATATAATGAGGTTTGATGAAAGTAATAGAGATGCAATGTTTATTATATCTAAACTTGCTGATCCAAATGTATTTAATGTAATAGCAAAGCATGAATTCTCAGGGATGGATGTTGTTGATGATTCTTATATTGAAGAGTTCTCCAAAGGATATCAGGAAAGTTCTCAGTTGGATCCCGAGAAAGTTATGGGGAGAATAATAAAACATCATCTCAAAACATTACCTTATTACAGTTTTGATGGTAAGACTCCTAAGAGGACTGGGGAATTTGTTAATTATGATCTTCTAAAGAGTTTATTAATCGAAGCAAGGACAATAACAAGAATAATTGGTTCAGATAATTTTAAAGCTGTATTCTTAGAATTAGAGAAAATGGCTAATCAGTTTAATGAAAAAGATACTGATCATTATGACAATGAATCAAGAAATACTATTCTTAGTTTCCTGAAAGTGTTTGGTGATGAAGTAAGGGGAAATAAAGTTACCGAAATGCTTGTTAAGCAAAAGAAGGAACTTGCTCCTGGTGAAGAAAGACCGACATTTAGTTTTTATATGCTTTCACATCATACCAATGAGATTCTTTCAAAGGTCACTGATCCGGAGATGAAAAAGATTGTAAAAGCAAAAGCTAAGATGGCTGGTGATATCCTTAATGGTGTTATGGTTGCTATGAATTTAAGGTTAATGAATTCATCTACCATAAAGATTGAATATGATGATGATGGTATCAAGTTTACAAGAAATATCTATCGTGAAGATAATGTAACCCGGGTTAAGAATGCTATTAAAGGATCAATAGATAGTAAGCTTAATACAAGTGAAGGATATAAAAATAGTCTTAAAGGTCGTGTGAATGGAACTGCTGATGAAGCTCTTGTATACACTGTGACTCCCGGTAGGATAAATAAAAAAGGGATTAAGGCGCCTATTCTTAGATATAATAGTAAAACTAATGGATGGGAATTTCAATCAAAGAAGATTGATGATATTATTGATGATATCAGGGCATTAGCTTCATTTTTTGGAATAAATGTACGTAATAGTACATGGAGAAATATGATCCATAATAAAGATGTTAAAGATAAGTATAGTGTTGATAAGGATGTTATAGCTTCATATTTTGGACACATGTTAAGTGCAATAAGGCATGATCCTCAATTCATGGATATGGAAGAGAGTGACTTTAAAATAGCACAAGAAAGAATATTTAAGTTCGCTGCTGATAACAATTTTCTTTATAGTGCTCCTGTGACTCATGTTGCTACTGATGGATTTATGCCATTAGCTATTGAAGATTTCTTTCCTTTTATAGATAAGATTGCAAAAATACAATCTTTTATTGCTGGAAAAATAAGTCCTAATTTCTCAAAAACTATTAAAGGAGAGAATAAACCGAATACAAGACTGCCATCAATACTTAATCACATATTTGCTGATGTAGAAGGTAAGAATGCTTCAGATGATATATCAGCTTATTTAAGAGATGAAATATTAAATGCTGAGGTAGAACAATCAAATGAAAGTCCCTGGGTTACAATTCGTGATGGAATAATGCATTATAACGATAGTATACTTGATCCTAATAGTGGATTTGCATTACAATCAATGGAAGATGCAGGAGGTATATCATCTCAATGGAATTCTTCAGAAATTAATGAATTAACAAATATTGATTATTATAATCTTGGTATTCATGGATACTTTGCTGATTCTGTTTTTAATCAAAGACAAAACCAGATTCTTCACGTACTTCCTGAGAATCTTGGGGATAGTGGTTCTCTTCCTGTTTTTCATGTTAAGTTTGGTGGTAGGACTGATAGGATTCTTTTTACCAGACAAGATAGTAAAGGAAAATGGTCGGCAGAGTTAAATGATGATCTTATAAATAAGCATCTTGATTATGGATTTGATTATGCTTATAAATCTATGCTTATTTCTACAAATAAATGGTACAATCATTTTGTTAAGCATGGACAGAAATTTAAAAATAAGATTGATCAGACCATACATTTAGAAAGTCAGACAGAGATAGTTATTGGAGCAAGAGATGAAATTGCAAAAATGATTGCAGGAGATAAGGCCAGTATTAGTGAACAGTTAAAAATCATTAACCAAAGTGGATTGATGAATGTTCGTGATTATATTATCGATAAGAAGAACAATACTATAATTCAGGGTAAAGCTATAGAGATGAATGGTGATGTGTTTAGTATGAAGAATTATAGTAAGTGGAAAAGAGCAACAAAGACTAAAAATGAATTAAGGGATTATATATTTAGAAATCAATTTTCTAATATTGTTAAGGATCTTCGTTATGAAAAATTAGAATCAAGAATTAGTGATATCCAAGATAAGGTTAGAGTAAGAACAAAGAAAATTTCCGGTAAGGGTTGGGATTATAAATTTCATCCTTTCTATGCTGCTGCCATGTACACTAGTTTTATAGTTAATAATTCAGTATCTAATTACACAATAGGAAATGATAATCAGTTTAAGGATGCTCAGGAAAAGAGTAAGCGTAATAAGATAATGAATTCTTCCGGACAGAAACCTACTATTGGTGGTACTTATAATCTTCAAGAACATACCACTGTTGTTAGATTTTCTGATATGTATCTTTCTTCACCTGAACTTGCATTGTTTGGAGAGAAATCAGAAGTCAATCAAACTGATGGCCTTGAGTTAATAATTCCTATCATAAGGAATCAATTATCATCAAGTCTTGGTGGTCAATCGGCATTATCAAGATATACTGATAATACTATAAAGGCTGTACATCAAGGAATGGATTGGAACAGGCATGAATCTGATCAGAATAAATTTGCTCAACTTGTATTGAATGAAGATCTTATTGAAAAGACAGAGTGGGGAAAAAATGTCTTGAAGCGTATGCTTGATCATAATACACCTGAAGGAGAGAGAAATCTTTATGATATTTATCAGGAATATAGAGATGAAGGACAAGGTTATGATGAAGCAATGATGAATCTTAGTGATTATATAGGAGAAAATAATCTTCATGATCAGTATATCGGAATAATCTCTTTTAACTCTGTTAATAAAAGTAATAAGGGAAATATCAATTATCTTTCTTTAAATGATGTTAAGTCTAGTACTGAACTGATCACTGATAAGCGTAATAATGACGGATTGTTTTTTCAGTTAAATCTTAATCATCCAATGGATATAGATGTTTCGAGGGGTAATCAGCTTGAGGCATTAATAGGAGCTCCTTTTGAAAATTATATGAGGGCAAAAGTTGTGGATGTTATTAATGCAGAATATTTGGCACGGCAGGAAAGTAAGATATCCAGTGATATTCAAAAAACCAGAATGATAGGTGAGAGTAACAAGATGAAGGAGTACATGAGAGGTATTGGTGCCGCTTCTGTCGAAAGAATAGGCACTGCCAATATTACTGGTGATTTATTTGCAAACAGGAATATAGATATGTCACTTCCAATGTTGATGCATCAAGGTATTCAGGCTTATGTTGTTAATTATAATAATGGTATTAATCCAAGAGCAATAGGAACTAAAATGGTTCAAATGCCATCATTTTTTCAATTATATGAACAAACTGATGATGAAGGAAATATTGAATATGTAGCAAAAGATGAAACAAGACCTGGTGCTAAGAGGGCAGGTGGGTTTAAACATTATAGGTTCCTTAATAAAGCCGGTGAAGATATTACTAAAACTACTATTGCTGAATATGATGGTAATTATCAGGAAGATCTTGATAAGTATAATATTGCTTACAGAAAATTAAGTGAATTTAAACTTCTTCCGGGTTATACTGAACAACAGAAAATTGAGATTGATCAATATAAAGAAGTACTGAGTAAGGATGGTATTGCAGGTAAGCTTAAATCATTCATGAATAACATAAAGAGTAATATTGATTTTGTTGCTCCTTCTCAGATTGCTATGGCTTTTCCTTATATGGATCAATTTAATATTCAAGAAGGAGAATCTTTAAATGATGCAATGACTATAACCTTTAAGGTTGATGGTAAAGATCACAGGATTAATATTCGTTCATTGCTTAAAAAAGAGCTTGGTGAGAAGAATTATTATGATAGAATAAAAAGGAATAAGGCTATAGATACTGTTGTAAGAAAGAAGATTGAAGAGATGCGTGGAGATGATTTTAAATTTAAAGAACTTGTTTCTACTGATGCTATTGTTTCTTATTTTCAAGCATTAACTGATGTTGTAAATATAGTTTCTACAAGGACTCCAACATCATTATTAAGTTCTGCTTCATATTCGGAGATAGTAATGTTTACTCATAATTCTCAGAATACTGTATATATTCCTGCAGAGAAAAATTTACTTGATGGGTCTGACTTTGATATTGATGAGTTAAGTGTATTCTTTAAATATATTGATGTTGATGAAAATTCTATTCCCTGGGTAGATCTTCCGGATAATGATTATGAAGAGATGGGTAGAGATACTGATGATTCAAAGTTAAGAAACCATATTGGATCTGAAGATGTTAGTAATGAAGCACTAAATAATATTAAGCATGAAATGTTGTACAGGACATTTTGGGATGTAAAAAATCTTGATTATATAACAACTAGTGTTGATATACAAGGTTTACGTGATAAAGTAGAAGAGAAAAAGAAAAGAGACAAGTACAATTTTAATAATGATTTTAGTACATCTGCTTCCAACTTTGTTGCTTCTCAGGAGGGAAAGAATATGGTATCAAGATTTGCTAATTCTATAATTGTATTAAGTAGGCTTAGTAAGATAACTTCAAGTAATCCGGAGATTGTCCCAGGGTTTGATCTTAAAACTGGAAGAATTGAGGGAGAAGTAGATTTGATTAAAGAGAGAACGAATTTTGTTTTAACAAATATGGCCCGGGTACTTCAGGCATCTGTTGATAATGCAAAGGAATTAATACTTGGGTTTTTAAATATTAATAGAGCATCTGGAAATATTGTATCTGCTCTAGTATTGAGTAAGTACACTGAAGATGAAATTATAGAATTTCTTGATAATCCTTCTGTAAGAAATACGATACAAGAAGCTTATGAGAGCATGTCTATAGCAAAAAGAACTGTTTCAGTAATAGATATTATAAACAGAAAGATAAACAAGTACAATGAAACTTATATTGATCAGCCACAGGAGTTAACTGTAAGTGCCAAGGCTGATCGTATAAAGTATGTTATAGCTAAACTTGTTGCAGAAAAGGAAAAGGATTTTCCATCACCATCTACACCATTAACTGAATCAGAAGATACTGATTTTGCTTGGGATACAGTATTACCGACTACCGCTTTTGCTGTTGAAAGTATGATTAATGATCATATAAAGGAAAAACAAACAGAAGAAGAACGTGTAAAAGCGCATGCTGCAATAGATAAAAACCTTGATATACTTGCGGCTAAACTTGCAAGGGATAATGAATATTTAAAAGAAGAAGAAGAAGTAACAAGAAAAAGGGCTGAGGAAAATGTAAAGACTCTTAATATTCTTAGGGATATGCATTATAAGGGTGAATTTATATGGAGGGTAAGTCAGGGATTTTCATTGTATAGAGGTATTCCGGTAAAAGAAGTAAAGAGATATCAACTCATAAATAACCTTGAGTTTAATATGGGAATGAATCTTGATGAATTTGTCAATGGAGATAAAGTATCTTTCAGATGGATGGAAAGGGCAAGAAATCTTGCCGGCAGTGATATTGAAAATAAGATATTCTTAAATCAGATAGATATAGATGCTTATGTTGATAGTTTTGTTGATCAGATCAAGCAGAATTTTAATCCTGGTGATTTTGAAATTGTTATAGGGAACTCAAGAGGATTTGAATCTGCAATAGCTGAAAAGTTAAAAGATGCTGGATTTGCAATTTCTATTTCCGGAACTTATAATGGCATGGTTCTTAATGAATATGGAACAGAAATAAATGACTATGCAGATGAAGAAGGTCTTATTAAGCTTGATGGTGTTCGTAGTGAAATAGGTGTTCAGATTGCAAATGAAAAGAGATCTGAATTTACTGTTAATTTTAATGCTACAATGAATCTTGATAATAATCTCAGAGGAAGTAGCACTATGAACTTAGAACCTACAAAAGAAGACAATGAGGATATTAAAAAGATAATTAATTCTATTAAAACACAAAATATAGGTACCAGGGAATTTGATCCGAATACTAAGATTCCAAGAATGTTTAGGTTACATCTTACCGGTTCAAGTGTATATAGGATAAAAACACGGGTAAAAACAGAATACGAGCAATTTGTTGAAAATGAACATGAGATACGTGCTAATGGTGATATTGCTGCAATATTCAGATCTCTTCCTAATATTGGTTCTTATATAGGAGCTCTCAATACTGTTAATAAGGATATTGGTATATTTTACAGACATTCTCCATTTGTCAGAGGATTGGAAAAACAATTACTTGAAGAACAAAGGCTTGATTTCTTAAGTCCTTCTCAATATGTTGATTTTCATAATGCAGTTGATGAATTCATACTTGATATGTATTTTGGTGATCATGGCTCTCAGCTTGATTTATCAACTGAGAGTGAGAAGAAAATTACTGCCGGTTTAAAATATGATAAAGAAGTTGACCTAAGAAAGTTTGAAGATCGTGAATATTTCTTTATTGAATTTCCTGAAATAGTACTTGATATACAAAAAGACTTTTCGCATAAACTTAATAAGAATAAGTTTATCCAGGCATTAAATTTCAGCAACAGGATGTTGCAGTTTGATCAGACATTTCATGATGATGTTATACCATTTCAACAGGCATTTGAAGAGATAAGGCAATATGATGAAAATCTTGCTAATATGTTTAAGATATACAATCTATTGGCTTATGGTTTTGGTTTTAAGAATGGTAGTTATCGTGCTGTAATGGGAAGTAGTTTTTTTGAAGATGTTAGTTCATTTATGAAAGAAGTTGAGAATGATATGAAATCTCACAAAAATAATGACACTAAAAAGAGATTCAATAATTACTTTATAGATAATGCTATTCTTACCTATGATAGTTTACAACCTAATCATGACTATAAAGGAATATTTGATCAAAGGAATGATAGTGGTATTACTCCTAAATTTTCAAGGAAGAAAGAAAGAAATGAATATGTTGATAATATTACAGGACTTGTTGTTAAAACATCTTATTTCTGGCAAACATTAAGGCATGTTGAAGGGAAAGATTTTGAGAATGTTTATATAAATTCTAATAGAAAGATAAAAAATATTCCTTCTACAAGATCTATAGAAAGTGATAAGGAAGTAATTCGCCTTTCCGAAGTTGAAGAATTCAGAAGCATCCGTGATATAGTTAAAAAACAAGTTTATAAAAACTATAGAAAGAATCATGGGTATAAGCCAGGGATGGTTTATGTTGCAGGAAAATTTGCAAGACTTAGTATAATAAGTCCTAAGTCTATTTTCATGAAGATAGATGAAGATAATCCTGATCGTGATGATAGCGATATAAGGAGATCAAAAGTTTTTATAAGAACTACTGAGAAGTTAATAGAACTGTTGTCAGAAACATCTGATACTGAATTCATGCTTAACAGGAAACTTCCAAGATTTCAGAATATTAATAATGGTATTATAGAATTCAATCCACAAAGTCTTAATATTCTTAAGTCGAAAGTAAAGGATCTTGATAATATCAATTCTGCTATTCTTAAAACAGTAGATAATGAGGCGTTTAATTCTGTAATTGATATTGCGAATAAAGAAATTTCATTACAGAATTATAGTGATATGTTAAAAGTATCATTTCTTCTTAGACGTGATGATATTAAATTAAGTGAAGCTGATAAAGCAATTCTTGATGAAGCACGACAGGCTATTGTTGATGAAATAGTATTTGTTCTTACAGGAGATTTAAATGATAAGATAAATTATAATACTGTTATTTCTGATATGTATGCAGAACTTAAGAGTAAGATAATTGAGAAGCATGGTTCCGAATATTTTAACAGGCTTAATGAGATACATCAACAATTAAGTTCTGAGAGAGCTATGTTATCTAATGCTGCTGCAAAAGAGCTTATACGAAGACTTGAAAAGCAATTTGGAATAAAGGGAACTATTATTCTTGAAGCACAGGCCAGACAAATGCTTGGACTTAGTAAATGGGAAAATACTCCATCTGGATTTTTCACTAATGAGCAAGCATATTTTGTTGAAGGCAGGATCCATGAAGATACTCCATTCCATGAATTCATACATCCATTAATAGATTCTATTGAGGTATCTAATTCGGCTTTGTTTAATACACTGATGGGAGAACTGAGAAATTCTCCTGAAGGTAAAAAAGTACTTGAATACGTCTCTTATCAATATAATTCTTTAAGTACTTATGCTCAGGAGAAAGAAGCTATTGTTCAGTTAATGGGTCAAAATGCAGCCAGGACAATTCCAACAAGAAAGAATAAGGGATTGATAGGAGCATTGAATAGGTTTTGGAAGTGGATTTCCAGTACTATAAAGAATCTATTCAGTCAATCAAGGTTCCCAATGCTTCTTAATCCGAAAATTACTATTGGTGAATTATCTAATATGATTGCTAAGGGTGACAAGTTTTTTATAGGTATAATAGGAAAAGAAACTTATCTTCAAAAAGACAGTAATCTTAATCTTGGTGATCTTCAGAACAACCTACTTATTTTAAGTAAGTTTCGAGGTAAGATTATGGATTTTGATCAGAAGAAAAAACTTGCAAACATATCAAGGATATATCATAATCTACGTTCAAGTGAGGATAAAGAGTATATTATTCGTGGCAGGAATGAACAGGTCATTGATTTTAAGAAGGATTTTGAGAATATGAGTGAAGATGACATTAAGCAAAAGATTAGTGAAAAAATAATTCCTCATATTGATGAGAACAGAGTTAAGAAAGTTGATGAATTTATTAATTGGCTTAATAATATTGATCCTGCTATTAATGGAAGAGGTAAGACTGATACTGTTACTTTGAATAGATTTTTTGGTAGTCAGAAATTAAAGAAGCCAATATATGCATATTCTGTATTTCATGATTTAAAGAAACTTATTAATTATAACCCGGGAATGAGGATTATAAGATATAGTGAGATGAATAAGTTTTTTAAAGGGACAAAATTTGAGAATAGTTTTAATGAAGTTTTTATAGATGAAGATCCTTTAATAATTATTCATTCACGTATTGAAGAAATAAAAGGAGAAGGTATAACTGAAATAGATATATCTATTCTTGATTTCGGGTTTACATCACTTAAGGTAACAGCAAATGATGGTGTTAAATTATTTGGTAATTATCTTGATAAGAGTGAAGAGGAAGATATGAATATGAGACTTGATAATAATCTTGCAGATCTTAAGAAGTTAAAGCTTGGTCTTATTGCTGCGAGGATAAAACTTGCCGGTGGACAAGATGTAAAAATAAGGAAGGTCGGTTCATTATCAATATACAGGAATCAGATTGATGCTCTTTTACTTGATATGGTCCAGGTTGCTGATATATTAAAAAGTGTAGCTAAGATAGATGGTTTTGTAGATAAGTTAAGTTCTGAAATACGTGCAGTATTAATGAATGAAGAACTGCTTGATATTCAAAATTATGAAGTAGATTTTATTCAGATGATCAGAAACGTATTGCTTGATAAGCAAACATATATGGATAGTAAATATGGTGCTGACAATAAACAGGCTCCTTCTCTCATAGAACATCTTGATATTATAGACAAGTATATTAATGGTCAGGGATCTGATCTTGATGTTATTAATATGCTTGAGTATAGGAGAAAAGCACTTGATATGAAATTGGGAACTCTCAAACAAAAAAAGCAATCTGAGGAATATTGGATTATTTCGGAGATAATAGGTGGTCTTAAGGGATATAAGCCTAATTACATTAGAAATAAGCCGATATTACATAAAAGGGATGCTTCATTTTGGGAGAAATGGGCAGGAAGTATTCATGATGTGCGTAGTAATATCCTTCAGGATATGTATGCAATAATGAGAAGAAGTTCCAAGGAAATAACCGGAATATTTAATATTGATTATAAGGATCAGTTTCGTGAAGAATTAAAACCATTAGATGCATTATGGAAAAAGAGACATGGTGCCCAGGTAACTTTTAAAGAAAGATTTCTTGATATAGGACATGCCAGGTTTGAAAAGCTTTGGAAGAAAAAGGAAGTTTTAGATAGTGATGGGAATATTCATCTTATAAATACATTTGAGATTTATACAGAAGAAACTGATGAAACAAGAAGCATTGGAATAAGTCCTGAAGAAATAAAGTTTGCTAAATATGTAGCAGATACTGTTGAGAATTACATGAGAAAGATGATTAAGCATGAGAAAGAAAAAGATAATAGAATGTATAAGTGGAAAGGTGGATTTAAGGTTCTTGATGAAGATAAGATTAAAAAGGAAGTAGATATTGAGTATAACAGGAATTGGAAGTATGGTATGTTACCTGTTATGGAGAAAGCTGTATCTGAGCATGTGTCTGGTGGACAAATTGGAATAGCTGCTAAGAAGTTTGTTAAAAGAATGGGTAATCCTATAGAGGAATTTGATGAAGTTCTTGAGCTTACAGCTGAGGCCGGAAGTGATCAGACTGTAAGAAGTTTCTTTCTTAATCAATATATGTCTTCTACATCTACTGATTATGGTAGTATGGAAAGGATGGAATTATTAGGTTTTGATATTAATAATGATGCTCAGGCTATACTTAAAATATCTGAAAAGCATAATATAAATGGTGTTACAAAGAATAAAAATTTAACTGAGAACATAGAACAGATAATGGATTTCTTTGTGATGGATGTATTATGGAAAACAGGAATGGAAAAGAATGTTATTCCTGAATATATATCTGCTAAAGTAAGACTTGCCGGAATGGTTCAGCTTTATGGTATTGGACAGGATTCTAATGAGCAACATATGGATATTATGTTCAAGAAGATTGTTCAGGGTCAATATGGTCTTGAGGATGAATCTAAGGAATGGAGAAATACTGCAGCTGTTCTTAACATAGTTTATAAAATGACAACATTTAATGGTGTTGCTCTTAGTGTGCCGGTTGCGATTACTTCTGGTGTTGGTAACTTAACTGAAGCTAATCTTCATGCTTTAGCTTCAAGTGTAGCTAATCCGTTTGATACATTTAATTGGCGTGAGTTTAATAAGGCTAAATTTCAAATGATAACAAATACTAAACTTGTTGAAAAGCTTACACGTTTTTATCAGATAACTGAACAGGAAAGATTTGATCTTTTGAGTAATCAGAGATATAAGGATACTAAGAATCATTTATTTAATTCAAGGACAATGCATATCCTTAACTGGTTTACAGACTATCATGTTCGTCAGTTAGTAATGGTTGCTCAAATGATACATGATGGTACCTGGGATGCACATAGTCTTGATAAAGATGGTAATGTTGTTTATGATGCAAAAAAGGATAGAAGGCTTTATAATAGTGATGGTAGTTATAATAAAGAGAAAAACCCGGGAGGTAGGCTTGGTAAATGGATCACCAGGAATTTATTGAATGATAGTAGGGTTAGAAATCAAAAAGATAAGGAAGATCCTGTACGTGCTTATGATTTAGAAGATCAGGGAAAATTCGAATGGATATCTTCATACTTTGTTACCGGAACATATAATAAGGAAAGTACCGGAGCATTTGACTCATATATTCTTGGTAAACTTGTTGTTCAGTTTAAGAAGTTTATGATATCTAAAGTAGAATTAAGGGTTGGTGGAAAAGCTGTTAAGAAAGAAGGAGGCCATAAGGTTATTTGGCAAGATGAAAAAGGAAAGTATCATGAGATATGGCAGGATCTTGAAACTGAAGGAGCATACAGAACAACTGCAAAGTATATATGGAATAACATTATTGTTCCTACATTTACTGCTAATCAGGTATCTAAGTATAAAAAGATGAGTGAGCTTGAAAAGTATAATGCTGTTAGGACAGGAACAGATGCAATAATATTCGCTGCGGTATATTTATTATTTACCGGACTTGGAAAGATGATAGATGATGATGATAAAGAATTTAAAAGGACAGCAAGTGCTTTAAGTGACATGAGGATGGTAAATGCTTTAAGGAATGGATTTCTTACTGCACTTGCAATTACTCCATGGGAACTAACTAAGTCTTTAGGTATTCCTGTATTTGACCAGGCAGAGAGATTGATTAATTTAGCAACATTTAATGGTACTAAGACAGATCTTAAGCGTAGTCTTCCATTAGGAGCTACAATAGATAGTATGCAAGATATGATTGATTATATAGGAAGAGATTATCAATATTAAAATTAAAATAAAATGACTGCACCAGATTTTAAAACAAGAGTAACTGAGCTGATATCTTATGGTGTTAGCCAGGGCTTTCTATTGGAAGATATAACATTGGCATATGATGATCCGGATAATTTAGGTGGATGGGATCCTGATGGTGGGTCCGGTCCTAACCTTGCACCGGAAGATATTCTTTATGCAATGGTACAGCTCACTCCATATAAAGCTACTAAGCCTATTAATATCTTGTTAGAAATGACAGATACTAATGATGATTTGTATTGGGAGAATCTATTGACACATCTTACAGGAGAAGGAATAACCTTTTCTCCTGAAGATTGGGGAGCTACAGAGGTAGTAAATGGTTATTGGCAGATAAAGAGTTACTATTGGCCTGGGGTTAAGAATGGAGAACATGCTGGTGATGCTTCAGGATTCACTCTTGGAGAGATTGTTACAGGAACAGGTGGAGCAACTGGATATTTTGTTAAAGTGGTTGATAGTACTAATGTTGCTATTGCATTGATTCAGGGTACATTTAATGATGGAGAGGTTATTACTGGATCTGATTCAGGTGTAACTCTTACTGTAACAACATTTACTACAACGGGAGAAATTCTAGTAGATGAAGTATATTCATACACAAATTACCAATCTTTCCTGACAGAAACACGAAATATTGTAAGAAAGCTTGCATTGGATGTTGTGTTGCCACGAATCAATGAAAAGCACGTTCATTATGTTGGGATGTGTAATATGCTTTTAGAGACACTTGATGATGCTGTAGAGGTAGGTCAGATAGATAACTACATAATGATATTTGATTTCATTGTGGATTTGATAGATAGGATTAACGTACTTTATTGTAACGACTAATGGAAATACAAGAACTGGATAATCAGATTGTCTTCATAAAAACAAGACTTGTAGAGATGTCTGCAGATCTTGTTCCGAAGATGCAGGTTGGGAGTAAGAAGTCAGAGGAATTGGCTCTTAAGATCCGTTTGCTTACTGTTATTAAGAAAGCATTAAGGGATTATAGATTTCAGTTTATTACAATGACTGATCCTCAGTTACGAGAAATGATAAGAATGTCTAATGAACTTTCATCTATTTACTAATGAATGAATTTGAACAATCGATTAATAATATTAGGAAGTTAAGGAAATGGCAGTAAATTACTCATATAATACTTATGAATCTGCTTTGCTTCAACTTTATTTAGCAACTGGCGGTGGTATTGTTTTTTCCGGTAATTTGTATAATAGTTCGGTGTTTGATTATTTTGACAATAACGCAGTAGTAGATGATGCAATATATTTTGGATTTGGTTATTATTATGCAGGATTTTCTGATTTATTATTAAATGTAGGAACGGCTATTATTGCAGACTCTATTGTATTTATATGGGAATATTATAGTCAAATTGTTGGTTGGACGGAAATTGAAGATTTGATTGATGATACAAATGGATTTACTACACTTGGAGCAAACAGGGTTCGTTTTCCTTTACAATGGCAACCAGTGTTTACTGTAATAAATGGATTAAATAAATATTGGGTTAGATGTAGGATAGTTTCAGTTACTAATATAACTGAGGGTGGAGCAAACCAAACAAATGTAATTAGACGTTCTAATGGAGAATTGCAAGTGATGGGTGGAACGGATGATATTCCAGCAACCTTTTCTGGTATTTATGATTGGATTATTGCAAACCTGTCTTATATTTCAGTAAGCAAAAGGAATGATAGTTCTTATAATTTTACAAAAGTTGCGTTGTACTTATCTTCACGTACAAAATCGTATAATGAGGTAATTGAATTAGGACAAGATAGTGCCGGAAATGCAACAGTTGGTAGGAATAGACTTCATTATTTAGAGAGTGGAAGAAAAATAAATGATAGAGGTTATGATGGTTCTGTTTTTATTGTATATGGAGTTCCAAATACTTCAGTTATTGATTTCAGTAGATTTACAAAATTGTATGGAACAGTATTTAAAGCAGGTAAGCGTTTAGCAGATGCTCGAAAATATCCTGGTTATTGTAATCCGTATGGTGATCTTGTAGATAATATATTTGAATTAGCATTAAAAGTTCCAGCGGCAGGTTATCCAGTTATAAGAACGAAAGCTGTTCTTGGTCTTTTGATTGCTTCGTATTACGCAATGGAAGAATTTGATAATTTGTTTGTGATTACAACTTCGACTGTTTTGTTTTATGTGTATCGCGGTGGGTTTGAACTTAACGAATTTGGCTATGAATTTATTTCTGGTTCTGGGATGTTATTTTATCTTTATCAAGCAAGTGAAGATGTAAGCCCTGAATTTATTTTACTTAATCCGCAGTCTCCAATACCATCATTTGTTGATGATGTTAAGCCAATACAAATGTCGAGTTGGATAACTGATTTTCCTTCAGTAAAATTTTATGATGTTGGTTTAGACCAATATATAGATTACACAGTCGAGGCGGGAGACCTTAATCCAAATGATTTTCCTTTAAGTGGTAATGTTGGAGACATACTTTATTTTGGGATGGATGATATTGGTACACGAAGCGGTGGTGGTATTTCTTTGACAAAAGACACACAAGATAATAGTTATATTTATGAATGGGAATATTATAAAGACGGCAGTTGGCATAGTGTATTAGAAGAATATATTTGGGACGACACCGACAATTTGGGTAAAAGTGGCAGAATGTTTCTTGCTATTCCTTGGTCTTTAACACAATTAGAAATAGACGGCTATACTGGATATTGGTTGAGGGCAAGAATAACAGGTCTTGGAATAGGGGATATTATTGGAACTGAATTACGACAGTTTCATGGTAGCGGTATTTCTGGTTGGAAGTTGTATGAGAAATTTACATTTGATGTTTTAGTTACCGATAAGGATGGTAATAATATTGAAAATGCTCAAGTAAAACTTATGGACCAAAATGGTAATGAATTATTTGTTGTAACAACAAAATCTAATGGTGCAATAGATCAACAAAAAGTTATTACTAAAAAATTTATGATCGATCCTTCGGTTGAAATTTATTATATTTCAGAAGAATTATTTACAGAATTCAGTATTAATATTAATAAATCTGGTTATCAAATATATATAGGAGCATTCACTATTGATAAAAAAATAGATATGGAAATTGCCTTAGCTGAACCAAGAGAAACAATAATACAGAAAATGTTCCCAGACAGGATAGAGATACGTGGTGTAGGAGATAAAATGAATTATGGAAAATGAGTGAGTTCCAATATACAGAAGTAAAGAGTAGTGATTACAACTATACTGTTGACTACTTTGAATTACGTGCTCA
>SDBS01000572.1_pt1 | contig 36175 bp, 30 predicted proteins | sample 2277091 | NCBI WGS metagenome assembly SDBS01 (sample SAMN10404972, study PRJNA504765) | marine sediment metagenome | isolation source: marine sediment core GS10_PC15, 163 cmbsf | place: Arctic Ocean: Southern Knipovich Ridge | collected 2010
CGTATGATTTTCCTCCCCATTGTGTTGGTCGGTGAAGCACGTTCTCCATTATGCGGTAGTGCTGGATGAAGTCCATGTTCACGGTGGTGATCTTATCCACCTTGTGTCCCAGGTTGCGCGCGACCGTCAGGGCTTTTAAGAACACTTCCGGCATAAGAACTGCTGAGCCCAGATTACATCCACAGTTACCACAAGGAACATTCTAATGCCCCATTCTTCCAGGCAAGATACAACAGGGCGACTAGAGATAGCCAATTCTTTCAGACAAGATACAACAGGACGATTACAGGTAACCTTCCTAACGCTTATTGGAAGCATAGTAGCTCAGCCCGAAGGCCTGCCAACTATTGAGATTGTTTACATTGAAATAGACTCTGTGCTAAACCTGCCTCCGGGAATTGATTATTACCCCAATGCCTTACAGTTTTATCCGGACACGGCTTACTGTATCCAGATCACGGGCAATCCAACTGAAGCAGGAGAATTCCAGCTTGCGATCTATGTTTCACCATTTATTGATATTTTTGGAACAATCACCAAGGGCCCGCCGGTAGTAGACGATACGTCGGTGGTCATGGTGGTTCATGGCCCTTCAGGATTTGATCCGTATCAGGTCCGGGAATTTCAGGTGCTTCAGAATATTCCAAATCCATTTTCTGAGGTCACCCGCATCGGGTTCTTTACCCCTTTCGATGACAGGATTGAACTGAAGGTTTACAATATCCTGGGCGAGTTGATGCACCAGGAGAATCAGGGAGCCCCTCCGGGTGAACACTTTTTCGAATTTGATGGAGGTGACTTGCTCCCCGGCACCTATTTTTACAGGGTAAATAACAGTTCCACTTTTTTTACCGGGAAATTTATTAAAACGAAATAGGGTGCTAATTTAGCACACAGGCAGGAACAATTCTGTTAGAAGGTTATCTTCAATTGCAGTGTTATATTGCGCGGAGAACCGATATCACCGGGCCTGCCAAGGTATTCAATATTCATTGCATTCCTTGAGGCAAAATGCTCAATACTACCTTTAACCTGAGCAGGGCATGAACGATTGAGACACCTAATAGCAACCTCACCTTTTTGTTTAACAAGTTTTGAGCCACAGATAGGACACTTATCTGGAACCTTCAGCTTCTTTTCTTTACCAGTTCTTTTCTCAGCAACAACCTTGACCACCTTCGGAATTACATCGCCACCTTTCTCAACAACAACACAATCCCCAATTCTTATATCCTTTCTTTCTATCTCGTCCTGATTATGCAAGGTAGACCTGGACACAGTTGAACCTGCGAGTTCTACAGGTTCAAGTATTGCTACTGGTGTTATCGTTCCGGTCCTTCCCACAGAAAATACAACATCTTTAATTTTAGACACAGCCTGCTCTGCAGGAAATTTGTACGAAAATGCCCACCTTGGGCTTTTTGTCGTCGCTCCCAAGCTTTTTTGCTGTTCAAAACTGTTAACTTTAACAACCATTCCATCGATACAATACTCAAGTTTCTCCTTTTTTGGTTGCCATTTCTCACAAATCTTAATTACATCATCAATAGATTTTGCAATCTCGAGAACAGGCGTTACCTTAAATCCAATCTCCTTCAACATCTCTATCGCATCAAAATGGGTTTTGAAAGGATGCGGTTCAACAATTGAGTGTACAAAAATATCGAGTTCTCTCCTTGCTACAATACCAGGATCCATATTCTTGATGCTACCTGCTGCTGCATTTCTTGGGTTTGCAAATCGAGGTTCTCCATCCTTTTCTCTCTCTTTGTTCAGTTTTTCAAAAACAACACGAGACATAAAAACCTCACCCCTAACCTCCATATCCATCAATTTTTTATCCTTCGTGATTAGCTTGAGTGGAATAGACTTCACGGTTCTTAAATTCTGGGTCATTTCATCACCAACAGTTCCATTTCCTCTTGTAGATCCACGTCTAAATTCGCCATTTTTATATTCAAGGCTTACAGCAAATCCATCAACCTTTAACTCAATCACATATTCATATTTCTCTAATAACAGGGCTCTTTCTATTCTTCTGTCAAACATCCTTAACTCTTCTTCGGAGTAAGTATTATCAAGACTTAGCATTGGAAAAGAATGTCTGACTGTGGGAAATCCACCTATAAGTTCTTCACCAATTCTCTGGGTTGGTGATGTTGGTGTTATAATTTCCGGATATTGACTTTCAATCTTCACCAACTCCTTTAACAGTCCATCAAATTCTGTATCGGAGATTACTGGGTCATTCAGAACATAATATCTATAATTGTGGTAGTTTATCCTATCTCGTAACTTCTCGACCTTTTTAATAATCTTCTTATCAACCGCCATGTCTTTGATCAGTCTCCTTACTATTTACTGTTTACTGCTTACTCTTTGTTCGTCATTCTGGTTTCGGATTTCGTCATTTCTATACTCATCTTCTACCCTTTCTACTTTATCCTTCTCCGTTTCGCTTTACGCTCTTCGCCCTACGCCCTATGCTGCCTTCTCCCTACTACCTACTCCGTACTGTCTGTTAACCTTTCCGTTATCTCAAGAAACAGTTCTTCTATATCTTTTTCTTTGTTTACTGATAATTCTCTAATTTCATCGAGTGTTCCATCAACTATCAGTCTGCCTTTATTTATCATTCCAATCCTTGTGCATATCTCTTCAGCTACTGAAAGTGTATGTGTCGAAAGAAAAACAGTTACCCCTGCTTTTGTCAAACTCACAAGGATGTTTTTTACAATCCTTGCACTTTTCGGATCAAGTCCCACCATTGGTTCATCTATTACTATTAATTCAGGATTATGTATAAGGCAGGAGGAAATAACAATTCTCTGCTTCATACCATGCGAGTATTCATTGGCGGGGAGATCAATCCATTCGGTCATTTCAAAAAGTTTTTCATAGTGGTCTATTCTTTTTCTCAATTCTTTCTCTTCCATTTTGTAGATATGTCCTGTGAAATATAGAAATTCCCTACCTGTCAGGTATTCATAGAGAAAAGGAGTGTCAGGAATGTAACCTGTTATTTGCTTTACTGCTTCAGGATTTTCATCAACGTATTTCCCACTGATCTTGATTCTGCCACTTGTTGGATTCACTAAACCAACAATCATCTTTATGGTTGTCGTCTTTCCTGCACCATTGGGTCCCAGGAAGCCAAAAAGTTCACCCTTCTCAATTTGTAGATTAAGGTTTTTTACCGCTTCCTGCAAACCAAATTTTTTGGTTACGTTCTCAAATATTATCACTTATAAGGATTTCACTATTTTTATGTTAAGTTGTCCTACAAGATGCACTACCTTTACAAAATCGAGTAAAGTTCCTTCCTCGAGTTTGATATGTGTTGCATCAGCCAAATACTGTCCAAAAACAGGGTCACATGCTACCCACCTACCCCAGTAGACCTCATTCCAAGCATGATAATAGAATGCGCCATCAACATAGACTATTCCTACAACTACCTTTGTCGGAATTCCAATCGACCTTGTGAGTGCTGCAAATAGAACAGAATGTTCATTACAATCTCCAACTCTTGTTTTGAGAACTTCCTTTGCATATGGAATGCTGAAGGTGGGTGACTTTCTTATGTTTTTAAAAATCCAGTCCATTATGCACTGCACACTTTCCCAGGTTAATTCACTATTTCCTACGATTTCTTTTGCAAGATCTACAATCTCTTTATCATCACAGGGTATAAAATTGGTTGATTCAAGGAATGGTGCGAATTTTGATTTATCAACATCGTCGGTCGAGAAATCTGAACCAGGTTCTAAGACATTGATCGTTACCATTCCGTTTGAATATTTCTGTCTTTCATCATTATGGAATTTGTATCCAGATCCTACACCCTGTAGTTCAACAACAAGATGATGTGTTTCTCTTGGATTGGCAATGACACCTTTTGGATAGATAGCATAAGTTTCGAAAATCTTCAAACCGGGTGTTCCTTCTGCAAAATCCCCTATCTCATCCAGTGATTCCCTTTTCATGGTTATTCCCATCGGTGATGATTCAAAAATAAGCTGTCCATCTTTGTCGAAATAGAGAGTCGATATAAAATCAAGCATCAGCACTTTAACAACATCAGTTTCATAGGTTTTTCCATTCAACTCAATCGTTTCTTTTCCTTCCTTCCAAATTTCGATATCTACTATTTGTCCTGATGTTGGTTCAAAAATACTATAATGACAAACAGAATCCTCCATTAGTTTGAGCTCTTGGGCTACTCTTTCCAACGAAGCTGGAACAAAAGGTTTATCCCCGAGTGCAAAAACTGAGCTTTTCTTACCAACTGCAGTTTCTGTTGTTAGATATATAGAATCATTTTTGATTACCCCGCTAGTCTTCACTATATGCTCACCACTTACAATTTCAAAATGAAATGATTTAAGGTTGAAGTCTTTATCTGCTACAGAAACTGAATATGTTGTAATCTCCTGGATAACTCCATAAGCACTAATATTCATGAAACTCTTTTCGCTTATTCTTACACTACTCTCCGCTTTCTCTTCCTTTGATATGGTATATCCAATCTTCTCATCATTTACATATATCCCGTAACCACTAACATCGCGTTCAAGTACATCTACATCAGTTGGAAGGACAAACTCCGTCTCTCCCTTCTTCCCCGGTACATATTTTAGTGCAAAAAATAAGGTAATCACCCAGACAGCAAAGATTAAAGCAAGGAAAATGAAAAAAGATTTTCTCACCTTTTTCATACCCAATCCTCCCCTCATTTAAATTATATAGAAATCAATGTTGTAACAGACACTCAAAAACTCTCTTTTATTACGGTCACACTACTTGAATCCAATTCAATATCTTTTCGATAAAAGAAAAAGTTATTGGAGATAAAATATGCAATAGGTCTTACTAAAACTTTTTTGAGAAACCAATGTTTGTCCCCATTGTGATTTCCCCATTATCAATTCTTAAGTGAAAACCACACTCAGGATTTGTGCAAACCCATGCTTTATATCTTATTGAAGCACCGTCGCGTCCGTAATCAGAAAGTGGAACAAGAATACCTTTATCACACTTCTGGCATTTTGGTAATGACTCAGCCACGCTAACACCTCCCATCTTTTCTAAAGTTGTGCCGAAGAGGGGATTTGAACCCCTACATCCGCAAAGATACTGGACCCTGAACCCAGCGCGTCTGCCAATTCCGCCACTTCGGCATTTAAATGATTATATCAAAATCTAAAAAAAAGTCAAGGGAAAACAAACTGTTGCTACGCAACGGAATAGACCATTCGACAATTGGTTCAGTTGACTCCATACGCAGCTCATGATGGTGTGAGTTCCTTTGGAACGGTATTGTTCATTTGAATATCAAATGACGGGACTTGCTCATCTTCAATGAACGGAAAATGTTGATAGAGAGTTATTTACCGCAAAGAGCACACAGAATTACAGAATAAATCTATCCTTTCCAAAGACGAAACAGGGATTGAAAGAGATTTTAAGAGAATTTGTGGTTTGTCCTTCTACCTACTACTTACTGCCTACTGTTTACTGCTATCTGTTTGGTGTTTACTATTTCCCATTAGCCATAAGCTATACGCTATAAGCCCTTCCGCATTTCAAAGAAATGCGGAAGCGGAGAGAGGAGGATTCGAACCCCCGATCCCGATCTCTCAGGATGCGCGATTTCGAGTCGCGTGCTTTCGTCCGCTCAGCCATCTCTCCATTAGAATAACTATCATTATTCTTGATTACACAGATAAAAGAAAGATTACACAGATTTAGACAACTTTTTGTGAGGCTGTTTTTCAAGCCTTTTCGATTTAAAGAACTCCTTCATAAGATCCGTTATCTCATCCTTAAGAAAATCGCTTTCTTCTACTTTTACCTTATGGTTAAATCTGTTATTCTTCAATATATCGGTGACAGTTCCAAAACTTCCGAATTTTGGTTCTTTCACACTGTATACCACCTTCTCAATTCTTGAGTGGAGAATTGCTCCTCCGCACATCATACATGGTTCAACTGTAACATATAGCTTGGAACCATTAAGTCTCCAATTTTTTATTGTATTACAAGCGGCACTGATTGCGATTATCTCAGCATGGGCTGTTGGGTCTTTCAAACTCTCAACTCTGTTGTATCCTCTGCCAATTATCATATCATCTTTGACAATAACCGCCCCGACAGGTACTTCTCCTTCCTCAAGAGCCTTAAGACCTTCTTTTAATGCTTCCTTCAACCATTTCTCATCTTTATCGTTGTTCATTTCTCTCATAGTTCGTTATTATCGTTTTTTTTCGCAATATCGATTGCGCCTTGCTAATTTATTCTTTTGCGCTTTTTGCGTCTCCTGCGTTCCTTATCCTTCTACTTACTCCCTACTACCTACTATCTACTATTATCTTTCTCTGTCCTCTGACTTCTGTCATCGGTCTTCTGTTTTCTGTTTTGCTATCTGCTATATGCCATAAGCCAGCCACTTACAGCAGCTTCGCGCGCCTGGCCCGATTTGAACGGGCAACCTACGGATTCGTAGTCCGTTGCTCTTTCCAATTGAGCTACAGGCGCTTCATATAGTAAATATATCAAACGAAATGTGCATTGTCAAATGAAAAAGTTCTGTGGGGAATTATGTTCTTGATAGTTCTATAATTTCCTCTAACTGTCAAATCTTACTTGTCCCGTCTGCCTCGCGCGCCCCGTTAGAAACCCTTGTGTAACTATGCTATTATCTGAAGTTCGGTTTATGTCTTTAGGAAATAGGCAAATATTCCCAAAGCAATTAACACTACTCCCATTATCTTCCTTTCATGATGTTCTAAGAAATGCCACTTTATCTTCTCGACTCCTTTGCGACCTAAATCCACCAACAAGAGCATTCCCAAAACAGTAACAATCAGATATACAATTGAAACAATAGTAATGCCGAACCAGCCACCAGTCCCTGCTTTAAAATAATATGCCTCAATTTCAATACACGGTGAGAAAAACATTGCTATACATAAAGAAGTTATTATAGAAAGCTTCGATTTTTTGGAAATTGAGCCGGTTTCGACAAGGTTTCGGTGGTGATGGGAATTCTTTAAATCCATAATTACGTAGAAAAGTCCCAGAGTAACCAAAATTAAGGGGGCAACAACTCTTGTAACAAATTCGTGAGTGGAAGAAAGTTTGTAGCCAACTAAGCCTATGATGATTCCAACTAAGATAGTGCTGATCGTATGAGCACTTCCCGCGATGACTGTTACCCATAAAGTTTCATTACGCGACCAATTTTCAGTTTTACCTATAGCAACTAAAGGAATCCAATGGTTAGGAATAGTTGCGTGAATTACGCTTAGCACTAAACTCCCAATAAGAATTTCCGTCATATCTTGCATTTCCTTTTCATTATGAGCCGGATATCAGATAACTCGTTTATATCCGAACGCAATTGCAGATATACGATAAATATAATCATCATTCTTCAGGAGACTCGCTAGGCGATGTAAACATATGTCTTTTATAGTAAACCCCGTTAGAATTTCACACAGGCCATTATACCTCGTGTGAAAAAGCGGAAGATTTTTTAATTTATCATCCCTATGGCAACCCACGGCGCATTCTAACGGGGTAAATGTTCAACGAGTATTTTTATTCCAATACCAATCAGAATGAGACCTCCGACAATTTCAATTTTATTCTCAAAAAAGTGTCCAATTCTCTTACCTACATAAACACCAAGGAACGATAATAGAAATGTTACAGTTCCTATCACTATTACTGGTGTTGCAATAGAAACTTCTAAAAATGCAAAACTTACCCCGATTGCTAAAGCATCAATGCTTGTAGCAATCGATAACATCAGTAAGACATAAATATTCAGTGGGTTAATTTCCTTTTTGCTTGATCCTATCTTTGTTGATTCATAAATCATTTTACAGCCAACAGAACCCAGGAGTCCAAAAGCTATCCAATGGTCAACGCCTGAAATAAAATTTCTCAAGCTAAGTCCTGTTAACCATCCTATTGTTGGCATAACAGCCTGAAATAATCCAAAAAAAATTGCAATCTTTAAGGCATTTTTGATCTTTAAGTTTTTTATTGTAATTCCACTTGTAATAGATACGGCAAAAGCATCTATTGCCAAGCCAAATGCTATAATTACAATTGTTAATACGCTCATTTGAAATCACTTTTGACTTCCATTTTATTCCTTCTAACTCTTACACGTATGCAGTGTACGGTGGAGAAAATTAAAAGTCAAGTTCAATTTATTGTAATCCCTGAAAATTAATAAAATGGAGAGAAAAAAAAGAACTATTACGCTTTTAAAAGATGGGAACCTGTTTTATTTCAGCAAAAAGAGCAAATCTGTTTAATTTTGCCTGAAACACAAAAAATTATTGAGCCCTCTAATAGACAGTATCAGAGGGCTCAGAATATTCCAGCAGTTCTTGGGTTCAGTATTTCTTGTAACATCCGTGCTTTTTCCTTCCGTAACAGCAGTTTTTCTCGTAGGATTTGAACTTACCAAGTTGTTCATCATTGAGGATTTGTTTTGCTTTTACAGATGCTTCGAGATTCTCAAACCATAACTCAGCTCGGAGATCACCAATTTTCTTGTTCAAGGACTTAGCTTCTGAAAGATCAATTTCATCTTCGCTTAGAATTTTCTTAAAATCCTTCATAAAGGATTTTAGCTCATCATGCTTTTTTGGTGCATCTTTTTGATGATCATCTCTGATGGATTTGAGTGCTTTTACCTGGGCATCAGTTAAGCCAAGTTCCTCTTCACATGAAAGGTAGAACTCAGCATCTTTCCGAAAACCCATCATCTTTTCACATCCCAAATTTCCACGCATCATGTCGCAATCCATCATGCCATGGCCTTTCATCGTTCCAACCCCCTTCATATCCCCATGTTTGTAATCTTTATTGGTTCCATGTCCACCCATATAACCGAAGACTACTCCACTGATTAGTATAATTACAAGGACGGCTGCAAAAGTAAGTAATGCCTTCTTCATGTCATTCACCTCCTCTCATGTCATTTTTCATACTCTTAAACTCCTTCTCGCTTATCTCACTACTTGCATATCTTCTTTCGAGTATTTCCATAGATCGTTGTATTTTGACCAGAATGGACAACTTTACGAATTTTTAATACTAACTTCCTCGGTTGCACCACCCTGATTCACTCCTTAATTATACACTTTTCTCACCCTAAATGTCAAGCATTTTTCCATATTATAACGATTAAATGCAAAAGGAAGGATCATTAGTCAAAATTGCTGAAGAGATTTGGAGTTCGATTCTGACTCTTCCTCTTAATATATATTAATTTGTATCCCCTGCAGAATATATGTAGGAGTTTTATGGTAAAGAAGCTAAATAAACTTCGTAGCAGTAAAAACTACCCTTTTGATTCTGTATTACTCCTTAACTCTATCATATTTACTCCGTTAGAATGCCCGGTTGCTTGATACGGGGATGATAAATTAAAAAATCTTCCCCTTTTTCACCCCGTTGATAATATCTACAGGTGAAATTCTACCGGGGTTTACTGTTCGTAAATATTGTATTTCTGTAGCTCGTTATTGGCTATTGGTTCAGTAGTGACTACCTTATTGTCATCATATTTAACCTTGAGCTTTCCCTCTCCATCGCTGTACCTTGCACATATAGAGGCTGCTAAAAGGAGACTTTCAGGTCTCCTGTTTCCTTTTAATAAAGTAATAGGTCCCGGGTACCCTTGTACTTCGAGAAGGATATCATCCGTACCCTTCAAACTGCAGAGCATTGCGTTTTCGTTCTCATCACGACCCACAATCACTTTTGCGCCGTCTTGAAGTCTGAAGTGTCTACCGTACTTTAGAAGACTGATATCTTTTAGACTTTCTTCCCCGTGCTCAAATGCCTCTCTGAGTCTATTTGCATAGTTTGGGTCAGTAAGCTTACATCCACCAGCAGGACATGGATAGTCTACAATACCCAACTCTTTTGCAAGCGCAATTTGAGGTTTACGAGATCTTCCCTGAATCGACAACAACCTCTTTCTATCAACAATACCCTCCATTTCTGGTATAGTGGGTTTAAGTAGTCCCGCTGATAGAGGGCGCAAAATCATCTCTTCTAATCCTGATTCCGTTTCTATTAATCTCATTGCTCTCAGTCTCTGAGACATAGGGCGCTCGCCAAGAACCTCGCCAGTAAAGACAAAGGAGGCCCCAATCTCTTTCATGTAATCTTTGGCCTTTGTGAACATTAATATTCTGCAGTCAATACAGGGATTCATATTCTTTCCATAGCCATGTTTGGGATTCTTCAGAATTACTATATACTCTTCGCCAATTGACTCCACCTTCAGGTTAACCCCAAACCCATCGGAAACACGTTTTGCCTCAAGTTTACATCCCTTTCGCGTACAGGTACAGAAGGGGGTGACAAAGTTTATAGCAAAAACCTCTATACCTTGCTCAAGCACCAGCTTTATGGCTAAGGTACTGTCCAATCCGCCAGATAACAATCCTACTGCTCTTTTCTCCATTGTGATCTTAACCTTTCATGATAATATGTAACGCATCATTCAATATAAATACTATGGGTATTATACAAAAAACCAACCCCAAATTCAAGGAAAATATTTGAAATATCTTGATATCACTACCAGGGACCATTGCTTTTATTAAAATTGCTGAAGGGAAATGGAGTTCGATTCTGACTCTTCCTCTTAATCTGTATTAATTTGTATCCCTTGCAGAATATATGTAGGAGTTCTATGGTAAAGAAGCTGAACAAACTTCGTAGCAGTAAAAACTACCCTTTTGATCTTGTATTATTCCTTAATCCGCTCAAATTGCATTGTGGATAGGTCGATAGTTACATATGTGAATTCATAACTTTGACCAGGCTGAATGCATATTGTATTACCGAGCCTTGCATACCATTTCCCTGAGATCTCAGGGGATTCATGAATATGTCCGTGAAGAGAAAGTTTCGGTTGATTCTTTTGTAAGAAATCGTAAACTGCCCTGGAGCCCACTTCTATTTTACCATGACACATGTCGAGTCCTAACTTGCACGGCGGCATATGAATTACATACACACAATTTTCCATATTATCAGGGCGTTCAAGATTGTTTAATTCTTCCTCTATTGTAGGCAATGTATTTGCATAGGAAAACCAGTCATCTATTTCTTGCCAACCCTTAAGGGAGGACATAAATGGTATTCCATATTGTACAGGAAAGACAAAGTCATGCGTGTCCTTTCTACTCCTATCCTTGAGTCGGAATGGACAATCTGCCATCCAGTTCATACCTATGAATGTATAACCTTCTATTTCAAACTTTCGTTGTGCCAAAGGAACTATGAAAGAATACTTTTTACAGGTTTTTTCAAAAAGTTCATCGAATATTCTTAAATCGTCATTCCCTAAGAAACATAGATAATATATACTTTCAGATTCGAACCGCGAAAAGTAACTTTCAAGGTAACCAGTAATAAACTCTCCTTGTTTAAATAAATCACCTTCATTAGGAAGCATATCTCCTCCATTTATCACCATATTTGCCTTGAAGGACTTCGCCACATTGAAAAGCCGATCATAGTCCTTTTTGTATCCGTGAAGATCTGTTACATATATAACTCTCATCTGTATGACCTTGCTCTATTTTTTATTCCTCATTTGCAACAATAATTCTAACAATATTCGAGCTATATTCCATGCATCATCAACAGCCCGATGATGAGTACCCTCAAGAGGGAGGTCCAATAAATCTAATACTTCTGCCATGCCAACTTCATGTGGCAGAGCATATGATACTGCAAAAAGATTCTTAACATTTATATGCGTTGGCCCAAAAGGATATCTTATATTACGATTCTTACACTGTTGCTCGAATTTTTGTCTATCATAGTCGCCGTAGCTTGCCCAGGTTCTTTTATTGATTAAGTATTTCTTTTGCAATATTTGGCAGGCATCAGAGAATCCAATTCCTTTTTCAATTTGTTCCTGTGTTAATGTAGTAAGTTTTGTACAGAAATTACTAACACTTGATTTAATAGGCTTCACAAGAATACTCTCTTTTTCTAATCGCTGACCCGAATCAATCTCAAGGTTACATATGCCAATCTCAATGATTTCACTCTCTTGCCCACGAGGCGGGGGTCCCTGCCAGCAGGTCGATTCAACATCTATTACAATAATTTGATCCAACTTTTTAGCCAATCTCTCTCCCTTCCTTTCTTTCCATTATTAATACAATCCCTTTTCAAGTTTTGCCTTTATCCATTCCATCATAATTTTGTAAGCTTATAGAAAACTGCGTTTGCAACCTGGTATCACTTCAATTTTTAGTTCTACTTTTTGCTTTCTCCAATTCTTTCTCAAAAGAAATTATAACCAAAAACACAAGTTATGTCAAATAAATAAGCATTAACTTATCTAAGCGGACATACACACCGTTACTATATATTTAGTTTTTAAAAAATATTAAAGGGAATTTGGGGATCTACTCTAACTTTTCCATTTAATGTGTATTATATGGAATACATTTCTCTATCGCAGTTACGAACCCACATGGATGCGTTACACTTTTTCCAAAAAGCCAAGTTAATAATTAAAACAAGTTACAGAAAATCCAAATAAAACATTAAATTGCTCCACTTTTATTTCTTCTCTTGCTACAAAACCTCTTTGTTTTATCTGATTTCATATCACAATTCTTAAAAAAGTAGGGAATTATTTTGGACCTGTCAGGCACTTCTGCTGAGCCTCGATATAAGGTGATTTTCACGAAATTCAGTAGGAAATCAGCCTAGAGTCAACGAAAACCCATTCGCCTTCGTTGTTTCTCCTGTATGTAGATTCATAAACAAATCCATTCATTGGAGCCCTCTCTATTGTAAATTCTACTTTGGCGATATTTTCCTTGATTCTCGGTGTAACTTTTATAGCTCCCATTTGGTCATAACCAAATGTACGTAAGTAATTCAAGGCTTCGTCATGTGTTAAGCAAAGTACTATATAACTGGAAGACTTAAACTCCATTTTATCTTCCTCAAATTTAACTGCTGCAATAATTGTTTTTCTCTGGCTTGGCTCCTTTAGATGACTGCCATCCAAAAACTTCTCAATTTCCAATTTGGTTAATTTTTGACTGTCGTTTAATATCTCCTTTTTTCCGGCAAGTGGGTTTCTATCAAGATTATCTGGGATGCCATCATCATCTGTATCAACTCTGTAAGGGTCTGTCCACAATCTGTTTTCTTCAATATCGGATAATCCATCGACATCGGAATCAAGAATAAGCTGTTCGATTGGAATCAAAATCCTCCTGTTTTCCACATTTGGTTCTATAATTTCAATTACCCCATTTGTAATCCCAAATTTCACTTTATTATCACTAAGAATTTTTTCGCCAGTAAAGTGCTTTTTCCATTCTTTCTTATCTTCTGAATTTGCGACCCAATAATCATAGTAGCCATATTTGGTGGATCCAAATAAAGCCCAATAAGAGCTGTCTTCTACTTGAAACAGGAAACGGAATTTTGTGTTTTCACTTATGTCTTTATCCATGTCATCTATAAGAAATGATCCACGAAAGACAGCTGAACATGCGTAGAGATACAATGGAATGAAACCACTGAGAAAAAGACGAATGTGTTTATACATATACATTATGTTATCAAAAAACTAAAGCAAGGTCAAGGAAAAAAATGGCAGGAGTGAACAGTCATGGGTGCGTTACACTTTTTCCACAATGCAAGATTAGTGATTAGAAGGAGTCACGAAGGGTTCTAATGGCAAAACAGCCCCCAGAAGGAGGCTGTTTTCTTCTTTTTTTCTGCTGTCTATCTCATAAGAATAACCTTCTTCACTGATGTGAAATCTCTTGATGCGAGTCTTGTGAAGTAAACACCCGCTGCGACTCTTCGATTGTTGTTGTTTCTACCATTCCATCTCTCACTGTAAACACCAGCATCTCTTTTCTCATTAATAATGGTCTTAACAAGCCTACCACTTACATCGTAAATTGAAACACTTATAAAGGTTGACAACAGAAGTGTGTATCTTATAGAGATATTTGACCTTGCAGGATTCGGATATATGCTGACAAAATTTCGATCGGAGATATTTCTCTTTGAGATTGAATCCTTTACACAAGCAGGTGTGAAATCTACTTCTAAGTATGGCCTCAAAGAATCCCCATCACCCGAGAAAAATCTTAAAAAGTCAGTTTGTCCATCATCATCAGTATCAATGGGAAATCTCACTCTAAACTGGGTTCTCCCCCTTACAGCGTTTAAGTCTTCCTGTACGCAGTATCCAAGTTCACCAAGAACTTTGTATCCAAGTCCCGAATTGTTTGAAACTAACCCTACATTGGTTTCTATTGTTTGTGGGTCTCCAAGGTCCCCTGCTGTCCAATCCATTGTATCAAGTACAGCTCCATAATCAATATGATCAGTAATACAGAAAAGGGTCTCACCTCCAGGAACCCCTGACCATATAGGAAAAACACCCTCCTGACCATCTCCTACTGATTGGGATTGATAGATATGCAATACTGCACTATTTATTATAGAACCTGAATCAATTACAGAAATGTCAAAACTAAAATAAGACCTGCCATACTGCTCAACCATATCTCCCCAATTCCACCAATCCCCTGAAATAATTTCATTATCAACAGTACCAGCACCTATGCCATACCAAGGGTGATAGGTAATATGACCATCAAGTTCTGGCGAACTGTAAATTGTAATAACATCTCCTCTTATTCCTGTCGTCGCATAAAACAGGAATATAAACAAGAGAACCATCGGTTTTTTAATGAAACTCATACCTACCTCCTTGAGCTAATTTATTCTTCATACCAACAATATCAATATAGCTATAGCTTTTTGTTTTTGGTTTTAAACCAAACATATTTCGGTCTTAATATTATTATGAAAAACTCATATAAGAAAACAACCCTCAAAAGGAGGCTGTTCTCATTCTTTTTCTCTACTGTCTATCTCACCAGTATAACTTTCTTTACTGATGTGAAATCTCCTGATGTCAACCTTGTAAAGTAGACTCCAGTGGATACCTTTATTCCACTATTATTCAAACCTTTCCAGGTAAAAAGCTTTCTTCCTTCTATTCTCCCACCAAATATATCCTTTATCTTTCTTCCTGCAACATCATAGACTTCAAGCTTTACATTCTCTTCTCTCTTTATACTGAGCTCAATGAAAACCTTCTCTGAAAAGGTAGAAGGATAACATTTGAAAGAGAAACTTTTCTCGTAACCACTCTTTTCTTCTTTTATCCCTGAGCTACCTGTATACTGAAAGATGTAAAGACCATTATCAGCTGCAAGGTAAGCGAGTCCATTTGCAGTAGTTATTCCAAGAGGGACACCTAATGGATAACCAATATAGTGACCTACAAGCTGAGGTAGGATTGGTATTGAGATATCGTAAACCTCTATTGCTCCCCCAGAATAAGTTATGTAAAGCAAGGAATCTGAAATTGACAATGCACTGGCACCCCAATCCATAATACCAAGCGTATCTATAATTACGGGAGCAGTGGGGTTAGTTATATCAATGATGTTAATAGCAGCATCTGTTACTGCATATAGATAGTTCTCCTTGTATCCAATTGCTCTTGGATAAACACCATATACAGGGCAGTATGTTTCAAAAATAGGGTTCTGTGCATTAGCAATATTTATTACTGCAACTCCATTTGAAGTAGACGCAAATGCAAAACTGTCTTTATAGCATATATCTTCGAGATAAGTGCTATCAACATAACATGCACCAGCGATAAATGGAATTTGCGAATTACTAACATCTACAATTATGAATTGTGCATTCCAAGAATTGGTCACATATAGATATGGATAGTTCAGCGCAAGCCCCTCGCCATAACATGCAAGCGGTAATTTACTTATTTTTTCAGGATTATAAGGATTCTTTATGTTTAAAAGAATAACAGAACTATCATCAGCTACATATGCAATGCTATCCCTTACTCTTATGTTATTGCATAGGCCAGGTGTATCATAATTGGAAACCTCCTGTGGATTTGAAGAATCTGATATATCGATTATGTATACACCTGAAAAGCGGTTTGCAATATATGCATAGTTCCCCTGAATAGAAACATCATAAGACTCGTCTGGTATTAGGTCATAATCGATAGTGATTGGTTGTTCTGGGATTGAAGCATCAATTGTTCTCAGACCATTTCCCCACCGTTCACCTAAATAAACATAGGGTCCGATATTTACATTTACATAATTCCATGTTTCGTAAATTGCTGAGTATATAGGCGGATAAAATTCACCTACAATAGTTATATCAGAAGGATCAGCAAAGTCTATTATCTTGACACCTTCGCTAACACTGCTAACATAAGCATAATGGGAAAAATAACTCACATCCATCCCTTCAATGAAACTTGTATCACAATCCAGAGGATAAGGGTTGTATGGGTCTTTTATGTTTATTACCCAAAGACCACCTTTACAACCAGCGGCAGGCATAGTACTTAAGAGAAGTAACGTATCATAGCAAATGACAAAATCATACGCATAGCCGGACGGTTTAAAATAGCTTATTTCAAAAGGGTTTGTAGAATCTGATACATCTATGATTCGTAAGCCACCCTGTCCATTTGCTACATAAGCATATTCATCCTTTACAATAACATCATCAGGATGAAATTTTGGTAGGGTATCCTTCGCAAGTATAAGAGGTTCTGAGGGATTTGAGACATCATAAATAGCAAGTTCACCGACATATACGGTATCTTTACTGAGCTGTGTTACATATGCAAGCTGATTTCTTGCAAAAACACCCTCAGCCCAAAGCATATCATAAGAACCAACCTCTACTGGATGAAAAGGGTCTGAAATATCTGCAATTCTTAAACCCTTATCACCATCCGCAATGAACATCAGAGTATCTAGTACAAAAATATCCCAAACATACATTCCAGGGAATGATATGTCTCCGACTTTCTCTGGATTTGTTCTATCGTTTATATCAAATATTATTACACCCCCGCCTGAACCTAAATATAAATAATCTTCGTCTGTGTATATCGCTAAAGTAAAGCTGAAATTCCACATTCCAACGAGATTCATATTAAGTGAATCTGGACTACTAATGTCGTCACTAAAGTTATTAATCTTGGAGACTAAAGAAAGGGAAGGAAATACTTGTAGATAACTCAAGAGAATAAGAGTTAATACTATAAGAATAATTCTTTTCATTTGGGTTTCCTTTTTTTCCTATCTAAACTATAATGGGATTTAGGCTTTTTGTCAAGCGGAACTTCCTCTCATTTTCTATTTATTTTGCACTTTTTGTCTCAAGGATGTAGTATACATATTCCCGATCTTTTAAGTACCCCTCTGTCTTATCAAATTTCGATTGTTCAACCAAGATTTTGTTATTAGAAAGCCATTTTAGATAAGTTTCCACTTCATCTGTCTTTACTAACCTTTTCTTTGCTGAACCGTCTATATTTGCAATATAAACATCTGATTCTACAGAAGTCCATTCTGAATGAAGTTCCTCTTTTAACACCTTCACATAGGCAACCATACTTCCATCAGGTGACAGACTGTATCCCACACTACTAAATCCTGCAATCTCATCTATTTCATTTAGAGTACCTCGTGAGACATCTACTGACATTAAATACTGTTTTTTCTCACGTCCAACATCAAAAAGGATTGTCTTTGAATTAGGTGTCCAAAAATAAATACTAACAGAGAGGTCTGGTGTTAACAATTTCTCAGTTTGACCTTCTTTCCAAACCCACAACTCATATTCTCCAAAGAGTTGTCTTCCTTTATAAAATTTCCCTGGAAGAAGTTTGCTTTTTATATATGCTATCCACTCTCCGTTTGGAGACCATTTAGGTATTGAACTTGGGTGACCTGAAGTGAATATCACAGTATTGGTTGGAACATCTGTTACCACAATTCGAGGGTACCATCTTCCTTCTAAATTTATAACTTCCGCTTTTTTCTTACCATCTTGAGTTATCGAAATGTTTGAGACTTCAAGATAAAAGGATACAAAATCATGAACCCCCGTTGTATCTTCAGGTTGAACATGATTGTCTATTCTTTTCAGTCTTAGGTTTTCTACTCCCCCTTCTGGAAAAAGATACAAAGGGAATAAGCAAAACATAAGTATAAAACAAATGTAGTGTTTCACTTTTTTCTATTTTATCTTAAGAAGATAAACATCACTAGTTTCAGAGGAAATATAATATCTCTCTCCTACAATAATATATCCACCATCAGATGTCTCTATAACTGAACAACCCCTCTCGCTATCTGTTGTCTCATAGGTTTTAGTCCAAATAGCATTACCATTTGCATCTATCTTTATGATATATAAATCAAAATAGAAAGAGGGACTACTTGCCAAATCCCGTGCACCAACAGCTATGTATCCACCGTCAGAAGTCTCTTGAAGCGAGTAGAAAAAATACGAGTCAACCTCACCATATGTTTTTTCCCAAATCACATTACCATCTACATCTATCTTTATCAAATAAAAAGCAGACCTATCAACACCAAACGAAGATGTACTTCCACCTATGATATAGCCACCATCATAGGTCTCTTGGACTACATTCCCTTCATCACTCTTAGCCCCTCCATATGTTTTTGTCCAGAGTGAGTCTCCAGATGAGTCTGTCTTTATAAGATAAACATCTGAATATCCTGCTCCAAACGAAGATGTCCATCCAGTAACAATATATCCACAGTCTGTGGTTTCCTGAACTGAACTACCTCTGTCAAAACCTGAACCTCCATATGTTTTTGTCCAAAGTGTATCACCATTCACATCCGTCTTAATAATATAAACATCATTTTCACCAGCACCAAACGATTCTGTAAAACCTGTAATGATGTACCCTTTGTCTGACGTTTCTTGAACTGAAAAACATGCATCTCCATCTGTTCCACCGTATGTTTTTTCCCAGAGTTCATTGCCATATTTATCAGTTTTCAAAAGATAAATGTCATTATGCCCTGCTCCGAACGAGTATGAAAATCCTGCAACAATGTAACTACCATCACAAACTTCCTGAACGGAAAAACCTATATCATCATAAGAACCTCCAAATGTGCTTGTCCAGAGGATTTCTCCATCGACATCAGTCTTTACAAGATATACATCGTTATCTCCTGCACCGTACGAACTAGTAAACCCTGCAATTATATATCCGCCATCAGATGTTTCTTGAATTGAAAACCCTGCTTCATCACCTTCTCCACCATATGTTTTTTCCCAGATAATATCAGGTGACGGTGTGGATGGGCAGGTAGGTTTTCTGCACGAACCAAATATCAAGGAAACCAATACTACAGAAAAGAACACTCTCTTGAATTGTCTATTCATCTACTTCTTTTTCTTTATTAATAATATTTCTTTCAGATCACGAGTATGTCTTACTTTGCCTATATTGTTTATTAACCCATACAGCGAACAAAGAAAACAGACTTTCTTAAATCTAACTTCTATGTTTCCCTCTAACTAATTCGTCTCACCAAAAGAACCTTCTTAGTAGAAGAAAAACCACCGGACTTCAACCTTATGAAATAAACACCAGAAGATAGTCTTTTGCCTTGACTGCTATCTCCTTTCCATACAACTCTATATAACCCAGCTTGTTTTTTCCCATCCACAAGGGTTTTCATTACTCTTCCTGTTAGATCCAAAACATCAAGTATCACATAAGAGGGAAATAAAACCTGGTACTTTATTGTTATCTCTTTAGAAAAAGGACTAAGTGGACTCTGATAGAATTTGCAAGGTGGGGAGGCTGGAAGGTAATCATTGCTTTCTCCCTCTTCCTTAACACCTGATTCCATAGTTCTGGCAAAATAGATATCACCAGGACCATTTCTCCAATCCATCCAGGCTGTGTAGATATCCCCGTTCGAATCTTTATCTAATGAAGGCTGATGCCTAGCACTGTCAGCAGAATCGTCATTAACCATAATATCCGAATTGAATGTTAATCCACCATCTGTTGAGAAATCATAGTAAATATCAAATTCTGTCTCCTGTAACTCGTCAAAAATCATCTGCCAGATTAGGTGAATCCGTCCATCCTTTGTGGCACATATAACTGGCCAATCGCAAAAGGAAAATAGGCTATCATTCACTCTTACTGTGTTGTTGAAAGAACTGCCGCCATCTATGCTTCTTGACATATAAAGACAACAAGTAGTATCACTCCATGCTATATAACTTATGAAGACACTATCACTCCCAATAGTTGTAAGGGAAGGTAGGTGAGTATCAATTGAGAGAGGGTCAACTTCTACTTTTTCGGTAAAACTGTTTCCTTCATCTGTAGATTTGCAGAAATATATATCATTATCATCTGAATATTTTTGTTTCCAGGTAATATAGATAATACCTTGATTGTCAAGAGTTATTCTCGGTTGATATCCCTCTTTGTCTATCGATCCAGTGTCCACTCGTACATTTTCTGAAAAACTTATTCCACCGTCTGTTGACTTTGAAAAATAGATATGGCTGTAGTACACACCAAGCCTTTGGTCATTCCATACGACATAGATATATCCAGAATCATCCACTGCAATATCTGCTAATCCTATTCCAACAGGTCCTGGATTGTCATCCACTTGTGTTATCAAAGGAAAACTCTGACCGCTGTCAGTTGAACTTGCATAGTAAAGTTTATCCTTAGAAGATAGGTCGGGATAATGTTCATAAATCAAATGTAACCTCTCATTCTTATCAACCTCAAGTGCAAGACACTCATTATACTTATTTCCCTTTATTATCATCCTATCAGGATAAACAAATGTACTACCTTTGTCAAATGACATATTGATATAGATATGGGTGGATTCTGGGGGAACCCACCCAATATCTACATTGTAAACAACATATACAATTCCACTCGGTGCAACCCCAATGCAAGGTCTATGAGTAAAATTGTCTGTGTAGTTCACCTTCACATTAGGGAGGAAAGGATCGAGAAGAGGGTATAAGAATAAGTAGAATGACATTAAAAGATTTAGTAATATTAACATATTTTCTCTTGAAATAAAGAAATGTCAAGTTTCAAGGTTCAATCCTTCCTATCTAACACAGACCACCTTCTTTACAGAAGTATATTGCCTGGATTGAAGTCTGTAGAAATAGACACCTGAACCTACCCTTCTGTTATTGTTATTTGTTCCATTCCATCGTATGTTATAGACTCCTTGACTCTGCTCTTTATTTACCAGGGTTTTTACGAGCCTGCCTGATACATCATAAACCTTAAGTGATACTTTCCCTGGTTTTGCAAGGGAGTAGAAGATTGTAGTTCTATTATTAAAAGGATCAGGGTATGAATTTCTTAGTGAGTAGATTGCTGGTAAACTCTTCTCACCTTCTCCATCAAACTGAGTTCCACCGTTTCCTGATGACAGGTCGAATATCCATATTGCATTACATACAACAATATCATTATCTTTAGGTGAAACAGGTTCTATAGTTAGATCAATCTTCCCATCCTTAAGACAGGATTCAGGAATCATTACTTTATGCGATATAGGTTTTCCAGGTGGTACACAAATATTGTCTATTTTCTGATCGTCTATTTTTATTATCAGCTTCAGATCTTTTTCGCCCTCATGATAAAAAACAAATTCAATCATCTTTTGGGGACCAGGTTTAATTCCATCAAAATGATATTTAAGTTTTGTTGTATCAATATCAAGAGATTCAAAGAAATTTTCTCCATAAGTAACATAATCATCCCTTTCTATTGTGTACGGACTGGGCTCTGGCAAACCGCAATTTATTGCATAAAGAGGTGGAACTGCTTTCATTGTTTCCGCATTTAAACACATATAGGTGCCTGAAGAATCATCCATCAGGAAAAACTCGAAAACATTCTTATCAATTGTCACAATATGTGGTTTAGAGAAGGTTGCATCTTGTTGTATTCCACTGAAATCTGTAAGATTCTCACCTGATTTGCTCTTAAATTCAAAGATACTATAATCATATCTGTTCCTGTAAATATCGCCATCCTCTTCCCAGAGAACATAGCCATCTAACCAAACAGGACTTCGTGAATCCTTGTCTGTTGAACATACTTTTCTGACTGGTTCCCAACCACCCTTAACATATCCTTTTCTGTAATATATGTCAGTGGGCTCACATGGATCATATTCCCCAGTCCAGACAACATTTATCACGCCATTCTCAACCTTAATGTTTGGTTCCATTTCTTGGGTGCATATACTTGTGTCTGATAATATGGTTGATGTCCATTTACCATTTTCTCTTTCGTAGAAGAGTATGTCTTTGTAAGGATGCACCTTGTCCCAGGCAATATATGGATTTCCCATAACATCAACATCGATAGATGGACTCCTCAGGATTTTATCAGGTGTGGTTACAGGTGGCTGTTGGCATTTACACGTGGTTTGTTTTGGTGATCCTTCATCGATTTTTAGATAGTGAAATGTCGAGCCAACATCTTTTAAATTGGCAGAGCCAAAAAGAAGTGCTTTACCTTTGGATTCAGAATCTTTTTGTTTTGATTCCCATATTACAAATAGGCTGTCCTGAGATGTAGCTATTGAAGGTGCACCAAATTCTGGATATTCCAGAGGTTTAGTAGAAACTAACAATATACTCTCTGCCCACTTCTCTGAATTTGCATCAAATCTCTTATAGTAGAAAGAATTATTCGTGAACCATACTATGTGAATGTTATCCTTTGAATCCAATGCAATATTTGGATTTGTGCCTTCTCCTAATTTAATAGGATTTCTATAGCTATAACCATCATTGGAACAGGTATAGTATATCCAACCATCATTTCCATTGTAGACAAAATGTGTTCGATTCGAAGAATCGATCTCAAGTATCTGACCATTGTGCAGTCCAAAAGCCCAGGGACTCATTTCAATCCCTATATTTGCAACTTCTACATAAGGTGTGACCGGTATCTTTGCTGCTCCTCCAATGACATAAATAGTATAGCCCATAATTGCTGGAACTGATTGTCCACGAGGGACTTGTGATTTGAATGTCGGTGACATAGTCACTGCTAAACCACTCCTTTCACTCTGAATTGAGGTCTTCCAGTTCCATTCATTGTATGGAGCGTCATACTCTAAGACAATAGCGCGATAAGATGTCCATGCACCAGGGCAAGAAACTGTCTGTTCAAGCTTGAGTCCTCCAATCACATATATCTTCCCATTAACGGATACGCATGATGATATAGCCAAAGGAAAGGGCATTGGTTCTATGTACCCACCATGATTTTGATCCTGTTCCCAAGAATTTGTATAAGGATTGTAAGCCTCAACACATGTTGCTGAATACTGATCATCCCCAGTTCCGCCAATTGCATAGATTTTTCCCGTTGCTTCTGCACAAACCAAATTGTATCTGGGGACTTGCATATCAGCTTTTGTATCCCATCCAGAGGATTCTGAATAAACATACAGTCTTTCATCAGAAACATATGTATATGGAGAAGAATTTCCTCCCACTGCAATAAGTATACCTCCAACACCTGCAATGGTGCCAATCGCTGATCCCATCATTGACCCTTTGATTGAACCATTCTGATGATGCATGTTTCCTACCGTTGCTACTCCCGATGTACTGAAGAGAGGTACACCAATAAGATAGCCTACTGGAAGTGCTACCGACATGGCTTTAAGAGCCCCCCACTCAGCATCTTCTTTCTCATAATAAATACTTAAAGGAAATAAAGTGACTAACGAAACCATTGCTCCGCCTAGAGCACCACCAACCAAACCTCCCAATCCCTCTCCAATGATAACTACTTTATTTGCTCCATTGGATTTGGTGCTGACCCTTATTCCTTTAGCTGTACCCATACAATAATATCTGCATTTTGACTCTCTTGCATATCTCTCTATATATGCGTCAACCGAGTGTTCTGCCCTTTGACAGATTCCATTCATTCTGTTATCATTACGATTATAAAGCAGCCAGGGAAAGGAAACACACTGGTTAATTTCCCTCGCATATGTCCTCTCCACATTCCCATCTCTCACGGGAATGTGTTCTGATGCATATATATTAGCATGGATAAAGAAAATGAATCCAATCAACCATAATGCTATTTCTCTATACAATTTATTCTACTTCCTTTGTGTGTCTTATATCTTGCACTATTAAGAATGCAAAATACAAGATAGGGACAGCACCCATTCTTCAAAAAGAGAACTACTGTTGTTCCATAGCACAACTTTCTGCTTGTTTTCATAAGAGAGTTTTAACTTTTGAAATCTTACCACCAAGTAAATGAAATTTCAAGGGAAAAGATTGTCAATTGTTAAATCTTATTTCTTAGTCTGACCCCGATTTTCCTTAAAACTTTATTGCTATCCGTTTTCTAAATGCCTATTTTGTATGTTGGAGCATTACCCCAGTATAAGAACTTTTTAAATCTTTCTCTTTATGAATCTAACAAGTCAGAAGGACCTCATCTCATTAATAGAATCGCATTCATAATGCTTACATTATTTACCAAAAAAATACTTGACATCAATGTTTGATAGATGATACTAATTCAATGGAAAGAAAATTTATAAACAAAAGGAGCTTTAATATGATTTCCTTAAAAAATAAATGGAAAATATTTTCCCAAATTCTCTTTGATCCATGGATATTTATATTAATTTTGGCAATTATTGCTTTCTTCATTATCATAGTATTCCAAAAGGATACATTAATCATAAGAATGTTCACTCTATTTATATCAATCACATCAGGAGTACTTGGATCAATTGCGGCAAACCGATGGCTATCATTAAACGAGGAAAAATTAATTGTAGCCAGAGGGAAAGTTGCAGTAAGAAGTCTAAAACTCCTATTAGGCAATATTTATTCAATAGATTGCAGAGCAAAAGAACTGCTAAATCGAATTTGCTTTGATGCGAAGAAAAAGAATGTAAATGCTGAGTTAATAAAGACATATCTGGAGGAAATCATAAATAGGTATGAGGTTTTGGAAGAAGAAACTCAAAGCTCAATTGAGAATTGGACCGATATTGTACCGGAGGCAGATATTAAGACTCAAATTGGAGTAATTACAAAATTGAAATCAGAAGCAAGGGAAAAAGAATTGGACTTGATTGAACTTAGAAACAGCTACGAAGAGAGACAGGGGAAATCTGAAAAGGAAACAGAGCAACTTAAGAATGATATTAAAGAGAAAGAAAGGGAACTGGAGAAACTCCAATTTGAGCTTCAAGAAAAAGACTTACCATTCAGTTCGAGAAGCAAAATGTATTATCCTAGGCATTTCTTTGATCTTACAAATCTAGAGATAATCTATGAGTGCATGAAATGTGGGTTTAAGATTAAAGGTAGCGGACCATTTCACACCAAAAAGTGTCCTAAGTGCGGAAGTTTTGCACTCAGAATTGTAAAAGATAAATAATATAACTAATACAATAAACAAAGCCTGGCAATAATGATAAGATTAGGACCTGAAAGAGATTGGATAGCCGAACGTATAGCACGTTTGGATGAAGATAGATCTATTGAATACAAAAGATCGTGCCCTTGGGAGTATTTAAGAATCAGAATTGCAAAAACCTGTATGGGTATGGCAAACACTAGAAACGGCGGCACAATCATAATCGGAATACGAAAGACAAATGGAACATATGAGCTTGAAGGAATCTCAGAGGAACATCTCGGGACTTATGATACAGATGTAATCCAAGCCTTTGTGAATACCTTTGCAGATCCGTATGCTACAATTGATTTATATCTAAAGGAATGGGATCACAAAGAATTCCTTGGGATTGAAGTTCACGAATTTGATGAGTTTCCTATTGTATGCAAAAGGAATAGTGAAGAGACTAATAAGGGAGCCATTTACTCCCGATCATACCGTATTCGAGAAACAAGTATAGTTTTATCACAGACAGAAATGAGAGAAATTATTGATATGGCAACAGAAAAAGGACTACGAAAATTGCTACGAACACTACATAGATCTGGAGTATCATTGCTTGATATTACAAAATTTACTGATGACGAAGCATTCAAAAGACAGAGAAAGGGGGCAGCAATATGGCAAACAACAAAGAGAACCGAATAGATGCTCTTATGCAAAACATCAGAGCAGATGCTCATTGGGAAATAATCCTTAGACCATTTGAATTTAAAGCAAATAGAATTCGGACCCTTAGAGAACTGTGGAACCTTATGGAAAACTGTCGTGTTACACTGAGAGGCTGGGATTATCCCCATGTAGATAGAGAAAATAATAACAGACATGGTGGAAAGGATTGGATTGGCTCTTGGTGTGAGGAATTTAAGGGACATCAAGAATTCTGGCAGTTTTTTCAAAGTGGTCAGTTTAGCCATTATCTTTCTTTTTGGGAAAATAGTAGACAAGATGAGGCAAAAATACGAGCAGATGCCACTGGTCTACTAATGCCAGAAAGTTTCGAACCAACTGGATACATTTCTGTACTTTCAGTTTTGTATACTCTTACAGAAATATTTGGATTTACATCTTGCTTAGCAAATAAAGGGGTCTTTGGTGGATATGTTATGATGACCATAAAAATGTTGGGCATAAAAGATCGGCTTCTGTTTATGTGGGATCCAATTAGAACATTACATGGGTGTTACTCAGCAACAATCAATAATCTAGACAATGAATGGTCTTTCAGTACTTCAGAATTAATCAGCAGAACAGCTGAACTGGCACTGAATACAACACTCTGGTTTTTCGAGCGTTTTCAATGGATGGAACCCCCAGTAGAAGTTTTGTCAAATGAACAAACAAAATTTCTAGAAAAAAGAAGATATTGAATATTCCCGGAAGAATTCAAATTTAAAGCTTATCTATTGGAGGGTGATGTGTTTTCTTTTTCAATAGAATATCCAGAGAATTTGAAAGAGTTTTTAATACGCAAGGAATTAAAATCAAAATTTGAATCAGACTGTGATTCACAAGAGCTGCTAATCGACTACATAAATTTGTCTCAATTATGTGCTAATCTTGAGAGTTTACTCCATCTTGAAATAAGGTTTAAAGCAACCAGCAAATCGCACCTCATTTTGCATTGCTCTATAAATTGATTCTTGAACATATCCTTCCTGCAATGAAGGCAAAGAGAATAAGGAAATAAAACTTTACAAACCAAGCGACAACACTGCCTATAAAAACTAAGAGTACCTAAACCTCCATCTCAAAGGGAAAGGAAACATAAATATATAACTTATTTGACATTTTCCGTCTCAAAGATGAAGTATACAAATTCCCAAAAATAGAGAAAATGAGGACAGCGAGCTTGTCCAAAAAGGTCATTGCGAGAAGCAAAGCGACAAAGCAATCTCATGATTTCCCTTGTAAATAAAGGGATTGCCACGCTCCCGATGGTAGCTCGCAATGACAAAAGGGGGTTTTTGGACAAGCTCCAGCGCCCATTTTTTATTATTAGTAGATTTTGTACCAACATATCCTTGGATTTTGATTATTTTGCAGATTGTAAATTCTTCTTATCACTGTGCGGATGTTTTGTGATATCATGCAGGATTTTCAAAATTAAGATAATCAATATAAGACCGACTAAGTACTTTGGGTATATTTCTCCTCCAAAAGAGATGAATGTAGCAAATATAGACGAAATAATAAAAAGTTTTAGAGCTTTCGTATTATTCTTTTGTTTTCCATTGTTCATTTTGATTTCTTTGTTGTTTTTCTTTTCTTTGTTACATTGATAACTAAGAGAGGATAAGGTATAGAGAACCGTACTGACACATAGTATCGTAGCAATTAGGTTCAATTTAAAGGCCAATAATATAAATACAATTGCGAAGAAACAAAAATGTATCAATTTCCATTTAGTGCTTACTTGATTAATAATCATTTTAGAATTAGTTTTGGAAATGGGGAAAATGATAATAGCCCCCAGTTTTCAAAAAGAGAACTACTGTTGTTCCATAGCACAACTTTCTTCTTGTTTTCATAATAGAGTTTTAACTTTTGAAATCTTACCACCAAGTAAATGAAATTTCAAGGGAAAAGATTACATTAGAGCAAGTTATGATTAATTAGCGAGAATATCGCCTTGCTTTTGGAACTCTAACAATCCAAATTTGAAAATCTGCTCCAAAAAATAACTCGTGACCCATATCTTCAAAATCACTGGAACTAAAAGGAAAATTCCTCGGAGGGTGATCTTGTAAGTACTTTCGTGAAAAAGCTATTTTGTTACCATCAGGTGACCAACTTCCAAAAATATCTATCCGTTTAACTGTTTCTTTAGAATTCCCGAAAGTGATTCTCTCCACATCATTAGTAGATAGCGAGACTGCATAAAGACTGATAGAGTTATCCTCTTTACATAATCCTGAGAAACCAAGATATCTGTCATTGGGTGCCCAGAAAGGAAGACTATAAGATTCTTCAAAAATGACATTTCTTGGAGTGATATCTCTTAATTCCCCTGTTGAGATAAAGAGGATGTAAAGATTGTGTAAACCACTTGAATCTTCCATGAAAAAGGCAATCTTATTTTGGTCATTTGAGAATACTGCATACCCTGGTTTCGAAGAAAACGATTCTTTTATGATTGATTTCTTATCCTCTAGAGAGATTACCTCAATTGAATTATCTAAGAGGGAAACAAAATATTTTTCACACCACATCACATCCTCAGCAGAAGAAAAGAGAAAAGGAAATTCCATTATCTTCACAGAGTTATCTTCCGTATGAGAGAATTCCCATATTTCGGTCTTTCTTTCTTCCTCATTAGCAATAACAACTTTTATCCGTCTTTCATCGGTAGTCCACATGGGACCACTAATGATCTCTTTATTAAAGCGCTTTATCAATTTCCAATTTTTAATCTGATAATCAAAAGTCCAAATCTCAGTTTCATTGTTATTTTCACTATAATAATAAATGATTGCCGCATTTCTGCCACCTGGGGACCAATTCGGAAAGGAAGATAATTCTTTATGACTTACCAGGATCTCTTTGCCAGTTATCAAAGACTTTACCCAAATTTTTTCATCAGCCTCATAAGCTAAGAGCTTAGAATCAGGAGACCACAATGGAACTATTGCATTGAAATAATGGAAAGTTACTTGATATTCTCTCGAATGTATTCTTGTGCAATTAACGAGAAGTAAAATAACCACAACAATAGCAAATAAACCTAACAAGAATAAAATTCTTCTTTTTACTCGCATTTTTTCTTTCCCCTTTTAAGAAACAGAATTCGTAGAAAATAGGGACAGCGCCCATTTTTCACTTGTACAGTAAGTTATTTCATCTTATCTGTTAGAGTTTTTAGTGTTCTATTTCTAATTCGAGCCACTATCTTCACTCGCCACCATCTAAAAAGTATGGAGCACGTAAGATTTATAAGCCAATAGATAAGCATCATTGAAGTATAAATACTGAAAGGACGTACCTTACTATTAACGAAGTTTGACCACTCACTGCCTAATAAATTTTCTGGCAAACTGTAGACTACATAAGATAGGTTTAGAATCCACCATATAACACTAACAATTATTAGCACAATAAACCAACCTACATGACGTGTGAGATTGCTTTCGAAGTTCTTTTCCTCCAGGAAATATGAAAGATAAGAATTACAGAAAAACTGTAAACCTTCTTTACATCTCCGTGAAGCTCTTAAATAACATACGATTCGTTCAAAAAACAACAGAAGTGTTGCCAATAAGAAAAGCAAAAGGATTATATTTCTTGAAATATTAGTCTGGGTTATATCAAGAATCAGATTCATTTCTATTTAAAGATTGGACCGATATAGTTTTTGAAAAGTGAGTCAATATTATCTATTTGGTCAAAATAGATTTCTTGCTCTTTTCCTACTCGTATTATTTTCCCTGTGACCCTGTAAAATCTTATCGTATTCGGGGTATAAAACTCAACAGTGAAATAAATCCAATTGTTCCAATCTTGTCTTTGTCCTATAGTACTAGGATGCGTATAGGATACAAATATTTTGGCATCCTCCTTTTTCCAATAAAGCATTGGATTGTAAAATAAACTATCAATTTCCTTTACTATAGTAATTCGCCTTTCAAAATCTTTCCCCCATTTTTCTATACACCCAGCTAAGAAACCAATAATATGTTCAGAAGACCCTTTACCTGTGAAACGTATAAAACGAACTGGTTCGAAGGTAAACTCCAAAGTTTGAATAAAAAAGTAATTTGGATTTTCTACATCTATGTAGTAAAGATTTGTTTCGCTGTCAAGACGTAAACCCTCCATATTTAATAATGTGCTGTCAATATCCCTCCCTAAGTACATATATTCAAATCCCTCAGGCATTAACTTTGCTGTTGCAGGTCGTGGTCTCTCCCTACAACTGCTTAATAGAAGCAAAACAAAAAACGAATAAACTAATTTATTTAGGTTTGTCATTTATTATAAAGAGAAAAATGAGGACAACGCCAATTTTTCAAAAAGAGAATCCCTATTGTTCCATTGCACAACTTCCACTTATTTTTATAACAGAGTTTTAGCTTTTAATATCCTATCACCAAATAGATGAAATTTCAAGGGAAAAGATTGACAATTGTCAAATGAAAAAGTTGTTTACGGAATTATATTCTTGACAGATGTAATTCTTTTCTTTATGATTAGTTTGCATGAGGAAATCAATGCACCTATCTTCAAGGACAGAATCAAGAATCAAAATTGGAGATTTATATTTTTCAGTGATTTAAGGGAATTTTACTCCTGGATAAAAAAGAAGAAAATTGGAATACAAAGCTTTGAATTTCTCTTCAATGAACTAAAAATAAAAAGAGTTGAGCAAACCACTCTTGAAGGCATTGAGAAGTAAATTAACTACTTAGGACCATCCAAGGGTTTACATTAGAACTAAACATTCTCTTCGGATTCCAGTTTCTTCTGCATTTTAGCAAAAATCCACTTCTCAAATTCTTTGACTATGATATCAAAACCTTTAGGAATCTGTTCTGGTATGCCAAACCTTATTTCAATGTTTTTCCATTCAGATGGACCACCTTCAACAAATTCACCCCAATTATATTCTCTATCGCAAAAGAACTGGTAGAAAAAACGGATACTTGACTTTGAAATCAAAAATATGACAGTGCATTTGGCTCTCGGAATATTTGGAAACTTTGGAAAGGCGACGAGTTTAATTTGAGTATAGGGCAAATCCATGGTCGTTTCGAAACCCACTATAGGCAAATTCTGATCGTCGTATTGCACACCCCCCACCCCATTTGTCACCAAAAAACTAGTATCTCTGGTGATCTTAACAAAATACTTCCTAGGATGTGATTCTATCCATTCAGCTACCGTTTTTAGGTCGACCACACTAGAATATGATTTATAGAAATTAGGTTGGAAGGAATAGATGTTTTCAAAAGATTCTGAATAATCGTATCCCATTGTATATTCCTTGAGTTTCTCTAAAATGCTAACCGTCTGAGGTTTTCCAATATAATCTTCGGAATCCGCTTCTACCCTTTTTACCAGCTCCTCAGGATCCCATAATGAACCAACAGCTTCTTGATTTTCCGAATCGCCATTTCCATTCAATCCTGATAAAATCTTCCGTATTTCTTCATTTCTTGTGCAAAAGATCTCAGTGTGCTCTCCTTGCGTTACAAAATAAGGCGTTTGCCTACTTTGCGCCTTAAAATCATCAGCAATATAGTCTATTATATCAACATATCTTATCCTTTCGGCTTTGATATCTCGAATTGCCTTTGCAAAGCTCTTTGTAAAATAACTCAAATTATCATCCTGATAGGAATACTGCTCTAACCGTGAAGAGAACAAGAAATAGCAGTTCTTTAAGTCTTTCTTTGAATCAGCCAAATACTTTTTAATGCTTGAGCTATGCTTAATATATGCCAATCCAGACTGACAAGCATCAATAACCTTGATGGTCAAGCTCGGGCTATGATTTCTTATTAAATTGTCTATATCCGTATTATCCAAAGATGTCTGTCTAATACTAGGTTCAGCAAAATCAGAAAGCAAGTAATAGAACTTGCCTTCAAAAAAATGACCGTGCCCCGTGTAATAAAAAAACACTTCTTCGATATCTTCACCTTTTTTCGACCTCAAGAAATCAACAAGTATTTGCTTTACTTCAGCCCCAACAATCTTCTTTTTGATACAGAGAATATCAACATACTTTTTTGTGGCTTTTATAATCTTCTCCATTAACTCAATATCAAACTTACAAGCTGGAAGGTTCGGCAGGTTGTCATATTCTTCAACACCAACTAGTATTGCGATTTTCGTTTTCATATTCTCCTTTGCATTCAATTTGATTTTTTCTACGACAAAACGAATAGTATTTCAAAGATGAACACTGAAATTATGAATCAAAAGAAACAAGAAGTCAAGCATTTTCAGGTGTCCAAATAGTGTCCATAATAGGGACAAAATGGAGCAGATTATGGCAAATTCAAGCATCCGAAATTTACGCCTAAATTCTTCTATTCCAACATATTATTTTGTGCTGAAAGGGGATATTGGAAACGGCTGTTTTGAATTCGTAGTCAGTTGCTCTTTTCAGTTGAGCTACAGGCGCTTCATATTGTAAATATATCAAACGAGGAACTCATTGTCAAATGAAAAGTTGTTACAGAATTATATTCTTGACAGATGTAATTCTTTTCTTTATGATTAGTCTTCATGAGGAAATCACAAATACAAGAACTCATTGATGAACATGAAAAAATCAGGTCGGAGGGTTTAAACCTTATTGCTTCAGAGAACTATCTTTCCTCCCAGGTTAAAAATGCACTCGCAAGTGACCTCGCAGGTCGGTATCATTCTAAGTGGTACGGTGGGTCGGAAATTGCACAAAAGATTTTAGGGAAAACAGAAGAACTCGCGAAACAACTATTTAAAGCCAAGTATGCAATTGTTACCCCCCTTTCTGGAAACATCTGTGACCTCGCAGTGATTTTTGCTTTCACCTCACCAGATGAAAATGTAGCAATGGTTCCGTTCAGTGCTGGTGGTTATCCACTGGGTGTAGATAAGTTCAATCGTAAACGTCTTGACATTCCTATGAATAATAACACAGTTGATATTGATGTTGAGAATACACAGAAATTAATTGAGGACAAGAAAATAAAATTGATAATCTTAGGCTCTTCATTCCTGCTATTTCCTCATCCTGTAAAACAGATCAGTACTTTTACTCAAAAAATTAACTTTCCCTGCCATTGTGTTTATGACGGTTCACATGTTCTGGGACTAATTGCAACAGATCAATTTCAGAATCCGCTTAAAGAAGGTGCAGAAGTGTTATTTGGAAGCACGCATAAAACCTTTTACGGACCACAGGGAGGGATGGTTCTTACGAATTCAAAAAAACATGCTGATTCCCTTAAGAGTTACCTTGAACTCGACCTTGAATCAGGAATTGGGTTGGTTGATAATCCACATATGAATCGTATCGCTGCATTAGGAATTGCGATGGAGGAAATACTTGAAGACCAGGATTATGGAAAACGTGTTATCGAGAATGCTCAGATACTCGCTGAAACCTTAGATGAGTTGGGGGTGCCTGTCCGATTTAAGGACAGAGGTTACACACAGTCACACCAAATCCTTCTTGATATTGAACAAAAACCTGCTGAGGAATTGTGCCATAAGCTGGAAGAGATCGGAATCTTTATAGATATAGGTGCCAGAATCGGTGTTGCAGAGGTCACCCATCGCGGTATGGGAACAGAAGATATGATAAAAATCGCAGAGTTGATATCTCAGGTTTACTTTTGGGGTTCAAGTGGTAAACTTAAAAAATATGTAAAAGACTTTGCAAATTCTCAGAAACACCTGTGATAAAAGAACTATTAACAATAATTAATTGACAAGAAAGGAAATTAGGATGAAAGAAATATTCAGGAAGTCAATTTTATACTTCATAATAATTTCAATCTTAACAATAGGATGTGATGAAATGACAGAATATGTAGAAGTCAAAGATACAGGTGATTTGCAGAAATTCGAAGGAAAAAAGGTTGCCATTGAAGGAAGTATTTCGGATATGCCATGGCAGCATCTTATTAACCTTCCTGAAACACACCCGGTAATTACTTACTTAGACATTGGAGGAGATCAGATTGTAATCTACACAAAAGATAGTATGAATTGTACAGGAAAGGTTAAAGTAAATGGAACAGTTGTAAAAGTGCAAGGAACATCTAAAAGACCTGGCTCTGATGAAATCTATGTAGAATACCACATTATCGTAGATTCATGGGAATGTACTGAATAGCATTCAGTGTTCCCTGATCTTTAATTAGGTTTTCATCACTGCACTACAACTTCACCTTCTTACAAAGGAGAAAACATGAGAAACAAAAGCAGATTTGTACTCATAGTTTTACTATGGGTTTGTGTTGTTGTGGTCTTTTTGACAGTTAGCAATGTTTATTGTCGCGAAGTGCCAATAATAAAAGGTGATTTGAGAATTCCCGACTCTAACCACATGCAAATTATAACCATGAAAGATGGCTCAAAACTAATGGGAAGAATTGTTGAAATAGCAGAGGGAGACATTCAATTTGAAACGAGCATTGGAATTATGACAATTCCGATGGAAAAGATAAAAGAGATAAAGGAATTTCCAATATCTTCCATTAGAGAAGGAACATACTGGTTCCCAAATCCTAATGCTACAAGACTTTACTTTGGTCCAACAGGACGTTGTTTAAAAAAGGGTGAAAGGTACTTTGCAGACTATTACATTCTGTTCCCGTTTCTCTCAGTTGGAGTGACTGACAATATCACACTATCAGGTGGAGTCTCCCTCATTCCAGGGCTTGCTATTGATAAGCAAATCCTTTACATCGCTCCAAAAGTGGGGATAATTCAAAACAAAAAATTTGCTTTCTCTTTAGGTGCTTTTATTCTTAAACTCCCATCATTTGCTGACGAAGATTTACCCACCGTAGGTATTCTTTATGGTGTAGGAACCATAGGAAGTCCTGACCATTGTTTTACTACTGGTTTGGGGTACGGATTTGCAGACTGGGATCTTGCTGATAGACCAATGGTTATGATCGGTGGAGAAGTAAGAACAGCACGCTGGATTGCACTGGTAACGGAGAACTGGTTGATACCTGGTGTAGATAAACCTCTAATTTCCTATGGAATGCGTTTTTTTGGTGAATCATTAAGCGTAGACCTTGCTTTTCTTAATACTATAGGTGATGGAATGATTTTTCCAGGTATTCCCTATATAGATTTTGTTTTTAAGTTTTAGTCAAGTGGATCCCACCCTGAGTTCAGTCCTTCAAATAAAGATTGTACTTGATAGAATTAGGATGGTATGATATAAGATTTTCTGTGATAAAGGGAGTAAATTAGCAGCCATTTGTAACAATATAGCAAGGAGGTATAGTGTTTAACGTGAAGAAATACTACTCGAAAGAGAACAACAAAGCGGAAGACAACTATAAAAATTCCCTCATAACAATAAAGAAAATATGCAAGGAAACATGCAAATACAGAAAAAAGGATGATAAAAAGAAATATTATATCTTTCTTAATACAATTGGAAAAATCATTCTTAAAATGGCTGATTATGAAAAAACTCTTAATAAGAACTATTTCACAAGAAGATCTTTTAAGCAACTGTTGAAAGAAAATAGAAAATTCTACGATGATATACTAAGAAGCAACTACGAGAAGAAGAGTTATGCGAATCCCGCATATTCTGTGAAGATTTTTGGTGATAAATTTGGTCAACTTATTGCCTATTTTTACACTTTGTACAGAGGGTACATCTCCTTCGCTTTCTTTCACAAAATCTACAAGATGGAGGAATATAACAAACTATTTGTCGATGTATTTAAATATGTGAGAGATAAGAAGTTTGAGTACGAGACTCTGAATAAAATCATTACGAGAACTCAGAGAAAAGACAAAACCAAGGACCTAATCTTCCGGTTGAAACAGGAGTTCGAGAGTAACTTCAAATTCTACCAAGATATTATAAAGAACGCAGATTTAGACGATTTACGATATCTATTCAAGTATGGAAAGTACATTACTGAGAATGAGATTAAGACTGCTAAGTTTCTTTCAAACTACCCTGAAAAAAAGATTAAGAAACTATCGAATCAAATAGCCACAGCTTATATAAGTAGATGTAGGCAA
>SDBS01000573.1_pt1 | contig 36134 bp, 55 predicted proteins | sample 2277091 | NCBI WGS metagenome assembly SDBS01 (sample SAMN10404972, study PRJNA504765) | marine sediment metagenome | isolation source: marine sediment core GS10_PC15, 163 cmbsf | place: Arctic Ocean: Southern Knipovich Ridge | collected 2010
CCCACATTCCCGAGTGCCATCTACCTCACCTCCACCCGTTCTTTTACGGGATGCCGAACTTTGTGGATTCCGTACTCCAGTGCCGCTCCGCTCATAATTCTATGGACATCTTTCCAGAAATTGTCTTTAATGTCAATGGGCTCCGCGATCTCGTACTGCGCGAACATCCCGGTGAAAGCGGCCCCCAGCGCGGGATCGTTCCTGAGCATGTTGCCGGCCAGCATCCCGACCGGGACGTGTATCAAAAACCTTGATATGCTCGGAATTAAATTCATCGTCTTTCCTCCAGTCCTCAAAGTGAGAGATCCATCTGTCCCTGTCGTACCCTCTTAGGAAGATTCGCATACTCGTCGACCCACTGGAACCTCCCCGGCTGTTCCCCCGCAGGCGGCACCCGGTCTGCAAAGTATAGTGACGCAAGGCTGATCCTGCGCTCCCCGGCGGTGTTGGCCCGGCGCACGTCCCGCAGATACTTGTAATCGTCAAACTCCCGAAAGCCCTTGAATTTTTTCACCTGGGAGAGTTTAACCCATGGAAGGTCGGGAGTGCTGAACTCTTCCGGGGAGCATCCCACTGTCAACTTGCCGATGTCGATACCTCTGGCCTGCGCTCCCTTCAGCACAGTGCAGAGATCCTGGATGTTAGCGTTTACCGTCCACGTGGCTCCCAACATAAGCGGCTCATCCACGTCATTCATAAAGCCGCCACCCGGATCGAACTCGCTGCACGAAAATTTACTCTTCGCCAGATCCCAGACTTCCCGGCTTAACCCAGAGACCTGAATCACGGGGAAGACGCAAAAAACCGATCCAGGTTCGGATTTGCGGATCTTCGTAATACAGTAAATCTCATCATTCCATGATTTCCCGTGCAGTTCCGTCAGTGAAATTCGCAGACTGATACCATGTTTCCGCACGTGGCTCAAAAATTCAACGGTATTCGCAAACTCCTTCTTTTCGATCCAACGCAACCAAGCTGCTCCTCTCATCGTTTGCTCTCCTTGTATTTCGTCAGTGCTTCATCCAACCGGGCAGCTTCCCGGCGGAACTCTCCCAGACTGCCCCTGTGTCCACATTCGCCACACCTTACAGGGAAAATGTCTCCAAGTACAGCAAAATACGTGCTCACTTCAGTAGTCCCACATTCGGGACACATCGCGGCAGATACTTTGCAGGCCCCTGTTTCTTTTGTTTCTGTCTCTGCCATTTATGCCTCCTCAATATAGCCACATAACGCCCGGCGCTTTTGACGGATCAGTATCTACGTGGACATAGTACCGCGCAACGCCGATGCGCGTAAACCCGGCCGCCAGACATGCCTGCACGATCTTAAACCGCTCCCGGGACGTGATCGCCATAATGTCCACGGCAAACCCCACCAGGTGCGAACTGTCCTCAACGCCGCCAACGGCTGCATTCCGTATTTTGCATCTCCAGCCGCTTCCAGGAACGTATGAGATCCCGGCTATGGTGCGACTCAACTGCAATCTGAGGATAAACTGCCGATTCATGTGCTGCACTTTGCAATCTGGACACAGGAATTCCCACGCGGAAAAATTCTCTGTACTCCAGCCGGCCGGCATGTAGTCGAACTCTCCGACCGTCTTCTCCAGAAGTTTATTCCAGTTCTGGATGTGTACCGCGTTCAGGATACCGATGTGACCGATCCGCTGCCCTTGCAGCACCAGTGCCATCAAGTTAGCTTCTGCCTCATCAGTGAAGGCGCTATGTCCCATCTCATAGATCCCGTAGTCCTTGACGTCAATATACGTATCGGTCAGCCACGATCCAAGTTTTGCATTAGTAACGTAAATCGGCAGCTCGTCTTGTTGGAATTTTAGCCCCTGGACGATCCAGACTTCCTCACCTGGTTCAGTTTTCATCCTCTTTCCCTCTGCTCGTAGTGTTTGTCAATCATTTAACACCCCGCCTATAAACTCCCGCGCATCAGGGTATTTTTCAACAACCTTATCCACAATCTCCTTGTACTCATCCATAAGTTGTTCGTAATTGCCGGCCAATTGAATCGCTTCTCTCAATTTTTCACTTGTCAAGCTCCAATTCTTTTGTGCGATTCTATAGCGGCGGAAAAAATGGATCGCTCCCCAGGCGAACCAGAGCAAAACACCTATAAAGATTCCAATAACAACCGAGTTAATAGTCATAATTTTGATCCTTTCGTTACCGACACTTCAGTTTGATCCGCCTCTGCCTGCCTTGCTTTTACGTTGGCTCTCCACCTTCGCATCCTGAGCCTATTCTGACAAGTAGCGGTATGATATATGTGTCGCCGGCCGCGCGTTGGATAAAACCAGCAATTACAGTCATGAGCAGCACACAGTCTAGGCGTATCCATTTCCTGAGTATAGCCTCGAACCATATCAGCCAACACTCCGCGAATAACGTCTATCTTTCCCGTCCTAATCCCTAAGTCGTAGCCTTGCTTGGGGGCATGGTTTTTTTCGCTCCATAAGAGCCGCCGTAAGTCTTTGCGTAGGCCCGCAATAACCACTGACTTAGGCCTCATTTTCTTCTTGCGTTTCTTTTTCATATTCTTTCTCCCGTTTTGGCAAAACACACAGTTGATGGGTATTCGTTTGTCAATCATATTTTGCGTTTCTCCCATTGATCCTCGCACCACGACATCAGAGCATCTTTCATCCTGTCGATAGCCTCGTCAGATAAAGTGCGGTTTTCCCACTCTGCCAAATATACCTCTAGCTTATTCTTCGGGCAAGCCTTCAGGCCAACGCCTGCTTTCCTGCGCGCGAAATTGTGGAACGTAGAATGATCCGAAGTGGAGAACGCCCTCAAATTATCACACCTATTATCAGAAATATCACCGTTTTTATGGTGAATCGCCCATCCATCAGGGAGCAGCCTCCCCCTACTCTCCTCCCGGACGACTGTGTGCTGCTTGGTGTAGCCCTGGGAATCAGCGCGATGGTGTTCAGGCAAGTATATCATCAGGTAACCGCGGATACTTTTCACTCTGTCCAGCCGCTTTTCCCGCGTGATCTTCCCCATATCAGACCTCCTCTTTGGCAAAACACACAAATAAACCTTCCATAAGTCAACCCCCATAATGTAGGTTATGCAGATCAATCACCGCGATACCGTCTCCCAAATTCTTACATCCACCATCGTCACGACGCCCATATCGCAAGCGACATGGAGAGCGGCCTCTAATCCGCCCTCCACGCCGTATAGCTTGATCGCTAACTCCACAAACGCATAATCATGGCGCTTTGCTCTGTGGCCCCAGCCCATCGTCTTGCTATACTCATCCATGAGGCTGTGCAACTTAGGATTCGGAGTCAGGCCGAGAAGCACTTTCGTCGCTTTGCAATGTTCTCGATTCCTCATTTGCCTCGCTCTCTAAAGGTGCTGTAATGCCGTGAATTTCGTCGAGCAGGCCGCTTAATGGCCCATCTACCTCCCTTTGCCGGAGTTCCATCAAACCTTTATACTGCGCCGTCCAGGATGTCCAGATCTCTTGGGCGTCCATCGACTGTATGCCAACGCTTTGTCCTGAGCTACTGGTCATGTCCTTCAGGCTTATAACGTCTTTTTCATCAAGAATTGTCGTCGGCTTTAGTTCCATTGTCAACTCTACCTGAGTCTCCCAGAAGATCTTCAGCATGTTCACTTTCTCGACCAGCTTTCTTGTCTCCATCGGTTCTTTCTCCATTGCTCTTTTCTCCTTTGTTTGCTTGCCCTTTGATGCGCGCGATCTGTTCCGCTATTCGGGACTGCAAGTTTCTGACCCTGTAGCGTGCAGACTCACGCCACGACCTCAGGCCTTTGTTCAATTCTTTTTTCCGTTCCTCATTGGCCGTCTTTAGGCATTCAACGCGGCCCAGTAGCCCCCGCTTCCATTCATCAACATCCACAAATTCACCTCCTTTCGGCCTCTTCACTGTTGTAAATTGACACACGCCCCATAATCCATATTATGCAGAGCAATCAACCTCGCGCGCTAGCCTGCGCCGCCTCTCGGATGAGGTCAGTGATCTGTTTTGCGATTTCATCAATAATCTCAGGGTCGCATGCCCCACCGCCAGCGACCCCCAAATGGGTCGTTAGCAACGCGGTTATCAACTTGCCTGTGAAATCAAGTGCCTGATCCGCGTCCAGGGCCAGGTTGAGGCTTATCTGTCCGCTCTTCCAGAAGCGGATGTTTACCCCCCTGTCGTAATCATCCGGCGTCAAGGCACACGCGGGCATTAACCCCCCAGGAGAAGGCGGAGGCTCTGGCAGGCGGCCGGGTTTGATCAGCATGTTGTCAACTACAGAGAAGTCAACGCCCTCCTCCCTCACGTCCAGATAAATATGAGTCGTGAAGGGCATCCCTTCGTCAAATCTCATTTCCATTATTTCCCTCGTAGAGCCTGCGAAGATCCTCCGCAAAAATAGCCTCCCTCAGTGTAGCGTTCTCATATTTCTTTCGGATTTTCTCGTAATGCGTTAGCCGCAAAATCTGAGAGGTAGGCAAGTAATCAATAATCCGAAACTGCCAACATCCAGGCGGTAACAACGCTTCGTCAAAACAGATTTGGAAAACCCAGGGGCCGCCAAACTCCAAAGCGTCCTCTAGATGCTTCGCGAAAAAAGTGCCTGCTCTAAATCCCTTGATCCTGATCGCCTCAGCATTGGCGCGACTTGTTCCGTGAAAACAAATTACCTTTTTTATCTGTTTTTTCCATTTCTCGTCTGCGTTTTTTAGCTCTTCAGCGTCCATAAATTCATCTCCCTTCTGGACAACGCCCCATAATGTAGGTTATGCAGACCAAAAATACGGGGAACGGCGGATCGGCGTGGTGGGTGTGGATCGGTGTCAGGGTTAGCAGGAATGCCGGTAAGACGCTCCGCTCCATAGGTCTGCAAATAATTATCACTTGAGTCATGCCAGAATTTCGCCGATTTCTCGATTTTTCTGGCATCCGGACACAGCATAAAAGGCATGTTTTGGGATGATTTAGGCATGGGAATACCCTGCATTTTGCCTGAGCATCGAAGAGGGCCCCGTGATGGCGCCATGTTTTCGAGCTCCGGAGCTGCTGCACCCGGATTCCACAAACATAACCTCAACGCCCGTGCGGTCTGCATTTGCGCAGAATTTCCGAAAAACGTCTTTTTCGTGATTTGACCATGCCGTAGCCGTGCCATAAATTCGCTCCCTAATACTTCGGGTTGCCTACCAGTTAATTAGCTCCTCAATGTCATCGGCAACATTGCCAACGCGAATATCTAGCCCCGCGTTCAGACGCGGGCATCCGTATTTTCCATAACTATTAGAGCTGTGACAAGTGCTGCAATTGCGGTATACCTGCATATTTGCTTCCGTTAGGCGAATAGTTCGGATAAAATGTTCCGTTGTCTATAGTCGGAACCGGCGAACTAGAGTCGCAGTAGGATTTCCTTACACCGGTTACATTTCTCCAATGTGTTCTTATCATTGCGTGTCCTTTCCGGGGCGGTTGCCGCCTGGTGTTGTTGGGTCAGTTTGGATATTCTACAAACCTAGCGTATAGATTGATTGTTTCTGCTCTGATACATCTTATAAACTTTCCGTCCTCCTCAAACCAGAGATGGTCTCCTACTATGATTATTGTCTGGTTCCACAAACCCCATAACCAACTTCCCGGTGCCCATTGGGTTATTGGCACATTAACCTTTGTGTGTTCTTTCGTGTTCTTGGGGATAAAAGCAAGGAATCGCTTTCTGCCTGTGCTATATGTGAATGTTCGGTCATGCTCTATAGCTTCAAGTTTCACTGCTAGGAACTGGCTTGTTGGTGTGTTGCCGCTATATGTCTTCATTTTGCTCTCCTATTCCTTAACTAAGCGCACTATCCTCATGCGTTTATAGTACCTGAGACAGTGCGCGCATTTGGTACCATTATCACAGTGGATTATCTCACGGCGTTTCGGCATCGAACACCTCCCAGATATACCACACGTCAGCCACCGGGACGCTTTTCTCAGCCGGAGTGGTCTTCTCCATCCTTCGCTGGTGATCTTCTCTGTTGTTCCGGCGCACAGCAAGCCATGCACTCACAACGACATAGCCTATTAGCCCCCAAAGCACAATCATTATCACGATAACAAACAGGCACGAATTGATTCTAGGTTTTCCCAATTTTCACTCTCCTCCTCGTCCTCAGCCATTTAGCTAGATCCTTAGCTTCCGCTTTCTGCTGCCCCATCCCGTCCCGGTGATGAGATAGGAGAAATTTATCGCCTTATCTAACTCCATGAACTCCGTGGACTGGCAGTTTATCCTTCCAGGCTTCATAAAAGTTCCGACTTCCATCGGCAGGCCCCGCACGTCGCAGGTCACGATCTGACCGACCTGGTAGTAAGTGCGATATTCTGGCCTGTTGCTGCGAGGTCTGCTGTCCGCGTCTGTCTCAGTAATCACCAGGTAGCGATATGCCATACGCCCGGCGTAAGCGCCATTACCAGCATCCACGACCTCATGGGCGCGGTTTACAGCGTCACTCAGCGTCCAGAGAACCTCAATACTCTCACAGCCGCCCCGGCCGGGCTTGCCGTGGGTACCAACTTCGATAGGGATGTTATCTATCATATCGCAGATGAGGATCTGCCCTGTGTGATACATATTGAAATAGCGGCGCGTGTCTCCAGGCCGCCGCTTGTCTTCCTCGTCTTCCGTTATGATTATGAAAGCGTAGTTGTGGAACTCATGCGCTCCGACCGGCTGGAATCTCATAACCTGCTATCTCCCGGTTGAAATTCAGGTAACGCAGCATCCGAAAGCAGGCCGGCCTTTCTGGCCTGCGCAATGAAGCTGGTAAGCACTCCGCTTTTTTGTCTGTTACTCAGTAGGAGGCCATGAAGCTCACAGGCGTCTGAGAATATTTTGCGCAGTTGAATCATGGAGATTGCATCTCCCTTGAGTATATAATCCATAATCGCCCCCTTTTTCTTGACAGGGTTTTATAGCTGAGGTATGATGTGTCTGGCGTCGGTTATGTCCTCCCCATGAGGCCTGCTCACGCAGTTTAACCGTCGCCGTTTCCACTCATACACCCAACATGCACATCGTACCAGCAACACACACCGCAGACCTTCGGGCGCAAATCGGGACAGGTGCCAAGCGGTGCTCTGTCCGGCTCATCCTCCCCGTTGTTTGCTTTCACAATAGCAGTATCCAGGAACTCCTCCATGCTTCCCTTAAATATATGGTCTGGAATTGCTTGTGGCCCCAGCTTAATTGTATCCACACCCTCGAACTCATGCCGCTCTAGCACGGGCAGCACGTTTGTCGCCGTCAGTCTGATTATCTTTTCTTGCGGCCCCGGAGCCATCGGCTCCAGCGGAGCGATGGTAAATACATTTGTCGCTGTCAGTCTGATTTCCTTATTCATCTTCATTTTCCTCCTGGTTGGTGTTTCTCCTCTTGGTTATCTGCCCGTGGCATAAAATCTGCCAGGTTGATACCGCGTTTGCGGATCAAATCATTTTCGGTGACTTTTATAAGCGGCGGCGCGATCCAATCTGACTTAATACCTTCCATTCCGCTAACCATCTCGACGGCTTCTCTTTTCAGTTCCGCGCGCTCATCCTCTGGAAGCTGATCCTTGTAAATTTGCAATGCCTCCATTTCCTGCTGCTCTGACATTCGGTTTTCTTGGTCTTGCCGGCGCTGGTCTTCGGCCGCTTGTTGCGTTTCCGCTTTCTCATCCTCCTTCCGCCCTGCTTTCAGAGCCTCCTCGATCATGTGTGCAACTATTCCGAAATGCTTTAGTGGTTCGGTTGCATGTTTTGGTATCCATCCCAACGCAAAAATGATCTCTCCGGGCTTGTATCCCTCGCCCTGGAGTCTTTTCCAAGAGCCGCAGGCTTTTTCTCTCACAACACCAGAGATCCGGCTTTGACCAATAGCTTTGTAAAACTGCGAAATGTGTTTATTAATGTCGCCGAGAGAGATCTTTGATCTATGATCTGATCCTAATAAGGATACAGCCGGGCCTCTGTGAGGCCCGGTTCGGGCCTCACAGAGGCCCGAACCGGGCCTCTGTGAGGCCCGGCAAATCGTTATGACTTCTGCCGGTTCGCCGGTTAAATGTGTCAATTCCAGCAATTTTTTTATCGTATTCTGCATTTCCTCAGCCTTGTCATTTTCTTTCTGCCTGTCATAAATTACCTGGCCCTGCCATGCTTTCAGTTCCTTGATTTCTTTCTGCATTGTAAGCGGCTGGATATACGCATCCGCCTTTTTGTAAAGTTTTGGCAAGAAAACCCCACCGTCCCTGATTTCTGCTACTCCGATTTTTTCCCATCTGGGCCATATATTCCTGCGAAAATTTCCCCGGCTTTTTGAGACCTTGCGAATGATCTCGTTTCTGCTTGCGTGGATTCTGCCCCCTACCCAGATCCCCTCCAGATCCAGGACGTGCTCAACAAAGAAACTATTCAGCATATAAATGTATGTGGTAAAGCAAGCATGAGTCTCTTGCCATAGTAGGTTAATCACTTCACCTGGGAGTGGTACAAACGGGCCGCCCATCTTCTGTTGCATCTGTTCTCACTTTCTGGTGATACCCAATTTGCTATCATTGCTTGCTGGCTGCCAGGGCTTTCTTTTCGACAAGCTGCTTCTTCATCCACGCGGTCGGCGTGAATTTCAATGCTTCTGCCAGGTCGCCCCGCTTTATTCTATATCGCCCATACAGGCCCCCGCCTTTCTGCGCCTTCAGATGGCCGTCGTATATCCACCGTCTGATCGTCTTGTTACCCCTGCCGGCTATTTCAGCGGCTTCAGGTACACTCAAAAGATCGGTTTCCCGTTCTTCGTCTACCGTCTGAACTTCCATGCCGTAATACCTCCTCCTGTGAGTATCTTGTCTTCCTGGTAACTACCCATGCCTGCCCCACAGTTGATATTTTACCACAGAGTACGGGCAAAGTCAAGGCTGGAATGACATTCACTGTCAGATGTGGGTTATTTGGCTATCTGGTGACTACAAGCACCGCCACGGCGGCTATGCCTGCATATAGAAGTAAACGGGAAGACGGCTCCTCCTCTTCGTCCGGAGCGGGGTGGTGGGTCGGCTCTTCGGGAGCGAATCCTACTATAGTTTTGATCATCTCATACATGGGCGTTCTGATGCTGCTGCGCATTACCTGGTTTAGCTTGTCGATGGCTCCGGGGAATCGCGGTAGAATATCAATGGCGTCACACTCGGAATATGCCCGCGCGATGCTGTTTGAGAGATAGAATCTCTGCTTTATACATGCTTCCTCTTCTGGTGACGGGGAATAGACTCCAGGCGCGACTACCATCCGCCCGCGTTTTGCTGTCTGGCGCAGGCCCTCCACGTAAGCCTCAAAACATCTGAAGTATCCGGCGCAGGTATGGCCCCAGCCGCTTATCTTCCGCGTATTCGATACCGGGTCATACCATTTTGTGCGAAGTATCTCGTAACAACACTGTCTCATCCCTTCCGGCGGTATCTGATCCCACCAGCCCACTTGCCGATAGGCATTATCGAATGACAAGCCCCCGTCAATAAGCCGTCGCAGGTTCCTGTCCGTAACCATGTCAGGTACTATTACCTGGACGCCCTCAAGATAGAATTTCTTTCGCACTCCGTAAGGCCCTTCGCAAGGCCCTATGATGGTCTGAGACTGCCCCAGACGAGGAATATTCGCAGTAATCATGATGTTATCTCCTCAACGCAACTACGACCACAAGCGCCACTACTCCCAGCGCGATCCATATTGTCATGTTGCTTTGTTGCTGCGCCCCGTTTGGAGCACCATTCCCCGGAGCACCGTTCCCCGGAACGTCGTTCTCGAAAAGAGCCATATCCCGCGCGGATCTCAACAGGTTAAACCACTCCCATTCTGGCGTTGCCGTCCGTCTGGATAATAGTATCGACAACTCCGTGATTTGTGCCTCGCTCAATCGCTTCATCTCCGCGTATTCAGCGGCAAGCCGCGACTGGATCTGTGCCTTGCTCATTTTGTAGTCAACCATCGTCACGATAGCTGTCACCAGTAGCGCAGGTAAAGCGCCCAGGCCACCAGGTGCAATGTGTCTAGCTGTATACATGGTTTCTCCTTTAGACAGGGAACATGTGCGTAAAGTGTTTGTATTTCTCCCTGAATTTTCTTAGCTGTCCGTGTTCTTTTGTCCAGTCAAATGTCCCGTGGTTCAGGTGTCGTATGTGTAGCTTCGGCGTTATCACCACTCTAAGTCCGGATAGTTTCGCTCTAAAGCAGTAATCTGTATCTTCTCCACGCCGGGCAAATTCTGGATCTAGCATCCCCAGGCGGTTGAAAGTGGAGCGTGGGAAAAGGAAACATGCCCCGGAAATACATGGAACGTCGATAAGACCATCCGCCGCGGCTGGATAGTCGCCGGCGATTCTCTCGTTGGACAGAACAGGCCCGGCTATTCCCACGTTGACCTTGCTGGATTCTGAAAGCAGAACGCCCAACCAGCCCGGCTGATGAAGCATAACATCGTTGTCCAGGAACATGATATGGTCGCCTGCTGCACACATCATGCCTGCGTTACGGGCAGGCCCTGGCCCCTTGCCTGCTGTGCGCAGGGATTTATGGCAAGCTGTCCTCATGAAATCAAGCGTTCCATCCCTGCTTCCATCGTCAACGCCAATCAACTCAAAAGGCACTTTGACCGTCGCGTGGATGCGCTGAATACATGGGATAGTTAAGTCTTTCAGCTTGTTTTTTGCGCAAACGATAATTGAGACCATGAAGTTTTCCTTTATGCTATGTGCTTTAGCTTTATGTATTGCCTCCAAATGTGTTGTCTCTGCGGATCTGGCGTTCTGTGCGTTGACAGGTACTTCCGCATGATATTAACGTTCCGCCGGTTCTTCTGTCCCACGGTTTCCGCGTTCATATACCCAGGGTGAAAGATGGGCGTCGCCTGTGTTCGTTCCACCGTGACGCCGGCGGCCTGGAGACTCCAGTCCAGACGCTCGAAGACAGGACACTGAAAATGCACTCCCGGAACGACCGGGAAAAGCCGTGGCTGTAGCATATCGTGTGACTGACCGCCGCCGATGGGTGAAATAATCCACATCTGGAACGCTTGCCCCGTGGCCCTGGAGAGCATACCACGGATCTCCTCTGGCTCCTTCAGTACTTCGTCACCATCGAGCCAAAAGGCATAAGGCGTTGTCGTTCTGGAGATGGCGAAGTTTCTGGCCGCTGCAAAATCCGGCGGCTTGCTCCACTTATACGGAGCGATCTCCACGTTAGGGAAGCGTTGAGCGTATTCGTGGATAATCCTGCCGGTCGCATCTTGGCTTTTTGTGTCTATCACGACCAGAATTTTCGCAAATATCCCCGGTCTGACTACAGACTCCAGACAGTCGTCAATGGTGCTTTGGTCGTTCCTGGTCAGGATGTGGCACGTGCAAGGCGGCGCTGCCCTTCCCATAGGCTGATATGTAAGCACTATAAAACTCCTACGATTTTGGTCTGCGTTCCAGCCTATCCCGAAGCCATCCGCGATCCTTTGTAGCTCTCTGGAATTTTCCCTGCGGCTGTCGCCTGATAGCCTTGTAACCTTCCACTGTTAGCCTTTCCAGTGCTGCTGATGCAAGCAGTATCAGCACCATGGGCCTGCCGTAGAAGTGGAGAAGGAAGAGATACCATACCTGCGTTATGATGGGGCTACGGAAGAATTTCACGATCTCAAATTTCTCAAATAAAGTGTCTTTCCACGATCCTGTGATAGCTATAAAACAGCCCACAAATAAGCCATACACATAGATTAACATTTGCGTCTCCCTCTATAGAACTCCCGCGACTTTACTCAGAGAATAAAAAGCGTTTATGGCCTGGAGGGCGGTGCCGATCCCGGCCAGGTCTGGCGTCTTAGCCGATCCAGATTTGATAAATTCCATAATACTCTCATTTTCGCCTTGAGCGAACCGCCTGCCTCCCTTTGCCGTCTCCATCTCATCGAAAAGTGTCCTCATGTACGGGTAATCTTTTGTGCTTCGCTGGAATGCCACCTTGTCAATGCTCTCAAGAAAGCCGTCCCGGTCGCGCCCGATCCAGTCCTTGATTTGCCCCACTGCCTTTGTTTGACTGTCAAGTGGATTCGACTGTGCCGCCATGACCGCACCTGAAGGCCCATGGGAAATGTCAAACGTTCCGGGCGTCTTGGTGCTTTTGTGGAGTATCAGGAAATTTACCTGGTTGAATCCGTCCGGCAGATCCGCAAACGAAATCGGGAAGCCGTCTACTATTGAGTAATCCCACCCCTGATCTTTGCTCTTCCTCTGGCTCCTGTCCTGGACGAGGTACGCGTTCCTCTTCGCTACAGTGTGATTAGGATTAAGCAGAATCGGCGGATTTCTCCGTTCCCAGGCTTTCCATTTACTGTGAGACCATGAGGCCGTGTCGTTTTCCGTAACGTCCACCACTGGCCGCGCTAGATCTGGGTATTCTGCTAGAACGCCCGGAGCGATTGCCACGTTGCGCGCGAAGGCGTCCGCAATAAGCCGTTTATGCAGAATCCTGCCACCCTCCCGTACCACGGCCCTAAACGTGCTTTTCGGATCTTTTAGGTCTATAGACTGCGGCGCTTTGTCCGGGTTGTCGATGTTGTACTGGATCTGATTCTCCAGGATGATTTTTCCAAAGGCGTTTCTCTTGGTCTGCACGGCGGTCGCTTCCCACTTCTCACGCTCTTTGATGGATGCGATAGGCCTGCCGGTCTTGGTCTTTAGCATTTTGCGCACGGCAGTATCCAGTTTAGCGCCTGCCTTCTCAAGATTAGTCCTGTATCTTTCGTCTCCGTCCTTAACCCTGTTGTGCTTCCTCACGTTGTAATTACTGGCCCCCACCATAAAGCTGCCGGGCGCGTTGTTCCTGGAATAGATTTCCCGTTTAAGCATCTCGTATGCCCGGCGTCGATACCACATGAGCGCCGTCTGCACGTCCGCCGGGATCTCCTTCAGTTCGTATTCCTTCATCCTCCGGTTTACCTCGTCCAGCTTCGCCTGCACTGTGCCGTGGAATATGATGTTTATATCCTTCGATGGGTAGTATGTAAACCGGTTGTAATCGTCTGTGTCGTTTTTACTGAAGGGTTTTTCTTGCATCCATATATCACCAGTAGGCACTGCCGCCGGCGTCGGCCTGGCTGTAGGGGTGCCTTTTCTGAACGGGGAGCCTGCACGTTCCGTTGGTGGAAGCGTGGGCATTGGTGTCATGCTCTGCAAGGCCCTGGATACTGCGTTCTGCGCGTCTCCAAGTTGCTGTTCTCTCAGTCTGGTCGCTGAGGTCTCCGATTTGGTCGCAGGTTTGCTCCTGTCTGCTCTGTCGGTGACTTGCAGCCGGGCTGTGTATGCGTTATACAGCGCGCGGCGGTAGTCCATTAGCGCAGCATTGACCTTATCCGGGATCTCATTCACCTTCTCGGCGGCTATTCTTTTGCTAACGAAGCCCTCCATATCTTTCATATCTGCATTAAAGGCGGCGTTTATCTCTGCTCCCTTGAGGTGTTTTGGAAGACCTCGCTGATAGCTTTCCCCTTCCGCTTTTGTGAAGGGCTTTGTCTTCAGCCAGTTCGCGGCCGCTTGGGATGTTGGTTCCTTCTTTCCGCCGATGCTGTACTTTCCCGCGGGCGTTATAACGACAACCTGCTGCTCGTTGATAGTGTTCATCATGGCCTTGTTGTCTTTTACCAGCATCCTCACCAGGTCTCCTACATAGACGGGATCAAGTTTGCGGTTCGTGGCTATCATTGCCACTGTACGCGGGCGATTCTTGATCTGGTTCAGTATCACTGCCAGATCATTCTCGGTTGTCCATGCTTCCATATACGCCGCATCTTCTTCGCTGGTATACGTTACCTCAAAACCTTTCTTGGCCCTGGCGACTGGCTTTTCTTCGCTGAGAATTTTGCTCCACATGTCCGTTACTATGTCTTTCGTTTTCTTTGTCCCCGGATACTCTATCACCTGTCCCGGTTCCACGCAATCGGGATCGCCAGGCTGACAAGTCCGCTTGAAAGATCCGCATCGGATGATTTTTTTCGCTCCCACGCCCGTTACGATCCACCTGCTGCACGTTAGCAGGTCGCCGGCCAGTCCTACGCCTGCGGTTCCCTGTGGAAGTTTTGCAGCCATCGTATTGAAAGAATTTACCAGGTGAGGGTAATCGCTGATCTTTCTGACCTTGCTGGTGGCCTCTATGAATCGCTCTGGGTCTTCAGAGACCTGAGTACTCAATAGCGCGAGGCGTTTCATCAGAGCCTCTTTGTGGTCGCCACTGGTCAATGCCAGACCTGTTGCAACGTCTGAGACTTTCCAGTGGTCAGCATAATCGGCGGATTCATGGATAAACAGATCCAGGAACTCAAAGCCCGGCAGCCCAAAGGGCTTCCCTACAACCGCTCTGTAGTCGTTCCCTTCATCTTTTCTCCTGTTGTCAGATATAAGATATACGTGTTCCCCCTTTTTTAGCTTGACCTTCGCTGTCGATAACAATTCCGGTGGGTGTCGTTTTTCCCATTTTACAGGGTTTGTCGGCTGGTAGACAGGCTTTGCCGGTGCTGTGATAATCTCTTTGTGTTCTGCGTCAAATCGGCGCACCATACCGAACTTATCTATCCGCACGTATGGTTTGCCCCTGGGCGGCGATAGAGATTCCACATATGTTCGCTTTGGTGACTTCGCCCAGAGGTAGTATACCCTCTGCGGATTCAGATCCAGCACCAGCTTAATAGAGTTGTCCAGGTCGGCCCCGTACACCATGTCGATCTTGAGTCGCCGCTTTTCAGCGCGGGCGGATTCCACGTTTGCCTCACGCCTTGCTATTATGTCGAGGATTTTCCCGCGATATTTCTTGTATCCTGTTCCCTTGACAAATGCCGGCATGTCCGGGTATTCTGCCAGGACGTCCGCCGGGATTTTCTTCCCTTCCAGGTACGCCTTCGCAATTACTAGCTTATGATTTACCACACCGCCCTGCTGCACTTCGTTCCATATATAGGCCTTATCGCTCAGGCGCTCATGTTCTGCTATCTTAGCGGCGGCTTGTGATCCGCTTCCCCTCGTGGGAAGAGATTGCACGTTGACCGGGTGTGTGGCGTCAACGGCTTTGTCCCATTCTGCCTTCTTCATCCTCCACGGTTCTTTTTGTCCGGTGGCGGTCGCTGTCCGCTTTGGCTTTGCCGTGGTCTTCTTTGGCGGGGTCTTCCGCTTTGCCTTGCGCTTTTTGCGCTTCTTCGTTCTGCCTGGTACGGCTGGATGCGCTGGTGATTCTTTCAGGCAGTCGTCTCCGTCGCACGTCTGGAGATACTTAATACAGCGCCCGTTCTTGTCTGTCTTCGTACACGTCAACAGCGGCCCGTCGAGGGTTCCGATTCGCTCTAGCCTTAGATTTCCCATGTTAGCCTCCTGAAAGCCTCTTTTATATTTTATTTCGACCGCTTTTCCTCAAGTTTAACGACTATATAGGCCTAAAGTGGTTGTTCTGAACGAAAAAAGGGCGGGATGCCCAAAGGAGAAGGAATCATGACTCAACACGTTTTACACCTCGCTGAAAAAGCCGCCAGCTACAAACGCGGCGGAGATCATCTACTGCAAGCCATCAAGCAAGTAGACGAAGTCCTCACCACTGTCTTTGGCGAATACACACAATTCAGATTCATCCAGGATTCTGTCGCCTACCTTGCAAATCTCGCATCCAGCAACGTCGGCAATTACGGGGAGGCATTGTGCTACGTACAGGATCACGGTGAAGGACATCAGCGATTCAAGCCGATGCCCCCGTGCTGGAGCGAAGCCGGTTCAGGATTCTACTTACACAATGACCTTCACTGTTGGATCGACTGCGCGACAAGGGTTGAGGTCGTCAAGGTCGCCAAGAATCTTCCGGCTTTCCTGAAGGCCCTCGCGGAGTTCCTGGAGGAAAAGGGTGCCTTAAACGACAAATCCGCCATTGAGATCCAGAAGATCGCGGACAACCTCAGAAATGCAACAAGCTAGAAGCTCAATAGAAAGGCACCTAAAATGGCACACAAGCAACGCTCGATAATACTTGATTCATGCGGCGACGAACACGGCGACCTCCTGCGGATCGGCAGAAACGGAAGCCGCTATTTTATAGACCGTATCGGGGAAGCATACACACCAAAAGCAGGAGAGACCAAACGAATTTTTATGTCAAAGGAAAAGGCAGAAAAGGCGTTTGCTAGTGGCAGTGCTTACCTCGGCCACTACTAATGTTTGCATAATACAACAGAACAGCCACGTCAAGGCCGCCATCCAGGCGGTCTTTTTCGTTTATGTGTCGCGCTCTTCCAGTTCTCCCAATAGCCTCATCTGTGCCGGGGTCTGTGTTGGCCCCAGCGTGATTTGTTTTTCGCCGGTCGTGGCAGTTTTGATCCGCTGTCGCACGTCGAAAAGATTCTGCTGCGCTGGATCAAGTGGGTAGAGGTCTGGATGCACCTTGATCCAGAACTCTTTTGTCAGGTCAAGATTCGTCGAGGCTCCTCCGCGCTTCAGCTTCCGCCTGGTGCGCGTTAGCTGCGGGTCGCGCATATAGGTCTCGATGGCTTCCTCTTGTGACCGGGGCATGGTCTTAAACAACATGGGCTGATCTCCGCCGTCCGGCTTCCACCTTGTCTCTATCCACTCACAACCGGCGCGCTCCAGGAACGCCTGCTGTCGTTTACGGGTGGCGTCGTAGTAGTCCATACCTTTGTACTGCCCCTCGAATGCCCATTTGCGGGGTAGTTTAAGGCTTGTCTGAACGTTTTGGCGGTTCTTCAGGCGCGCAGTGCGCGGGTCGCATCTGGCGATAATCATTCTGCCGTCGCCGTTTATGAGAACATCCGTATCCACCTTCTCAGAGCGTAGCTGATCTCTGAAAATTTCCAGGTCTTTTCGTGAAAATCTTTCCGGCGGCTCCAGCTTGCCTGTCAACTGCACCAGGTAATTCCAATTTTCCGCGCTATGGGAATGAACGGCAGCATTTCCCACACCCCGTTTTAGTTTCTTCGATTGTCTCCACGGCACAATATCTAGATCTGGTGTGATGTAGAACGCCCGGAGTCCTGTGTCACCATGGGCCTGCCGCTTGCCATCCTCTTTGACCGCTTTTCTGACGCCTTTTGCTATCTGCTCCGTAGATAACGAATCGCCGAACTCCGTCTCCGGGAATCGGTATTTAACGGCGCGGCCAAGCAAAGCCGGCTGTGCCGGCTGCTCTGCCCAGAATGGATCGCGCTTTGAGAGTCCCGTTTTCTTTCTGGATTTCTTGGTTGTTTTGGTAGGTGAGGCCGCAGCTCTCGACTTCTCAAAAAACTCTTCGATATCGCGTTTCAATTCTACCTCGCCTGCTGTGAGTTTTGCTTTCTTCCCTGTAAACATATCAGGGACGGCTTTCTCCGCTATACTGTCCTGCAACTGTCTGATGCGTTTAACGTCCCATCCCTTACGCTGTAAGTGGATCTCAAGCGGATCATCAGATGTGGCGATGTCCTGCTCTGCCAAAACCATTCCGCGCTTCAGTCCCGGAAAGAGATCCTGTCCCAGACCATGCACTTGCCCGGATTCGATGGCTGTCCACACCATACCCTCTGCGTTCTGCATGAAGTCGTCCGCGTGATATTTGCGCCTTGTCTTCTTTATGCCTGGGTATTCCTGGCGGATTGCCTCCAGGAGCGCAGCATCGTCGTCGAATCCCATCTCTCCGGCCATCTCATCCAGTGGCAAGCCGTCTTTTCTACGCATGAATAAGGGGATAATCTTAAACTCTTCCTTTAATTGGCCGCGTTTGAACTGGCGGATTCCGCCTCTGTCCATGATCTCGCGTCCCAGTGCCTTGCCTGCGGTTTCCTCGTCCGCGTTCTTATCATCTGCCATCTGTTTTGCCATGTCTCGAATCATGCGATTGACGTTCATCTGATGGCCTGGTGATGGCGCTGGCTTTGGCATTGGCTCAGACAGACAGGATGTCCCGGAGCAAACGCTGCTATATTTCGCGCATCGCTGGACGGTCTTCTTTTTGGATCTGCCGGATACGTTGGGAACTCTTTTTGTCTTGACGCACGTGCGGGTCTGAAACTTGAATGTCGGCTGCTTGCATGATTTACCGTTGCAGGCGGCCCCGTATCCCATACACCGCCAGATCGGCGCACCGGTCTTACTGCTCTCGACTTCCTGCCACGCGAGGCAGTTTGCGGTTTCCCCGGCTAGACCGCCCATGCTGCTAAAATGGCCGGCTCCTGGCCTCGACCTCGGCGACTTGGATTTAGAGCGATGGGAGACAGACTCCTTTCCAAGAAGGTATAAGGCCAGAAAGCCGGCGATCCATAGAAAAGTATTGCCACTGCCGGGGATGGTTGGAGGTATCGGTAGAGGAGGGGGTTTCCCCGGGAAGTCTGGAGACGGCGGAATTATCACAGGAAGCTGCGCGCCGCCCGGAAGCCGAGTCTTGGAGACCAGTCCCGGTACGGCCGGCGTGGGAGTCTCCACGTAGATCGGCACTGGCGGCACGTATGGCACGAATGGCCTGACTGGCACGTTTACTGATGGCTCTCTGGTGACTACCGGGATAGTCGGCGGCACGTATGGCACGAATGGCACGTTTACTGATGGCTCTCTGGTGACTACCGGGATAGGCGGCGGCACGTATGGCACGTAAACAGGCTGCTGTGACGTCGTAGGCTCCACGTAGACGCGTACGGAAGTCCTGATGTCTGCGTATGGCTGCACCCTGTCCGTAACAACGCCGGATCTATAGCCCCGTCGCTGTAAGTCGCGGGCGGCGTGTTCTATGGTGAACGCTTTAACCCATCCGGCATTGTTAGCGTGCGCGAGGATATCGCGGGCGATGCTCTCAAATAAGGCCGGGTCTAATGCGATTTTTCTACCTGGAAACGGTTCCACACCGCCGGTCTGTGTGAGAACGTGCGTAACTGCGTATTGCATGTCCATATCGGGATAAGCGGATTTGCGTTCGACCGGGTCGCCTAAGTTTATCGTTATCATGATTATTTTCGCTCCTCTTTATTGCGTTTTGCCAGTACGGGACACCTACCCTGATTATAAACAACGCTTGACTTGTCGGATTTTCGCGCATAATGGGCCTCCTCTGCTAACTATATCATATAACGTCTAGCAAGCGCAATATATTTAACTCCCCGCCATGACAATACCATGACAATGCCATGACAACGCCTGCCGACCTTTTATTCTTGACGCCGCCCTGTAAGCGTGGTATATTACTATTGATATGGGAACGTTTCGCTTGAAACATCGGGCTTTCTGGCATGACAACCATGACAAATGGCATGACAAATGGCATGACAACCATGACAAATGGCGTTTTGAGCGGTTGGAGAATCAAAGGCGCGATTAGTGCAACGGCAGTGCAATAGCCGCCACGAGAAGACGTAGTTTGTTTTAGCGATTTTTCGGGGTGTCGGGGAGGTTAGGGTGTCATGGCAAACGGGCGACAGGTTCCTACGGTGAATCAGGCAACGGTCTCGAAATCCGAGGCAAGGATATTTTTCAACCTGGGCAGAGACAGCTTCCGGGCGCGCTGGGAGACCTACTACAGACACAACATCCACAACGTGCAGACAGAGGGCGGCCTGAGGTTATTGCTTATCGACGTTGTGAAGATAGCCTTTCCATCGGCAACGAAGGCGAAGGTGCTGGATATGGCGCTTCAGTATCTTCTTCATGTGTCGGATAGGAAAGCCCAGGCAAAACTTAATAGAATCCTGGCGAAGAACAAATCAGAAGATGGGAGCGAGGAACAATGATTATTCGTATACCGAGTCCGTTTAGGAAAAAGAAGCCGCTGGAAAGCAGCAAAAAGCAGCCGCCGACTTTGATCATGGCTATTGACCAGTACATGAGCAAGCAGGGCGACTGGAAGGTAAAGGTCTGTCATGTATCCAACAAAGATAGGCTAAATCCGTCTTCTCTGGTGACAACTACAGTAAAGGAGTTTGTCTCCGTAATGGGCGACGTGGACGCATTTATCAGGGAGGAGTACGGCGCTGGAAAGTTCAGGATTGAGATATACGACCTGAACGGCCAACTTCAAGCCGAGTACCCTCTTAATGTAGGCGGCCCGAAGGCATATAGAGAGGTCGGCGTGGGGCTTAACAAGGGAGGCAATGGCGAGGGCAGTATACCTGGTGGGCTTGCTGGTCTTGCAGGGACGGTGCAATTAGTGAAATCGTTGATACCTGAGCGTGATCCAATGATGGAAAAGGTCATGTTGAAATTCATTGAGAACGGCCTCAATCAAGGCCCCTCCAGTTCGGATGAACTCGTTCATAATTGGATGACAATCAAGATCAACAACGAAATGGACGAAAAATCCAACGTTATGAGTACGATGAGGGACATGGCAGAAATGTCCCAACTGTTTGCCCCGAAAATTGCGCCTGATAATACGATAAATGCTCTGATACAGGCCGTACCTGAAGCCCTGAAAGGATTCGCGATGATGAAGGGTGGATCGATGCCTCCGCCGGCTCCGTATGGCGTATCTGCGCTCCCGGTTTCTACTCCGCCTGGTAATGGCAGCGTGGACATGGCGAAGCTGCAACAAGCGGTGCTGAGTCTACCTGAAGAGGTGATCATGCAATTTCCACCGGATCAGGCAAATGAAATGATGAAACTAAGATCCGCGGGCGTTCCCGGTGGAGCATCGGTCTTGCCGCGTCCGGGTGCTCCGGTCGGCGCGCCGGCGGTTCCGCCTGAAGTTCTGGCAAGTGCAGGAGTAGGGGCCGCGCCAGAGTCGCCTACTCCTGGGCTTGCCGGGTCTGGTGCCTACCACAAGGCCATTGACGCCATGCTGGAGGGGATCAGGGTAGACCTACGGGGTGAGGCTACTGACAGGGACGTAGCGCAAAAGATGATCTCAATGATCAGCGCGGCCCGCGGATTCACTGATGCTGATCCACATCCCATACTGAAGGGGATTATGGAAGCAGGCCCGGAAACAGCCAACGCGGAGTTTACCCGGTTCTGCCAGGCTATCCCAGAGTTAGGCCGTGATAGTGAGCGGATCGCCAGTATCGCAGATGAGATTGATAGCGTGATAGCGGATAGCGTCGCGGACATGACAGATGTCGGGCCGCCGACTGCGGAAGAAACAGAAGCGCAGGCCCCAGTGGCAGAGGCACAAGCACCTCTGGATCTGGAATTTGCGTATGAGACTACGGCGGATCAGGTCGCCGCAATGGAGGATCAAGACGATGGGCGAAATGCACCTGGATCTTCCGGGCTTCCCGGAGACACAGAAACACCAGCCGAAACGGTCGGATCTGGGCAAAACACGGATCGAGACGATGGCGAAGAGCCGGGCGAGGCAGACAGGAAAGCCGCCTCAGCAGCTTAAATTCAAGTCTGATAACATAGACGACCGGATCTCCTGGATCGAATATGAGATCAACGTTGGCAAGCGCAGCCCCAATGTCAGACAGATCGCCGCGGATGCTCTGAGGGGCGTTCCGCCTCGACAGTGGGACAAGTCGGCGAAGGCCCTGTTTGAGTGGACTCGGAAAAATATCAGGTACACCCTTGATCCGCACAACGTCGAACTCTTCCAGAGCGCGGACAGATCCGCTCAGGTGGGGATGGGCGACTGTGACGATCAATCCATTATGCTCAGTTCGCTGCTTCAGTCGGTGGGCATTCCTGTCCGGCTGCGCGTCATTAGCCTGAAGGGCAGCAAAGTATTTCAGCATATTTACGTTTTGGCAGGTCTGCCGCCGAATCAGCCGGAGAAGTGGCTGGCGTTAGATCCATCCAGGGCGGAAAAGGCTGGATGGGAACTCCCAGAGTCGCAGCGCGGCCTTTTACGTGATTACGAGGTCGGCGACTACGATCCGGACGAGTAACAAAACTTGAGGAGGTCGAAAATGAACGGTTTTACTGTAGTACAAGGAGGAGCCAGCGCCGCGCGGTCGGTGGGCAGTCTTGGCATTACCACTGCCGTCGCTGAAAGCGAGGTAATTAGCGAACTCAACAGTCGAGGCTATCTGATCGAGACACACGTCCCTATTCCCATACCAGAGTATGAGCTTACTAAGGCTATGGCGATCAGTGTGGCAATTGATGAGGGGTTAGGCAGAATGTCGATACCTCATACAGCCAGTCACCCGTACCGCTGCCCTACTAGCGGCGGGTGTGAGCTTTCTCTATACAACTGGTCAAATCTGGTGACGTGGGTCGCAGGTGTGGCAGGCGGTTATATGGCCGGCGGTTATTCACTGCCACAATGGGCAGGCTATATGCTTGCACAAAGGACGCTGCACACGCAGGCATACACCGCTTCCAGCCGTCAACAGGGCATACATGGCGTCGCCGGCCTGGGGAGGCTTTCGGGCTTCTCGGACTGGTTACAGACGAATCCGTGGTTTGTGCAGAGCGTAGGCGACACTATCAAGAACTATGGGACATACCTTACAGCGCAGAACGTCCAGGACGCCATCAAGGCTAATACCGACAAATCCCTGTCAAAAGATGATGCTCTGGCGCTGATAGCCTCTTTGCAGCAGGGAGGGTATATTCCAGCAGGCAAGACAGGCACGGTGACACAGGGAGCCACTGCGGCCGCGACGCCTTCCTGGATGGTTCCGCTTATGATAGGTGGCGGTGTGCTTGCTGTTGTCCTTCTCATGAAAAGATAGTTAAGGCGGTGTCACATGGCTATTATCACTATAACACCGCGCCAGGTCGCGGAGGAGTTAGGCACTAGGGGCTATCGGATTAAGTCTTCTCGGTGGATTCCAGTGCCTGACCCACTTCCAGACCCAGGGCCTGATATAATCCCGGTTCCAGATCCGCACGTACCGCACGTACCGGTCATACCGCCGGTGCCGCCGCCGGTGCCGCCGATTCCCGGTGATGACCCCCGCTCGACGCCACTGCCGGATGTAATTGTACTACCTAAAGACCATGTGCCGTATATACCGCCAGTGCCGCCGCCGGTGCCGCCGATTCCCGGTGATGACCCCCGCTCGACGCCGCTGCCGGATATAGATATTCATGTGCCTGTTTTAGAGGAGTCGGCATACGCAAAATATTTGCGTTTTCTTCCTCTTCTGGCCTTGTTGGTTCCTGAAAAGCACATAACTGATTTCACGGTTTGAGGCTCAAGCTTTTGGAAAAATCTTGAGCAAAAAGGAGCAGAGGAGGGTGTTCGATGAGTCAAATTATTATAACGCCTCTGGGTCAAATGGGCCAGTTGGGCCAAATTGACATATCGCGTACGCTAGAAGATCAGTACGCTGTGCTCAGGGCGAAATGCCTGGAGAATTACGGTGACAGCTTTTGCAATTCCATACTGCCTCGGAGCATGGTCTACGCCGTGACGCGGAGGGGCCAGGGATACACGCTGCCCTGGTGGGCGTGGATGGCTCTTGGATTCGCCGCGGCCCGGCTCATAAAGTGATGTCGGGTCGCCGACTCCGGAAGAAGGAGAGGCTAAGTGATGCAAAATATCGGGTACCTACAAAATGTTCTGGCAGCCAGCGCGGCAATGATACAACGCGCGCACGCCCTGATTCCCGGCGTCGATGCACCCGTGCCTTTTCAGTATGAATTGCGGACGCTGCGAGCAAATCAGGGGCAGCTTGAGCGGATGCTTCAGACAGCCAACGGGCAACCGCTCCAGGGCGTCGGAAATCTGGGGTTTCCTGTCCTGATTGTCGGCGGGGCGATTCTGGGTCTCAGTGCTGTCGGCGGCTACATCTATAAGCATTTTACGGACGCGAAGAGGCTGGATGCACAGACCAGCATCTATAACGACATAAGGAGGGAGGGAGGGGATTCAGAACGGGCCGCGAGCATCGTCTTCGGCGGCGGAACTGACTGGGCCAGTATCATGAATAAGGTGATCATTCTGACAGTGATTGCCGGGGGAATTTTCTTGGTTCTGAAACTGAAGAAATAGAGGCGAGGGTCAAAATGACAACAAGAAAGAGAAAAAAGCCATGCAGGAATAGGAAGGGCAAATTTATAAAATGCAGCACGGGACGGCGCGCCAAAAAGCGAACCAGGAAGGTCAGATTCGCCGGCGGATTTACCTTGAGCGGACAAGGTTGCAGAGATAAATCCGGGGAGTTCGTACCTGTCTTCCCTAACTGCTCACAAGCGGCTCCAAAGAAAAAAGGACGCTAAGGAGCACATAACGGGGATCGAGAGTATTCCCACTTACAACAACGGAGGCTTGAGATGAAAAAAGGAACTTGCAAATGCGTCAAAGGTGGGCGCAAGCTGTGTCGTCTGAAGAATGGTAAAGTTCGTTTCCGAAAAGGCAAGTGCCGCCGGTAGCCGGCCAGGCCTGGAGGTAAAGCACGATGACAACGGAGCTAATGCTCTTACACGGAATAGGAGGAGGGGGAGCTATGGCAACCAGGGGACGAGGGTACAAAGCAGTGTTTGACGCGCGCACCGGTCAGTATATTTACCGGGCGACGGGTCGGAGGAGGGCCAGAAAAGTGAGTGGATTAGGCAATTTAGGAACTTTCGGGCAGGCAGCCGGACTGAAGGGGAGCCTGAAGGGGATCAAGGGTGTGTTGATCACAGGGGCCATCGCCGCCGGCGGAGCTATCGTTACTCAACAGATCTTCGACAAGATAGCGAAAGATTGGAGCGTCACAGGCTGGAAGCGGGACGTTGCCCAGATCGGGCTTGGGATCGGCCTGGGTATTCTCATCGCGAAGGTGCTCAAAAAACCGAGACTTGCCGCAGCATTCGCGATTGGCCCCGTGGTCGCAGGCGCAATAAGGATTTTCGGCGGCTTGATGCCTGGATCAACCGCGGGATTGGGATATACAGCGTTTACGCCGGTTAACGCGTACTCTTCCATGTACGCGCCATTATACGGGACTCAAGAGGGTCTCGGACTGACCACTTACGAAGCGATGGCACAGGGCGCACCAGCTACGCCGCCACCGCCAGGACTTTCTTCCGCAGTCGCATACGGCGGTGGAGGAGTCTAGTCTAACAGGGAGCAATGGATCGCACATCGCGATACCGCGCTTCCGCGTATAGCCTCGCTTTGAGGCAATGAAGAAGGAGAATCAAAGATGAGTTTTCCACAGACAGGGCCAAGAATACCTGGCGGCGTAGACGCGCCGATGGTAGCAGGGCCACAGCCAGGTATGGTCTACATTCAGGCGATCAACCAGTGGGTCGATATGAAGACCTGGACGCAGGAGCCGATCTACGATACGGAAATCATTACAACGCCAGTGACGGCGGGTGATGAGTATATCTTCTTCCGTGATCCTGCGTTCCCAACCGGCGTGAGAAAAGATCTCCGCCATACAAATATGGTGTCACAGCAACAGCTTCCTAGCGGATGGCAGGCTACTATTTATCTCATGTCTGTGAGAATCCAGTTCATAGAGACTGCCGCCGGTTCGGGACAGTTCAGCACACCAGAGGACGCCCTGCGATTGTACTACCAGGGAGTCGCCAGGTTCATAACTGGCAACCAGAAAATCGAGAAGGAAGCGCCTTTGATTTTCTGGCCTTCTCCTCTGGGATTGACGGGGAATATAGAGAGGACAGGCCCCGGATTTTCCACCTTCGGAACGGTGAATAATGGCGTTCCGTCTCTGTCTGCCACGGTGCCGCTGGATCTGCCTATCGAGTTGTCAAATGAGCTGACCTTTGAGGGGAGAGTTAGATTCCCCGGCGGCTTGACTCTGGACAACGATACTCAGATGCAGTTCACGCTTCACACGTATATGTCAAAGCCTCTGCGCTAGTCGCTCCCTAGCATCACTAACTAAGGGGGTGATACCGCTATGAGACGACCACAATTTCTACCGGGCGGGCCGGTACAGACGGTTTACCCGATCTCTGAGAAGGATGCTGCTCTGATGCACATCCCTCACTTCTTGCCCTTTGAGCCGCAGGTGGCTATAGGGCCACTCGCCAGCGGGATCGTGGATCAGGTGATCTCGTGGATGGACTTTGTTTGCACAAGGATCGGCTTCACCAGTGAAACGGTGGGCTTTCCGGCTGCGGCTGGACGCTGGAAGGTGCAGATCCAGGACATCGGCGCTTCCAGGCAGTTTCAGCAGAACGCGTGGAATATAACGGCGTTAATCGGATGCAACTCCGGTTTTGCCGACTCGGCCGCAGTTGATCTGCCTGTTCCCTGGCCTTTTTTGGAAAAGACCACCATCAGGATCACTTTCGAGGATATAAGCGGATTTGGTGGGATTCCCCATCTACTGCTTATTGGATACCTCACTAATTGGAAGCGGGACGCTACAGCAGCGCAGGCCCGCGAAGAACTGGCGTTGGCAGCGCAGACAAACGCCGCGCAAGGTCAGCAAAAATGGTAGGCAGGTGATCCCATGAGCTTTCCGAACCTTATGCCGCGGGGCGATCCTGCGATGATTCTCTATGACAAACTGGAGACCATAATAGGCCTTCTCAGGGTGCAGATAGGACTTGCACCGAGTAGTGCGCTGGTCGCTCAGTATCCTGACCTGGGAGAACTGTATGCGCGAGGTGGGACGGCTGCGATCCAGAGCGCCCGATTCAGCAAGGCTCTGGAGATAATGTTCGCCGCGTCCCTCCCGTCTGCTCCAGAGAACGTGCAGACGTATACCGTAGGTACGACTGAGGTGCTCCTGGCAAGCAATATGTCCATGCCGCTGATGCGGATCGACGTTACTAACCTGAACGTAGCGCAGCCGCTCCTCGTGTCCAAAAAGGGCGTAGTGTCCTCCGCCGGGGCAATTATACTGGCGCGGAACACTAAGGATTTTATACTGCCAAATGGCTCTGAGTTATGGGGTATAGTGGCCCTGGGTAATATACTGGTAACGGTGGGTATCGGCTATGACATACAGCCGATAATAGCCGCGCTGATAGCGGCGGAGGATTAGTCTTGACCAGCGGCCAAAAAATACTGGCCGCCGTGGTGGTAGGTGGCGTCTTGTACCTGCTCCTGAGCAAGCGAGGCGAAGCCGGGCCTGGCGCTGTCCTACCTGTAGGAGCAGCGGATCGGGTCATGGGCTACACCGCAGATATGCTCAAATATGGGGCGGAGAGCAAGATAGATCCTGCCCTTCTGGCAGGCGTTATGACCATAGAATCCCGGGGCGTCCCTTATGCTGTCGGCGCGGCAGGGGAGATCGGATTAATGCAGATCCTACCGTCGACGGGGTTGTGGATCAACAACGCCGGGGCGGCGGAACTTCAGCGGCCTGGTATCAATATCAGGACAGGCGCAAAATATCTGCGCTACTGCATTGACCGAAAACGCGGAAACGCTCTGGCCGGGATAGCAGGCTATAATTACGGGCCAGATCGGGTGCGCATAGAGGGCAATCGCGTGATTGCTCCCGAATCCGTCCTCAGATACGCACAAACTGTCCTAAGCTACGCCCGGCAGTATAAAAAGCTATTCAGTGAGCGCATGGGCTTTTTCTACGATAGCGCGTTTCCGGCAGATGTGCTGGTACTGAGTGGATCAAGGGCTGGATGCTCAAAATGCTTTTGATGAAGGATGGGAGGAAGCATGAAGCAGTTTATACCAGGCACCACGCCGTTAGTGTTTCCGGCAGGCACCACAATCGCTCATAATACTGCCACGTGGGCTATGTATACGAATCTAACGCTCAATACAACGTGGATCGGTTATGCCGTTCCGGGTGGCACACAGATAATGCGACTGCCGGGCATTAAGAGCGCGGGCAGCGCAGATTTTTCAGGGATTCAATCGTTTGTGGAACAGAGGCAAGCGATGGCCTGCGGGGAATGTGGAGAGTAGAAGATTGTCGGTTCGCCGACTGCGAGGGAAAAGATTGTCGGTTCGCCGACTGCGAGGGAAAAGATGGAAACAACTTATAATTACAAAGTGTATTTTGGCAACGCTCCGAATCCGCCGACAGGGACTTATGTAAACGGCGACTGGACAGGCATACCGCGCTTCGATTTCCCAACTGGCACGAAGATCGTCATGGCCTGGGCGCATGATAGTCGGATGGTGATCAGGTTCAGCTTTGACAGCATTCTCTTCGGCGACGATATAGTGCTCTTCGATGCTGCTCAAGCAGAGCCGTTTTATATGTCTGCTCTGGCCTTCCAGGTGCAGAATTATACCAGTGGCTCCGTATCCGTCTGGCAAGTGATGGGGCAGTGGTAAGAAGTGTCCAAAGTCGCGGAGACGGCGGAACCTTACCGCGCCCGGATGCAAGGTCGGTAATTCCCAATTGTACGTCAGACGTACAATTGGAGGGAGTCACTGTTTACGGGGCTTTAGAGTTTTCAAGCAATCTGAGGTTTTGACATGGCTTTTTCCTATCTCACAGGCACAACTACAGCAGGCGCAGCGGATGAGATTGTTGACTGGTTCGCGACCTTCCAGGCGTGGATGGTTGGCAGTGTCGGCTGGACAGTGGAGGCCGGCGGCGGAACGCAAAACATATACTTCCGCTCTCTTAGTGAAGTCGGCGGTCTGACTATGCTCTTTCTCCACGTCTGGCGGGTGGGCAATCAGGTACACGTCGAGGTCACCGACGACATAATACCGACTCACACGACCGGCGAGGGCGGATTCGTAGACTCCGGCGGCGTCCAGTTCGTTTACTTCATGGCTGGAGACATGGACGCCATAATCCTCTGCTTTAAGGTGGGCGCGGGTTATACGATGGTCTACGCGGGTATGACAATTCCCTTCGCTCTCACTGTTACTGATGAAACCTACCGGATGATTGCCACTTCCACAATGGCGCTGGGCAGCATACTGAGAGATTTCAATAACGTGTGGGACGTGGATCATGGCCTGGTTGATGATACGTTCTGGGATAACTGCACGATTGATCCTTACGATGGCAGCCTCACCATATCTGGGATCTGGTTTAACACAGGCACGGATATCGCGGGGCAATTATCCCACATTTCCGCTGAGATAACCGACGCTGGTGTGTCCGCAGAGGATACAATCACCACGGGCAGACCCGGGGCCACGACAACCTGGATCGTCCTGGAAGATACGACCGGGGCAAAACACGCGGTCCGAACCGGTGGGGTAATGCCTGCCGGAATATCGCTACAGGGCGCAAATTTCGCTGTCACTAACGGCGTTGCAGTAAATCATCCAGCGTTAATAGCGGCGTTGTCTGCCATGCTTGTAGCTGCCGGATGGACGGACTTAGGAGATCCCGGCGGCTATGCTTTCGCGAATATGTATCACACTACGGGGGAAAGCGGCGTTGACGACCTTTTCGTAATGTGGGCGAACACACTACAGGCCGGAGACGACACACAGCAGATCTGGGTTCGAGACGACTTAGCAGGCACCCATCAGGGAGTGGGAAGCGGCTTCCTGGATCTTCTGGAATTTCCGGTGAACTACTGGATCACCTGTGACAAGGATTGTTTCGCACTCGTTGTGCAGCGGCCGACAGGATTTCAGAGATTCTGGGGAGGTATCTGTGAAACATTCGCTCCCGCGCTTATCGCTCCGTACGGCGGGGCAAATCTCACAGTCTACAAGGCGGTCGCGTGTGCATTTGGGACAAACGGGATACTCAGGCAACATGGCGGCGTCTGGGGTGGCATCACCACGGCGCGATGTGGCGCGCCGGTCAACACTAATCCAAATTCCTTCGACGGCGTGACCTTCCTGGTGTGGCCTTACACTTTCTTCTGGGTAAGCGCAGGCGGACAGGAGCCATACGGTCAGATGAAATACTTTGGGGAGACCCAGGGCGGCGGGATCGCCAACATGGACACAATAACCGTGGGAGCGCGTGTCTATACAGTCTTTCATGACGTGGCCGCCGCGCCTTACGTGCTGAGGACAACCTAATGTCGGGTCGCCGACTACGAGGACAAGGAGAGAAGATGTTTAAGTTTGTGCTTTCCGGAATGTTTGTGACGCTCCTGCTTGTAGTGATTCTATCGTTGGTACCTGCTCTTGTCCGAAGCTGCTAGGAGGATCCGGTAATGCCTAATTTTCCAGGACAAGAAGCGTTTCCGCTGATGGCTCAAACTACCGCGATGGTTGATTCCGGATCTGTCACCACAAACAAGCAGACAGGGATCGCCCGCGGCAATACCGCCACGCCAGATTTTAACGTGAAACTCCGAGGCCTTGGAAAGCGTATCGACGAGAAGCCAAAGCGGCCTTATCCATAGGAGGATCGGATGAATTTTGTCGGGTCTTTTTTCGGATATAGGGAACGGCCGGCACTTCAACCACGTCCGCCGGGACTGAGACCGCGGGACTCTCTGGGGGCTATGAAGCTCTCGCAGGTAATCGTTGAGGCGATGGGCGTACCCGGCTTCGATTATTACGCCAATCATGGCGAGGCTCCTGTGGACTTCCCGGCATTGTGGATCGTGCTCCGCCCCGGCTCTCATCCTCAGTGGGCTTGCAGGATGGCTGCATGGAGGCTGCAAGGTGGGCCGCTGGAGATCCAGGTCAGCTTCGACGGGGAAACCGTGGGAGATCAACGCGTATTGAGGGCGTCCACGACAAATCTGGACTCTTTCGTTGCGTACAGAGTTCGGCGGCTGGTGCCCGGCTTTGGCGTCTGGTATCAGCTTATAGCAATACAGTGATGTAGCGGCAGCGTATTCGCCGACTGCGGAAAATGAGAGGTGCTATTATGGTCGTTAAGGTCGCCCGGAAAAAGCTGTTAAGGCCAGGCCCGGACGGCCGACTCAGCGAGGTTCTGCTTGGCACGTTATTGACAATCGCCATTGCAATACTAGCTTATAATCTGAACGCGCAGGCAGATCACGCAACCAGACTTAGGGAATGCGAAAAGGAATCCGCTCTCCATACTGAGCGGATCGATACCAATAAGGAGGCAATGGAGGCCAGGGATGAGCAACTAGAAAAGCATTTCGAGGCTTTCGGCAAACGACTTGAGAGGATCGAGAATCTTCTAATCACCATCGCACCGGCAACGCCGGCGGTGGGCATAAAAGAAACAGGAGGACTAGACTAATGGGTTATCCAACAGTTATGAACAATGTGCAAACGATAGCGACCGGGCTGGTAGTTGACATACGACCGCCTGCTACGCAGGTATGGCGTGTGACGGAGGCCGGCTCCGACCAGTGGGGAGGGGTTCTGCCAAACGCAGTTCCCAACATAGACGTGAGCTTGTTCGACGGCACGATTCAGGCGGAATTTCTCACCAGCCTGGATACACGAGGCTGGTACAGGAAACAGAATCTCGTGATCGACCGTGACACCTACGTCCGCCTCACAAATAACGCCCTGGTGAATGCTGTCGTATCCTACTCGGCGGAACTGATGAGTGAGTTTGGGGCAGGGGCGTCGATCTCCAGGAGTGCCATCCAGACCATAGCGACCGGCGTCACCGTAGATATACGGCCGCCGATTGACGAGGACTGGATTGTGCATGATTTCTGCTCTGACGACTGGCTTGGAGCGAAGCCGGTCAGTAATCCTAACCTCGAAGTTGAGTTGAACGATGGCACGATAGTCGCCCGGATTCTGGATTCCACGGAAAACAGACAGTGGGAGCCAGAGCTAAAGCTATTCGTCACCAGGGACAACTACATCACCCTCACCAATACGGGGCAGGGTAATGCCAACGTGGGCTGGAGCGCGGAGCTTATGCGAGACTTCGGAGCGGCCCCAAGCGTGGTCAAGAGTGACGTGCAGGCTGTCGGCGCTGGTCTAAACGTGGACTTCCGTCCGCCAGTGGGCGAGGAATGGGAAGTCACCATGTTTGGCGGGTCGGTATGGGCAGGCATTTCTCCAAATCAGTTCCCTGATATTACCGTCTCTATCTTTGATGGCACCATAGCCTCCACCATCGAGACCGCGACTTCGTGGAAGGGCAACGGGCATGAGATCAGCGTGCACATTGACCGAGACCGGTACATCAGGGTCAACGACGCCAGTGGCGGAGGTCAGAATGTGGGCATAAGCGCACAGTTGACACAGAGGTATGCAGTGTAAATCAGCCTTACTAGCCTCTTAGGATTTGGGGCATTTTTAGAATAAAGGAGAAATTATGCCTAGAGAATTAGTCTCAGGAGTTAGCGACGCTTTACCATTTGATATTCACCCACCGGCCGGAGAAGCGTGGTGCATTACAGATTTTTTCAGTAGCATCAGGCTTGTCGGCGGTGTTCCTGATCTTTCGGTCTCATTTGCCGATGGCGGCGTCCACACTGCCGGGCTTATAGTCATAGATCCGTTCACGGCAATTCAGAAGCAAGACAGGAAGATGGAACTGTACATTGACAACACGACCTATCTGACCGTAGCCGAGACCGGAGCAGCTTCCGTGATCGGCTGGACTGGTTATAAGGTTATCCCGGAGAACCTACGATCCAGGATTGTCACCGTACCCAACGGTGGAAAGTTCACCGTGCGGCCGCCGGTTGGGGAGATCTGGAAGGTGTGCGAGATCGGCTCGGAAACGATTCACGCCGCGTTCCAGCCAGACGTGATCATGACGTTAGAAAGCGCCACAAACACGGGGGCAATCATTGCTCAAGGCACAATGCTCCACTACTGGTCTGGCAAGATGGCGATCTACCTGTCACACGACTTCTACCTCGTTTTCGACGAGATAACCGGGGCTGATTGCGACATCGGTCTGAGTATCACTCGCGTGCCTGTTGAAATATTCGCAGGAGCGCAGCAGCTTTTGGCGGATGCAACCGTGGATATTCGGCCGGCGGAAGGGTACGAGGCAGTGGTGACGACCTGGGGGTCTGACACCTGGGGAGGAGGCGGCGGAACGGCTGATGCACCGAATGTTAGACTTTCCCTGACTAACGGTGTGCTGGATTCAACGATCCGTAGTGAGGGTTCTGTAATTGTGGACACTGCAAACTGCGATAGGCGCGTAGACTGGCACATCGACAACACGATCTATCTGACTATGTTCGAGCCGACCAGTGGCAACCAGGAGATCTGTTGGAGTGGCTACACGCGAAGGATAGAGCATACTACGTAAGGTCGCGCCAGAAGTGGTAGCTAATGAAGATCTCGAAGTGGGCAGATCGGTGATTTGCCCACTTCCATGATCCATGATGGGAGCAGAGCATGAAGAAAGACCGAATTGAGCCTATTGAGCCTTTGAGTGAGGCAGAATTTGAGGCACTTATAGCCGATCCCAGGTTCGCTGAAGCCTACCGGCAGAGATCCGCGCAGGACGCCGCCGCCCAGCAAGAATCGGATCTGGCAAAGCAAACGCGTGAGCTGCGGGAAGCGCAGACGCCGGAGGACGTAGATCGGTCTCTAAAATGGGTGATGAAGGCGTTTAAGCCCATGATCCGGATGAAGGAGCAGAAAAAGAGCGTCTATTTTGCGGAGATCCTATCCACGGAGCGCACCAGGCGACAGGGCCTGACGTCGCTGGCGGACAAGTGGACGCATATCGTCTCCATGCCGGCGGATTACATGGCAGTGCATTATATCGAGATCATCCTGGACGACGACCTGAAGACCGACATGGACAAGATCGAGGCCATGATAGAGGGAGACCACGCTAAAAAAGAGGTCATGGGAAAGTATGAGATGGCGTGGAAACTCATCAGCAATCCGAAGCTGGAACTGCGGACGCGCTTTTATAAATAACCTGGAGAATCTGGTCATGCTAACTGCTTCAGTAGTTCACCTCGGAGCAGGAATTACATCCGGCGGCTTCACTGTCACCAGGAACGGCGTCACTTCGCGATATACTCCGACCGGAGCACCGCGGGATTTTTGGATAACACAAGAAGTAAACCGCATGGCGATGCAAACACAGCGCGCCGCGGGAGAACGCGCAAGGGCAGCGGAGGCGGCCAGAATCCAGACCACCACGCGGACCAGAACGCCAACGCCATTCTGGCCGACTCCGCTGCCCTTAGTGAGAACCACCACTCCAACGCCCACACAAACGCAGACAACCACGACCTCGCGACTGGACAGGTATAACGCATACGCACGGGTAACACCAAGCAAGACAGCCGCGCAGATCCAGGAAGAGGGGAGAATATCCCTCCAGATGCGCGAGGCAGCGGCGCGGGCGGCAATGGCACGCACAGCAGCGGCGCGGAGAGCGGAGCAGGCAGTACGGGAACTCCGCCAACAGAGGATTGACGTCTACAAAGCGCCAGAGAGACGCGCCGGCGTTAGGGCATGGACTGAGTATTATCAGAACGTACTGAGACAGCCTATCCCGGCCGGGATCAGAGAAACCGCGGCCATATACGATAAGGCGGCTTTATACGAACAAACAGCAGGCAAGCGATACGTGCAAAAGCAGGAAATTGGCGGCCGGGCGATTGTTACATATCTGGGTATCGCATGGATGTTCCGGGCCGCATACGGCGGAGATATGCCGTATTGGGACGCCTGGTACAATAAGACCATGACGGCAAGAGAGATCGGGGAACGTGTCGCGGCGGATTACTTGAGAGAGATCAACCGCCGCGTGTTAGTCCAGAACCAAAATATTCAGATTCGACCGCCGCAGGCTCTAGGGCCGCCGCCTACTGTCACACTGCCGCCGTCGCTGGTAACAACTCAGCCGCCGCCGATTCGCCGGGCTATTCCGGCACCGCCGTCGCTGGTAACAACTCAGCCGCCGCCAATTCAGCGATCTACCGCGCTGCCGCCGATTCGTCTTCCCGCAGCGCCCGGAATTTCAGCAGATTTGCCGCCGCTTATCTTTCAGGGCATGAGGTATATATTATGAATACTATTACTGTTTTATCAGGCACATACAGCCTGGGACAATCTAGAGGACAGTACACAGCACGGGCGCGCCAGGGCTTCGCAGTAAGGAGGCCGGCTGCATCATACGGCAGATCATACGCCAGGTCGTACAGAGGCCGCAGAGCGCCGATCCGACAGCGCACACAGGATCACGGTAGATTCGCTATCGAGAACGCCCGGCGGATGGCTCGGAAACGGGCCGCCGAAAAATGGCTCAGTGACGCCCAGGCAATTATGGCGGAAAAAAGAGCGATCTTCCAGGAGCCTGCTCAAGTTTCTCAACGGGAGCAGATCACAGTTCTGCCGACCCTGCCTATCGGGCCGCCGCCCACCGCCACACCGCCGGTGCAAAGGCAGCAGATCACAGTTCTGCCGACTCAGCCTATCGGGCCGCCGCCCAGCGCGCGGCTCAGCCCGGAGCAGCTTGCCAGAGAGGTAGAGGTAATCTTAGACACTAAGCCCAAGCCGGCCGGCAAATCCGCGGAATGGGAAGCGGCAAATGACGCCAGGCGGCGACAAGCCATGATGCAACGGCTCGGAATCCGTGGTGTGGTTACGAAAGCAGCCCATCGCACGTTAGGCATTCAGGGAGTTTCGCCATGGGCCAGATGAAAGGGGATTTATAAAAATGAGTAGTGGAAATACCTTGTGGGGCCTATCTGATACACGATACGTGAGACTGGATGGGCAAACGCCCATGTCCGGGCCGTTATCACTCCCAGGAGATCCTACGCAGGACGCTCAGGCAGCAACGAAGCGGTACGTTGACGCTCTAATCGCAGGTGTGCGCTCAGGAATATTGACGGCCGCTCAGGTCGCTGTTATGATAGCCGTTCTGACAGACGCCGGCGGAACCATCGACGCGCGGATCGCAGCGTCAGTAGCAAACTACGTGCCTTTAGATGGAAGCGTTGCCATGACAGGACTCCTCACGCTGTCTGGTGATCCTCTGCTTGCGATGGAAGCTGCTACAAAGCAATACGTGGACGCGCTGCCGGTGGGACTCGCCACGTATGACGCTGTAGTATCCGCCGATCCCGACGCTGATTATGCCTCCGTGGTTGACGCCTGCGCAGGCGAGGCAGTAGGGGCGCGAATCTACATAAAGGCCGGAACGTATACCGAGACCGCAAGCATCCTGCTCAAAGACGGACAGCAGCTCATCGGGGAAAATCCAGACGTTACCCTTATAGACTTCAGTGCCGGCGCTTTCAAGATTGTCAGGACTGGGGCCACTGCTAACCTGGTAGTCAAAAATCTTACCATCCAGAACGGTGTAGCCGACTACACCGTTGACCTCTTCGGCGATAACTCCAGAGTGGACAACTGCCGGATGATTGGCTCAGGGGCCGCTTTTTCTGGTCTCAATATTCAGGGCAACGAGTCAGTAATAACGCGCACCAGGTTC
>SDBS01000574.1_pt1 | contig 36134 bp, 35 predicted proteins | sample 2277091 | NCBI WGS metagenome assembly SDBS01 (sample SAMN10404972, study PRJNA504765) | marine sediment metagenome | isolation source: marine sediment core GS10_PC15, 163 cmbsf | place: Arctic Ocean: Southern Knipovich Ridge | collected 2010
GCCGAGGCATATGGGATAGGTGGGCTTAAGGTGACGAAGCGAGAGGGGGTCGTGCCGGCGATAGAGCGGGCCATGGAAGAGGACGGGCCGTTTCTGATTGATTTTGTGGTTGAGCCGGAGGAGAGCATAGGCTCTAGATGAATTATGCTGTCAATCAGTAGTAGGCTACTGAGGTTTAGTAAATAAAGGATAAAAAAGGAGGTAATTGGTGATGGCTAAGGTATATTATGATAAGGATTGTGACCTAGGTTTGCTTGAAGGGAAGGTGATTGGCATTATTGGCTTTGGCAGTCAGGGGCATGCTCATGCTCAGAATCTCAGGGACAGCGGCTGCCAGGTAATCGTGGCTGAGGCTGAAGGAACCCCGGGTTGGCAGGCGGCTCAGGATGCTGGCTTTAAGGCAATGAGCGCTGATGAGATGGCGAAGCAGGCTGATGTTATCGTAATGCTGGCGTCGGATAACCTGCAGCCCATCATCTATCAATCAATTAAAGAGGGGCTAGCCCCAGGTAATACCCTGATGTTTGCCCACGGTTTTAACATTCATTACGGACAGATTGTGCCGCTGCCGGAGATCAATGTGACCATGATTGCGCCTAAGGGACCGGGGCACATAGTCAGGCAGCTCTATGTGGAAAAGATAGGCGTGCCCGCATTGGTGGCGGTTTATCAGGATGCTTCGGGTAATGCTAAAGATATTGCCCTGGCCTATGCCAAAGGCATCGGCTGCTCCAAAGCCGGGGTCATTGAAACGACCTTTGCTGAGGAAACTGAGACTGACCTTTTTGGTGAGCAGGCGGTGCTGTGTGGCGGAGTTTCCGCTTTGGTCAAGGCTGGCTTTGAGACGCTGGTTGCGGCTGGCTATCAGCCGGAAATAGCCTACTTTGAATGCTTCCACGAGCTTAAGTTAATCGTTGACCTGATGTATCAGGGTGGCTTGAGTTATATGCGCTACTCAATCAGTGATACCGCTGAGTATGGTGACTATAGCCGGGGACCGCGGATTATTAATGATGTGGTCAGGGAGGAAATGGAAGAAATCCTGGCTGAGATTCAGGATGGTAGCTTTGCCAAGGAGTGGATTCTGGAGAACCAGGCTGGCCGCCCGGTTCATAATGCCCTGAAGCGTATGGATGAAGAGCATCTAATTGAAAAGGTGGGCAGGGAACTCCGTGCCATGATGCCCTGGCTTAAGAAGAAGTAGTAAAGGAGGAAGGACTCTGCCGATTCCACATTTACACGAAGTAAGGATTGCCTTGTGGGAGGAACTGGAAAAGGTTGGAGGGACAGGTGAAGTCCAAGATATCACTTAAAATCTTGCTCAGTGGTTTCAGCTCACCCAGAACGAGAGAGAACAAAGAGACCCTGCGGGTAATAAGATATTTGATTATCGGGTTCACTCTGCTGTAGCACAATCACGTCAGGCAGACTGGATAGAGCCAGTTGAGGTGAGTGGTAGAGGCATTTGGAGACTGACCTCGGTCTATTTGGAAGGCAGCCCGACTTATGGTCGAGAGGAAGCAAAAAAGGAGTTGCAGGAACGGTTTAAGGCAGTAGACGAAGCAATTGATGGATTGAAGAGTTTTGTACGTGAACTAATTCCTAAAAGGAGTAGACGGTGGATAGGGTAATTATATTTGATACTACCCTGCGGGATGGGGAGCAGGCGGCCGGGGGGGCGCTTAATATCAACGAAAAGCTGGAGATAGCCAGGCAGCTGGAGAGGCTGGGGGTGGATGTTATTGAGGCTGGCTTTCCTTTTAGCTCCCCGGGCGACTTTAAGTCCGTAAGCCTGATTGCCCGTGAAGTTAAAAACCCGGTAATTTGTGCTCTGGCTCGGGCTCATCCCGATGATATTGATAGTGCCTGGGAGGCAGTTAAGCAGGCTAAGCATCCGCGATTGCATGTCTTTCTTTCGGCTTCAGATATACACCTCATGTATCAACTGAGGAAGAGTCGGGAGCAGATTCTTAAGACGGCTCGGGACATGGTGGCCAGGGCTAAGCAGTATACTGATGATGTAGAATTTTCCCCGATGGATGCCAGCCGAACCGAGCCGGGGTATATTTACCAAATTGTGGAAGCAGTTATTGATGCCGGAGCGACTACAGTAAATATCCCCGACACCGTCGGTTATGCCATTCCCTCTGAGTTTGGCAAACTTATTCGGGGGATTTTCCAGAATGTGCCCAATATTAACCAGGCTGTGGTTAGTGTTCACTGCCACAATGACCTCGGTCTGGCGGTGGCTAATAGTTTGGAAGCCGTCAGGCGGGGGGCGAGGCAGGTGGAGTGCACCATTAATGGCATCGGGGAAAGGGCGGGTAATGCCTCGCTTGAGGAAGTGGTAATGACTATTAAGACCCGCCAGGACCTTTTTAAGGTGACTACCGGTATTAATACCAAGCAAATCTACCGGGTAAGTCGGCTGGTGAGTGAGCTCACTGGTTTTCCGGTTCAGCCGAATAAGGCAATTGTCGGGGCTAATGCTTTTAGTCATGAATCGGGTATTCATCAGGATGGTGTCATCAAGATGCCTATAACCTATGAGATAATAGACCCTAGGACAGTAGGCATACCCGCCTCAAGCCTGGTGTTGGGCAAGCTTAGCGGGCGGCACGCCTTTCGGGAGCGACTGGCAGAACTGGGCTACAGCCTATCTGAGGAAGACCTCAGCCGCGCCTTCACGGTGTTTAAGAAGCTGGCCGATAAGAAGAAGGAGGTTACCGACCGGGACATCGAGTCTATTATTGCCCAGGAGTTACGTACCGTATCTGAGGTCTATCACCTCGATTGTATTCAGGTATCCTGTGGCGATAGGGGTATTCCCACGGCCTCGGTCAGGCTTATTGGTCCTGAGGGGCAGGTTCTGGCTGATGCCGCTCTGGGGACAGGCCCCGTCGATGCGTTATACAGGGCTATTAATAGGCTCGTGGGAGTGCCTAATGTGCTTACTGAATTTAGTGTTAAATCGGTAACCGAGGGCATTGATGCTATCGGTGAGGTGCTTATTCGGATAGAGAGTAAGGGTGTAACCTACACCGGGCGGGGCGCGGATACCGACGTTATCGTTGCCAGCGCTAAGGCCTATATGAACGCCCTTAACCGATTATTGACGACTAAGAAGGCAGCGGGATAATTTTTTTAACTGGGTACAGAGATGCCAATTGAGCTACGGATGGTTCTCCGTCCTCCTCATCATGTTCATTGACAGTCTCTATCTTAACAACCCCAAAGAAAGGAGGCATATTGACTTTAGCTGAGAAGATGCTGGCGGCTCATACTGATAAGGAGAAGGTAAGCCCCGGTGAATTCATAAATGTCAGGGTTGACCTTATTCTGGCTAACGATATTACTGCCCCGATTGCCATCCGGGAGTTTCGGAGGATCGGCGTAAATAGGGTTTTTGCCCCCAAGAAAATAGTAATGGTGCCTGACCACTTTACGCCCAATAAGGATATTGCGTCGGCAGAGCAGGTAAAACTGATGCGGGATTTTGCCCGTGAGCAGGGAATAATATATTTTGAAATTGGTCATATGGGCATCGAGCACGTACTTCTGCCAGAACAGGGCTTGGTACTGCCTGGGGATGTCGTTATCGGGGCTGATTCGCACACCTGCACCTATGGTGCTTTAGGTGCCTTCGCTACTGGCATGGGGTCAACGGATATTGCCGCTGCCATGGCGACTGGGGACATCTGGATGAAGGTGCCGCCGACTATTAAGCTGGTGTACCACGGCAGCTTGGGGGAGTGGGTGGTGGGCAAGGACTTAATCCTGTATACCATCGGCAATATTGGTGTTGATGGTGCTTTGTATTCGGTAATGGAGTTTACTGGTGAGACAATAGACTCACTGTCTATAGATGGACGATTTACTATGGCTAATATGGCTGTTGAAGCCGGGGCTAAGGCGGGTATCTTTAGGGTGGATAACAAGACTCAGCTTTACATAAAGTCTAGAGCCAAGCGCTCCTATAGAGTCTATGAACCAGATAATGGTGCTAACTACACTCAAGTCATTGACTATGATGTCTCCAATATCGAGCCTCAGGTTGCCTTACCTCACTCACCAGCTAATGCTACGCCAGTTAGCCAGGTAGGGAATATAGAGATTGACCAGGCAGTGATTGGCAGCTGCACCAACGGCCGTATTGAGGACTTGCAACTTGCGGCTCAAGTATTAAAAGGAAGAAAGGTTCACCCTCGAGTGCGCTGTATTGTTATTCCTGGCTCACAGGAGATATATCTTGATGCTCTCACGCGAGGGCTAATTGAGACATTTGTCAAGGCCGGGGTGGCAGTCAGCACTCCTACCTGTGGTCCCTGCCTCGGTGGCCATATGGGGGTACTTGCTGCTGGTGAACGGTGCATCTCCACCACTAACCGCAATTTTGTGGGCCGGATGGGCAGCCCTGAGTCAGAGGTTTATCTGGCTAGCCCGGCGGTGGCCGCCGCCAGTGCTGTAATGGGCAAAATTGCCAGCCCGGAGGAGATTCTTACTAAGAGGGTAGGCCATGGCTAAAGCACGTAAGAGCTGGCGGGAGAAACTGGCAGATGATAAGGGTCTACCGAAAGTGATAGAAATCAATGATAAGATGAGTAAGAGATGGGGGACAGGCACGTGTGTTATTCCGGCACCAAGAGAAGTGAATGAAATTATGAAGAAAGTCCCCAGAGGCAAGCTCACTACAATGATCGAAATTCGTATGATGCTGGCTAAGAAACACAGTGCTTCAATTGGTTGCCCGCTAACTACTGGAATATTTGCCTGGGTGGCGGCTCATGCCACTGAGGAGGCTGCTGCCGAAGGCAAGCAAGACATTACTCCCTACTGGCGGACACTGAAATCTGGCGGAGAACTGAACCCGAAATATCCGGGTGGTGTAGAGGCACAGGCCGCCCACTTAAGAGAAGAAGGGCACATTATTGAGCCGGGCAAAGGCAAAAAACCGCCTAAAGTAAAGGATTTTGAGAGGGCTTTGGTGGGGGTGTAAGAGAATTACGTTTACACCCTACGGAGGCTATAGATTGAAGACTTGGACTAAGGAAGAGGCACTACAAACTCTTAGTGAACTTGCCAATGTAGTAGATGCGCTAAAAAGCTCGAAAGTATTTTCGACTGAACATATAAGGTTGATAGTAAAGTGTTTAGAGACTCTTGAAGAGGTTTTCGGACGAGCATCGCGGTATTATGTTATGTTTGCACACATTAAATGGCAGCCAACTGGTTCATTTAGCATTGACCCCTGGGATTACGGAGGCGATTACCAAGTTGGTGTTGATGCCAAGTTCCATGAAGCTTTTCTTAGAGACCTTAAAATAGCTAAAGGACTACTGCTGGCTGCAATAGACTATCTACAAAATCGAGAACTATCCGAAGTCTATAGTGCTAAGGACACAGGACCTGAAGCTAGTCTTATCTTCAAGGTTCTAAACTTGGCTGAACATCAGCTAAGGAAGGTCATTAGAGAAAAACCTGATAATGAAAGACAAGTGCAGGATGCCTTTGAAAACTTGCTCATTGGTGCAACCATTCCGTATGGCCGTGAAGTCGACAGGATTGAATATTCTAGCAAGACATATACCCCTGATTTTTCACTCCAGAAAATTAATTTAGCCGTTGAGGTCAAACTGTGCAGCCGAAGCGGGCGCGAAAAGGAATTACCCAAGGAGATAAATGATGACATTCTTGCTTACCAGACTAAGTATCAAAACCTGCTTTTCGTTGTTTACGACCTTGGATATATCCGAGACCAAGATAGATTCTGTAGCAGTTTCGAAGCGCATGACAACGTTACAATAAGAGTTATTAAGCAGTGAGAGGGATATATAATGCTAAAGGGTAAAGTTTATAAATACGGCGCTGACATAAATACCGATGTGATTATTCCGGCTCGGTATCTTAACGTGTCTGAGCCGGCGGAGCTGGCTAAACACTGCATGGAGGATATTGATAAAGATTTTGTTAAGAAGGTTAAGCCGGGGGATATCATTATGGCGACCACTAATTTCGGCTGCGGCTCGTCAAGAGAGCATGCCCCGCTGGCGATTAAGGCGGCTGGTGTCTCCTGTGTTATCGCCAGTACCTTTGCCCGCATCTTCTTCCGTAACGCTATAAACATTGGTCTGCCCCTACTTGAGTGTGAGGCGGCGGTTAATAAGACTGAAGACGGTGACATCCTGGAGATTGACCTAACTAGCGGGGAGATAAAAAACCTGACTCGCGGCCTGGTATTTACCGCTAAATCCTACCCTGATTTCATGGCGGAGCTGATTTCAACTGGTGGGCTGATTGAATATACCAGAAAGAGACTAGCCAGCAGGAGGATTTAGCGTGCGATTTAGGTTAGCGGTTTTACCCGGTGACGGTATTGGCCCTGAGGTTACTGCCGAGGCGGTCAAGGTCTTGCAAACTGTGGGTGGCCGATTTAGCCACGATTTTAGTCTGCGATATGGTCAGCTGGGTGGGGTAGCCATTGATGAAACGGGGACGGCTCTCCCTGATGATACCATGAAGATGTGTAAAGCCTGTGATGCGGTGTTGCTCGGGGCGGTGGGTGGTCCCAAGTGGGATGACCCCCGGGTTAAGGTTCGTCCTGAAGACGGCCTCTTAACGCTGAGAAAAAAGCTGGGGCTTTTTGCCAACCTGCGTCCGGTCAGGGTCTTTCCGGCATTGGTTGATGCCACTAACCTGAAGCCAGAGGTTATTAAAGGGGTGGATTTCATATTTGTTCGTGAGCTTACTGGCGGTCTCTATTTTGGCCGGCCGAAAAGGCAGTGGCGAACGTCCCGGGGACGGCGGGCGGTTGACTCAATGGTCTATTCCGAGCTGGAGATTGAGCGTATTGTTCGGGTCGGCTTTGAGCTGGCCCGGGGACGGCGCAAAAAGCTGGTTTCGGTGGATAAGGCTAATGTGCTGGAGTCTTCCCGGCTGTGGCGGCAGGTGGCGATGGAGGTGGCGGAAGAATACCCCGATGTTGAGCTGGAGCATATGTTCGTTGATGCCTGCGCCATGCGGTTAATTCAGAACCCGGCCTACTTTGATGTTTTAGTTATCTCAAACATGTTTGGTGATATTCTTACCGATGAGGCTTCAATGCTGGCCGGCTCTCTGGGGATGCTGGCGTCAGCCAGCCTGGCGGGGGTCCCGCAGGCAGGAGCCGATATCTTCGGTCTCTACGAGCCTAGCCACGGTAGTGCCCCGCGCCGCGCCGGACTGAATATGGCTAATCCCCTGGCTACTGTTCTCAGTGTTGCCCTGATGTTGCGCTACTCTTTTGGACTGCCGAGAGAGGCACAGACGGTTGAGGATGCAGTTGAGGAAGTCCTGGAAGAGGGTTACCGCACCTATGACATAGTGAGTGAGGGTAAGATAAAGGTCGGCACGAAAGAGATGGGGGATTTAGTTGCTAAGAAGGTTGGGGGCTAGTAATTGACTGAAGTCCAGCTCTATGATACTACCCTGCGGGATGGAGCGCAGAAGGAGGGCATCTCCTTCTGCGTGGTGGATAAGCTGAATATTGTCCGCAAGCTTGATGAAGTGGGTGTCCACTTCATCGAAGGGGGATGGTCTGGCTCCAATCCCAAGGACATTGAGTTCTTTGGTAGGGCTAAGAATCTTAGTCTCCGTAACTCGGTGCTGTTTGCTTTTGGCAGCACCAGACAACCCAAGGTTACGGCAGAAGCTGATGCCAACCTTAAGGCTCTAGCCGATGTTGGGGTAAAGGTAGTTACTATCGTTGGCAAAAGCTCAGAATTGCAGGTTATCAAGGTCCTGGAGGTCTCGCTTGAAGAAAACCTTAATATGATTAGCGATTCTATCCGCTACCTTAGGGCACAGGGACTCACCGTTTCCTTTGACGCTGAGCACTTTTTTGATGGTTTTAGGGCTAACCCTGATTATGCGCTGCGTTGTTTAGAAGTTGCTGCCGAAGCCGGAGCCAGCTTGCTTGTGCTTTGCGATACTAATGGTGGGTCACTTCCCACCGATATAGTAGCCGCGATTAAGGCAGCTAAGGATAAAAGTGTGGTGCCGTTAGGCATTCATGCTCACAATGATGGTGAACTGGCGGTGGCTAATACCCTGGCGGCAGTTGCCGCTGGAGTAAGCCAGGTTCAGGGCACTATCAACGGCTATGGTGAGCGCTGTGGTAATGCCAACCTGTGTTCTATTATCCCCGATTTGAAGCTCAAGATGGGCATTGACTGTGTTACTGATGATGAGCTGGCGAGATTAACTGAGGTATCCCACTATGTAAGTGAGGTGGCTAACCTCGTGCCTGATGTCTCTTCGCCTTACGTTGGTTCTAGCGCCTTTAGCCATAAGGGTGGGCTTCACGTTTCGGCTTTAACCAAGTGGTCGGAGAGCTATCAGCACATAGACCCCGGCCGGGTGGGTAATCAGCCGAGGGTGGTGGTCTCTGAGCTATCCGGCAGGGGGAACATTATTTATAAGGCGAGGGAAAGGGGCTTGGATTTACCCACCCAGGGCGAAGAACTGCAGCAACTGCTGGGACAGATTAAGTTGCTGGAGAGTCGAGGCTTCCAGTATGAGAACGCCGAAGCCTCTTTTGAGCTGCTGGTTCACCGGGCCAGGCCAGATTACCAGCCACCTTTTGAGCTGGTCGATTTTATGGTGGTGGTGGAGAAGAGGCGGCGACCGCCAATAAAAGAAAATCTCGAGGAGATGCTGTCTGAGGCAACGGTAAAGGTAAGAGTGGGCACGGAAATAATGCATACTGCAGCCGAAGGTAACGGGCCGGTTAATGCCCTTGACCATGCCCTGCGTAAGGCACTGCTTCGGTTCTATCCAAACTTGGCTAATGTCAGGTTGGTGGACTATAAGGTTCGTATCCTTGAGGAGAGTATCGGCACCGAGTCTCAGGTTCGAGTCTTTATTGAGTCTAGCGATGGAATTCACGAGTGGCGAACCGTTGGCAGTTCCACCAATATCATTGAGGCTAGCTGGTTAGCCTTAGCCGATAGTCTGGAATACTGGCTGTTAAAACAAAAAGCGGGTACGCCTTAAACTACTCGTCCCAAGGCGTGCCCACCTTCTGTCTTCTCCATCGTCTTGTTATCTGTTATTTACTTGAGTGATATATTCGTCTCTATGTATTTGCTACGGCTCAACGTTGCCGACAAAGCTTTCTGGCACATCAAGGTAGGTGATACTACAGTCCTTACCCATCAGATTCTCTGCCTCGTTTAGCCCCATGGCAATAGTCTGCTCGACGCTTTTATCCTCCTCCACATAGGCGGTCAGGACAGGGCCAGGTTGGTCATAAGGGGGTAAGGTGTCAGTATCCTTTTGTTCTGGTCTTAGTTCAGATGAGGGTGGCTTCTCTATTATTGAGGAGGGTATTGCTGGCTCTTTTAGCGAGTTTCGGTATCTGGGCGAGTTCAGGAAAGGTGAGAAGGTCAACCCCTAGGGATTTCTCTTGGGTGGTGGCTCCTGGAATATTCTGAGCGTTGCCCCTAAGGTCACCTACGGTAGTATTAATCTGAGCCATGCCAATCCCTTAGCCGGCGCATGCTATTTCCTCCGGGCAAGGCAAACTAGATTCGGCTCACAATATCGGTAAATATCTTTTCAACTCGTATTCAGTTACTTGAGTTCGGTACTGGTTCCACTCAATCTTCTTGTTGGTAATAAAAGCCTGAAAAACGTGGTCACCAAGTGCCCGGCGCACCACATCACTTTTCTCTGTCAGGTAAATAGCTTCCAGCAGGTCAGGCGGCAGAGTTTCTATTCCTCTCTTTTTTCTCTCATCCTCGGTCATCTCATATACATTTTCTTCTACTGGCTCGGGAACTTCGTATCCCTTTTCAATTCCCTCCAGCCCAGCAGCCAGCATCACGCTGAAGGCGAGATATGGGTTGCAGGCCGGGTCGGGGGAGCGGAATTCTATCCGGGTGGCGTTTTCTTTACCTGGCTTATACTCGGGAACCCGAATAAGGTCGGAGCGGTTGCGCCGTGCCCAGGAAAGGTATACCGGTGCCTCATAACCTGGAACCAACCGTTTGTAGGAGTTAATCCACTGGCTGGTGACGGCAGTTATTTCAGGAGCATGTTTGAGTAGTCCGGCTATGTAGCCCCTGGCTGCCTGGGAAAGGTGATACTCGTCATTAGCATTGAAGAAGACGTTCTTCCCCTCTTTAAATAGCGACTGGTGCACATGCATACCGCTGCCGTTAATGCCATAGACCGGTTTGGGCATAAAGGTAGCGTAAACTCCGTGCTTTAGGGCTATTTGCTTCACCACCAGGCGGTAGGTCATAACGTTATCGGCCATGGTTAGTGCATCAGTGTATCTCATGTCTATTTCGTGCTGGCTGGCGGCAACCTCGTGGTGAGAATACTCGACACCGATACCCATCTCCTCAAGGGTGAGCACTGTTTCTCGCCTCAGGTCAGTAGCCGCATCCAGGGTAGTCATATCGAAGTAGCCGGCGGCATCTAGAGGCTCAGTCCCCGACGAATCTCGGAAGTAGAAGTACTCCAGCTCCGGCCCCACGTAGAAGGTATAGCCAATGTCGGCGGCCCGTTTCAGGTTCTGCTTCAGGACATACCTGGGGTCGCCTTCAAAGGGCTCGCCACCGGGCTTTAGGATATCACAAAACATGCGGGCTACGGCCTGGTGTTCCTGGGGTCCCCAGGGAACCAGCTGGAAGGTGTCAGGGTCGGGTAAAGCCACCATATCGCTCTCATCAATGCGGGCAAACCCCTCGATGGAGGACCCGTCAAAGCCCATCCCATCCTCCAGGGCACCTTCAAGCTCTTCAACGGTAATGGCAAAGCTCTTGAGCATGCCCAGGATGTCGGTGAACCACAGGCTGATGAATTTTACATCGTGTTCCTTTGCCGTCTTCAGGATATATTCCTGACTTTCTTCCCTGGTCTTGTCAGCCATTTCAAACCCCCATTTTAGTCTTTGTTTTAGACAGCATCTTCACCGTCATCACCGGTTCTGGCACTTCTTACCCACCGGGTTATCAATTCCTATCTTATCAAAGAAGTATACACCCAATACCACCAATATACCAGCCATCGCCCCGATAACCACCGCTGCCCAACCTTCTGCATCTTGGCCCCAAAACCATCGTCCCAGCCAGCCCTACAAAGCCGCCCAGCCATTTTTCTCTGTCTTGTCAAGGGTTGTTATCTGCGATTTTATTTGTGATAACGTAATGGCTGGAGCTATTTATGGTGAGTTATATCTCTAGTTATCTCTTGCATCATCCCTGGTTTTGGCATAGAATAAAAAGGCGTAAGGGATAAGTTTTGGTGAACTCAATAGCTTTCGCAGTATGAGTGGGGCGACGTAGCCAAGTGGATAAGGCGGCGGTCTGCAAAACCGCTATTCACCGGTTCGAATCCGGTCGTCGCCTCCAAGTCTTTTGCCGGGGTGGCGGAATAGGCAGACGCAGCGGACTTAAAATCCGCCGGAGTTACATCCTTGTGGGTTCGAGTCCCACCCTCGGCACCAGTTAGAAAATGAAAAAGCCTCGGCTTTTACGTTATCCGCCGAGACTAAAGTGATAGTCCTCGTTCTGGCAACTGTGCTGATAACCCCTGAAATCTGACTAGTTATAAAATTGCCGATAGCTTTAGGTCTAATTTATAACCGCTATTAAGAGGGGACTTGGGGAAGGGTGGTCAACTCTTCACCACGGCGGCAATGCGCTCACGAATAAATTCTACCATCTTTTCGGTTGCCTGAGAGAACTGCTGGATGGTGAAGACCGTGGGTGCCAGTGTCGCATACCGGGCGGGGTCCATCTCTTCCGCATAGGCTTCAGCAAAGTATGGAACCCTGAGTAGCTTCTCTAGAACCTTGGGGGGAATCTCCTTTTCAATAGTTGGTTTGAATATAAGGCTAGCGTCGTGTTCCCACAGATAGCTGAGGCAACCGGGAGGGCAGGTATAGACCATACTGCCACCGGCTACCTGTTCTATGTGCCAGAAATGCTCAACGCCGTTGATGACCGGACCGTGGCGGATGGAGCAGAAGAGCATCTTGCCCGGATAGCCACGACGCCTAGTGATTTTATAGGCCTTGCGGAAGATGGCGATGCTTGCCCAGCGTTTGTCTTCTAGAGTCAGGCTAACACTCGCATTAGCCGCGCTCTCGTCAAATTCCTGGCGCTCTTCATAGCGGGCGGCCATGTGGGTAATGACAGAGCGCCAGCGGTACATACTCACATTATTGGCTTTGGCTTCGGCTAAGCCGGAGTGGACGGCGTCCGTCACACTTAAAAACTGCGGCAGGGTGAAGGCAACGGTACAGTTGGTGGCAATGCCCATTGCTGTCAGGCGGCAGAGAAGACGGATGCCCTCGGCAGTTCCGGGGCACTTGACCATAACATTTGGGTTCTGGGCGGCGAGTTCGAGAGCCTGCTTAAACATAAGCTCTTCGTTTAGTGGGTAGCGCGGGTCGACCTGAGCCGAGAGGTATCCCTGTCGGTGGTCTGATGCTTTCCAGATGGGCTTCATCATCTCAGAGCCTTGTCTTATCACCTCGAGGTAGGTTTTCCAGAATAAGACCTCCGCATTGGCGTAGGGGTTATCTCTAATTAGCTCATCAACCCACGGGAGCCAGATATCAGGTCGCTCTTCAATCGTCTGAAGTGATATCGGAGGATTGGTGGTAACGCCACGGATCAGGCTGCTTTTGGGGTCATCTTCATTGAACAAGCGGGTTAGTTGCTCTTCCAATTCAGGGCGTCCCTTGGAGGGCGCCTTATCAAGCATTTTCTTTTTCCAGTTACCGTATAGTAGGGGTGATGAGTCCCACCAGATTTCAGTTTCGGGATTAAGCTCCAATAGTCGGTCTACCACAGATTTTCTTGGCATGCGTTCCTCCTGCTTTCTAAATCTTGCCAGCGGTTATGGACCCATCCTTGGGAGTGGCGGGGGCAAAGTCCAGGATATTAAGCCTGAGCCTCGCTTCGCCACGCCACCGGTCTACTTCAAGGTTGTAAACGATGTCGAGTGGTGAAACTACCTCTGGTAGGTAGTCGCTGGCTCGGAAGGCTACCCCATCCCATACTGTGCCGTCCTGGCGTAGCTTAAGCTTGAGGTGTTCCCCGTTACCACCCATTGCCCGGCAGTCAATAACTGCTACCCCCCGGCTGAGAAAGGATGGATTTGAGTTACCATAACCAAAAGGGGCCAGCTTTTGCATGGTGGGGAAGGTATCCCCGCCGAGGTCAGTTAGTTTAATCTCAGCATCAATGTCTAGGTGAGGGCGGAGGTCAACTCCGGCTAGCTCGGAGGTTGCTAGCTCTAAGAGTGATTTCTTTAACTGAGCCAGATTCTTGGTGGGCATGGTAAAACCGGCTGCCTGAGGATGCCCGCCGAAACGAGAGAATAGTTGATGGCACTGGTTTAAGGCACGGATAAGGTTAAACTCCGGGATGCTGCGGCAACTGCCGGTGCTTATTTGCTTCCCAATTTTGATGACCACTGTCGGGCGGTAGAATTCTTCAGCAAGCCTGCCAGCTGCCAGCCCTATGAGTCCTGACGGGTAGTCTTCATCGCCAGCTAGTAAGATTGGTGAAATCCCCTCAGCCAGTATTTTTTCTCTGGCTTTGGCTACGACCTCGATGGTTAGCCTTTGCCGTTCCGCATTTTTTTGTTCTAGCCATCGGCTTAGCTCGCCTGCCTCATCGACTGAGTCGGTCATTAACAGTTGGTAGCTGGGCATAGCGTGCCCCAGCCTGCCGCTAGTGTTTAACCGGGGAGCAATCACCCACGAGATACTCTCGGTATCGAGGTTGCCGATGGTTAAGCCGGCCTGGGTTATCATTTCTCTAACCCCAAGGCGTGGGGTGGTGTTAAGTAGCTTCAGTCCTTGTTTAACCAGGTAACGATTTTCGCCTGCTAGCGGCATCATATCAGCTACCGTTCCCAGGGCTACCAGGTCTAGCGACTCAGCCAGCTGTTCCTCTTTGCCGATGCTCTGGAGCAGGGCTTGAAGGAGCTTAAAGGCGACGCCGACGCCAGCCAGCTCAATGAAGGGATAGTCTGAGTTGGGTAATTTGGGATTAACCACGGCAGTAGCCGGTGGGATTACGTCTAGGGGGGTATGATGGTCGGTAATAATTATATCAAGCCCCAGCCTTCGTGCCTTCTTGACCTCGGCTAGACCGGTGATACCGCAGTCAACGGTGATAACCAGGCTAGTGCCCTGCTGGTGGAGTTTCTCAAGGGCGCTTATCCTGAGTCCGTGGCCTTCGTTGAGGCGGTGTGGCAGGTAGGGGGTAACCTTAGCCCCTAGACGTGATAATCCCTGGACCAGCAGAACTGTAGCCGTGATACCGTCAGTATCAAAGTCACCGTAGATAGCGATGTTTTCACCGGAAAGCAGAGCGCGGTAAATTCTGGATACAGCCTGGGGCATGTCAGGGAGCAGGAAGGGGTTACCAGACAGGCGCTCGTCAGCGGCGATGAATGATGCTAATTGAGATGGTTCGGTGAGACCGCGATTATAAAGGAGCTGAGCTATCAGTGGGGGAAAGCCCGAAATCCCGGTTAAATATTCGGCGGGAGCCGGCGGTAATACATTCCAGCGGCTGTGATTCAAGATCCCTCCACATATTTACGTAAGGTTAGAACTGAGTTATGGCCACCAAAGCCAAAGGAGTTGGACAGGGCAGTAGTAACCTTGGCTTTTCGAGCTACATTGGGCACGTAATCTAGATCGCACTCCGGGTCGGGGTGAGTAAGGTTTATCGTTGGTGGTATAATACCCTGCTGGATGACCATCACGCATATTGCGGCCTCAACCGCCCCGGCACCGCCGATTAGATGTCCCATCATTGACTTGGTTGAGCTTACGGGAACGTCATAGGCAGCCTCGCCGAACACAGTCTTTATGGCTTCGGTTTCCACTCGGTCGTTTAGTAATGTCGATGTGCCGTGAGCATTGATGTAATCAATTTCGCTAGCTGCTAGGCCGGCTTTATTAAGTGCCATCTGCATCGCTCTGACCATACCCCTGCCGCCCTCAGCCGGGTGGGTGACATGGAAAGCGTCACTGCTCACCCCGTAGCCTATGATTTCAGCCAGGATGTTAGCCCCACGCTCTAGCGCAAAGGTGAGATTTTCCAGCATAAGGACCGCTGCCCCCTCACTGAGGACAAAGCCATCATGTTCGGCATCGAAGGGTCGTGAAGCCAGCTGAGGCTGGCTATTTCGTGTTGACAGGGCTCTAATAGCATTAAAGGCGGCAATGCCGATGGGGGTTACGGCGGCTTCACTACCGCCAGCCAGTATCGCCTGGGCATCACCACGCCGGATGGTTTCGCAGGCAATACCGATGGCATCGGTGCCACTGGAGCAGGAAGACGTGGTGGAGAAGTTCGTTCCCCTGGTTCCCAGCATGATGGATACTTGGGCGGAAGCCATATCGGCAGACATCATTGGTATCAGGAAGGGGCTTACCCTGTCCGGCCCCTTCTCTTGCAGTACTTTAATTTGCTTAGATAGGGTATCTAGTCCTCCTAGACCACTACCGATTATAACGCCGATATTATCCTGATTGCCGGAGTTAATCTTAGTTGCGGCCTGCTGTACTGCCTGCCGGCTGGCAGCTACCGCCAGTTGAGCGAAGCGATCCATGTGTTGGGACTGCCGGCGGCTCATATAGTCAGTAGGTTCAAATCCTTTTACCTCGCCGGCAAACCTGGTAGCCAATGGTTCCGGGTCAAACCGGGTGATGTAATCAATACCGGATTTACCACTAATTAAGGCTTCCCAGGTGGTGGCAACATCTCGACCAACTGGGCATAAAATACCTATGCCAGTAACCACAACTCTTTTGTTTATCAGTATCACCACTAAAATCTGGGGCCACTATCGGCAAATCTCATCTTAGCTTTAGAGAACCATTTTTTTGTCTTGCTGTTTAAACCAATCCTTGCTATCGTCAACCTTGGGCAGGTTGTCCAGTTCCGCTTCGTTATCAGCGATGAACTTCTTACCCTTTGCCGTGGGTTCTACTTGCAGAATGTAGGTCTTCCAGGTGAGATAGCCCTTATCAACCAATCCCTCGAGAACATCGGCAAATTGTCTAACTGTTGACTCTGTCCAGAGGGTCGGTCCGGGGGCATCATAATCTGAAACTATGGTTCGAGCATGTTTACCAATATCGGTACGTTCAATCATACCTTTACGCACCGCATCCATGATTGCCATTTCCATTAGTGTTAGCTTATCCTCAACCATAACTAGGCTAGTCCTCCCTTTTTAAGAGTAATCAGAAGTGTTAAGGTGTGATTCAACTTTCTGATTCTGGTTTCAGTGATTCGGTTAGTTGCTGTAACTCCCAGGTTCGGTTGTACCAGGGGAAAGCCATCAGCGGGGTAATAATCCCCCTCTGTCTTCTGGAGCGCAGGATTATCTCGCAGGCTATCTCTGCTGACAGGGCGACCAGTTCAGCAGCATAGGTGGACCACATTGAGAACTGCTCACCCGATTTAATTCGCTCCTCCGCAACGGGGTCTTTACGGTCAGGTGGGGCAAAGCCCTTTGAAAAGTGCCTGTCACACAGGTCGCAACAGCGGAGTAAATCACCGGTACGTTCGGCAAACCGTTCTCTAAGTTCAGCAGCCCGCGCCTGTGCCATGGTAAAGGTACCCTGGCCTCTACTGCGAGGGGCGCCCATCTCGGTAAAGTCGACTCGCCCGAACTCCAGACCAATGGCGGCGATGCCACCCACCAGGGCACAGCAAATTTCGCGACCGCCGAAGCCGCCGGTGAGGGTGGTCATAGCCACTATGGCCTCCCGACTCCCAAGACCAAGATGAAGCGATAGGGGATATAGGCAGGTCTGACCACAAGCCCGATATTTAAGTTGAGTTTCTCGCGCATCCCGAACCACCCTCCTTATTAATGCCTCGTCATCCGATTCATCCCGACTCATGAACTGCCAGTCCTTCCGGTGCTGTTCGTCTCTGAAAACATCCGTCAAATGATACATCTGTTTTTTGGCTGTCATTTGCTGACTCTCCTCCGTGATTAGCATTCATTAGTATAATGCTAATATTATACTTTATCTACTGATACCATTTCAATGGCAGTGTATGCGTCTTCTTAATTTGACCCCCTGAGAATCGAAGGATATAATTTCCGGGTGACGGCATCGTCAATTCAGGAGTAAACTTATTTGTCAAGGTATATTAACCAGTAATCCCGCATTGAGGTTGGCTAAGGGGGGAGAAGTCTGAAATCATGAAAATTGCCTTAGATAGCCTGGGCTGTAAACTCAACCAGGCGGAGATTGAGCTCCTGTCCCGGCAGTTGGCTAGAGCCGGGCATCGGCTGGTGTCTTCGTCCGGCGAGGCTGATATCTATATCCTGAATACCTGTACGGTCACCCATATCGCCGACCGTAAGTCTCGTCACTTGCTAAGGCTGGCTCATCGCCGAAATCCGGATGTTCTAGTGGTGGCTACCGGCTGCTATGCGGAGCGAGCCCCCGAGGAGCTGGCTCAGATTGATGGGGTCAAGCTTGTCCTGGGTAATAGAGATAAACCGCGCTTGCGGCAGCTGCTGGAAGGGTCTGGCTACCTCGGCAGTTCGGTTGTGAGGCAAGGGGGTTCGGCAATAAGTTACGGAGATTTCCGGACTCGCGCTTTCGTCAAGGTTCAGGACGGCTGTAACAACCTTTGCGCCTACTGCATCGTCCCTCTGGTTCGGGGCAGAGAGAAGAGCCTGCCGGTTAGCGAGGTGGTCAGTGAGGTCAAGCAGCGGGTGGCTCAGGGCTATCGGGAGGTGGTATTAACCGGGGTCAGGATTGGTTCGTATAGCGATAACCGGGTTGACCTGAAGGGCTTGCTGGAGCGTATCCTTACGGAAACCAATGTGGAAAGGTTAAGGCTGTCTTCCCTCCAGCCCCAGGAACTCTCCCCGGAGCTTATTAGCCTCTTTCGTGATGAGAGGCTGTGCCCCCATTTTCATCTGTGCCTCCAGAGTGGTAGCGACAGCGTGCTCCATCGGATGAATCGTCGCTACTCCATCGGTGACTTTAAGCCGGCGGTATCTTTGATTCGGGCTATGGTGCCTGAGGTAGCGATTACCACCGATGTTATGGTCGGCTTCCCCGGCGAGACCCAGGCCGAGTTTGAAGAGAGCTATAACTTCTGCCGTGAGATGGAATTTGCCCGAATTCATGTTTTTTCATACTCACGTCGTGGCGGAACTCTGGCTTCCCAGCTTCCTAACCAGATAAACGACAGGGTCAAAAAGGAGCGGAGCCAGAGAATGCTGGCGCTGGCGGAGGAGAGCGCCCAGAACTACATCCGGCAATTCTTAGGCAGGACGGAGGCGGTATTATTTGAAAAGAGGTCTAATGGCGTCTGGTCTGGTCTCACCAATAACTACATCAAGGTGTATACTAGAAGCAGGGAGGATTTAACCAATAAACTTATGCCGGTAAGGCTGGTGGAGTTATACAGGGATGGGGTGTGGGGGGGTATGCCTGAACAATGCAGGCTAGAGAGATAAGAGCCTAAAAATGCCAAGAAGGGGGGAGTGGCTGCTTTGCAGTAATTCCAAGCTGTTTTTGGATAAGACGGCGTTTAGCGGAATCAAATGCTAAGTATTCTAACTCGTCAGCGATTGGCCATTCTTCTCTCGTTTGATTATATTTCATGTAAACATATGCTCTAAGTACCAAGCGAACAATTCTTTGAAGTTCTTCGGTTGCTTTTCGTACATATGGAATAACTTTGCTCATCGGATTACCCTTCAGTTCCGGGAAGAAGTCTGTTAGCGCATTGCAAATGTCCTTTTCCTGGTTCTTGCTACCATGTACTATCGCATTTCTAAGTTTATATCCCGCCAAAGTGTGGCCGTAAAAAATTCGTCTTTCGCTGTCATTTGTACCCAATAGGAAGGTAGTAAAAGAAGCTAACCGCTGCCTTAACCCTCGGTCTATTCCATACATAGCCTCGAGTGCCATAAATAGGTCTACTATGCTCTGTTTTTCTTGCATAGCTCTAAAACTATCTGCAAATCTGTCTAGGGCAAAGGAAAATTTAGGGTCTAGTGTTTTCTGTGATTCGCTGTTGATGAACCTGACGTTCCTCTTTATAGCTGTTATTTCTGCCCTCGTCATGTTTCTCTGTATGCTAATTGAGAATCCACTAAATTCCTCAAATTCTGTATGAATAATGGGCAGTAGAGGAAAACTTGATAGATAGGATAAATAGACTGCTTTAGGATATACTGGTGTATCAAGAGATAGTTTCAGTGCTTTAATTACAATCTCAGCTTGGTGTCGCAGTTGTTCCAGTGATTTCCAAAAGTCCCAGCCTTCATTTCCCTTTGGTTGGAGATAATCCTGAATGAGAAGACAACTGTCTGGGTCAATCATGAATGAGGGTGCTCTGTTTCTATCTTGAAACTTCCAACCAAGTAAATTTGCGAGTTTGTAGTGAGAACTTGAAAAAACCACGGGTGAAATTGATACACCTGTGTCGAGCGATATAGGATGGCTTAATTCTGGTAGACCATTGAGAATTGTTACGCGTCTGATGCGGAACGAACTACGTGAGAGCTCAGCTTGAGCACGGCGAAATACCTTATTAAAAGCCGTGACATCTAAGGAAAAGGTGTCAAAACTTTCAGCTATTATACGTTCGAGGAACAACCACTCAAATACCTCATAATGCCAGAGCTTAGTGTGCCCGATGTCGCGTAGTTTATCTGATAGTCCTGACGAGCGCATGTATTCCTGAAGTTGTGCATAACTCGTTAACTTTGACAGAGGATGAGTAAGTCTCATGTCATCAGCAATTTGAGGGCTATCGAGAGGTGGGCGTGGGAATTCACCCATATCAAAAAGCTTTTGATAGGCATCAGTACAGAAATTTTTAAGTAGCTTCCGTAAGCTCATGTATTAATTATACCATTATATCATTCTACCTCCACCCCCAAAACCACCGAGGTCTCAATCTGCCGCTGGGGGATGTGCCAGTAGGTCTTCAGTAGCTCGTCCTTATTGGGCATAAGAGAAAAGCCGTGCTTTACATAAAATTCTATTGCCCAGTGGGCATCAGCCCAGGTCCCCACCAGCAGGCGGCGGGTTTTACATAACCTTTTCATGTTCTCTATCAGGCGGCTGGCGATGCCCTGTCTCTGCCATTGGGGCAAGACATAGGTGTGACGGATGAGGGTAACATCCTTAAGCGGCTGAAACCCCATTACCCCCACCAGCTCACCCTTTTCCTCCCAGCCGAAGAAGGTCATCTCGGCCATCTCCCGCTCAAGCTCTTTTATGGGCATATAGGGCTCGTGGTAGCCGTCAGGTGGGATGACCCCTTCATAGGCTTTGGCGGCCTCATTAATGACAAAGTATATCCTCTGGGCATCTATGGGCTGGCATATTCGTATCATCGAGGGTATTCTACGGAAAAAGGACGGTGAACACAACCTGATTTGTCGGCTAACGGGAAAAAGTTGTATGCTATAAAATATTAACTGGCTTCATTAGCTTACTGGGGGTGGTATAATGAAGGATATGCAAGATGTGTGCGTCCTATATTTGGAGATGTTTAAGCCAAAAAGGATAATTGATAATCCCTCTGATGAAACACTCCGGGAGTGGGCGTTTGAGAAGGGTGGGGTTATGACCGAGTTTGGCAGCCTGTCGGTAACCACCAATGTGCGTAATAGAATTGCCAAGTTTACCAAGATTGTAACCGGTGAGCTTGAACCAGAGGATGACCAGCTTGTCCGTGATGTCTGTCACTACCTGAGGACTAAGGAGATGATACAGCTTGACCGGGTGATGTGCCATACCCCGGGCTTTAAGAGGCATTGTCGCGTCTATGTTACCGCTGATTATCCCCGGATACCGCTGATGTGGGGGAATACCCTGTTTCCTCCTGAGGGTGGTGAGCCTGACTTTGTTACCATTACGGTTGCCGAGTGGCCGGAAAAGAAGGCCCTGGTTTTTCCCGAGGCAGGGCTTACCCTGATTCTGGGTAGCGACTACAAGGGTGAAAATAAAAAGGCAATGCTAAGACAGAGGATGTATTGGGCAAAGAAGGAAGGTAGTCTTGGGCTCCACGCGGCGAGTAAGATTATACGGGTGTTCCGGCAGGGAAAACTCAGGGATTTTGGCTTTCTCTTCTTTGGCTTAAGCGGCACCGGGAAGACCTCGCTCTCCTGCCACTCCCACTGGTTACGCCCACCGGAGCGGGTGATAATCCGTCAGGATGATGTCACCATACTGAGGTCTGATGGCAGTGCCGTTGGCACCGAGGAGTCCTTCTATCTGAAGACAGAAGGACTGGAGTCGGCCTCACAGCCGCTTTTATATGCCGCAACCATAAGTCCCCGTGCCATACTGGAAAACGTCTGGGTTGACCCGGAAACCGGCAGGGTTGACTTCTTTGACAGCGAGCTGACCTCTAACGGTCGGGCGATGGTAAAAAGGCGTGATATTGCTTTCACCGATAGTGAGATTGACCTGGAAAAGGTAGATTTCATGATATTTATCACCCGTCGTTCTGACATCCTGCCCCCGGTAATGCGGCTTACCCCGGAGTGGGCGGCGGCGGCCTTTATGCTGGGGGAGTCGGTGGAGACCTCGGCGGGTGACCCGGCGGAGGCGGGTAAGGCACGGCGGGTGGTGGGTACTAATCCCTTCATTGTGGGTTCGGAGGAGGAAGAAGGCAACACCTTTTTCGGCATCCTGAGGAACAACCCCGACATAGAGTGTTTTATCCTGAATACGGGAAGGGTAGGCGGGACTGAGGGGGGGCAAAAGATAACGGTAAAGGACTCAGTTAAGATAGTAGAGATGATAGCCCGTGACGAGATTACCTGGCAGAAGGATGAGTTCTGGGGTTACGAAGTACCGGTTCATATCCCCGGTATTGACCTAGGGCGGTTTGACCTCGATTGTTACTACTCTAAGGAGCAGATACAGGGAATCTCAAAGAATTTAAAGCAGGAGAGGCTGGAGTGGCTCTCCCGGTTTAAGCGGCTGGATAGGGATATTCTTAAGGCTATTATGCCTTAAGAACGGTAAAGTAGATGATGACAAAACCAGAGGTATATATCACGCGGGGGATAGCTCAGGAGGCGCTGGACATGATTGACCAGGTCGCCGAGATGGAGGTATGGCCTCAGGAATCACCCCTGTCGTATGAGGTGCTTTTAGAGAAGGTTCGGGATGCTGAGGGTGTGCTGACGCTACTGACCGATAGGATTGATGCGGCTCTTATGGCGGCGGCACCCAAACTGAAGGTGGTAAGCAACCTGGCTGTGGGCTACGATAATATTGATATCCCGGAAGCAACGCGGCGCGGTATCGTGGTTGGTAACACCCCCGGGGTGCTTACCGAGACTACCGCTGACCTGGCCTTTGCCTTACTTATGGCAGCTGCCCGGCGTGTGGTTGAGGCTGATAGTTATACCAGAAAGGGGCAGTGGCAGAGCTGGGGGCCGATGACATTGCTAGGTCAGGACATTCATCATGCTACCCTGGGCATCGTCGGTCTGGGTCGTATCGGTGCCGAGCTGGCCAAGCGGGCCAGGGGCTTCAACATGAAGGTGCTCTATTATGACAAAATAAGACGAAGTGAGCCAGAAGAGAGACAGCTCGGGGTGGAGTATGTGTCCGAGATGTCCAAACTAGTTTCCAGTGCTGATTTTATCAGTGTCCATGTTCCGCTACGGCCACAAACCTATCACCTGTTTGGGGCAGCTGAGTTTGCCATGATGAAACCAACTGCCGTCTTTATCAACACCTCACGTGGCTTGGTTGTTGACCAGAAGGCGCTGTGTGAGGCACTGAAAGCGCGTCAGATTTTCGCTGCGGCAGTGGATGTAACCGAGGTTGAGCCAATCCCTCATGACGACTCATTACTTACGCTAGACAATATAATAATTACGCCTCACATTGCCAGTGCCAGCGTCACGACTCGAACCAACATGGCTGTCATGGCGGCGGCTAACCTTATTGCCGGCCTGAAGGGCCAAGTCCCACCAAACTGTGTCAACCCCGAGGCAATCAGGGGTTAGGGTCTCAGTAGCCTTTGGGCAGCGCCTCTGGCTGGGTAAAATGAGTGAGCTTGACGTCTAGATACCGTGCGTGTATTATCATTACCAAAAGTGATGAGGCATGAGAATCGCCGCGGTGAAGTGGCGTAAGGGAGCTGAGGTAGGGGATTATGATCGTCGAAATGAGAGCCGGTAGCACCTCGGAGGAGCTGGATGACGTAGTGCAGAGGGCTAAGTCGCTGGACTTGAGTGTCCAGTTGAATGTAGGCACTGACAGAACCGTGGTTGCCATACTGGGAAGTAATACCGGGCAGTTATCTACCGATGTCTTTGCGGTACTCCCTGGGGTCGAGAGTGTAACCCGGATTATGAAGCCATACAAGCTTGCCTCGCGGGAATTCAAGCCAGAGAACAGCCTGATTTCCATTAATGGGATTGAGATTGGGGGAAAGCGTATCGTAGTTATGGCTGGCCCGTGTGCTGTAGAGAATGAAGAACAGATTATGGAGTCGGCCAGGGTGGTAAAAGAGGGCGGTGCCGCTATCTTGCGAGGTGGTGCCTTTAAACCGCGCACTTCCCCTTTCAGCTTTCAGGGTCTGGAGAAAAGCGGTCTGGAATTACTGGCCCGGGCCAGGGAGCAGTTTGGTATCCCGGTGGTCACCGAAGTGGTAGACCCTCATGATGTCAGTCTGGTATCCAGGTATGCTGATATCTTGCAGGTTGGCTCGCGAAATATGCAAAACTTCGCCCTGCTAAGCAGTATTGGTCGGGGTCAGTGCCCGGTTGTTTTGAAGCGCGGGTTTTCATGCACTGTTACCGAGTGGCTTACCGCGGCTGATTACCTGCTGGCTTATGGGAATGCCTAGGTTATTCTGTGTGAGCGGGGAATCAGGACATTTGAGGATAGCGCTCGCTTTTCTCTGGATATTTGTTCCATACCGGTAATTAAAAGATTTAGCCACTTGCCGGTAATAGTTGACCCTAGCCACGCGGCGGGCCATTACTCACTGGTGCCAGCGATAGCCAAGGCGGCGGTGGCGGCGGGTACGGACGGACTTCTCGTCGAGGTTCATCCCAACCCGAAGGAAGCCCTGGTGGATGGAGCTCAGTCCCTTACACCGTCAGACTTCGCTAGGTTAATGGAAGAGCTTAAGCCAATTGCCCAGTCGGTGGGTAGGTATATCTAGTCATGAGTTTACCCTAGGGTGCTGTGATGATGAATGGGGTGGTGCGAGAGCTATAGTCTCTCTCACCAAACGATTGGGACTGGTGGTAGGAAATCAACAGTTTTGCTAGCTGAATCTCCGAAAAGCGGGAGCGAATGTGAATCAGTGTGGTTTAGCGCTCCCAGAAGACCGGGAACAGGGTTTCAATAGGGAAGTATTATAAACGTAGAAAGAAGAGCAGGCTAAATGGGAGATCGGCTTAAAGGAAGGGTAGCCATTGTGACTGGAGCCGGTTCTATTGGCCCGGGTACTGGGAATGGGAAGGCTTCAGCTATTGTATATGCCAGAGAGGGAGCTCGAGTAGTGGTGGTTGACCTTAACCTTGAGGCAGCTGAGGAGACCAAGCGTCTCATTGATAAAGAGGGGGGAGAGTGCTTGGCCTTTAGGGCTGATGTTACCAGGTCTGGTGATTGTAAGGCTATGGTTGGCCGATGTATCCAGACCTTTGGCCGGGTTGACATTCTCCATAACAATGTCGGGATTGTAGAGCCTGGGGGACCGGTTGAGGCTGGCGAGGAAAGTTGGGATAGGGTGATGAAGGTTAACCTCAAGAGCATGTTCCTAACCTGCAAGTATGTGCTGCCTTACATGGAAAAGCAGAGATACGGCTCGATAGTGAATATCTCTTCTATCGCGGCTATAATCGTCCCGTATCCGGCGGTTAGCTATACGGCGTCAAAGGCGGGAATTATTGCCCTAACTCGGGATATTGCTATTCAATATGCCTCAAAGGGGATTAGAGCGAATGCCATATTGCCCGGATATATGAATACCCCAATGGTGGTAGCGTCACTAACACAGACCTATGGTGGGGATGTTGCGGCGATGATGAAACGGCGGGATGCTATGTGTCCCACCGGAAAGCAGGGTGAGGCCTGGGATGTGGCCTATGCCGCCCTATTCCTGGCTTCAGACGAGGCAAAGTATATCACGGGGACCACCTTAGTTGTTGATGGTGGTCTTACCGCCACCCTTTAGTTTAGCCCCTTAATCCAAAGTCTATGTGGTGGTAAACGGCTGGTTTGCTGAGAGTGCCATCATATTTTTCTGGCCGCTATTATCCCGCTTCTAACCTCCTTTCTGGGCTGTTAATACATATAAAACGTCTAACATTGGGCTCACTTATCTCTGGCAACTATATGCCCGTTAGGTGTTTAAAACGAGGATGAGTTAAAGTGGTATCATAGGCATCAGGATTATCCGAGAGTCTGGGTATCTTAGTACGAAGCCCCGGTCTCTTTGTTGGGGATGTAATGCTTGCCGCAGTATGCCGGTGAAGGAGCGGGAATTAGGATGTCTCCTTTTCGAACCAAATTGAAACTGGGTCTTCAGGCGGGAGCCATAAAAGGACGGGCTAGCTTTGTTTGGATTTGCAAAATCCTTATTCCCACCTCTTTCCTGGTAACCCTTCTTCAGTGGGGCGGACTACTGCATCAGGCAGGTTACTTGTTAAACCCCTTAATGGGACTGCTTAATTTGCCTGGCGAAGCCGCGTTGCCAATTATTAGCGGCATGCTGATAAACATCTACGCGGCTATCGCTATCATGACAGTTCTTCCCTTCAATCTGGCACAGATGACATTGATCGCTGTGTTTATCCTGATTTGCCATAACCTTATCGTTGAGGGGATCATTCAACATAAAGCTGGGATTAACATTGCCAAAATAACCGTGATTCGTATCATCAGTGCTGTTTTAGTGGTGCTGGTTGCCTCTCAATTCCTTGGTGACACTACCCAAAGCATCATTATGCCACCTAGCCTTGCGGTCGCCACGCCATTTATTGAGGTTTTAAAGGCCTGGGCGATTGGTACGATGTGGTTGCTCGTTAAAATCCTGGTAATCATCATGGTCATCATGATGGCACTGGAGTCCTTAAGGTCATTGGGGTGGATAGGTTACTTGCTCAGGTTTTTCAAGCCAATTATGAAAATTCTTGGACTGTCAGATAAAACTGCGATGTTGTGGGTAACTGCGGTCATCTTTGGTCTGATGTATGGCGGGGCAGTTGTCATTCAAGAGTCTAAAAAGGAGGCTTTGACCAATGAAGAACTGGAGCGCCTTCATATTTCCATTGGCATCAATCATAGCATGGTGGAAGACCCGGCTTTGTTCCTAGCGTTTGGACTTAATGGTTTCTGGCTGTGGATACCCAAGTTTGTTATGGCTATTATCGCAGTGCAGGTTTATCGGGCGGCACAATATCTTAAGGGGAAATTAGTTCAGCGATGGACGGTGATGAGGCGATAAACCAAAGCTAAAGGCTACACTTATATGAGGGTATTATAAGGGTTAGAAGTATTCACTGTGGTGGCATAATCGGGTTACACCTTCTGTCCCTGACTACCGGTTTCGGATACTAACTACGAAACCACTGCTCTTTAAGGGTTGTTGCTTTCTGAGCGATATCTTTAAAGATGCTTCTACCGTGGGAATCCATGCCGACAATAAGCGGCCCCCATTTATTAACTTCTAGTACCCAAATTGCTTCCGGCATCCCAAGCTCCTCAAGCCAGTGAACGCGCAAGACCTTCTTGACGGCCCCGGAATGTATCACGCCACACCCCGGCGCTGCCAGCAAATATACACCACCATACTTAGCTAGCGACCGAATAGTATCCTCCCCCATGCCGCCTTTTCCCACAATAGCTCTGACACCAAGCTCGCCTACCATCTCAGCATAGGGCTCCATCCTGGTGCTAGTGGTTGGTCCGATAACCCAGATTTTCCATTCACCAGCCTCTTTCTTTACCACCGGCCCAGCGTGAAAGATAACGCCATCATTAAAATCTTCGGGCAGGCTTTTCTTATCGCGTAGGAGTTTTAGTAGCCTGAGGTGAGCCATATCTCGAGCCGTATATACGACTCCGGTAATATAAACCACATCACCGGCATCCAGGTTTAATACCTTTTCCTTGGGTATTGGTATCGTAAGGTTTACCTCTTTCACTCGCTAGCCTCCTCACTAAAAAGATACTGTATCCGGCCGTCAGGGTAGATTCTCATTCCGGCTCTTCGGGCAACCCAGCAGTGGAAGTTCACCGCCACCGGGCAGATGGCGGTATGGGTGTGGCTCATCCCTATTTTGACGGCTAGAGCCGTTGTCTTACCACCAATACCACCGGGACCGATACCCAACTTATTAAGCATACCCAGCAGTTCCTCTTCCATTCGGGCAAGTTCAGGGTCGGGGTTACGGTCTGTCCACTTCCTAGTGCTTACGGCGCGGCGGCTTAACTTGGCAGCGATATCCATCTGCCCCCCGATGCCGATGCCTAAAGCGAAGGGTGGGCACGGTTTGCTACCGGCTTTAACTGCGGTGTCAATCACGAATTCCTTTATCCCTTTGTTATCCTCACCTATCTGGGCAGGGGTAAATATCTTGATGGCGTTACCCAGTTCGGCGCCACAACCCTTAAAACTAATTAAGACCTCAAGAAAGTCAAGAGACGAATCATGCCCCAGCTCTATATTGGGCACCCCGATGCCGGAGTTATCACCGGTATTCTTTCGGGTGAGAGGATGCACCATGCTGGGCCTTAAAAAGCCATCGTTAGTGGCGCTTACTATCTCTTCTCTTAGTACGTCAGTTAGCTCGCTGATATTCACACAGTTACCATATCTGATATAGATGGTGGGGAAGCCGGGGGATTGACAAACCGGCTTCTTTTGGTTTTTGGCCATGGTAACGTTCAAAATCTGTGTTTTTAGCATTTCTTTGCCACTGGGTGAAGTTTCCTCAGCATAGGCTTTCTTCATCAGGTACATCACGTCGGGAGATATGGTGGTACAGACTCTCTCCCTGAGTAACGAAGAAATCTGCTCTTTCAGAAACTGCTTATCGAGCGTGTCCTTACTTGGGATAGACATGGAGCATTGCCTCCTTCTCATCTCATCCTGCTTACCAGGCATTTTCCCAGATATGCCTCACGTCATCCAGGGTGAGTTGCTTTGGGTTAACAGCCAGGAGTCGGCTAACATCCATAGTAGCCACCGCCATCTCCTCCAGGGCTTCCTGGGGCACTCCTAGGTCCCGCAGGTGTAGTGGGAGACCAATGTCTGCCACCAGCGTCCTAGCTGCCGTGACTCCCTGTTCGGCTGCCTCTTGAAGGGATAGTCCCTGTATCTCTACCCCCAGCATCTGGGCAACGATGGCATATTTAGGGAGGCTAGCAGACAAGCTACGCCGCATAACATGGGATAGCAAGATGCCATTGGCTACCCCGTGAGGCACGTGGAATCGTGAACCGAGGGGATAGCTAAGGGCATGGACCGCGGCGACACCGGAGTTCCCGAAGGCAATCCCGGCAAGGAGTGCCCCTTCAGCCATATGGCTACGTGCTTCCTTATCGGAGCCGTTTTTGACGGCAGCCCTGAGGTTACCCACGATGAGTCGCATTGCCTCAAGGGCCAAGGCGTCACTAAAGTTATTGGCTTTTTTGCCGGTATAGCATTCAATAGCATGGACAAGGGCATCTATCCCGGAGGCGGCGGTAACCTTGGGGGGGGCAGCCATAGGTAAGGGTGGGGTCCACAAAAGCCACTCGGGCTAGCAGGTAGGGGCTTATTATTCCGAGTTTAAGCTGTTTCTCCGGGTCGTCAAAGATGGCATACTTCGTCACCTCGCTCCCGGTCCCGGCTGTTGTCGGCAGGGTAAAAAGAGGGATACCTGGCCCGGGGACATTATCATTACCGAGATAATCCACGCTCTTGCCGCCGTGAGCTAAGAGGACGGAGAGCCCCTTGGCGGTATCTATACTTGAGCCGCCACCAACACCCACCAGGAGGTCATAACTACCCTGGCTGAGTTCCTCGGCGGCAGCATCTAGCTTGAGCAATGTAGGTTCCGGCTCTGCCTCGGAGAAAACGTCCACCGAAACCTTAGCCCTAGACAGCTTGGCTTTCACCGGGTCTACCAGTCCTGCCTTATAAACCCCGGGGTCGGTAACAATAAGAGCGCGCTTAACTCTTAGCCTATTAGCCTCGTCTCCAATAATATCCAGAGCTCCCACCCCAAAACAAACCTTCCCGGGCAGTGTAATCTCGTATGTGTCCGTAGTCATAATCACTCCTTTCTGCCTTTATCTATGGGATCGTGTATCTGTAACCGCTCCGGCGGCAAGAGTAACTAGGTTGTCTACGTGTAGAGGGGTAAGACCTGATTTTATGTTTGGTAACGAGGGTCAACTCGCTGTCTCACCAGGCATTTTCCCAAATATGCCTCACATCGTCCAGGGCGAGTTGCTTGGGGTTATTAGCCAGGAGTCGAGTAACACTCATGGTAGCTCCCGCTAGTTCCTCCAGGGCTTCTCTGGGTACTCCGATGTCCCTTATCCGTAGTGGAATACCAATATCTGCGGCTAGTGTCCTGACTGCCGTGACCCCCAGTTCGGCTGCCTCTTGAAGGGATAGCCTCTGCGTCTCTACTCCCAGCATTTTGGCAATTTTGGCATATTTAGGCAGGTTGGCTGGTAGGTTATATTCCATAACGTGTGGTAATAGAAGGCCAACAAGCAACCCGTGAGGATTATGAAATCGTGAACCGAGGGGATAGCTAAGGGCATGGGCCGCGGCGCCACCAGCGTGGGCAATACCAAAGCCACCGAAGAGCGCTCCTTCGGCCATATGATTACGCGCCTCCTTATCGGAGCCATCTTTGACAACGGCTCTGAGGTTACCGACAATAAGCCGTATGGCTTCAAGCTGCAGAGCATCGGTAAATGTGCTGGCCTTGATGCTGGTATAGGCCTCAATAGCGTGAGCCAGAGCATCTATGCCAGTGTTGGCGGTTAGCTTGGGGGGGCAGCCGTAGGTTAGGGTAGGGTCTGCGATAGCCAACCGGGCAAGTATGAAAGGACTCTGTATCCCTAGTTTACTGTGTGTCCCCGGTTCGTTAAAGACAGCCGCTTTAGTTACCTCACTGCCGGTGCCGGCGGTTGTCGGTATGGTAAAAAGAGGAATTCCTGGTCCCAGCACCTTATTAATACCAATATAATCCCGGCCCTTGCCACCATGGGCTAAGAGGACGGAGAGCCCCTTGGCGGTATCTATACTTGAGCCGCCGCCAACACCCACCAGGAGGTCATAACTACCCTGGCTGAGTTCCTCGGCGGCAGCATCCAGCTTGAGCAATGTAGGTTCCGGCTCTGCCTCGGAGAAAACGTCCACTGAAATCTTAGCCCTAGACAACTTGGCTTTCACCGGGTCTACCGGTCCTGCCTTATAAACCCCGGGGTCGGTAACAATAAGGGCGTGCTTAGCGCCTAGCCTATTAGCCTCGTCCCCAATAATATCCAGGGAACCAACCCCAAAACAAACCTTCCCCGGTAGCATAATCTCATAAGTAGCCACAGGTAAATCCTCCAAATCTCCCCCCACTTTTTCTGTCAGCATTATACTATTGCTTCGTGGTCGTAATCAAGGAGCATTCAGCCTTGCAGAAACCCCCTCAGGCGGTAAGCTTGATTTTATTGGTTGTCTTCTCGGCTCCAGCCTTGATGGTTAGTGTTGCCGAGTAGGGGGGTTGAAAAGTTCTTGATTTGGGGCTAAAATGAGGCACTTTGTGAACTAAGCCGATTCATCATATTAGGGGGTGAGTCTAGTGCTAAGAGCGTGGAAATCAAAAGCGGCGGGCGTCATGAGCATAATTGCCGGGATGATAGGCATCGGTGGCGGCGCTATCGTTAGTCTGATGGGCGATTTTGTCAGCGAGTCAGGGGGGATATTCGGGTTTGAGCCGTTTGGTGTCCCCACGATTATTCTCGGGATAGTAGCCGTCGTTGGCGGTATCTTTGCCTTAAGAAGGAGAGTGTGGTGGATGGCGGTTATCGGTGCCATCTTTGCTATTCCCTGTATGCCGGTTCTGGGGACGCTGGCGATTATATTGATTGCCCTGGCAGACCAGGAGTTTGTAGCACTCTCTGGAGCTGAGGTCGAGAGTAAATAGCTGGGTGACTAGAGTTTTAGGTGAACGAAGCTATTGCAGGAGGTCTTAAAATGGTATAAAGTGGCAGCGAGGCGTTATTAATCATTTAGGAGGTAAATCTGATGGAACGAACGTGGAAACCAACGACAGCTGGTGTCATGACCATCATTACCGGGGCTATGGGTATTGCGGGCGGTATTTTTGTGATGGGTGTCGGTAGAGTTGTCGGTACCTTGGGTGGTATTGATTGGAGCGGATGGATGGAAAAGTGGGGTGGGGTGTATGGGCCGGGGGCGGGTGACATGCCATCGAGGATGGCGGAGATATTCGGCATTTCATCAACGGTTATAATGATAGTCGGTATCGTAGTACTTGTTTTCGGGATAATAGCTTTATCCGGTGGCATCAGCGCTATAAAGAGGAGATGGTGGGGGCTGTCACTGGCTGGTTCTATTTTGTCCCTGGTCATTATGCCGATTCTGGGGATACTGGCTATTATCTTCGTGTCGTTAGGCAAGGGGGAGTTTGAATAGCCGCCCAGTACTGAGGCCGAGAATAAATAGCTGGGTAGCGGTCTAAAGAAACTGCGTTAAGGAATAAAATATAAGCACCTCCACTCTATGTAATGAGCTCAGGAGTTTTTACGTCAGTGGAGTGGTGGAAGGTTTTGTTCTGGTAGAACTCCAGTTGTTGCTGTCTTAATGTGAGGCTCTAGGGTAAGCGGCTTCCCAATAACAACGCACATCTTGATTAAGGCAAGTAAACGGGTATCGCTGGTTGACTGGTTAGTTTGGTACCGTTTTCGGGCTTGTAGTCTGTATTTAGCTTTATGGGGGGAGTGTCGGAATTGGCAGACGAGCATGACTTAGGATCATGTGCCGCAGGGCGTGGGGGTTCGAGTCCCCCCTTCCCCACCAGGGGTGTTAGTAGGCAGAACTTCAACTGACTGTTGCTTACCGTGTTTTGAAGGCATTGGCAGGGTGTAGTGAACTACAGCCTGTTGTGTTATAGTTTAGTAGGCCCCGATGGCTATATTCTTCTAGATAGCGCCGCCGATTGTGCCTCCGCCTGGTTCTTTATTTCAATGGCTGCCTGTGCCGCTACAAGCTTGGCCGCCTGTACTCTAAATGGGCTACAGCTGATACCATCCACACCTATCCCATGAAAGAATCGAATCGACCTTGGTTCACCGGCATGCTCACCACAGACACTGATCCTAATGTCGTGTTTGGCCCGCCGTGCCCAGAATATTGCCGTTTCCATCAGCCTGCCGACTCCTTTTACATCTATTACCTGAAAGGGGTTGTCTCTTAGGATACCAGCTTCCAGGTAGGTGCTTAGGAACTTCTTTTCAGCGTCCTCTCGGCTAAAAGAGTAAACCGCCTGAGTCAGGTCATTAGTTCCGAAGGAAAAGAAGTCAACCTCGTAGGCTAACCTACCAGCTCGCATGCAGGCACGCACCGTTTCTATCATAACACCAAGCTTAATACTGGGATTTTTCAAGTAACTCTTTACCAGCAGCACTTCCTGAGACGTGATAACCTGCGGTATCATGATAGAAACATCGGCTTCTACCTCAGCCTTGGCTTGCTCGATAGCCTTGATTTGCATTCTATAGAGTTCTGGATTAGTTATGGCTAGTCTTACCCCTCGGTGTCCCAGCATAGGATTGACTTCTTTCAAGTCAGTAATCCTCTGCCTGAGCCATGGTTCTTGTGTCTCTTGCTCTGGTGGTAGGAACTCGTGAAGTGGCATATCGAGAAGTCGGACAATGATGGGTAATCCTTGTAGTTCCTCAAAGAGGGCGACAAAGTCCCGCTTTTGGAGTTTGCCTAGACGCTCAATAGCCGCCATTCTCTTAGTATCAGTGTCTGCCAAGATGAATTCCCTTATGATGGAGAGACGTTCTGGTTCGTTAAACATGCGCTCGGTTCGGCATAAGCCGATTCCTTCGGCACCAAACATTACTGCTTGAGCTATCATTTCCGGTGTGTCGGCATTAGCCATCACTCCTAAGTGTTTAAAACCATCTGCCCAACTCATTAATGTTTTCAGGGTCTTAGGTAATGTCACTTCCTCTAGGGGTAGCGTACCCAAATACACATTGCCGGTAGTACCATCAATGGTAATTTCAGTACCCTTCTCAATTATTTGTTTCCCCACTCTAAATCTTTCAGCTGACGGGTCGATATCAATATCCCTTGCCCCACAGACGCATGGCTTACCCATAGCCCGGGTGACTATGGCCGCGTGAGAAGTAAGTCCGCCTTTCTGTGTCAAAATGCCATCGCTAGCCACAATCCCTTGAATATCATCAGGACTGGTTTCAGGTCGGACCAATATGACTGGTATGTTTTTCTGGTGGAGCGATACGGCTTCAAGTACGTCGAACTCAACTTGGCCGCTGGCAGCGCCAGGTGCTGCGTTTAAGCCCTGTGTTATAGGGTTATATTGTTCAGGTGATCTTATCTGTCTATGTAATAACGCCTGGAGGTCTTTGTAAGTCACGCGTTGTAATGCTTCCTGAGGCGTGATAATATTATCGCCCACCATATCGATGGCTATCTTCACAGCAGCATGGCCGCTTCTCTTTCCTGACCTTGTCTGTAGAATATAGAGCTTCCCAGACTCAATAGTGAACTCTATATCCTGCATATCTCGGTAGTGAGCCTCAAGCAAACTGGCTATTCTTTCCAGCTCAGAATAGACATTAGGCAATTGTGCCTGAAGGACAGTTACCGGCTGGGGTGTTCTCACGCCGGAAACTACTTCTTCCCCTTGAGCTTGAACCAGATATTCACCAAAAAGCCCTTTCTCTCCGGTGCTTGGATTACGGGTAAAAACTACTCCTGTCCCCGAGTTTGAGTCTTTGTTGCCAAACACCATTGCCTGGACTATGGCGGCTGTGCCCAGATCGGGAGGGATTCTATTCACTCTACGGTATTCAATAGCCCGAGGGCTGCCCCAAGAATCAAAAACTTGTTTCACTGCCACCTTGAGTTGCTTAATGTCGCTTACATTAAGCAGTGTGTCCATCATGCCGGGCATAGATACCGGGGCTGAAGAGCGAACAGACACTCCGAGGCCCTCATTCAGTCTCTGCCGAGATTCCTTCTCAAGAGTGACTATGGACTGTTCAATCTCGTCTTCGGGCAATTTACCTGTTTTTTTATAGTGTTTGTAGGCATCGATAGAAATAACGAAGCCTGGGGGAACTGGGAGTCCCAGCTTAGTCATTGTCACCAGGTTGGCACCCTTATTTCCCAGTAAAGCTTTATCTTCACATCCGCCAGATAAAAAAAATATGTTAGTCATTAGTACCTTTCCTTTCCACAGAATCGGATATTCTTCTGTCAGTAATTTCAGTCATATCTCTTATCATACTCTATTGGTGTCTGAATACCTATGTAATCAAATGCAAATGTAATCAGGTATCACTCATCTATTTCTGGGTATTGGATAGGCTCGCCTATAGGTCCTCCTCCTAGCCAGACTAGCTCCCAGATACAATGGATCGGTTTAATATCAAAGTAATTGTAGGCCCAAGCCTGTTCATTTCCTGGTGGACCGCCATGCGCACTTTGCAAACTGGGGAAGCATTCCAATGCTTTATTAACCTCTTCCATATTACCAACCTCGAAACTTAAATGGTGTAACCCTTCTCCATGCTCCATAATGAAATCGCGATAAAAAGTGTCTCCCTCCACAGGCTGAACTAATTCTAGGGTTATGGGTCCTACCTGAGTCATGGCTATCTTTTCCCTGGCCCAAGCTGGCTTGCCATGATATCTGCGGTCACGTAGTTGAGGAAACTCCCAATCATAGACATTCACCATGGACCCAATAGTCAGTCTCTTCATGTAAGAATCGGGCTCTCTCTACTACGCCTTCCATTATGCTGGTATCTAAGTCCGGCCAAGGATAGCTTTCTATGTCCTTCTCTGTAGTCATTTGTTTCATAGGGCGATCAAAAAAATCATCATAATATCCCACTCTTTTTATTCTCGCGCCACACAGGAATGGCCAAATCTTTGTACCATCAGTTTGAATGATCGCTCTCGGTGGGTTGGGTCAAACTTGGCGCATATCAGAGTGCAGTCTTCGCATCAGTCGTTCGTCTAGGTTTTCAACAATGTTTAGTATATCTGAAATCTCGAATTGGCTCGGCATCGATAATCTCTAGGTATTCATATAGCTTAGAACAAACTAGCCCATTCGGCAAACTTTCGGCAATACCGGAGGCGATTTGTCCACCAAAACATATTGGAACTCTATCTGGCTCACCGAAGTTAAATGCGGTAGATACTCTTTCTCTAGAGGTCAGCTCTTTCATATCTAAATCTCCATACTAGTCTTGAGTTTTCTCTTGCAAACGCTCTGAAGTTATAGTCATTTATACCTATCCTAATATTTTGTTATTACACATCTTATCATAAAAATATGGCTTACGGTTTGTATTCATTTAAATTTTATTCTATATAGGTAAAAATCAATAACTCCCATTAGTATGCACTCCTTGGTTAATTAGCAAAGTAACACAATATAGGCATAGTAGAACATGTTGCGCAAATATTATGTCCGGAAAGAGGAATATTAAATTGAAAGAGCCTGTGTCATAATGTTGAAACATGGGGAAACAAAGCCCTAGACGATTTCCTAATTCTAGGCTAGGTATGCCGATGCGTGGTGTTAGATACAAAATAGAACGGTTGTGTCAATTACCAAAAGCCTTTTTGAAGCTAGAGTAATGTTTGGTGACAACCAGTGCTTTTCAGTTTAACGCCAAATTAACGCCAACTTTTCTAGCTTCAGTGTGAGCGTGAGGCTGAGTATCAGGCGGTTTTGTGGCAGGACTTGCTTAACTGAAAAGGGGGTAAAACCAATGAGAGTATGGGCAGGGAAGCAGAAGAAAGGGGTAGTAGTTGAAGGTAGATGGAAGGGAGCAGAACCACTGTGGAATA
>SDBS01000575.1_pt1 | contig 36119 bp, 28 predicted proteins | sample 2277091 | NCBI WGS metagenome assembly SDBS01 (sample SAMN10404972, study PRJNA504765) | marine sediment metagenome | isolation source: marine sediment core GS10_PC15, 163 cmbsf | place: Arctic Ocean: Southern Knipovich Ridge | collected 2010
ATATTCAACAACTTTCGGGATAGTGATTTGCGGCGTTTGCGTCTCAAACCGAACTTTGTCTTTAATATCCCCATTTTCATCACCAATTGCACAGATAAATTTTGTGCCGCCCGCTTCAATTCCACCAAATAATGCCATAATATTACTCTCCTCAAAATTAAGTGTGATAAGCTGAACTATATGCCAGCACCACAATAGCTAAAACTAAAAACATGATCCCTAACCATAAAGTGCGCTTGACTCGCGTGCTGGATCCGTCCCATTCACCTGAGCGCCAACCCCAAAAGCTCGAAGCTAGAATAATCATTACCATAAACAAGGGCCAGCCAACCAATGGTCCAAGACTACCAATTAAAGCCGTTGCTTTACTGTAACAAATCAGAGATCCGTACCAAAATAACCCCATAATAAAAGCAAACACATAATACATACCCGTGCCTGAAACGGCATAATTACTGAAAGATTTGTTTTTTACATGTAAAAATAGCATATAAATTGCATACGGGATAAAAGTGCATAATAAGAATCCAGGCCACATCACATTGGCAGCACCAACAGGAGTAGCTCCAAGATGCAGAGCAAACAGCTGCATTTGTGAGGTCATAGCAAAGGAAAAGTTCTGCCCGGCGGAAGCCAAACCAGCAACAACTGCCAATACAACACCTAAAGTGTAAACATATTTTGGTTTGTTTTTAGAGCTATCCTCTTCATGTTTTGCGCGAGCATTTAGTCGACCGGCTCGATTGGAAATTATTATTCCAGCCAAAGCTAGTAAACACCCAATTAAGGTTATAATACCAAATGGAGTAAAAATGTCACCAGGATGCTTGAAAATCAGAGGCAATAGAAATCCTAAGAAAGTTCCCAAACCAATATTAATTACAAAGCCAAGACCAAAACCAATAAATTTTAGCGCTAGAGCAAAACAAACCTGCCCAATACCCATAATCAGCCCACCCAAAGCCATAATGAGAATCAAATGCAATGGAGCAACTTTATATACTTCTAAAATTTGTGGTACTAAGAAATATGCAATAATCCAAGGTAGAACAGCAAAACCCCAGAATGAAAACTGCAACCAGATGTTTTCAAATTTCCATTTATATACGTGCTTTGTCGGCAAGGCAAAAGAGCCATTGATAATACCGCCAAAGACTAGCAATCCAAAAGCTGCCAAAATAGTCATAATTAAGTTTCCAAATTTCTGTGTGGGGCTTATTTTACCCTATGTCTTCCCAAATGGAAATGGATTTTATGATCATGCGTTATTACTAACGTATTATTGTCTTGCCAGAGCTGCCTTGATTTCCGCCTCATGATCTTCAATCCGTTCACCGCTGACGTCTACAACTACTCTATGGATTAATCCGGTAAAAGCAAAAGGAGTTTTATATAATTGAGAAGCTGGTGTTGCGGCATCATAACCACATGTTAAACCTTCGCCTAAAGCCATAAGAATAGGCATTGTCACCGGCAATTCTTGCTTGCAAACCAGTTTTTCATTGATGAACAACTTACCAATACCAGGTGTACCTTTACCATTTGCTATATCCGGTTTACCAGTCACCTCAAATTGATAACTAAGCACAGCTCGTCCTTTTGGCACATCTTCACTCGAGACCAAATGCATCTCTTCAATTCCAGCATAGTTATGAATATAGTGCAGCTTATTATCTTGAACAAAAAGACTATAACCACCATAACTGCCACCATGAGCAAGCAATACTCCCTCTGCTCCATTTTTGGGAATATCAACTATTGCCGCAATAACATGCGATCGATTGAGTACAGAAACTGCAACACTTGCCGGTACGGATTGCGTCCCGGGAAAATACATATAACGATCACGATCTGCTGTTATTTGTGGTCTTGGAGTAGTAAAACGGTTTACATCGGGACCGTCTAAGGGTAATACATTGTACCTACCGGCTTCTACATACCACAAAGTTATCAGTTCCTGTAAAACATCAGGATGTTCCTCTGCAACATTATGACATTCGGTATAATCTTCAGTGATCCGATACAGTTCCCAACCATTTTGATCTCTTTCTCGTAGAATTTCAGCTGTTACGCTGTCTCCAAACTTATAACCAAGCTCGATGCCTTCAGCATAACTTGGTCCTGGAAACGGACAAACGGCGCGCCAGCCATCATGATAAATAGAGCGATGGCCAAACATTTCAAAATATTGAGTAACATGATTACTGGCAGCCTTAGAATTATCAAAACTTTCAGCAAAACTCTTGCCTTCGACAGGCGCTTGAGCAACACCTCTAATTTCAGTTGGCGCTTCAATACCAAGAGCTTCCAGCACCGTGGGCACCATATCAATAGCATGCGCATATTGAGTGCGCACATCACCTTTAGCTTTAATCCCCTTAGGCCAATGCACAATAAACGGGTCACTTACTCCGCCACGATAAGTCTCTTTTTTCCAACGTCGAAACGGAGTATCACCAGCCCAACTCCAACCCCATGGATAATGATTGAAGTATTTCGGACCACCTAATTCATCAAGTGCCGCCATGTTATCTTCCATTGACTCCGGAATTCTGTTGAAAAATTTGTTCTCATTAACAGAACCACCCGTACCTCCTTCAGAGCTAGCGCCATTATCAGATATTAGCATCACCAAAGTATTATCTAATTCATCAATCGTCTTTAAAAAGTCCAGTACTCTGCCGATATGGTGATCGGTGTGTTCTAGAAATCCAGCAAACACCTCCATCATCCTGGCATATAATTTACGTTCATTTTCCGGTAGCTTGCCCCAATCCTGCACATCAGGATCATGAGGTGATAGCTCGGCGTCCTTAGGCAAAACCCCAAGTTTTTTTTGTTTCTTAAATGTGCGCTCACGGTATGCATCCCAACCGTCATCGAATTTACCTTTATATTTATCAGCCCACTCTTTTGGTACGTGATGCGGTGCATGCATAGCTCCAGGAGCAAAATACATAAAAAACGGTTTGGTTGGCGCCACCTGTTTTGAATCGGCTATAAAGTCAATTGCTTTATCGGCCAAATCCTCGGTGAGATGATATCCCTCTTCCGGCGTTTTCGGTGGTTCAACCTGATGATTGTCATAGGTCAAATCCGGGTAGTATTGATGCGTATCCCCGGCTAAAAAGCCATAAAAGCGTTCAAACCCTCTGCCCAATGGCCAACGATCGTACGGCCCGGCAGCACTCATCTGTTCATTTGGAGTAAGATGCCATTTTCCCACGCAGTAGGTATTATAACCATGTTGCTGTAACATCTCAGAAAGAAAGCCGTTTTCAAATGGGATATAGCAGTCATAGCCGGGATAACCTGTAGATAGTTCCATTATGGCTGCGACATGGTTACTGTGATGATTGCGCCCCGTTAAAACACAAGAACGCGTGGGCGAACAGAGTGCAGTTGTATGCATATTATTGTAGAGCAAGCCATTTTTAGCTAGCTTGTCCATATTGGGAGTGTTAATAGGCGAGCCATAACAGCCAAGCTGACCAAATCCGGTGTCATCAAGCACGATGAACAGAACATTTGGGGCGCCCTCTTTTGCTCTTAGCGGCTCAGGCCAAGCAGGTGATGATGTTTCAACAGTTCTACCGATTACTCCATTAAAAGCCGTTCCTGGCTTATATTCCTTTAACGCCATAATACTTCTCCTTGTTTAAGGGTCTAAGAACCTTGAAACATTATAGAAGATTTTAATGGGTTTGACGATTTTTTTTGAATTATGTAGGGATAGGTCTTGTGCCTATCCATTTTGGCACCCGTAGGGCGCGGACCTATGTGTCCGCCCTTATTTGAATCCGCACCAATCCTTACAAGGGCGCACACGCAGGTGCGCCCCTACATTTATATGAAAATAATTTATAATTTATTCATCACGCTGGATTTTAGCCATTTTCTTTTCCAGCATTTTGCGTTTTAATGGAGACAGATGGTCAATAAATAAAATGCCATCTAAATGATCAATTTCATGTTGGATGCAAGCTGACAACAAATCATCAGCTTCGATATGCAAAGGTTTGCCATCGCGATCAATGGCTTCGCAGACTATTTTCTCAGCACGTTTAACATCGGCATAAATATATTCTGGATAAACCGACATACAGCCTTCAGAGCCTTTTGCTGAACCTGTTTTGCTGGTAATAACCGGATTCACTAGGCAATATGGCTCAGTGCCATTAAGTGAAACATCAATAACCGTGATGCGACGAGGATTTTTAATATTCAATTGCGTTGCAGACAAGCCAATGCAATTAGGAGTGTTATGCAAAGTTTCTAGCATATCATTGATCATCTCCTGCACTTCAGCACTTTTCACGTCTTCAACTGAATCCGCTTTAATGCGTAATCTAGCATCCGGGTATTGCAATATTTCTAACATAGCCATAATATTGATATTATAGTACATAATGAGGGAATTAATAAATATGCAGGAACAAAATTTACGTTATTGGCTGGCTTTAGTGCGCACTTCAGGAATTGGACCAACCAAAGGCAAGTTATTATTAGATAGCTTGGGCAGTATTGATGCCATATTTCAAGCCACACCAGCAACATTAAAAAATCTGGGCTTGGGCTCAAAAACAATTACCAATATTATAAAACCACAATGGGAGCTGGTAGCCCAAGATTTAGAATGGCTTAAACAACCTGAAAATAATCTGATTACTATTGAAGATGAATTATATCCGCAATTACTAAGAGAAATTTCCGATCCGCCGTTGGCATTATTTGTTGTCGGTGATCCAAAGCTTTTAGCAACACCTCAAATTGGCATAGTCGGCAGTCGCAATCCAAGTCATGCAGGTCTTGATAATGCATATGATTTCGCCAAATACTTAGCCCAAATTGATTTGACTATTACTAGCGGCTTAGCCTTGGGCATCGACACTGAAAGTCATAAAGGCGCTTTGGCTGTATCAGGAAAAACTATTTCTGTGTTAGGCACTGGTATTGATAAAATTTATCCTGCCAGCAATAAAAGTTTAGCCAAACAAATACTAGCTGGTGATGGTGCTATAATTTCTGAACTTCCACCTGGTATTCCACCAAAAGCTGAAAACTTTCCGCGTCGTAATCGTATAATCAGTGGTCTTAGCACAGGTGTTTTAGTTATTGAAGCGACAATTCGTAGCGGCTCATTGATCACTGCCAGACTCGCCACTGAGCAAGGTCGTGAAGTATTTGCTATCCCCGGCTCAATTCATAATCCATTGGCACGAGGTTGCCATCAATTAATTCGCCAGGGAGCCAAACTTGTAGAAACCGCTCAGGACGTAGTTGAAGAGCTAGGTCCACTGATAGCTTGCACCAAAACAAATGACTTTAAAGTACCAAAATTAGCAAATAAACTTGATTCAACTCACCAGAACCTGTTAAATTACGTCGATTATGAGTTAACACCCATAGATTTGATTATTGAGCGCAGTAGTTTGAACGCAGGTACAGTCTCTTCTATGCTGTTAACATTGGAATTACAGAACCATATAAAAGCAATCGCTGGAGGATATGTAAAAACGTGAGTATGCAATTAATTAGCCTTAGCATGCTAAAACAAAAAAGAGATATGCTCGATGCTATTTTATATTTGTTTGATAAGCATATAAGCGCTTATACCAAATTCACAGCAAATGAAGCAGTCCTCGCTGACGAACTGGAAGAACATGGTTATCCCCTAAATACTATTGACAGAACCGTCGCCTGGGTAAGCAATATTCCAAAACTGAAACGTCACCTAGAGTCACTCGCACTCCGAGATAACACCCTGAGAATTTTTTCTGCTGAAGAAGGCAAAATAATATCTGCCCCAATTCGAGCTTATATAGCGCAATTAGAAAAATCAGGATTTATTACCACAACTGAAAGAGAAATAATTATTTCCTGTATTATGCAAATAGACAAAACTGATGAACTTGAGCTCAGTCAAATCAAACGTGTAATTGTTATGGTCCTGTTCAACCTATCAGATAAATATAATGCTCTGCTGGCGTACGAGCATATATTGAATGATGATAATAAGAGTATTAATTAATTATGAGCAAACATCTGGTTATTGTAGAATCCCCCGCTAAATCTAAAACAATTAAAAAATATCTTGGTAAAGATTATGAAATTTTAGCTTCATACGGCCATGTACGTGATTTGCTACCTAAAGAAGGCGCCGTCGATACTGATAATGATTTTGCTATGAAATATATTGCTATAGCCAGAAACGCAAAACATGTCGATGCTATTGCTAAGGCTTTAAAAAACGCTGATGATTTATATCTAGCAACTGACCCTGATCGTGAAGGTGAAGCCATTGCCTGGCATGTGTATAAGCTTATGCAAGCAAAAAAACTGCTCAAAGACAAACCCGTTTATCGCATTGCCTTTCATGAGATCACCAAAACGGCAGTCCAAGCTGCCGTAGCTAATCCGCGTGAAATATCGATGGATTTAGTCAATGCCCAGCAAGCAAGACGAGCGCTGGATTATCTTGTCGGCTTTAATTTATCACCATTGTTGTGGAAAAAAATTCGACGTGGCTTGTCAGCAGGACGCGTGCAAAGCCCTGCCCTGCGCTTAATTGTTGAACGCGAAGCTGAAATTGAAGCATTTAAGTCGCAAGAATATTGGACTATGGCTGCAGCAACTGAGCATAAATCGCAAAAGTTCGCAGCTAAATTAACGATTTACCAAAATGAAAAATTAACTCAATTCAGTATTACTAATGCCAAGCAAGCAGAAACAATGCAACAAAAATTGCTGCAGGAAGCTAATGGCAAATTAACTGTCACCAAGGTTGAGAAAAAGCAACGTAAACGTAACCCGGCTCCGCCTTTTATTACGTCAACTTTGCAACAAGAAGCCGCACGCAAACTAGGTTTTTCTCCAAAACGCACGATGGTGGTAGCACAACAATTATATGAAGGCATTACTATTGGCAGGGAATCCACTGGACTCATAAGCTATATGCGTACCGACTCTGTCAACCTGGCTCAAGAAGCATTAAATGACATTCGCAGCTATATCCTCAAACATTACGGCCAAGAAAATCTGCCTGAAAACCCTAAATTTTACAAGACGAAAGCAAAGAATGCTCAAGAAGCACATGAAGCAATTCGTCCAACTGCAATCCAACGCACTCCGGAAAGCATTAAAGAATATTTGAAACCAGAACAATTAAAATTGTATACCTTAATTTGGCAACGCACCCTCGCCTGCCAGATGATGCATGCAACTATTAATACCGTATCCGTAGATTTAAGCTGTGGGGATGATCATTATTTTCGAGCTACCGGCTCTACAATTATTCATCCGGGCTTTATCAAAGTTTATCAAGAAGGTCATGACGACAAAAAACCAGAAGCTGATGAAGCGCTGTTACCACTTTTGCAAGAAGGCGACAATGTTGATTTATTAGCAATAGATAATAATCAACATTTCACCGAGCCACCACCACGCTATAGCGCTGCAACTCTGATTAAAGCTCTGGAAGAATTTGGAATTGGCCGACCTTCAACTTATGCCTCTATCATTGATACATTGGAATATCGCGAATATGTGATTGTCGATAACAAACGCTTCAAACCTACTGATGTTGGCCGTGTTGTTATTAAATTCCTTACGGCTTATTTCGCTCAATACGTTGATTATGGCTTCACTTCCAATTTAGAAGATCAGCTTGATGCCGTCTCGCGCGGTGAAATGCAATGGGTCCCATTACTACAGGAATTCTGGCTCCCATTCAAACAACTTGTAGACAAAACCGAAACATCGGTACAACGCAAAGATGTAACTCAAGAAGCTTTAGACGAAGCATGTCCTAAATGCGGCAAGCCCCTGGCTATACGCTTAGGCAGACGCGGTAATTTTATTGGCTGCACTGGTTATCCAGAGTGTGACTACACTCGCAATATAGACGAGACTGAAGAAGAAGCCAAACCAGAAGTAGTTGTTGTCGAAGACAGAACTTGCCCTGATTGTGGTAGTGATTTGCATATTAAAACCGGACGTTACGGCAAATTTATTGGCTGCAGTAATTATCCAGAATGTAAACACATGGAGCCTTTAGAAAAACCAAAAGACACTGGTATAGCTTGTCCCGAGTGTGAAAAAGGTACTTTATTACAACGCAAATCTCGTCGTGGTAAGATATTTTATTCATGTTCGAAATATCCTAAATGCAAATATGCCATCTGGAATGAACCAGTAGCAGAACCCTGCCCTAAATGTAAATGGCCGATTCTAACTATCAAAACCACTAAAAAAAGTGGGACTCAGAAAGTTTGTCCGCAAAAAGAGTGTGATTATGTCGAAACCATTGAAGAACCAAAAGCAGATTGAGCAAGCAGTTGAGAGTCTAAAACAAGGCGGCGTAATAGCATATCCAACTGAAGGTGTTTTTGGCCTTGGTTGCGATCCGTTTAATGAGCAAGCAGTTAATAAAATTCTCGCGCTCAAACATCGTGATGTATCCAAAGGCCTAATTTTAATTGCATCATCTTGGGAACAAGTACAAGAGTTAACCCAACCAATTCCAGAGGAAAATTTACAGAAAGCACTAAATTCATGGCCTGGACCATACACCTGGATTTTCCCTGCTTCTAGCAAAACACCAAAATGGATTACCGGCAAGTTTGATTCTATTGCAATCCGCGTAACGGCTCATCCTACAGCTCAAGCAATTTGCGAGCAATATGGTGGTGCCATTGTTTCTACCAGCGCTAATATTGAAGGCGAACCACCTGCGACAACTGCAGACGAAGTCAAACAAGCATTTACGAAAGGCATAGATATTATTGTCGAAGAACCTGTTGGCTCTCTCAAGCAACCTACTACTATTCAAGATGTGCTGACTGGTGCCACATTGCGCTAACGCCCATCACACTTGTCTAACAAAACTGTCATAATTGTCAGTATGAAAAAGCCTCTCATATACTATACTAAATAATAGATAGCTATAAAGATTGTTTTAATTTAGCATATCATGTAGTAAAGCACCGAAATGAAGGACTACATTCAAATTCTGAGGATCCTTTCACAAATGTAAAAGAATACATCCAAAAGGCCAGAGAGTGTGTTCATAGTGCAACGAAAACAGGAATAGAGAAAAACTTAGAATTGAAAGGCGTTCCAAGCCAATTTAATAATAATAGCACGAAATTTGAGTTTAAGGTGATACACCCAGATATGAAACACAAGATAATAGTTGTTTATTTAACTGTGGAAGAGAATGGACTAATATACTTAAATTCATGTTATAGTCGAGCAGCCTGGAGTTGATTGGAAAATGTTTTATATTAATAGAATATTTATAAGAAATACCCTACCATTACCATTCAATTATATTGGTTTTAGCAGATTTTCAACTAGAAAAAATGCTAATTTTTCATTCATTTTTAGAAATGTAATCAATTTTGAGCGTTTACACTCTGAACATGTTAATGTTAAAAAAAATTATACAATCCAAATATTACAAGGGAGACATTTAAGAATGTTTTGCAGTAACTCGAAAAACAGTCAGCCGAAAGTTGAATCCTCACAAGGCTTTGGTTCAAGTGATTTAAATCAACTTGACTTAACGATTCAAATTCTGAATAGAATTGATGAAAACTCAACTAGAAATGAAAAAATAATAGTTGTTAACAATTTTATGCAGAAAATTGGAGATTTATTTTTAGTATGTTTTCAGCATAATCTTCCTCATCTTTACAAAAACATTAGCTCAATAAATAAAAAGCCCATTGAAGCCCACCGTGAAGATATATGCAATTTTTATCTAAACAAGGTAGAAAATGTATTAGAGGGAAGTTTTGAGGGTGATGAGTGGATTGGGGCATGTATAGATAGAACTAATATAGAAGCATTTAATAAAATGTTTGAATCTATCGTAGACCCATTAGATACAGAAGATATTGATGATTTAATGAATCAAAAAAAAGAGATCATTATGAGTAAAGATAAACCTTTAAATATTCCACAATCTCACTGGTGGTGGTTTTTTTGAAGCCTAATCACAGGGAGTATTTGAACTAGTACAACGTTTCATTAAAATATTTACATTTTAAATGTTTTCATGTTTACTCTATATGAGTAAAATGGAGGCAGTCATGAAATTGCAAAAAATAACATTACTTCCAGAAGAAAAGGAAAAATTATTAAAACTATGTCGTTCCAGAACTCATCCCCTTAGGTTGATTCAACGAGCTCAAATTCTCCTTAATTTTGCGGAGGGACAAAAAATTAAGGCTGTTGCTAAGGTAGCTAAAGTCTCCCGTCCAACCGTTTACAAGTGTATTAAAAAAGCGTTAGATAGTTATATAAAACTGGAGAGAGATTATGTTACAAACATCAAATAACATAGATTTAATAACAGCGGCAGCCCATGGGGATATTGAAACAGTCAATGTGCTTGTGGCTCATGGTACAGATATAAATTCTGTTGACCCACTGGACGACACTACAGCTTTAATACGAGCCGCATTTAAAGGGCACTTAGAAACCGTTAAGGTATTACTTGAAGCTGGTGCAAATGTTAACGCTTTAGATTGCCGAGATCGCAGTGCATTGATGTTTGCAGTTGCTGGCAACAATCACGAAGTAGTACAAATTCTGATCGACCATAAAGCCGATATTAATACAACTGATATGTTAGATGAAACCCCCTTGACGTTGGCTAAGAAAAAAAACTATAAAAAAATCATCAATATTTTGCAGAATAATAATATAAACAACAATGTTATAAACAACAATGTTATAAACATAGAATATTATAAAGCATATAACAAAACCAGGTTGCATCCTGTTAGGCTCGCGCATTAAAAATCTCTAAACATGATTCGTCATTCTCGCTGCTTACAACAAACCCATTTTATAAGGATTTTTGCAGCAAATACATACCTTCGTGAATATTGCTAATACCAGGAATTTGCATTTTGACAAATTTTACTTCTACAAAACCAAGTTTATCATACAGTTTTTTAGCCTCAGGGTTGCCATCAGCTACGTGCAAGCTAACAAAATCAAAGCCCTCACGCTCTGCTCTTTGTGAAATTAAATTTATTAACTCAGTGGCTATGCCGTAACCTCGATATTGTGAATATACTGCTAATGATTCGAGGTAAAAGCTGCCTTCGACTCGTGACTCAAACATCGGGGTTGTTATATCCAACCTATCTTTAGGAATAAAATCTCGCATTTCAGGAGTGATTTTATTAAACTCAGCTGCATAACCCGAAACCATTCCGGCAATTTCGTTATCAGCCCGTGCAACAATCACATTCTTGTAGTACATTGTTGGGTTTTCACGCGGTAAAATAGACGCTACAACATCAATTGCGCTGGCATTCGGCACTAAATCATGAAATAAAAATCGCATCATTCCATCGGAAGCGACATTCAACAAATCTGCTATAACCTGACAATCGGCTTCTGTTGCTTGTTCATATATGATATTCATGAGCAAATAATATGCTGAAAATTATAATTTGTCCATTGGATTGACAAATGAATAGTGGTTTGGTTAATATGTTTTAGTCAAATTGTTAGTGGGAAAAATATGACCTTTAAGCACTTTACAGAGGCTAATCAAGCTAAAGCAACGAACATTGAAATAATTCAAAGAATGCAAGCACACAACACTAATTGGGCTTGTAGTGACAATGCTTATTATATTAAGTGCACAATCGGTTCGAAACAATGCTATTTCTATTTTATTTGGGCAGATCACACGTGCATTTCCAAAGGTGAATTTGACAAGATTTATACTGTAGTTGAAATCAATGAACAAGGCGATATTGTTGACACAGATACAAACGACCAAACAAGAGAATGGGTAATTAAAGTTTTTCCAGACTATGATATCTCTAATATTCTACCCAAGAAACATCAAAAGGAATTTAGGTTTACAAAAAAGTTTTCCAGTGCTACGTATGGGGAAATATGTTATCTCGGCTATCAAAAGCACTACTACATTCTAATGGAAAAAAAGTTGAAGCAAGATCTTTTTGATCATGTTGCTGACCAGAATTCTGAGATAATGCAAGCTCGTTTTGACCAGAAAATCTGGCTTTTTTGTTTATTATTGAGACATGCCAAATTAATGCATAACTATACCAATAATATGCGTCCATTTTCTCATTGTGACATTAAACCTGAAAACACAAGGGTTACAACTGATGGTAATGGCAATGTACTAGATGCAGCATTTATTGATTTCGGTATATCAAAAAATCTCAGAGATACAGTTGCTCCTAAACAATGCAAAAAAATTGGTGGTTCACCAGCATATTTGCCTTATGAAACATATACAACTATGTCATGCGGATCAAAATCAGATGTTTACTCTTTAGGTTTGATTTTTTGTCAGATCTTAACTGGTGAACCACAATTTCCACATACGATGAATGGCTGGATGTTAAACAACTCTGGCATTCCGTCTGAGTGGAGTTGGGCCTGGCTTGAAGAACATCACGGGATTGTGGCTAAAACACATCGCCCAGAAATTAAGTTTAATTGCCATCGTCCAGAACTACAGACTGTAGTTAAAAATTTTCTTTGGCGCATGTTGGATCTTGATTATGATAAACGTCCGCACACCAATAACGCACTAGAATTTTTCACTACTGCCTATAATTGCTGTACCCAACCCGACAACGACGGTAACTTTACAATTAATCTGGCTAAATTAGAAATGATATGCGCTGATTTATGGAATGATTTTAATACGTTGTCTTCACCACCGGAAGGCGTTCAAGAAGCCATTGTGTTTATGGGTTGTAATAAATTGGATTTGTTGAGAGAAAGTTGTTCTGCCTTAACAATTGCAAATTATTGTTCTACCGATAACAAAACTGTCTTAGTTGAACAAACTCTAAAGACTCTTAATTTGGATTTTATGAATAGGAATTTAAGTAAAATTCAAACTGCATTACCTGATTTCCTAACTTTATATCAAGGAATTTTTCCTACTGGTTGTCATATTCCTAATTCAGCCTTTGCAAGACAGTTTAGTTGTAAGGCTAAACACAAAAATTATAGTTCAAACCCACAAATATTAGATTGCAAGTTAGAAACTCCCACACCTCCACTGCCACGTGCTAAACTAAATAATGATGACGCTGTTAATGCAATACCATTTGTAGATAATTGGGTTATCTATGCATATAAAAACGGTATAATAGCGATGAGGGATAAAATTTCAAATCATACTAAGTGGCAACATCAACTACAAGACGAAAACTCAGTTCCAGCAGAATTCAAAAACTTGCAATTCCTATTACTTCCAGATGATCAATTACTTTGTGCATATATTGATAAACACAGTCAGTTTGCTGGAACAATTTTGGATTGCAATAACGGTAATCAACTAGACTCATTTAGCCTCAATCCAGAAAATAGACTAGAAATCTATGAAGAGAACAATTGCCACATATTTTACATAACAAAAACAACTATGGGTAACCCTTTGACTACGATACATTTCATTCACGAAACAGCAGAATCCTGGGAAAACAATCTACCGCAGCCAAAATTACAACCAATGGTCCGTCTGCCCTCATCTGATGGCGAAGTTTTAAGTGTAAGCTGGAGCGACAAATTCATCTATATTATTGATTGCGAACGTACAGCAATCTTGAATAAGATTAAGATCGATAAGACAAGTGAAGTAATTCTTTTGCGTAATGGGGATTTTATCTGTAAATCCAGTAAGCATATGCTTTTGTGTAAATTTGAGTCTAAAACAACAAATAATCAAAATCCTGCCCAACAATCTTTAATGACAATACTATAAAAGCCAATCAACGCAATAAGCACTATTATTCCAATTAAAAAACCTGATATTGTTAGCTTTTTAAATTTTGTGACAGGATTGCCAATACCCTAGACATTTTATCTAAAATCATTTCAGCACCAGCAGATATCGCCCCCTCCATAAATGATTTTGCCATCACATGGGTATTGCTTTTTTCTGCTTTAGGACTGCTATTTAATATTGAAATTTCCAATTTTCTCTCTCCTCATAATTGCACTTATTGAACCACAATGGCATTATTATATTTTACGACTTTCTGGTGATAATGATTTGATGAAAAAAAATACGCTGATATTTGCTTTAACAATAGGTGTTTCACTAATTATTTCATTTCCTAGTTTTGCAAAAGTCTCGTCTAAACACTATTGGGCTATACTTACTGCCTTATCTACTGAAGCTCAACCTTTTCAAAAAGCCATTAAAAATAAAAGAACAATAACCATAAACAGAGTGCACTACACTACTGGCAATATTGACAAGCGCAACATTGTACTTGCCATAACCGGCATTGGCAAAGTAAATGCTGCAGCTATTACAACTAGCCTTATAAAAGACTTTCACCCTCAATTAATATTATTAGCTGGTGTTGCAGGAGGTGTTAGCAATAACCTCAATGTTGGGGATATTATTATTGGCAGGAAATTATATAGCGTGGAACATAGTAGTGCCACTCAGCGTCTTCATGTTAAAGATCAAGTGAACTTAATCACTCATAAAGTTAATCCCATCGTTATTACAACCAATAATTATTTTATAAGATCATTAGAAGAATATGCTTTATCACACACAAAAACTCGGATTAAAATCATATCCGGCACCATTGCAACAACAGATGTTTTTCCGCCAACCAGAAACACACTTATTGCCTTGCAACAAAAAAATATAAATGCAATAGAAATGGAAGGCTTTGCTGTAGCTCAGGTAGGTTTACTTTTTCAAACACCAACTGTTGTTGTAAAAGCAATTAGTGATGCCCCTTTGAAGCAAGAACTAAAACAAAAAAGGTATATTGTCCGTGAAAAAGATAAATTACGCGCCGAACAAAATGTGGCCGAATTCGTTATTGATTTTATTCGAAGTCGCGATGTGAGGTAATCTGTGATGTGCTCATGCATAGCGCTTTGCTCTAGACAACCACATCAAAAAAATCAAAATCACCACCATCACAACACCAACAACCACAATTTCAAGATAGACATTACGATAGATCAAAATTCCTGCCATTGACAAAGACATTGCGATTAGGTTAAGTTTGTTTATATAAATTCATTATTAGGACATATTTGAAATTCATGCACTCTACAGATATTAATAAAACCAAATCAAATCATTCTACAATGATTAAATTAATGTGTAAAAACAACACTGATTGTGCTCACAAAGAAGAGTTTTATTACATTAAATGCAGTATCGACATGAAAGAGCGATATTTTTATTTTATTTGGACCAAAGATGAGAGGTTTTCCGAAGGAACGTCTTGCGAAGTTTATTTCGCTTTTGAAATCGACACACAAGGCAATGTCATTGACATAGATACATATAAAAAACCTAGAGAATGGATAGTTAAAATTTTTAATGCTGTTGATAAATATAAACATGCAAAGGAATTGAAGTATACAAAAAGGTTTTCTGATGCAGCATTTGGACAGTTTATTGATGCGCACCACCAAAAACATGACTACATATTAATGGAAAAAAAATTAGACGACGATCTTTTTAATCAAATAGCTAATCCCTATTCCGACGTCATGCTAGCTTCTTTTGACCAAAAAATAAAACTTTTTTGTATGTTACTGTTGCAGGCAAGCAGAATGCATAATCGAACCGTTCAAGGAGGCCCAATTGGCCATTGTGATATTAAGCCCGAAAATACTAGGGTCTCAACTGATAATGGTAAGATAACTGATGCTGAAATCATTGATTTTGACAAATCAAAGAATCTCAAAGGTCCACAAAGAACTAAAAAATTCGAAACTGTTGGTGGTTCTCTACCATATTCACCTTTAGAAACATATACAACCCAACAAATTGGAACAAAATCAGATGTTTATTCTTTAGCCATAATGTTTTGCCAAATTTTAACTAAAGATCCATTGTTTGCACACAACATGACTGGCTGGATGTTCAAAACTAATAATGTTGAAATTGACTGGTCCTTTGCAGATACACAACAAATTCAGCCTCAAACAAAAAAACCCGAAATAAAGTTTGATTTCAACCCGCCGGAACTGAAATCTGTAGTTACAAAATTTCTCTGGCGTATGTTAGATCTTGATTATAATAAGCGCCCACATACCAATGCTGCACTAAAGTTTTTCACAACACTATATAATTGCTGCCTAGCCAGCACCACAAGGACGTTTGCAGGTCGAGATGATATGACTATAACACAACCGCCTGACCCTGACACTTTTGTATTAAATTGGGCTACATTAGAGTTAATATGTGCTGATTTATGGGATGATTATGAGACTTTGTCTGCCGCCCCAAAACATATGCAAGAAGGCATGCATGAAGCAGTTTTGTTCATAGTTTGCGGAAAGCTAAACTTATTAAAAAAGCGACATGCCGCAACGTTTACTGCTTATTATTCGTGCTCAAAGATCGATGACGCTATAACAAGCACCCATAACCATGGCTTTCTTGGTTTGGATTTTATTAATAGACATTATTCAATAATTCAAACCGAGTTAGATTACACCAAGCACAACTATCCCACTATAGATTTGACAACTTGTTGTAGTATTCCTAATACAGCCTTTGCACGTCAATTTAGCAGTACAGCCAAACACAAACATTACCGCTCTGCACCAAGAATCTTAACTCATACCAGAAAAATCACTACGGCACCATTATCATGTACTCAACAAAATAATGATGTTGTTAATAAAATACTATTTGTTAATAATTGGGTTATCTGTGCATATAAAAACGGCAGAATAGCAATGCAGCATAGTAGGTTGAATCAAATCAAGTGGAAAATTGAGCTATCTAACCAAATACAAAACTTGCAGTTCCTATTGCTTCCTGATGATCAATTACTTTGCGTATATATTGATCAATACAACATTGTAGCTGCAAAACTTTTAAATTGTGAAGATGGCCGCATATCAGAACTAGTGGATTACAATAGTATTGTACTATCTGAGTTCGCAAATGACACCGGCGATCTTATTATAATAAAAACACTAAAAGGAAAACCTTTGACAACTACGCGCATTATAGTCGGGAAAATCGATAATACATCCAGATTCATGCTGCAACAATTAGTACGGCTTCCCTCTCCAGATAAAGCTTTAAGTGTTAGTTGGAGCGACAAATTCATCTATATTATTAATTGCCAATATCCCAGTATCTTAAATCGAATTGCAATTAATGATACAAGCGAAGTAATACTCCTGCGTAATGGAGATTTTATCTGCAAAACCGAACAAAACCATATGTTTTTGTGTAAATTTTAGCCACACTAAAACTAGATACAATTTGAAGCGATTCATCGTTACTCTTTCATATAGCAATTCGCTCTAAACAACCACATCAGGAAAATCAAAATCACCACCATCACAACGCCAACTACCACAACTTCAAGATAGACATTACGATAGATCAAGATTCCTGTTGATGATACTAGTGCAGATTTAGGTATTGCTGTTAATTTGGCCACTTGTGCTGACAGGTAATTGGCAATCGCACCAGCAAACAAATAATACACTGCTGTTACCATCCCTTTAGAGTTTTGAGGAGCCACTTCGGCCAGCATTGATAAGATCACCGGATCGATAAATATCTCCGCACTGCCTATTAAAGTCAAGCCTGATATCACCCATATTGAAGCCACTTTTACTCCTGAGCCACCAGTATTTGCACCCATGGCAATTAAGCCAAAACCTAGTGTCATCATTAATATCCCCATAAATACTTTTAAAATGCTGCTTGTCTTTATACCTTGTCGACTTAACCAGCTCAAAAACCAGGCAATTGCTGAGCCAAAAATGATAATTACCGCTGGATTGATCGACTGAAACATTGCAGCAGGAATAGTATATGAACCAAAACTACGATTCACATAACGCAAGATAAATAAACTGATAGAGCTACCGCCCTGCTGATCAAAAAGCCAAAATGCCGTTCCGAATAACGTTAAAATAAAAGCTAGCCGTAAGGTTTGACGTTTCTTTTGAGTATTCGTTTTCTTGTATATTGCTATTACCATTAACAACGAGATGATAACCGCAAAGATAATCAAATATCCGGCCCAACAATTTTTAATGACAATACTATAAAAACCAATCAGCCCAATAAGCACTAATATGCCTGTCAAAAAACCTGACTTGGTTAGCTTGGTAAACTTTGTGACAGGATTACCAATACCCTGAATATATTTTTGACATAAAATAAGGCTTAAAATGCCGACTGACATACCAATTCCGGCAGCTAAAAAACCAACATTCCAGCCAAACTGAGCAGCAATATAACCACAAAGAATAGGAGCTGCAGTCGCGCCGATATTGCCGCCTACATAATACATGGTAAAAATACTGCTATATCTACTGGCATCGTTTTGGCAATATTCATTTAGCATGCATAACGCACTTGATTTGAAAAATCCTATACCGGTAATAATAATGCCTAAGCCAAGATATAGGTTCCATGGATTTTGAAAAAACAAGATAATGTGACCTAGTAAAATCAAGCATGAACCTAAATATATACTTCTACGATATCCAATGATTCTGTCAGCTATCCAACCACCTAGAACAGGTGATACGAAGATCATGGTGATATAAGCGCCATATAAAGAATAGGCATTTTGATCAAGGAATTTTAGTTTTTGGGTGAGATACAGAACGAGTAAAGCTCGCATGCCGAATATGCTGAAGAACTCCCATAAGACGACAGCGATAATAACATAAGGACCTAAAGCTAACTTTTTAGCTTCTGAAATTGTTTTTGTTGGTAACATGGGTTTTCTCCATTTGGGTTTAAAAAATAAATTAATCTCATAGCGTTTACTTGCTGATGACCCAAATGTTGATGTCGCATATTTTTATTACTCATAATTTTTTCCTCAAAAAAAAACCCGGAAGTTTCTGCCTTCCGGGTTTTGTTAACGTTTAGTGGAAGGCCATAAAATAGCCTCCCAAGATAGAAGCTATCTTAAGAAATGAAAATGATGATGCTGTAAATAAATATTAATCACAAAATTCCTTCCTGTTTTTTATTATTATAGTTCATTTGAAATTAAACTTCTATTCAATGTGTAAGTTATGTTGAAAAATTGTTTTATTGTCATCCCGCGGCTTGACCGCGGGATCCAGAAGCAAATATGGAAAATACTGGATTCCGCGATCAAGTCGCGGAATGACGATGCGGCTACATTATAGCAAAAGCCAACTGTTTTGTGTATGATGGCTTAAATGAAATTCAGGCCACCTAAAGTATTAAGCGTAACTGCCCTAGCTATGATCAGTGTGGCCGCCATCGTAAATCTACGTAATTTACCGATATTAGCAACCCAAGGAGCCAGCACCCTAATCTTGTGTGTACTGGCTGCTATTTTATTTTTAATTCCAACTGCATTGGTATGTGCCGAACTAGCTAGCAGTTGGCCAGAAGCCGGTGGCGTGTATTTATGGGCCCAAAAAGCTTTTGGTCCTAAAGTTGGCCTCTTTACTATCTGGTCGGAATGGATCAATAACGTTATTGGCTTCCCGGCGACATTGTCTTTTATTGCCGCGACAATTCTATATATATTTATACCGCATCTACAACAGCACAAAATCCTGCTGTTAGTTTCAATGCTAATTATAATCTGGGGCTGCACTATCTTTAATTTTTTAGGCATTAAAGCTTCAAGCAGATTGAACATTGTCGGCGCAATTTTCGGCGCTATTATTCCCGGAATTATTATAGTAGTTATGGGAATTATTTGGCTGGCTGTTGGCAAACCTTTGCAAATTCAATTTAATTCTCAGCATATGATTCCGCATATTCATATTAAAAACATGGTATTTTTCTTAGGGATATTATATAGCTACGCCGGGATGCAAATCACCGCTTTTCATGCTCCAAATGTCAAACATCCGCACAAAGATTTTCCCCGCGCGATTGCACTAGCTGTAATATTAATTTTGGGTGTAACTATCTTTGCTTCGTTAGCTATAGCCATGGTAGTGCCAAAACAAAATCTCAGCTTAGTCACCGGAGTCATTCAGGGGTTTGATGACTTTTTCGCTGCATTTCATATGGGGTGGGCTTTACCAGTCTTAGCATTTCTCATTACTATCAGCGGGCTTTCATCACTTAGTGCTTGGATATTAGGTCCAGCTCGTGGTTTGGCTGTCGCTGCCAAACAAGGTTACTTTCCCAAATGGTTTGCCTATGAAAGTAAAAAAGGCTCACCAACTAGAATTTTAGTCTTGCAAGCCATTATCGCCAGCTGTTTATCATTATTATTTTTGTTCACCAATTCATTCAGCACAGCTTTTTGGTTGTTAATGGTTCTAACCAGCCAATTCACCATGGTGATGTATATCATAATTTTTGGCTCAGCTTTAAGACTGCGCTATAAAACTCATGCCGTATCAACTGCCTTTAGAATTCCAGGCGGCAATATAGGCCTGTGGATTGTAGCTGTAATTAGCATGGTTGTGTGCGCTGGCGCGATTGTATTGGGCTATTTTCCGCCTGCTTCTTTGAAGATTCACGATCTAAGGCAATATGATGAATTTCTCATCATTGCCAATCTTATTTATATTGTTCTGCCTTTTGTGATTTATAGGATTACTAAAAATTCTAGATAATATTTAAGACGCAACAACTTGCGTCATTGCGAACGAAGTGAAGCAATCCATTAATAAAATTAAGAATACTGGATTGCTTCGTCGCAAGCTCCTCGCAATGACGGTCAGGAGGTGGTTATTCTAGATGACACTACGTGCCCCAACGTAACCAACAAAATTCCGCTAATAATAAAAATAACCGCTGCAATTAGCCACGAATTTAGCGTCTCGGCAAAAAAGATCCAGCCCCAAAAGAATCCAGTTAACACTACAATTGGTCCAACCAAGCTATAATATACTGGCCCTGCTGTACGTAAAATCCGAAATAACAGCAAATAACCAATAGCTGATAATATAATTTCTGCTATTACTGCAATTTCTGGTGCAGTAAAAGCAAAAGTTAAGGGATAAAAATCACGGGATATTAAAACTATGGGGATTAAGATAATACTGGAGACTATTAACATCCCAGCAGCAGAGTTTAAAATGTTAATTTCTTTAGGCCGATATTTAGTGATATAAAGTGTAGTAAAAGCAAAAGCTAATGGCGAAATCAATGCTAACAACACCCAAAACAACATATCATGAGAAGGCAAACTAGTTCGAGGGAGAATAATACACATCACACCAACAAATGCCGAAAACACTCCTAGTGATCTTAACCAGTTGAATTTTTCTACTCTTAATAGCAAAGCCAACACATAGATCATCAATGCTGAAGTATTAATAATCACCCCTAAAACACCAGCAGGTAAATGCGGTGCCGCAAAATACATATTGGTGTTGGGCACAGCAATTCCAAACAAGCCACAAATAAAATAAAACCGCCAATGGCGCCATGAACTTGGAAACTTAACTTTAAATAGCTTTAAAATAATAATAAGTAATATAGCTGGGCCAAGCGATTGCCACATAGCATATCCCAAAGGACTAACGCCATGTGTCGTGGCAAAACGCGCAATCGAAAAACTAATGCCCCAAATTGCGCCTAGTAAAATAATCCATAATAATTTCATCAAATGTCTATATCCAGTGGTTTTCTTGCGTTTAATCGTATATATTATTAGATTGATTGTAAACAACATTTACGAGAATAACTATGAAACAACATTTGATAAAATTAATAGATCATACAATTAGAAAATTACAGCATGACGGCTTTGTCCCTCAAGATATAAACTATGACATTAAAATAGAGCGAACTCGTGACAAACAACACGGAGATTTTGCTACTAATATCGCCTTATTATTAGCTAAAGCTGCGAAAAAAAACGCGTGCGATCTGGCACAAGCAATCATAAATGAATTTAATGCCCCGACCTTTATTGAAACTATCGAAATAGCAGGCCCAGGTTTTATTAATTTTTATCTTACTCCGGAAGCAGCTTTTAGGGTTATTGACGATATCCTAAAAAAACAAACTACTTATGGTCATACTGATATCGGCAAAGGTAAAACAGTAAACATTGAATTTGTCTCTGCTAATCCTACTGGCCCTTTGCATGTCGGTCACGGTCGTGGCGCAGCTTATGGTGCGTCTGCAGCTGACTTATTAGAGACCATGGGATATAAAGTTGATCGCGAATATTATGTTAATGATGCCGGCAGACAAATGCATGTTTTGACAGCAAGTGTCTGGTTGCGCTATTTATCTCTATTTGATGACCTACCCCATTTCCCAACTAATGGCTACAAAGGTGAATATGTTTTGGATATTGCCAAACAGCTGCAAGCCAGACATCATGAAGAGTTAAGACGCCCTATTGCAGACGTATTTACCAAGCTGTCAAAAGATGCTGATGAAGGCGGTGATAAAGAGATTTATATAGACGAAATAATCAAACGCACCCAAGGTCTCTTAGGCGAAAGTAATTATTCATTAATATATGATGCTGGTGTCCAAAGTATTTTAGCTGACATCAAAGAGGATCTAAGTGAATTTGGTGTGACTTTCCAAACTTGGTTCTCAGAAGCTAGTCTAGCTACTGGCGGTGATATCAAAAACAGTATTGCTAGTTTACAAGAACGTGATCATGTGTATGAAAAAGACGGAGCTTTGTGGTTTCGCGCCACAGCTTTTGGCGATGAAAAAGATCGCGTAGTCAAGCGCGAAAATGGTTTGACCACCTATTTTGCTTCTGATATCGGTTATCATTTAAACAAATATATGCGTGGCTATGACAAGATTATTGACGTTTTCGGCGCCGACCATCATGGTTATGCGCCTAGAGTTCGAGCATTTTTACAGGCTGAAGGTTTAGACGACACTAAATTTGAAGTTCTTCTAGTCCAATTTGCAATTCTATATCGTAATAAAGAAAAGGTGCAGATGTCAACGCGCAGCGGTGAATTTGTAACTTTACGTAAACTGCGTGAAGAAGTTGGCAAAGATGCCGCAAGATTTTTCTATATTATGCGTAAAAATGATCAGCATTTAGATTTTGATTTAGATTTAGCTAAATCGCAATCTTCTGATAATCCGGTGTATTATATTCAATATGCTCATGCGCGCATTTGCAGTGTGATGCGCCAACTGAAAGATAAAAAACTACATTGGGATCAAAAACAAGGCTTAGAAAACTTAAAATTATTGCAAGATCCACATGAAGAGAATCTAATTAGACATTTACAGGAATACGCGGAAATGCTGCAAAATTCAGCGCTGCGATATGCCCCGCATACTGTGGCACATTATCTGCAGGAATTAGCTAATGAATTTCATTCGTATTACAACGCCCAGCAATTTATTGTTGATGCGGAAAAAATGCGCAATGCCCGCTTGTGTCTAGTTATGGCAGTAAAACAAATTATTGCCAATGGCCTGAAATTGCTTGGAGTTTCAGCACCTGAAACGATGTAATTGTGCCTAGAAACATAAGGGCAGACACAAGGCCTGCCCCTACATATAGGATATACAAATTTATTAACGTATTGCTTGCAATGCAATCAATAATGATTTGCTAGCATCATTAAAAGGATCAACATCGCCAGAAATATAAGCAAGCATCATGCCACCCAATTTTGCTGATTTTGCATACTTTGCTGCAGCTGTCGCAACACTTGTATCAGCATAAGAAATAAATGGAGTTGCATACTTCAACATTAATCCTGGCGGCAGAAGCTCCGGAGGGCTCCACTTATTGATTATGTCTACATAGTACGAGTAGGCACCATAAACAGTTAAATTATCAGTTGTTATAAAGTTATTATTAGGTAACACATTTTGAACAATATATTTATAACTAAATTTACCGGTACAAGTATTGCTAGAATAGCAGCCATTTACGTCCATATCTCCAGCTGGAGTTTTACCACTAAATAGTTGGAAAATTGCCGTTGGGCTAGTAACGTTTTGCACTGCTCTGCCATATGCAGGAATACTAGCTATAATTTTATTATATGGCACGTATTTAGAAAGGCGTTTAACCGAACCTATGAGGCTATAATCATTACTATTTTGATCTGTATATGGCGAATTGGCATCAGCACTAGTACTTATCGTATAACCTGTTTTTTTGATTTTACCATTTGCATCAAAGCCGCCATGAAAATCATAAGTTCTAATAACAACTGCGTTTACTGCATCAGAAATCAATGCCCAATTATCTGGTGTCTTATCACCGGTATTAACACTATCAATCCATCTTTGATCAGCTGGAATAGTTATTAAAATTAATTTGCGATCTGCTCCTGTACCAAATTGTTGATCCAATGCATTGCGCAGTTTTTGCAGGAAATCTGCATATAATGTTCCCTTAGTGGAATTAAAGCCTTGTCCATAGGGAAGCTCAAAATCAATATCAATACCATCAAGTTTATAATGTTGTAAAATCTCAATAGCTGATGTGATAAATCGATCTTGTGCTGCCTCACTGTTAGCGTCATAACCTAGCATGTCTACAATACCCGTAAAGTTGCCAGGGCCTCCTACAGCAAAAACTTTTTTCATTCCTGCCTTGCCAGCAAGATGGGAGAATGCTTCAAAATTACCCCTGCCGTATTGAGAAACATTCTGACCATTCAAAGCATAATTACATATTATTTTGGTAGGAGCGTCTTGGCAAAAAGTATCATCCTTATTCAGATTAAACCATGGCAAACCTTTTAGACTCACATCGGACCATGGATCAGCGAAATATAAGTTTCCATAATTTGCATTTTCAAGGTGCTTTGGATTTAACTTCGGTTGCACTTGTAAAAAAGTATATGCCAGAATATCTAGATAAAGTAGTTTTCTGTCAAAAGTTACATTGTTAGAACTCCATTGACGATCCTTGACGTTTGGAGCAGCACTAGCTGTAATCGGATCTCTAGGATTAGCTATATACCTTGTGAATTTTCCATCTTGGCTAGTATAAGGAGTGCCATCGTAAATCGCCTGATCGTTCCATTCACCCATGACAACTGTTTCATCAAATGGGTTAGCTATAAGTATAAGATGATGATGTAATTTCTGAATTGCAGGATTTAGTGGAATTAAAGGCTGATCTGGATAATTGAGCGGTATGAGTGGCGACGTGTCCGGTACCGGTATCAATGGAGTATTACCATTATTATCACTGCCACTACCGGATTTATCTGAAGCTGCTAAAGCAACCGCAATAACTGCACCGCCAACTAGAGCCGTTGCTCCAGCGGCTATGCCTACTTTAGCCCCTGTTGAAAGGCCACTTGATGACCCTAAAGCGTCTGAACTTGTATCAGCAGCCGCATCAATAGCTGCGCGAGCTGCAAAACTAAAACTAAACAAACATGCAAAGACAAATACACATAATTTCCTATACATATGATATTCTCCCCAACAAAGAAAAACTAATCAATAAAAAAAGTTTATATTTGTTGATAATATCACATAAAAACAGTTTGTCAAGAAAAAACCATGTCTATAAAAGTTTTACATAGCTATAAGGAACCTTACAAAATACAAAAGGGCGCGCACACAGGTGGCCTCTACGATTTTTGATTTGTGCCTACGCGGGAATGACACATACAGAGTGTTATTAAACCGGGGATAATTTAGCAAAAGCGGCAACTAACCATTTAGCGCCAAAACGTTGGAAATTAACTTGCACACGTGTAGATTCGCCGGATCCTTCAAAATTCAGCACAGTACCTTCGCCAAATTTCTTATGATTAACCGTCTGCCCCACATACAGATTAGTATCATTATTTACCACAGAATCGCCTGTTGTGACTACTGCTGATCGCGATGTAGTTGTCGTACTTGCTGTTGGCCGTAGAATAGTTGTTAACGGCTGAAACTCGTGGATTAAATCTGGTGGGATTTCTTTCAGAAAACCTGACGGCACGCGATAGGTTTCAGAACCATGCAGGCGTCGACTTTGAGCATAAGTTAAATATAATTTCTTCATGGCACGAGTCATACCGACATAACATAAGCGCCTTTCTTCTTCTAGTTTATCGCCATTGTCGATAGACAAATGATGCGGAAATAAACCTGATTCCATCCCTGTTATAAAAACAACAGGGAATTCTAGTCCTTTGGCTGCATGTAAAGTCATGAGCTGAACGCTATTATCAGCAACATCTGCCATCAATTCACCAGCTTCCAGAGCCGCATGAGATAAAAATGACTGCAAGACTGTAGCAGCGTTATAATCATTGCCTTTATCGATATCAATCTCAAACTGGCGTGCAGCGCTGATTAACTCATCCATATTTTCTAAGCGCGCTCTACCCTTTTCGGTTTTATCTTTAGCAAAATGAATGCGTAAACCGCTGCAATGCAACAAGTGCTCAATTTGCTCATCTATAGTTAAATCTTCAATCTCTTCAGCAGTATTATCAATCAACTGCAAGAATTTTTTCATCGCATTAATAGTTCGAGTCGGCAAAGTGATTACTGTTGAATCCTCTGCCACGGCAAGATTTGCTGTCTGCCATAATGACAGCTCATGGGCTTTAGCATATTCACGAATAACTCCTAATGACGTATCACCAACACCACGCGTTGGAAAATTCACTATTCGTTCAAACGCGGCATCATCTTCACGATTAATCAATAAGCGCAGGTATGCCAAGGTATCTTTAACTTCAGCACGATCAAAGAACCTTACGCCGCCATAGACTCGATAAGGAATATTGGCATCTAGCAATTGCTCTTCTAGAACTCGCGACTGTGCATTAGAACGGTATAAAATAGCGATGTCACTTCGAACATATTCGTCCTGCAAATGTTTAGAGATCGCATTAACCACAAATCTGGCTTCATCACGCTCATTAAATGCATTGTATAAAGTTATCAGCTCGCCAGCTTTGTCATCAGTCCAGAGTTTTTTACCTAAACGCTGACTATTATTTGCAATTAGACTATTAGCAGCACGTAAAATATTACCAGTAGAGCGATAATTCTGCTCCAACTTGATAGTTTGCACACCGGAAAAATCTTTACTGAGACGATGAATGTTTTCAATTTTCGCACCACGCCAACCATAAATTGACTGATCGTCATCACCCACAGCTGTTATAAATGCACTTTTACCAGCTAACAATCTAATCCAGGCATATTGAATAGTATTAGTATCCTGGAATTCATCCACCAAAATATGCTGAAAGCGTTGCTGGTAATGCGCCAATATTTCTGGATTATTTAACCATAACTCGTGTGAGCGCAAGAGCAATTCAGCAAAATCAACCAGGCTATTGCGTTGACAAGTCTCTTCATAAGTTTGGTAAACCTGATTTAAAGTTTTAGCAAATAAATCACCATCAGACTGTATGTTTTGCGAGCGCACACCTTCATCTTTTTTATTATTGATAAACCATTGAGTTTGTTTGACCGGCCATCTTTCTTCGCAGACATTGAGATTTTTCTGAATACGTCTAATTAATCTATATTGATCATCGCTGTCGATGATCTGAAAAGTTTGCTTCAACCCAGCTTCTTGCCAATGCGTGCGTAATAATCTATGAGCCAAACCATGAAAAGTTCCGACCCACATAGTTTGCATCGGTATTTGTAACATAGCCTCTAAGCGTCCACGCATTTCACGTGCGGCTTTGTTAGTAAAAGTTACCGCCAAAATATTAACTGGCGAAATTTCGGTATTTTGTAATAACCACACAATGCGATGCACCAATACGCGAGTTTTACCGCTACCGGCACCAGCTAATACTAGTAAATTACTTGGAGCAGCTGTAACAGCCTGCTTCTGGGCGTCGTTTAATTCATTGATATAATTTGTATCCATTAATATATATTGTAGCTGATATTAATCGAAATAAACATCGTTAATTTGACCACAATTTTTTCAATGTAGACAAATCAAATTAAAATATGTATTATGATCACCCCTTATAAAAATACGGTATTTTATGAGTAAAAAAGTAATATATAATCAAGCAAAATTTTTGCTTGGGGCGGCTGAACTAAAGCAACTGCCAGAAGACGAAGGCAATGAAGTTGCTTTTATTGGTTATTCTAACTCTGGTAAGTCAAGTGCTATTAATACCATAACTGGCATTAAAGGTTTGGCTCGAGCTAGTAAAACCCCTGGACGCACTCAACAAATCAATATTTTCACTCTAGATGAAAATAATCGGTTGGCTGATTTACCAGGACATGGTTACACCAAAGCACCTGCGACTGTTTCTAAAGCATGGGTTGAAAAAGTTGATACTTATCTGGAAACACGCAAATGCCTACGCGGTTTTGTTTTGCTCATGGATATTCGCCATCCGTTAAAAAAGCATGACCTGCATCTGATTGATTGGGCAGACCAATGTGAGCTGCCAGTACATATATTGCTAACTAAAGCTGACAAGATCAATCGTGGCCCTGCTTTAGATACTCTGAAAAAAGTTCAGAAAAGCATGGCTGCACATGAATTAGTCACTGTCCAGCTATTTTCGGCACATGATAATACTGGACTTGAAGAGGCACACGAAAAGCTTAATGAATGGCTGATGGTACTGTTGTAATAAGGCCTGTTAGAGTGTATTGTAGCGCTCATGGCATTGAGGAAAACATACACCAAGAATGAAGCAATATCATGGCCCATTCCAAACTATTGGGACATCATTGCCGGCTGCCTAATTTTCGGGTTGATAATTCTCGTTGCTTGGGGTGCCAAACAAATGGCCGTGCCATACAATATCGGCCAGCCTATTCCGATTTCTTTAAGCCCTAACCATTTACCCTATTATGCCCTACGAACTGTGTTGCGGATGTTTATTGCCTTGTTTTGTTCGCTAGTATTTACTTTTGTTGTGGGAGCTTTAGCAGCCAAAAGCAAACGCGCCGAGCGTATAATAATTCCTTTTATTGATATCATGCAATCGATGCCAGTACTAAGTTTCTTGTCATTAACGATTGTTGGCTTTATTGCCCTGTTTCGCGGCAGCATGCTGGGTCCGGAATGTGCAGCTATATTCGCTATTTTTACTTCTCAAGTCTGGAATATGACTCTAAGTTTTTATCAAAGCGTCAGCACTGTTCCAAAAGATCTACGCGAAGTAACAGTTATTTATCAACTATCCACATGGCGTCGCTTCTGGCGTCTTGAAGTTCCATTTGCCATGCCAGGGCTATTATGGAATATGATGATGTCGATGTCAGCCAGCTGGTTTTTTGTAACTGCTTGCGAAGCAATTTCCGTTGCTAATCAAAAAATAACCTTGCCTGGAATTGGTTCTTATATCGCCTTAGCTATAGCTCATGCCGACAAAAAAGCTATTATTTTCGCAATTATTGCGATGTTATCAGTAATCTTGCTCTATGATCAGTTATTATTTCGTCCGCTGGTGCAATGGTCAGAAAAATTCAAGTTTGAAGAAGTGCTAGATATCAAGGCATCACGCTCTTGGGTAGTTACACTGTTTCAACGCACACGCCTGTTGCGCTATTGCGGGCGCTTCGTTGCCATAGTGTCTGACTATTTATTAAATCTGCCAATATTTAATCCTAAAAAAACTTATAAAGCTACCGTATCTAAAAGCACTTCTAGACTCCGAGCAATTATCATTAATGCTGTGACCATTATAATTATTGCCAGCATGATTTTGGCAATCGCCAAATTTCTGAGCCATAGTGTGACTTGGCATGACGTCCACCAAACTTTATGGCTAGGTCTACTGACTGGTATTAGAGTAATAGTTCTGATTGCACTCTGTTCTTTAGTTTGGGTTCCAATTGGAGTATGGATTGGCTTTCGTCCTAATGTCGCCAAAACTATGCAGCCAATAATTCAGTTTTTAGCAGCATTTCCTGCCAACTTATTATTTCCGGTAGTAACGATACTCATAATCAAATATAGCCTGAATATCAATATCTGGTGTGCCCCATTAATGGTCTTGGGTACTCAGTGGTATATTTTGTTTAACGTTATTGCAGGCGCTAGCACATTACCAGAAGAATTGCGCCTTGTAACATCGAGCTTTGGCGTCCGTGGTTGGCTTAGATGGAAGCGCTTAATTCTGCCTGGCATTTTCCCGTTTTTTGTTACCGGAGCTATTACTGCTGCTGGTGGCGCCTGGAATGCCAGCATTATCGCTGAAGTTGTCAGCTGGGGTCATACTCATCTAATAGCAAAAGGTTTGGGTGCATATATAACCGAATTCTCCATTCAAGGTAACTTCCATAAAGTTGCTTTAGCCACTATAATAATGTGCTTATTTGTAGTGATAATTAACCGCCTGTTATGGCGACCATTATATAAACTGGCTACGGAGCGATTCCATGCAGAATAAAAAAGCATTAATTGAAGTAGTAAATATTAGCAAAGCTTTTAAAAAGTCTGGGCATCAGGACTTGCTGGTGCTGGATGATTTAAATTTAACTTTATACGAAGGTGAAATCGTAGCATTGCTGGGGAAATCAGGCTCTGGAAAATCCACTTTATTACGCATAATTGGCGGCCTAACCAAACCAACATCAGGTGAAGTCTTGCATTATGGCAAAGCTGTCAAAGGCCCAATTACAGGCTTATCTATGGTGTTTCAAAGTTTTGCCCTACTACCATGGATTACAGTATTACAAAATGTTGAATTAGGTTTAGAAGCTCAAGGAGTATCTAAATCCGAACGCCGTACTCGAGCCCTAAAAGCTATTGATGTTGTAGGTTTGGACGGATTTGAATCGGCCTATCCGAAAGAATTATCCGGTGGCATGCGTCAACGCGTAGGCTTTGCCCGTGCTCTAGTTACTAATCCGGATATATTGCTGATGGATGAACCATTTTCAGCATTAGATGTGTTAACAGCTGATAACTTACGCGGCGACCTGTTAGATTTATGGCATTCAGCTGATACTAATATTAAAAACATTTTATTAGTCACGCACAATATTGAAGAAGCTGTGTTTTTGGCAGATCGTATTATTGTTTTTGGTAATGCTCCTGATAACATCCGCGCTGCATTAGAAGTTCAGATACCCCACCCTCGCAATGATCAGGATTTACAATTCCGGAAAATGGTAGACCATATTTATACTCTAATGACCGCTCCAGATGCAACCACTACCGGTGTCGGTTATAAAATCATTGATCTGGGTTATCGACTGCCGAATGTCGAAATTTCGGAAATCACTGGATTTATGGATATGTTAATTGAACCGGAATATCTTGATCGTAAAATTGACCTACCAGAACTAGCTGATGAACTAACAATGGAAATCGATGATCTGTTTCCGATTACCGAAACTCTGGAAATTTTACGTTTTGCGCGAGTGTCTAAAGGTGATATTGAACTAAGCCAAGCAGGAAAAAGTTTTGCCGAAGCTGACATCCTTGGACGTAAAAAGATTTTTGCCTCGCATCTTATCAGTCATGTGCCTTTGGCACGCAATATTCGCCGTGTTTTGGATGAACGCCCAAATCATCGTGCCTCAGAAGATAGATTTTTAAGTGAACTAGAAGATTATCTCAGTGAAGAAGTCGCCAAAGAGGTCCTAGACACCGTGATCGAATGGGGCCGTTATGCGGAAATATTTGCTTATGATTATAATGATGGATTGTTGAGCTTGGAGAATCCTGATTAATGTGCTGGCTTATCCACCCTGTCATTGCGAGCGAGGGTCAATTACACTGTGCGTTCTATAAAATATTAGAACTTTCTAACCCATGGCTTTAGATTGCGAATACTACTTGGCATTTTAGCTAAAGCTGCATTAGCAGAACTTTTACTAGCATAGTTACCTGTGGTCAAAGCATACCATTTTTGGCCATTTTTATACGTTGGCACAATATTGTAGCCTGACAGATGATGTTTATTGGCAAAAGCGACTAAGTCTTGGCGTTTTGGTGATGCCATTAACTGTATGGTGTAATGATTTGGATTGGCCTTAATGGCTTTGTTCCTTGTGGGTGCCTTGTATTTTTTTGTAGTCTTGGATGTTTTGTTTGCCTTCGGCTTAGGTACTATCCCTTTTGCTTGTGTTAGCCAACTATTGATATCTTCTAAATCATTAATGCCTAAAGTACCGGCAGATTGTTTTAAGGCAATGGTAGCAATAAGATAATCATATTGCGATGTAGTATAAGTCTTTAGACTCTGATATAAATTCGATTCTTGAGTTAGAACATCGGTCATAGTCTGGGTGCCAACTTTATAACCTTCAATGGTCGATTGGAGTGAACTGCGCGCTGATATCACTGCTTGTTTATCTGCCTTTATAACATTAACTCCTGAAACTACATTCCAGTATTGTTGTCTCGTATCACTTACAACTGTCCTATGAGTCTTATCCATATTATCAACAGCATATTGGTAGTCATATTGCGCTTGCTTCGTTGCTGCTGTGACGGCACCACCTTGGAATATTGGCACAGACAAATCTAAGCCTACTGTTGCAAGCTTATTGGTAGCGCGCAAACCATTATTGATATAATTACTATCATTTGAATATTGATATTGTCCCTGAGCATTTAAGACGGGCAAGTGACCAGCTGCCTGAACGTGAATATTCTCTTGAGCAGTCTCAACACCATAACGCGCTGCCAGCAAACTATAGTTTTGCGTTTGTGCCACGTCAACCCATTGATTTATATTTGAAGGATTAGGATATAATAGCGGCAGTTTTTTGGATAATTTTGCAAAAGAAGTATAGCTGGTATTAGTGATCTCGCGTAATTGTTCTTTGGCAACATCAACACTGTTACGGTCTTGGATTTCCTGAGCGACCGAACCATCATAGCTAGCTTTCGCTTGTTGCACATCGGTAATTGTAGCTAAACCAACTTTGTAGCGTTCTCTGGTTTGATTATATTGACTCTTATAAGCAATTTTCTCAGCAATCGTATAATTTAAAATATCCTGAGCTTTTAAAACATTGAAATAAGCCTCAGCAGTTCTATACATTAAATCTTGAGCTGCGGCAGAATATAGTGCTGCATATTGTTTTTCGTTAGCTTTGGCCTGACTTAGCAACGCCCAATTCTGATAATTAAAAATTGGTTGCTGTAATGTTAATTGATAACCTGTCGTATTATTACGATAACGCTGTTTTGCTATTGTTACTATTTGTGTGCCATTAGGTGCAGTAACAGACGCAAAACTTTCGGTATTGTTATAATTATGATTATAAGTACCATCTACTTGAAAGTTAGGCAATAACCCAGCACGATTAATGGCAATATTTTCTTTTTCAGACAGCCATTGAGAGTGCGACATCTTAAATGTCGGATCATTATTCAATGCTTGCTGATATACTTGCAATAAATTAGCAGCAAAAAGCTGGGTGGATAACAACCCCAACCCCAGGAATAATGCAATTTTCAGTAATGTTTTTTTCATATTGCCCAAAACTTTTTATTCGAATAAATGATTTTACCTAATTCCGCTACATATTGCCAAATGTTTTGTTACTCATAGACGTCTTTGCTTAAAAAACGCACTTAAAACTTCACTGCATTTATCAGCTAACACACCGCCATGATAAACAATCTGGTGGTTTAGTTTGGTATCAAGCAAGTTAAATACACTTTCAACAGCACCGGTTTTGGGATCAAGAGTGCCAAATACTAACCTTTTAATTCGAGCATGCAGCATAGCGCCAATACACATCACACATGGTTCTAATGTCACATATAAAGTAGTATTTAATAAGCGATAATTGTTCAGCTTAGCTGCGCCTTGGCGTAAGGCAATTATTTCTGCATGTGCTGTTGGGTCATTAGTTGAAATCGGCTGGTTCCAGCCTTGACCTATAATCTCGTCATCTAGAACTAATATTGCTCCAACTGGAACTTCACCCTGCTCTTCTGCATGTTGCGCCAAAGCTAATGCCTGTTGCATGTAACTTATGTCTGTCATGGCATTGCATCACCAACAAATAGCTGCTGGCGGATATCATTAAAAACTTGTTGGTAGAAACTTGGATCATATACTTGGGACCTTGGCGTCACATAACTTAAACGCACTTTGCTATAAGTTTCTTTGCCTTTTTTGGAGCTAATTATGGTTGCTGTCACAGAAACTCCCTGAGCTTCGGCTCTTCGAGCAGAAATATAGCCGCTATTATAATCTGAATCTTGAACCATGTACCCGTTGTTTTGAAATACCGTCATAACGGCATCAAAAGTTTTGCGCTTGGTAGCTTGGAACTCCTGGGTTTGCATAGCTTGAGTTTGTAACGAATTAGGATGAAATTGTGCTGGAAAAGCATTTATGTTTAGAGAAAATAAACCAACTAAAGCAAGTGCTAAAATTTTATAAATCATAATTTTACTCCCATTCAATTGTTGCTGGCGGCTTGCCGGAAATATCATAAACCACTCGTGACACACCCCTAACTTCATTTATTATACGATGCGAAACTTCACCAAGAAACTTATGTGGCAACTCAGCCCAATGAGCTGTCATAAAATCTACTGTTTCAACTGCGCGCAGCGCAATCACATAATCATATTTTCTAGCATCACCCATCACACCAACTGATTTTACCGGCAAAAATACAGCAAAAGCTTGGCTGACTTTATTATACAAATCAGCTTGTTGTAATGCTTCAATAAAAATGTGATCTGCTTGACGTAAAATTTCAGCATATTCTGGTTTAACTTCGCCTAATATTCGTACACCCAAACCAGGGCCCGGAAAAGGATGACGATATACCATATCATATGGCAAACCCAGCTCAACACCAATACGTCTAACTTCATCTTTAAATAATTCACGAATTGGCTCAACCAGTTTTAAGTGCATTTTCTCAGGTAACCCACCAACATTATGATGTGATTTAATCACATGAGCTTTACCAAATTTCGCTGCGGCTGATTCAATCACATCCGGATAAATTGTGCCTTGAGCCAACCATTTAACTTGTTTTAACTTTTTAGCCTCTTCCTGAAATATATTGACAAATTCTTTACCAATAATTTTGCGTTTTTGTTCTGGATCGCTGATTTCAGCTAATGCTTGATAAAATCTTTCTCGTGCATTTACACGAATAATTTTAATGCCAAAATTTTTCGCGAACATCTTCATAACCTGATCGCCTTCATTTAAGCGCAATAATCCGGTATCGACAAAAACACAAGTCAGTTGCGTACCAATAGCTTTGTGCAATAATAATGCTACTACAGATGAATCGACGCCACCTGACAAACCCAAAATCACTTGGTCTTTACCAACTTTCGTTTTAATGTTTTCAATACTAGATGTAATAATATGTTCTGAAGTCCAGTTTGGTTCACAGTTACAAACATCTAAAATAAACTTGGCTAAAATTTCTTTGCCATATTCGGTATGAGTTACTTCAGGATGAAACTGGACGCCATAGAAACTTTTGTCATTATTGGCCATAGCTGTAATTGGAGTATTTGCACTCTGAGCAATAATTTCAAAACCCTGTGGTAATGTGGTCACTTGATCGCCATGGCTCATCCACGCATCTAATTTTTTAACTTCTGGCAAAATGGCATTTGCTTTAATAACATCTACAGCAGCATGACCAAACTCACAAAAATCACTACCAGTAACTTGGCCACCCAATTGCTCCGCCATAGTTTGCATCCCATAACAAATACCCAAAAGCGGACAGCCTAGGCTAAACACTATTTCTGGAGCACGTGGTGTATTATTAGCAATAACAGATTCTGGTCCGCCCGATAAAATAATTCCTTTTGGATCAAATTTTTGAATTTGTTCAGGATCAACATCAAATGGATACACTTCACAATAAACACCAATTTCACGCACACGCCGTGCGATTAATTGGGTGTATTGTGACCCAAAGTCTAGAATTAATATGCTATGTTTGTATATGTTAGTCATTTTTTATCCAAATAATAAGCATTCGCGTCATTGCGAGCGCAGCGAAGCAATCCAGGTTTTTGCAATAACTTGATTATGGATTGCCACGTCGCTTCGCTCCTCGCAATGACGTTGCAATCTATGCTGAATTATCACTTTTCCACTATCATCATGTGGTTTTATATATAAAAACCCCGAGCAATGCCCGGGGTTTAGTTTAACTCAAAAACCTATCTTAACAAAGCATTACTGCATTGCCGGAGCAATAAACAACTGCTGCCTAATGTCATTAAAGGCTTTTTGATATAAGTTTGGATCTAGCACCTGAAGCG
>SDBS01000576.1_pt1 | contig 36086 bp, 35 predicted proteins | sample 2277091 | NCBI WGS metagenome assembly SDBS01 (sample SAMN10404972, study PRJNA504765) | marine sediment metagenome | isolation source: marine sediment core GS10_PC15, 163 cmbsf | place: Arctic Ocean: Southern Knipovich Ridge | collected 2010
TCTGTCTATGCCGAGGTGGTAGCATCTAAGGTTATCGGTAAGTGCCGGGAGTTAGGTCTGACACTGCCGCGGCTTATTGTTGAGCCGGGGCGGGCAATAGTTGGGCAGGCTGGAGTAGCCCTATATAAGGTAGGTGTCGTTAAGGATATACCCGGTGTCAGGTGTTATGTCTCCGTAGATGGTGGTATGGGTGATAATATCCGTCCGGCTCTTTACGGGGCTAAATACGAGGCGGTGGTGGCTAATAAGATGGGTGAGAAAGTAGCCAGAGAAATTACCATCGCTGGTAGGTTTTGTGAGTCGGGTGATATTCTGGTTAGGGATATTCCTCTGCCCCCAGTTTTAGCTAGTGACATTATTGCGGTACCCGGTTGTGGAGCCTACTGCCTGCCGTTGGCTAGTAACTATAACGCTTCCTTTAGGCCGGCGGTGGTTATGGTTAAGGAGGGTAAGGGGCGTCTTATTCGGCGTCGGGAGACCCTTGCCGACCTGACCCGGTGTGATTTAGCTTAGAAAGTAACGGAGATTTTAGGGTGTGGCAGGTAGTTGGTCAAATTAGGGCGGTATCCTTGCTCCAGCGTAGCCTGGAGAAAGAGGCAGTGGCTCATGCTTATCTCCTGATGGGCCCCCCTCACGTGGGTAAAATGACGCTGGCTCTGGATTTAGCTAAGGCGCTAAACTGTGAGGCACCTGACCCTCCCTGTGGGGAATGTGCTTCCTGCCAGAAAATAGCTTCCGCTAAGCACGCTGATGTCCAGATTATAGGCTTGAGTCAAGGCGGGAATTCAGAAGAGACTAAGCCTAAGGCAGAAATCAGCATTGACCAGATTAGAGAGATGCAGCACTCAGCCAGTTTGCCACCATTTGAAGGTAGGTATAAGGTATATATTATTGAGGGGGCTGAGCTAATGTCACATGAAGCCGCCAACTGCTTGCTTAAGACCCTGGAAGAGCCGGTGGGGAAGGTAATCTTTATTCTACTAACTACCAATGAGAGGTTACTGCCAGCCACTATTATTTCTCGTTGCCAGCGGCTGGAGCTACCCCCGCTAACTGCGGCTGAGGTAGAAACGGCTCTTAATGGTCGCTGGGATATTGAGATGCCAAAGGCTAAGCTTCTGGCTGGGCTTTCCCACGGACGGCTGGGTTGGGCACTGTCGGCGGCCCGTGATGATGACTTACTTCAGCAGAGGTCAGAAAGGATGGAGAGGCTCCTTAATGTTATTGATGCCGATTATGAGGGGCGTCTGGAATATGCTATCCAGTTGGCAGCCCAGTTTAGCCAAAACCGGGGATTGGTTGGGGAGATTTTGAGTTTGTGGCTTGACTGGTGGCGTGACCTGCTGTTAGTTAAGGTCGGCTGTGTAGATGCGGTTACCAATACTGATAGGCTAGCTATGCTTACTAGCTGGGCTGAAGGTTATAGCTTGGTTCAAATGAAGGGCTTTATCAATAGCCTTCAAGCAACTGGGGAACAGCTCAAAAAGAATGCTAATCCGCAGCTGGTGTTTGAAGTATTAATGCTTAGTATGCCGGGGAGAGGTAGGTGAAAGATGGCTGATATTGTTGGAATACGTTTTAAGAAAGCGGGGAGGGTATACTACTTTAACCCCGCCGGTATTGACCTGGAGGTAAATGACTATGTGGTGGTCAAGACAAGCCGCGGCCTAGAGATGGGACAAGTGATTATTGCTCCGGAGCAGGTATTGGATAGTGAGGTGAGTGAACCACTAAAGCCGGTAGTCCGCAAGGCAGAGCCTGAGGATATTAAACGTGACCAGGAACTTGCGAAAAAGAATATAGAGGTTCTTGCTGAGTGTAATAAGTTAATTAGCAAGCTGCACCTACCGATGAAGCTACTATCCGCGGAGTACAATCTCAGTGGTAGTCGTCTTACTTTTTTCTTTAGTGCTGCGGAGAGGGTTGATTTCCGTGAGCTGGTTCGGGAGTTAACTAATCGCTTTAGGGTGCGTGTAGAATTACGGCAGGTAGGGCCTAGGGATGAAGCCAAGCTGGTCGGTGGCTTTGGCCGGTGCGGTCGTCAGCTGTGTTGTACCAGTTTTTTAGGGGGGTTTGCCCCGGTCTCCATTAGAATGGCCAAGGAGCAGGATTTACCGCTTAACCCGCTGAAGATATCGGGGGTTTGCGGGCGGTTGATGTGCTGTCTGAGTTATGAGAGTGAGCTGTACCATTCTTTGAGAGAGAAATTACCCAGAAAGGGACAGGAGGTCTCGACGTCCATGGGGGTAGCTACGGTGGTTGGTGGTAACCCACTCAGGGAATCGGTGCTGGTTGAACTGGAGAGCGGAACGACGGTAGAATTACCTCTCAGCGAGGTAGCTTTTGAAGCGGGACGTGCCCGTAGGCGGCAGAAAAAGGGCTAAGCTTGTTGATTACCGGTTGATTCTCACTGGGGAAGGTATTTTTGCCATTGAGCCTGGTTTTTAAGCTGGTGGGAGATATAAAAGGGGAGCTTATCTCGTGGGGGGGAGGGACGGTGAATTAATCTCATCCCAGCTTGTTCGGGGGTTCTACCGGCCTTGTGGCGATTACAGGGAATACAGGCGCTGACCACATTTTCCCAGGTGTGCTCACCACCTCGGTAGCGGGGCATAACATGGTCTAAGGTAAGCTGTCGGCCTTCTTTACCGCAGTACTGGCAGGTATATTGGTCACGGCTGAAAACCTCAAGGCGAGTTAGTCTTCTCTTAGGTCGGGGACGTTTAATCATATAGGACAGGCGGATTACTGAGGGTAGGGAGAAGATGTGAGTGACTGAGTGGATAAATCCAGAGCCATCCTCCAGCATCTCCGCCTTACCGTGATAAATCAGCACCACTGCTCGCCGGGCGCGGCATATATTGAGTGGCTCGTAATTCTGATTTAATACTAGGACTGGCAGGTTTATCATAACTAAGGTCTCTTCCCAGAGGTATACCTACGGATTTTGCCCGAAGGTCTCTTCCTGGAGGTGTACCTGCGGATTTTGCCCGAAGGTCTCTTCCTGGAGGTGTACCTGCGGATTTTGCCCGAAGACTTCTTTCTACAGGCGGGCTTGCCTAATTTTACTCAAAAACTTATGACTTGACAAGCCTGGCTTAGGATTGCTTAATCCCAGCGCCCTTTCTTACCGCCGCGGGTTACTTTTTTTCGACTGGCCCGTAAATCAGTACGGTAGTCGGGGGCCATGATATTAAATGACGTGCCAACTTTAGAGTCGGCCAGTCGGGAACTGATACGACCCTCAATTTCCTCCAGTGAGCAACAGGTGGTGATTACTGTTGGCAGCTGAGCATTATAGCGGTAGTTGATAACCTGGTAGAGCTTTTCTTGCGCCCAGGGAGTGGTTGTCTGTTCACCAAAGTCGTCCAAAACGAGCAGAGGCGCTGTCTTTACCCCTTCAAAGAGCTGGTCATAGGAAACCTTGCTCTCCGGGCTGAAGGCGGAGCGCAGGTGGTCAAGAAAATCAGGCACCACCACGAACAAGGCTGGTTTTTTGGATTGATAGCGATAGTTAACGATGGCCGCAGCTAGGTGGGTTTTACCACAGCCGTTATCCCCTTGAAATACCAGCCAGTTTTCGGGTGATTTAGCGAAGTTAATGGCTAGGTTGAATGCTTCCTCCAAATTCTGCTGCTGCTCAGGTAGTAGGTTAGGCCTCCGGGCAAATTTATCAAAGGTCATGGTTTTTTGTAGTTCAAACTCGAGACCCCAGCTATATTCTGACAAGGCTTGTTTTTCCTCGACGACGCAGATGCGAGATAGGTCGAGGTTAGTCAGACGGGTGCGTATTCGGTCTCCAAGCTCATTAATTGGGGTGATGGTAACGATCACGGTGGGTAGTTCACTATTAAAGCGATAATTTAACAGTTGGTCCAATTTTTCCTTAGCCCAGGGGGTAGCGGTTTGAGCGCCGAGATCGTCTAAAACCAGCAGCGGGGCACTACGCACCTGGTCAAAGAACTCGTCATACGGCGTCTCGCTACTGGGGCTGAAGGTAGAGCGCAGGCGGTCCAGGAGGTCAGGGGTAGAGATGAAGAAAGCCGGGTAGCCCTGACTAATCCGTTCGTTGGCGATTGCTGCCGCTAGATGGGTCTTACCGCAGCTACTGGAACCGGTCAGAATGAGCCATCCTTTTGGTTCACTAGCAAAGGCTTTAGCGGCTTCATAGGCGCGGGCAAACTGCTCCTGGTTTATTGGATTCCCGCTTCTCCCTTGGGGGAGTAGGTTAGCAAAGGTAAAGCGGGTTAGCGAGCCCAGGTTACTGTAGCTCAGTAAGTGGGTCTGGTGTTCTTTATCCAGGGTGCCTTGGGTGCAGCGGCAGGGGATAACCCGACTAAAATCGGGTTTTCCTGAGGGGAGAAGGGGGTGCACGAATCCGGCCCCCTTACAAATAGGGCAGTTGGCGCTTGCTGAGGACTCTTCTGCCTCGTCAGCGCCGGACCATGTGTCCATATTTGCCCTTGATGTATTTATCGGGGTCTTGTTTCTTAGAATCTCGCCGATGGGTTCCACTTTCCCTGCCTTCCGATGACCAGTGTTCTAATATTGCTGAAATATAGCTCCATTTACGTTTGTTCTGATTAACCGCCTCTCTAATGGCATCTTTAACCCAGACTTCGGGGTAGAGCTTCTCCGCCTCTTTAAGCTCTTCGGCAATCATTGGGGTGAGCATACCTATGTTCTCCTCGTAGAGGGCAAAAATGCCCGGTTGCTCCTCGGTCTCAAAATAGCCCTGCCCCTCAGTTTTCAGACCGGGAAGGTTAAGCTCACCATTTTGAATTTTAGCTATGGTTTGTCGGTCTGCCTCAGTATTGAGGAAATAGATGTCTTCGGGTGCCCCGTCTCTGTTAAATACCAGGTGAAGGATGGTCCCCCGCTTCGCCGCCATTTCCAGGGCCTTGCTGAGTTCCTCGGCTGGTGGCTTATCTGTTTGGCTAAGGCTACGCATCAGGCTGGTATTACCCAGTAGCTCTCCATAGCTTACGAAGCGAGGGTAGCCCCGCTTGCGATAAAGGGTGGCTAAGATGTGGAGGGTTATCTTTAGCTCGGCCATATCGCTGATTTGTGGCAGGAGCGCGCTGAAGAAGAGGTTGGGTAACGGCGTAAACTGCATCTTGGCTGGGAAACCTTTAAATCGCTCCATTAGACCTATTCCCTAGTAATGTTAATAATTCTTTGCCGGGCGATTAGAATTTTAGGTGGAGTTTTAATGCTTCATAGTAGGCTCGGCTCAGCATTGGCAATATTTTCAAACTTGGCCAGTTTGGGGATAAAACGCAGATTTAGCTGTCCGGTGGGCCCATTACGATGCTTAGCGATTATGATTTCCGCCGGCGGGGGGTAGGTTTCACCTTGGTGGGCGTCTTCCCACTCCTTTTGGCTAGCATAATAGAGCTCGTCCCGGTAGATGAACATAACCACATCAGCATCCTGTTCAATACTGCCGCTGTCGCGCAGGTCAGAGAGCTGGGGCCTATGTGACGCCCGCCATTCGACGGCTCGGCTGAGCTGGGATACGGCTATCACCGGCACGTTAAACTCACGCGCTATTCCCTTTAAGGCGCGGGAAATATAGCTAATCTCCTGGACCCGGTTTTCCCCTCTCCCATCTGCCTGCATCAGCTGCAGGTAGTCAACAATAATAAGGCTAATGCCCCGCTCGTAGTGGAGTCGCCGCGCTTTGCTGCGCATCTCTACCACCCGTAGCTGAGGGGAGTCATCAATATAGATTGGTGCCTCAGAAAGGATACCGGTGGCATCCATAATCCTTCTTTCCTCCGTCTCCGTGTGCAGCCCAAGACGGACCTGCCTTAAATTGACCCCCGATTCGCTGGACAGAAGGCGTAGTACCACTGACTCCCGTGCCATCTCCAGGCTAAAGAGAGCCACACAAGCCCCGTGCTCCACTGAGGCATTCCGGGCGATATTGAGGGCTAGGCTGGTTTTGCCCATGCTGGGCCTGCCGGCGGCAATAATCAGGTCGGAGTGCTGAAAGCCGCCGAGAAATTCATCCAGTCCGGTAAAACCGGATAGGACATAGGGGACTGGCTCGGCACGACCGGCTTCGGCAGCTGGGCCGGGAGTAACGGCTTCAAAGTACTTGTCCAGCACCTGGCGGATGGGGATTAGGTCCTGGTCGCCCCCCCCCTGGCGCAGTTTAAACAGAATATCCTCTGCCCGACTGAGGCTGGTATCAACGTTGGGGTCAGCGGCATAACCAATAGTTTTAATCTGGTTACCGGCATTAATAAGGTGGCGCATTACGGATAGGCGATAAACAATTTGGCCGTAGTGTTCAATATCGAGTGATGTCGGCACGATCGATATTAGATGACTCAGGTAGGCAGCGCCGCCACATGTCTCCAGTTTGCCCTGTCGGTCAAGCTCCTGGGCCAGTGTAATCTGGTTTATGGCTTCGTTGCGCTGGTAGAGTGACAGGCATGCCCCGTATATTTGCGAGTTCCGCTCACTATAAAAACTAGCTGGCTGAAGGAGGGTGGCAATCTGGTAAATGGTGCTGCCATCTATCAGGAGTGAGCCGATTACGGCTTCCTCGGCATCAATATCATGCGGCGGTAATCTTTCGCCGTTCACCTATTTGGACTCCTTTTCCATCTCTTCAATCACGGTAACCCTTATTTTGGGTACTATATCCTTGGCTAGCTTGACCACTATCTCATAGCTACCAAGTTGGCGGATAGGCTCGGTTAACTCTATCTTCCTTTTGTCAACCACCAACCCGGCACTATCTTGCAGTTCGGCAGCAATATCGGCATTGGTGATTGAACCGTAGAGGTGGTCTTGGGCCCCAACTCGAGCTTCTAGGGTAATCTCCCTGCCGTCTAGCTCCTGAGCCAGCTCCAGAAATTCAGCCTCGCTTTCAGCCTGCTGGCGGGCTTTTACTCGGCGCTGGGTTGCCATGAGATTAATAGCCTGGGGATTAACCAGCAGGGCTAGCTTCTGGGGGATAAGGAAGTTCCGCCCGTAGCCACTGGCTACCTCCTTTATCTCACCGGCGCTGGCGACATTGGGTACATCCTTTAGGAAAATGACCTTCATAGTTTCTACCTTTCTTATAATTATACTTCACCTGGAAGTGAAGTAAAAGCTTATTGCCGCTATTAGGTGAGGAATTTTGTAGCCTGAATGGCGGCGGTAGCCCCATCGCCGGCAGCGATTATTGCCTGCCGGGGGGAATTCTGGCGTATATCACCGGCGGCAAAGACGCCGGCTACTTCGGTCTCCATCTCACTGTTGGTGATGATAAAGCCAGCCTTATCTAAGGGCAGAACACCCTTGAGATATTCGGTATTAGGGTTGAAGCCAATCGCGACAAAGACCCCTGAGATATCCAGGGTAGATTCTTCGCCTGTTTTCACCTGGCGCAGTTTGATTCGCTTAACCAGGTCTTCACCCTCAATTTTCTCAACCACAGTATTCCACCGGAAGTCAATCTTGGGTTCAGAGAAGGCTTTTTCTTGAAGAATGGGCGTGGCGCGGAGCTGGCGGCGGCGGTGAATTACGGTAACCTTGGCCGCGAACTTGGCTAGATGCCGGGCTTCAGTAATGGCAGCGTTGCCACCACCGACTACTGCTACCTCAAGTTCCCGGAAGAAGGCACCGTCGCAGGTAGCACAGTAGGATACCCCCTTACCGGTAAACTCTTCTTCTCCAGGAATACCTAGTTTTTGTCGGCGGCAGCCACCGGCGATAATTACCGCCCTGGCGGTAAAGCTGCCTTCAGTGGTTTCGACTACTCTTTGCTTTTCTCGGAGTTTTAAGCCAGTAACCTCAGCGATGGTGGTTTCCAGACCATATTTGGTTGCCTGCTTAAGCATTAACTCGCCGAGTTCAGGTCCACTAATGCCCTCCGGGAAACCCGGGAAGTTATCTAACCGCTCGGCGTTTACTATCTGACCGCCAATTAATCCCTTTTCTATAAGCAGGCTGTGGAGCCTGGCTCTGGCCGTGTAAATTCCGGCGGTAAGTCCCGCCGGACCGCCACCAATGATAATTACTTCATAATCACTGGTGTTAGGTATCAATCTAGCCTCCTAATTATCTTCCTTAGCCGAAATTCTTCTTTAATCCTGATAACTATCTCGGGACTGGAAACTAAGTCGGTAACAGTCATGGCTAGGGCTTTGGCTGCGTCACAGAGACCACGGCTCCCGGCCGCTGAGGCAGCCGCGGCGGCAAACTGGAGAGAGTGGATGGCTACATCCTTGGGGGCGATGGCTACCATGGGGTGAATGCTGGGCACTAATTGACTGACATTACCCATGTCGGTGCTACCAAAGGCACTATCGGGGTCGGTGAGCTTAAGGTGACGCCCTAAAAACTCCATATTCCGCTTGAATAGTCGGGCCAGGGTGGGATTATTACGCATGGGAGCATAGCTGATGTCTCCCCACCTATGTTCCAGCCGAGCCCCGGTGGCGGTAGCCGCTCCCACAAAGCAGTTTGTGACCTTTTGCTTTAGTTCATCAAGATAGGTATCGTCCTCAGCCCGCACGATGAAGATGCCGGCACTGTGGCTGGGGACGATATTGGCTGCCTCCCCACCGTCAGTAATAATCCCGTGGATTCGAGCACTGTCCTTGATGTGTTGCCGCAGCGAGTTGATAGCGGTGAAGGACTGAATCATTGCCTCTAGGGCATTGATACCCATCTCTGGTCGTGCCGCAGCGTGAGCTGCCCTGCCGAAGAACTCAACCTCTAGAGTCTGGCAGGCGAGGGCTTGGGTAGTAGCCGTATCATGTGTCCCCGGGTGCGCCATCATAGCTATGTCTATATTGTCAAAGGCTCCCCGGTCGGCCATTATCGCCTTGCCCCCATATATCTCTTCAGCTGGGGTGCCCATAATGAGAATACTTCCCCCGAATTGGTCAATCGCCGGCTTAGAAGCTATGGCGGCACCAACCGCGCTGGTAGCGATAAGATTATGGCCGCAGGCATGCCCGAGTTCAGGCAGAGCATCGTATTCCGCCAGAATGGCGATAACCGGTTTTCCCTGTCCGTAGCTTCCCCAAAAGGCGGTCGGTAGCCCACAGATACCCTCTTCTATAGTGAAGCTGTTTTCCGCTAGGTATTGAGTTAGCCAGGTGACGGCCTTAGTTTCCTTAAAACCCATCTCCGGGCTAGCGTGGATTTTCAAACTAAGCTCGTTAAGCTGCTGGTAGCGGGCATCTACTTCACCGATGACCGAAGCCTTTAGATTTTCCATATTCACCCTCTTACCTTGTTCTGAGAACAGCCTTTAAGCTAATAAACTGGTTTCATTATAGCTTAGTGGGGTTAGGATTTCTAGGTTTTAACACCCATTAAGTTCCTAAAGCAGTTGGACGGAAGCCAGGGTGAAGAAGTTATCTATGCTGGACGGGGTTAAATTCTTCTTTCTTGGGGGGTGGAAATATAGTAAAATAGACTAACTGAGGAGCGTATCTTAATTTGATGACCCGTAGTATAGCCAAATTGGTAAACAGTATGCTGGCCGGTGACAGGAAGTCTCTGGCACAGTTAATCTCTTTGGCGGAAAATGAGGGCCAAGCCCTTCCGGAAATACTGGATAGGCTCCGTCCCCACCGGGGGAAATCATACTCCGTAGGTATTACCGGTCCCCCCGGTTCAGGAAAGAGTACTCTGGTAGATAAGCTGGCTACCAGGATTAGAGATAAAGGACTGTCGGTGGGGATTATAGCCGTGGACCCAAGTAGCCCAATCAGCGGTGGTGCCGTATTGGGTGATAGAGTAAGAATGCAGAGGCACTACCTGGATGACGGGGTGTTTATTCGGAGTATGGCCACCAGAGGCAGTCATGGTGGTCTATCTAATGCTGTCGAGGCGGCAGTAAAACTACTGGATGCCTTTGGTAAGGACGTTATTATTATTGAGACGGTTGGTGTTGGGCAGACGGAACTAAGTATTGCCCAGATAGCCGATACTACCGTGCTGGTTCTGGTACCGGAGTCCGGTGATGATGTCCAAGCCTTGAAGGCCGGTATAGTGGAAGTGGCCGATATAATTGTCGTCAATAAAGCCGACCGCGAGGGGGCGGAAAGACTGGTTGGCGAATTTAGAGCGGCACTGGGATATGGTCACGGAAAAACTGAGCCATCAGTTATCACTACTCAAGCCATCAATGATATCGGTATTGAGGAACTCTACCAGGAAATAGACAAACGCCGTAAAAGCTGTTAAGATTACAACTTGGTTTGTTCAGGAAGAGCCGGGTCAGGTTTAGAGGATGCATTGTGGAGTAGTCGTAATATCAGCCCTATCTTCAGAGTAGGCAAGAGGCATGTCGGAAAAGAAGAAGAGCGGAGAGAAACCCGAGCGAAAGAAGGAATTTAGGACCACAGTTGGTGGCACTATAGTTAACCGGGTATATACCCCAGCCGATGTGGAGGGGTGCCAAGAGAAGGATATTGCTCCTCCCGGTGAGTATCCCTACACCAGACATATAATGTCAAGCGGCTATAGGACCAGGCTCTGGACGATGCGCCAGTATGCCGGCTTTGCCACGGTAGAAGAGACGAATAAGCGCTATAAGTATCTATATGAGCAGGGGCAGACCGGTTTCAGTGTTGCCTTCCACTTACCTACCCAGGAGGGCTATGATTCAGACCACCCACTTTCGGCAGGAGAGGTGGGTCGGTGTGGTGTCGCCATAGACTCACTCCAGGACATGGAGAGGCTGTGGGAAGGTATTCCATTAGCCGAAGTAAGTACCTCAATGACCATTAACTCCACCGCCGCAACTATATTGGCGATGTATATTGCTGCCGCTGAGAAGCAGGGGGCAACTGTCGCGCAGCTCAGGGGAACTGTTCAGAACGATATATTAAAGGAGTATATCGCCCGAAATACCTATATCTTTGCCCTGGCGCCGTCAATGCGGCTCGTCACCGACCTCTGTGCTTACTGTGCCCAAAACTTATCCCAGTGGAACTCAATAAGCATTAGTGGCTACCATATGCGGGAGGCGGGGGCGACGGCAGCTCAGGAAGCTGGTTTTACCCTCGCTGACGGAATTGCCTACGTTCAGGCGATGATAGATAGAGGAATGGATGTCGATTCCTTCGCCCCGCGTTTCTCATTCTTTTTTGCGGCCTATACCAACGTTCTGGAAGAGGTAGCCAAGTTTAGGGCCTTACGCCGTATGTGGGCCAGAATAATGAAGGACAGGTTTGGGGCTAAGAATCCCCGGTCTATGATGCTGAGATATCATGTTCAGACCGATGGCTTTACCCTGACCGAACAACAGCCGTTGAATAACATCATCAGGGTAACCCTGCAGGCCCTGGCCGCAGTTTTAGGCAGTTGTCAGTCGCTGCATACCAACTCATTTGATGAGGCACTGACTCTGCCCAGCGAGGGAGCGGTACAGATTGCTTTAAGAACCCAGCAAATAATTGCCGATGAGAGCGGTGTCGCTGACACCGTTGACCCGCTTGGCGGCGCATACTATATAGAATGGTTAACCGACCAAATAGAGGATAGGGCGATGAGATATATCACTGAGGTTGATAGGCTGGGCGGTGCCCTAAAGGCGATAGAGAAGGGATATATCCAGAAGGAAATTGCCAGTTCCGCCTATAACTATCAAAGGGCGGTAGATTCTGGCCAGCAGGTCATCATTGGCGTTAACAAATTTACCTCAGAAGAGGAGCCAGCCGCTGAGATTTTTGAGATTGGCATCGAAGTGGAAAAAAGACAGATAGAGAGGTTAGGAAAACTAAAGCAGGAGAGAGATAACCACCGGGTGGGCCGGGCACTGGACAGAGTGCGTGATGTCGCTAGAGGTGATGAGAATATCATGCCCGTATTGATTGAGGCGGTTAAGGCTTACGCCACGATTGGGGAAATCAGTAACGCCCTCCGGGACGTGTTTGGAGAATACCGAGAGCCAGGTGTAGTGTGAATTAGGGAGTGTCAATCGTGCCTGATAGAAAAATACGTGTCTTAATTGCCAAACCGGGGTTGGATGGGCATGACCGGGGTGTCAAGGTCTTAGCCCGGGGTTTGCGGGATGCCGGGATGGAGGTAATCTATCTCGGGTTGCGGCTGACCCCTGAGCAGATTGCTGAGGTGGCGATACAGGAGGATGTGGATGTAGTTGGTCTGAGTTGCCTATCTGGTGCTCATATGACTTTATTCCCCAGGACGGTAGACCTTATCCGAGAGAGGGGCAGTAAGGACATCCTGTTTATCGGTGGTGGCATCATACCGAGGAAGGATGTACTTAAACTCAAAGAGGCAGGCATGGCTCAAACCTTTGGGCCGGGCACACCGATTGAGGAAATTACCCGGTTTATAAAAGAAAACTTACCGGAGGAGGGTTATGATACAAAAGATTGACCATATCGGGATTGCCGTAAGGAGCATTGAGGACGCCGTAAAGCTATATACCGATGCCCTGGGGCTAACAGTTCAGGATATAGAGGTTGTGGAAGCTTATAGGGTAAAGATTGCCATGATCCCTGTGGGCGATAGCAAAATTGAGCTAGTCGAGTCAACTGATCCCGAAGGGAGAATTGCCAAATTCATTGATAAAAGGGGGGAGGGACTGCACCATCTAGCCCTTGAGGTCAGTGATATTGAGGCAGCACTAGATTCGCTTAAAGCAAAGGGAATTCCACTCGTCGATGAAAAACCGAGAAGCGGTGCTGGAGAGACCAGGGTAGCCTTTCTTAATCCCACAGGTACTAATGGGGTGTCAATTGAACTGGTTGAGCCCAAGAAAGTAAATACGATAGCGCAACAAGAAGACAAGTAAATAGAGGTAATCCGAATAATATCCGTAATCTTCTATAAGAGTTGCTGAGCATCGTCGTATTAAGGCACATAGTACCCAACGGAAACACGACCGAGGCCGATAAAGACTCTGAAAGATGGTAATAGGTGAAGTTGCCCCGAGACCTGAAAGAGGCGGTTATCCCCACATAATTAAATTCTGTTTTTTACTCGGCTTCCGGCCTTAAATTCTTGAGTGCTACGCTTGGCATATAGGGTGCAACCTGATAATGCTTTGCATAGGGGTATAACGCCTGCGGGGGAAGGATGAAGCTTTTTGAATTTGAAGCCAAGAACATTCTGTGGCAATATGGTATATTAATCCCCCGAGGTAGTATCGCTGGCAGTCCCGCAGAAGCTCAGGCGGCAGCTCAGGAAATAGGTAAACCGGCAGTACTGAAGTCCCAAATACTGGTATCAGGCCGAGGTAAGTCCGGGGGGATAGTATTCGTCAGTGATGCTAAAGAGGCTGGGGAGGTTGCCACGAATCTGCTGGGCAGCACCGTTAAGGGATGCGTAGTAGACTGCTTACTGGTTGAGGAAAGGCTGGATATAGCAGCCCAGTTCTACGCCTCTTTGGCAATAGATAGGGGGGTCGGAACGTACATCGTGCTGGCTTCTACCAGTGGTGGCGTTGATATTGAAGAGGTTGCCCGGGCTTCCCCGGAGAAGATAGTGCGGCATCAGGTTGACATCACCGTTGGCTTTAGTAAGAAAGATGCCGTCAGTATGCTGAAATGCTTTCACCTGGATAAAGCTGATGCCGGTGCGTTTGCCGATATCCTCACTACCCTATATAAAGTAGCTATGGACTATGATACTGAGCTGGTTGAGATAAACCCCCTAGCCAAGACAGCTTCCGGCAGGTTCGCGGCTGCCGACGCTAGAATAATAGTGGATGATAATGCCGTTTTTAGACACCCTGAGCTAGCGGCTAGAGGCTCCCTAGGAATGGAGGATACCCCTAGAGAAGCTAGCGCCAGAAAGCAGAACCTGGCCTATGTAGATCTAGATGGAGATATTGGCATTATTGGCAATGGTGCCGGCCTAGTCATGGCAACGATAGATATGGTGCAGCTCTTTGGCGGCAGGCCGGGAAATTTTCTGGATTTAGGTGGCGGTGGTCAAGCCGAGAAAACTAAGCTGGGAATTATGCTGGTCATGGCTAAACCGGAGATAAAAGCGGTTTTAGTAAATATCCTTGGGGGGATAACAAGGTGTGATTTAGTGGCTGAAGCGGTGGTCCAGGCACATAACGAGTCCAGTATTAAAAAGCCACTGGTTATAAGAGTGAGTGGCACCAATGAGGACGAAGCTGCTCGGATATTGCGTCAGGCCGGGATTAATAACTATCATAGTATGGAAGAAGCGATTAAAGAAGTGGTAAAATTGGGGGCCAGTTAGTTTGAGAAGCATACTGAGTAAAAACTCAAGAGTTGTGGTTCAGGGGATAACCGGGAAAGAAGGCAGATTTCACACGGCATTGATGCGATATTACGGAACCAGAATAGTGGCTGGGGTGACTCCAGGTAAAGGAGGACGACTGGTGGGTGGTGTGCCCGTTTACAACACGGTTTTGGAAGCCGTTAGTAATCACGAGGCTAATACCTCGATTCTATTTGTCCCTGCCAGCCACGCCCGGGAGGCCGTTCTTGAAGCCCTTGACGCTGGCGTAAAAACGCTGGTGATTATTACCGAGGGCATTCCTCAAAAAGACGCTCTCGAATTTATTACCAGAGCTGGGAAGCAGGAGGATGTCATAATTGTTGGCCCAAATACCCCTGGAGTGATAAATCCCGGACTGAGGGTGAAGGTTGGTATCATGCCGAGCCGTGTTTTCCACCCTGGCACTATAGGTATCGTCTCCAGAAGTGGCACTTTAACCTATGAGATTGCCCAGCAGATTAGTGAGGCCGGTTTGGGGCAGACTACCTGCGTTGGTCTCGGTGGTGACGCTATTACTGGCCTGGATTTTATTAAGCTCCTAGAGATGTTCAAGGGTGATGAGGAAACCAAGGCGGTGGTTCTGATAGGTGAGATAGGCGGTAATGCTGAGGAGTTGGCCGCTCGATACATCGCAGAAATAAACTATCCGAAACCGGTGGTAGCCTATATTGCGGGAAGACTAGCTCCATCGGGAAAACGCATGGGGCACGCGGGCGCTATAATTATGGGCAGTGCCGGGACTGCCCAATCTAAGATTAGCGCCTTTGAGGCGGCGGGGATAGCGGTAGCCGAGAAACCTAGTGATGTCGCCAAATTGCTGAAGGGTATGGATGTCTACTGGAGGGAACTAACGGTGTAGCCGAATTGCTGAAAATATGAATATCTACGATTAAAGGAGGGAACAATGTCACAGAGAATGACCAAAGAGGAGCTTCTGGCCAAAGCACGTAAGCCAGCCGAGGAAGCCATGAGGCTGCATCCATTCTATCGCGGTAAGATGCAGACTGTGGCTAAGTGTGCCGTTCGTGATATTAATGATTTTTCTATCTGGTATACCCCTGGTGTGGCGGCGCCGTGTCGGGCGATAAAGGATGATAAAGAGAAGGTCTATGAATATACCAATAAGTGGAATACGGTGGCGGTGGTATCTGATGGCACCAGGGTTTTGGGGCTGGGTGATATTGGCCCTGAAGCGGGTATGCCAGTAATGGAAGGTAAGGCCCTTCTGTTTAAATACCTGGGTGGTGTCGATGCGGTCGCTATCTGCCTTGATACTAAGGACCCCGATGAGATAATTCAGGCAGTCAAGTGGCTGCAACCCTCCTTTGGCGGTATCAACCTGGAGGATATCGCAAATCCCAAGTGCTTCTATATCCTCGATACCCTCAGAAAGGAGATGGCTATCCCGGTGTGGCACGATGACCAGCAAGGGACAGCGACGGTTACCCTGGCTGGCCTGATTAACGCCCTGAAGGTAGTGGGTAAGAAGAAGGAGGCGGTGAGCCTAACCCTAATCGGGGTTGGGGCGGCTAACATAGCTATCGCCAGGCTGCTTTTCGCCGCTGGTATTAAGCCAGAGAACACCATCTTTGTTGACAGTAAGGGTATTCTGCACACTGGTAGGACTGACCTTGAGGCAAAGCAGGTTGAGAATCCCTATAAGTGGGACCTATGTCAGAAGACTAACCCCGGGAGGAGAACGGGCGGCATCGCCGAGGCGCTTAGAGGGGTTGATGTTTGTATTTCCCTGTCTAAATCAGGGCCGGATACCATCAAACCAGAGTGGGTAAAAGCCATGGCTAAGGACGCCATCCTATTTGCTTGTGCTAACCCCATTCCTGAAATCTGGCCGTGGGACGCCAAAGAGGCCGGCGTCAGGATTGTAGCTACCGGAAGGTCGGACTTTCCCAATCAGGTGAACAACTCGACCGGTTTTCCGGCCATCTTCCGCGGCACCCTGGATGTCAAAGCCAGAACGATTACTGATGAAATGTGCCTTGTAGCCGCTTACGAGCTAGCTAAATGCGCTGAGGAGCGAGGTATACATGAGGATTATATCAGCCCCACCATGGCCGAATGGGAGGTCTTTATCCGGGAAGCAGTCGCCGTGGGCATGAAGGCGATTGAACAGGGAGTGGCTCGAGAAACGCTAAGCCGCGCCGAGCTAACCAAGCGGGCTGAAAAGATGATTAGAGAGTCAAGGGAAGCTACCAACCTGCTGATGAAGTCAGGGTTAATACCACCGGTACCCGAAGAATAGCTGGCTTATGTTTAATGAATGGTAGTCATGGTTTAGCTACGGTCGGTAAGGAAAGGAGCCAGTATCGGATAGATTAAGGACTATATCGAGATTCTTGCCGGAGCGCTAATTAAATTTGTGGATAATGGAATCTATGGTCGGCAGTGGGGGGCTTTAATAACCGTGGGGTAGTTTGAGGGGGATATAGTTATACTTATGAAACTCAGATTAAAGCGGCGGCGATAGTCTAATGAACAAATCAAGGCTCAAGAGAGATAATCCGACGAGGTATGATTGCATTATAGTTGGCAGTGGTATTGCCGGGCTGTATACTGCCCTGCTGGCCAAGGAGCCGGGCAGGGTGCTTATTGTCACTAAAGGCAGTATTGATGACTGTAACACCAGATATGCTCAGGGGGGTATTGCCGCCGCTATCGGTAAGCATGATTCCCCGGAGCTTCACCTTAAGGATACCCTAGCCGCTGGGGATGGCTTATGTGATAAAGAGGCAGTAAGTATCTTAGTTAACGAAGCCCCGGCGCGCATCACTGACCTGGTTAATTTTGGGGTGCCCTTTGATACCGTTAATGGGGAGATTGCCCTTACCAAGGAGGCAGCTCACAGTGTTTTCCGTATCCTCCATGCCGGGGGCGATGCTACCGGTGAACATATTGAAGTTACCCTCAGTGGACGGGTGCGGGCATCTAAAATCCAGGTGCTCGAAGATTGCCTGGTTACTGAGATTTTGGTAGAAAAGGGGGCTGTTAGGGGCGTAAGAGCCCTGGATTGCTATACTGGTTCTATTGAGGAATTTGATTGTCGCTTTCTGGTTCTGGCTACCGGTGGTGCCGGGCAGTTATATAAGTTCACCACTAACCCCGACGTGGCTACCGGTGATGGTATGGCTCTGGCCTACAAGGCTGGGGCTGAGATAGTCGATATGGAGTTCTTTCAGTTCCACCCTACCGCCCTCCATCTACCGGGGGTAACTCCATTTCTCATAACGGAAGCCGTTAGGGGTGAGGGGGGAGTGCTTCGTAACGTAGATGGCTATCGTTTCATGCCTGACTATACCCCGGAAGCCGACCTGGCACCCCGGGATGTGGTTGCCCGCAGTATAGTTCGTGAGATGATAAAGACAGGCTCGGACAGGGTCTTTATTGATGACACTCATCTATCAGCCTATGTTATTACCACCCGCTTTCCTCAGATTTACCGCTTTTGTCTTGACCATGGTCTGGATATTACCAAGGAGCTGATACCGGTAGCCCCGGCGGCCCATTATATCATGGGGGGCGTCAAGACCAATAGCTGGGGAGAAACCAATATCGCTGGGTTATTCGCTGTCGGGGAAACTGCCTGTACCGGCGTCCATGGCGCTAATCGGCTGGCGTCAAACTCGCTCCTGGAGGCAGTTGTCTTCGGTCAGAGAATCGTGGAAAGAACTACCAGGGGAGCTGTGCTGGAGACATCCGTCCCTGACCAGAATGCAGAAATTCGATACTCGTTGTCTCAGAGGCGAGTCCTTGAGACGGCACCGCCACCCAGCCTCTCTGCCCTGCAGGAGCTGCTCTGGGGCAAGGTCGGTATTATGCGCCAGAGGGAAGATTTGAGCCGGGCAGTCGATATGCTAGCCAGCTGGCAGGAGTGTTTACCCCAGCCCAAAGACCGCCCCTCCCACGAGCTAAATAACCTGGTGTTAACCGGCCGCTTGGTAACTGAGGCTGCCCTGCTTAGAGAGGAGAGTCGAGGCGCCCATTTCCGCTCCGATTTTCCCCGGAGTTCCCCCGAGTGGCAGCGCCACATCATACTAGTGAGGCCGTAAAGGTCATACCGTTAACTATCCCACAAAATTTATTATCAGACTGGTATGGCTCACTCTTTAGCTATTCTCAGTTTTTATAGCCAAACATAACATATGATATAATCAACCCGATGGTTATAAAGACGGTAGCGACCAATCGTAAAGCCTATCACAACTATCATATACTGGAGAGTATTGAGGCTGGAATCGTGCTTACCGGCACCGAAATAAAGTCAATTCGAGCCGGTAGAGTAAGTCTGGGCGATGCCTATGTCAGGCCTGAGGGCGGGGAGCTATGGTTCCTGAACGCCCATATCGCCCGCTATGAGGCGGGTAGTTATATGAGCCATACCCCAACCCGCCCCCGGAAGCTCCTCTTGCATCGTAAGGAGATTGATAATCTTACCAGCCAGGTGCTGGAGAAGGGCTTTACTCTGGTGCCGCTAAAACTCTATATAAAAGACAGCATCGCCAAGGTTGAGATAGCCCTGGCTAAAGGCAAGAAGCTATATGACAAGCGTGAGTCAATAGCTCGTCGCGAGGCAAAACGGGAAATAGACCGAGCCATAAAAAGGCATAAATATTAAGGGAGGTGAGCGGCTAAGAGCGCTGCCTGAGGAGGAGGTATCATATGGGTGCTGGACCCTATATTGCTGACTCTAGTATAGCCACGATATTGGAAGTGGACCAGATCGGAGCCACCTTCAATGAGTGCTATATTAATGAGCCAGGTCAGGTTAGCTTCGGTGTTAAGGACTATGCTCCCGGGCGGTTTGTTACCCTGCACCATCACCATACTTGGGAACTCATCATAATTGACAGCAGTTCAGAAGGCCCGGGATACACCCTCTTTGGTGGGCACTGGTGGCGGGTTGACCCGGGGAGTGGGGTATTCATCCCGAAGGGGTACCCCAATGCCTGGTCTGCCGGTAGGGATTGGGGGTTTAAGATGCTGTGGGTCTATGGGGGTTCGCTTGAGGAGGCGGGGCGCATTTTAGATGGTGATACCCAAGCCTTCCGTGCCATTACACCAGAAGAGGAGAGAAATGCCCTGGTTTGGACGGCGAAAACGGCACATACTGTTTTAGATAGTAACGTGTCTACATAGGTAATCGATAGCTATTTGAGCATGGAAAACGTGAGTATTAAGGGAGGCAAGTAAGAAGAGCTGACTAATAAGGAGGAGGTATCATATGGATGCTAGACCCTATATTGTTTACCCTGATACAGCCGGTGCAATAAAAGAGGCCGGGCTCGGAGAAATAGTCATCAAGCGCTATATTAATGAGCCAGGTCAGGTTAGCTTTGGGGTTGTTGATTTTGTGCCGGGCTGGTTCCTGGCACCACACCATCACCATACCTGGGAACTCATCATTATTGATGGTAGTTCAGAGGGTTCGGGATATACCTTCTTTGACGAGTGCTGGTGGCGGGCTGATCCGGGGTGTGGGGTATTCCTGCCGAAGGGTTGCACCCACTGCTGGTCTGCCGGGAATGAAAAAGGGTTTAAGATGCTGTGGATTTACCCGGCTTCCCATGAGGAGGCAGGCCGCATCTACGATGTGGACCCTGAGACCTTTAGGGCCATCACACCGGAGGAGGAAAGGAGTGCCCTTATTTGGACGGCAGAGGTGGCACGTTCTATTTTAGATAGTAGCGAGTCTATATAGGTAACCACTAGCTATTTGAGCCATAAATAAGTATAATTATTAAGAGAGGTGTTTATATTCAGATTGTCTTTGGTAAGTGGGGACGCGCGGGTTCGACAGGGGAGGTATGCTGCAGGATTGCAGGCTGAGGTGCCGCTACCCTCATAAAACAAGTGGCAAAAAATAATTGGCGAACCTGAATTCGCTCTTGCAGCCTGATTAAGAGGGCTGCACATCCAACCTGACCTCGCCTCAACGGGTTAGGATTGGGTGACGAAAAGTTGAGGTGCCATCACTCTGATGTCGATGGGGGTGGTGAAAGAATTATCGGCTGGCTTAGCTAAACTCGGTCAGCAGAGGTTAGCTAAGCAAGATAAAAGAGCTGACTAAGCCTGTAGGATATCCTGGGTAGTCTTCTTTGGACGGGGAGTTCAACTCTCCCCCGTCTCCACCAGCAATTTATCGAGTGCTAGCTTTCCATAGCTGGCGCTTTTTATGTGTGGATGAAGTTTGGCACTAATATAAAAGGAGGAGAGGAAAATATGGCGGAACTTAGAACCAAGCATGTGTGTGGTGAGCTTAGCCGGGTGATACCGTTGCGGTTACTGCCAGGCACCGACCTGATGAACGGTCTCAAGAAGGTCTGCGAGGATAACGGGGTTCGTCACGGGGCAATTCTGAGTGCTATCGGCACGTTACGCAAGTTGACAATTCAGATATTCGTGCCTAATGAGAAGACGAAGCTCGGTGCTGCCTACGACCCACCCCAGACCATACCCGGTCCCATAGAGATTATGGGGATTCAAGGGGTCATCTTTGAGACAGAGAGTGGCGAGGTGGCACTTCATCTTCACGGTGTATTCTGCGATAAGGATGGAAAAACCCTAGGTGGTCATATCGTACCTGGTGAGAATCCCGTTCTGGCAACCCTGGATGCGGTTATTGGCGAGGTTGCCGGCGTCAGGATGATGCGAAGGTATGACGAGGAGACCGACCTCAATCTCTTCAGCCCGGAGCCTGCGTAACTTGGTGGGGAGAAAGGCTCAGAGCTGTTCCTGCCGGGACTGTTTCGTGAACGACTTCCTAAGGAGATTTAGCAGACCTTCACGGCTAGATGCTGGTGGATAACCACAGATTTACCGCCACCACTCAGGGAAAGAATTACCGGTTTGCTTTAAGAAGGAGGAGGCTTATGGCAGAGCTTGGATTCATTGGGTTGGGGATAATGGGCATGCCGATGGCGGGTCATCTGCTCGCTGCTGGCTACACCCTCTATGTTTATGACCTGGTCTCAGAGGCGATTAAGAAACTAGCTTCGCAGGGTGCGGTGGCCTGTAGCAGTAGCCGGGAAGTAGCCCAGAAATCCGACTTAGTCTTTATTATAGTGCCGGATACACCCGATGTAGAAGCCGTTTTGTTTGGTAAGGATGGTGTGGCTGAGGGTGTAAGACCGGGTTCCATCGTGGTGGATATGAGTTCTATCTCTCCGCTTGCGACCAGGGACTTTGCCCGGAGGCTTAACGCTTTGGGGGTAAAGATGCTCGATGCCCCGGTTTCTGGTGGCCAGGTGGGAGCAGAGAAGGCTACTCTTTCAATCATGGTCGGCGGTCCACCCGAGGTATTCAGACAGGTTAAGCCCTATTTTGAAATTATGGGTAAGAATTTCATTCACGTTGGTACTAGTAATGGGGATGGCCAAACCTGCAAGGTAGCCAATCAGATTGTAGTTGCCCTGACCATTAATGCAGTTGGCGAAGCACTTCTTTTTGCCTCTAAGGCAGGTGCTGACCCAGCTAAGGTAAGGGAGGCACTACTCGGTGGCTATGCTTATAGTCGGATCCTAGAGTTATGTGGGGAACGAATGATTAGACGCAAGTTTGAGCCCGGCTTTCGTATCCGTCATCAACAGAAGGATTTGAATCTAGCCCTGCAAGCAGCACGCAGCCTAGGCTTGAGTTTGCCGGGCACAGCCATAGCCCAGGAACTGTTTAATGCTGTCGCCGCGCAGGATGGTAGTGACCTTGACCACTCAGCCATGGTGCTCGCGCTAGAGACACTGGCCAATCACAAGGTCAGCGGCTAGACGACCAGGCAGTTTTTGCGCTAGGGAAGGATTTCGGAGGGGGTGGTTACTCATGCCCGTTACTACTTACCAGTACGAGCCCACTAGTTTGAAGAGCACCTTATTATAGGCTATAATCAGCGGGAAAGTATCCTCAAGAAGGTCTGGTTTTGTTGAAGAATTATAGCTGTGGCGAACTGAATAGAGAGCGTGTCGGTGTCGAGGTAACACTGGCTGGCTGGGTGGACCGCCGTCGGGACCATGGCGGGTTGATATTTATTGACCTGCGCGACCGGGAGGGGCTAGTGCAGGTGGTGTTTAACCCGGAGGTCTCAAAGCCGTGTCACCAGATAGCCAGTGAGATGCGCAGTGAGTATGTAGTCCGGGTTAAGGGTAAGGTTGCCCCTCGTCCCCCGGGGACGGAGAACCCCAAATTAGCTACCGGTGAGATTGAGGTTATCGCCGAGAATGCCGAGCTACTTAATCCGTCAAAGACGCCACCTTTCTATATCAATGAAGAGGCTGAAGTGGAGGAAAGCCTCCGGCTTAAATATCGTTATCTCGACCTGCGCCGGCCCCGGATGAAGGAGAACCTCCTCCTTCGTTACCGGACTATAAAGTTTATTCGTGATTTTTTGGATGACAGGGGTTTTATTGAAGTCGAAACGCCAATCCTTATTAAAAGTACCCCTGAGGGGGCTCGGGATTACCTGGTGCCCAGCCGGCTTCACCCCGGTAAGTTCTACGCTCTGCCTCAATCCCCGCAGCAGCTCAAACAACTGCTGATGGTAGCCGGCATGGAGAAATACTTTCAAATCGCCAGGTGCTTCCGTGATGAAGACACCCGGGCTGACCGTCAGCCCGAATTCACTCAGCTTGATTTGGAAATGAGTTTTGTTGAGGAGGAGGACATCCTTAACCTGATTGAGGAGCTTTTTACCTCTCAGGTAGCGGTGGTTAAGCCCGAGATGCGTCTGATAAAACCCTTTCCCCGCCTTACCTACACTGAGGCGATGGAATGCTATGGCACCGATAAGCCTGATGTGCGCTTTGGACTAGAGATAAAAGACCTGAGCGATATTGCGGCTGAGACTACCTTTGCTATTTTTCGTTCGGCTATTGCTGAGGGAGGTAAGGTAAAGGGTATCTATGCTCCCGGCGGTGCTAATTACACGCGCGGTCAGCTTGATGAGCTAAACCGGCTGGTTAGGGCTCTTGGGGCTGGGGGCTTGGTAACTATTTCCCTGGGTGCCCAGGCCGATAGCTTAAGTGAGCTAACCATGGAGATGATAAAGTCGGTAGCGGCTAAATACTTAACCTTAGACCAGATTAGAGACATGGCCAGCCGCCTGGAGGCAAAGCCGGGAGACCTGTTACTCATTATTGCCGGCAAGGCTGAGGTGGTTAGTGCCGCCTTGGGTGAACTACGTTGTGAGATGGGGCGGCGGCTTAAGCTAGCTGACCCCAATCTGCTTGCCTTTGCCTTTATTACTGATTTTCCGCTTTTAGGGTGGAACGAAAAGTCAGGACGGTGGGAAGCCGAGCACCATCCGTTTACGGCACCCCGGGATGAAGATATGCCCTTACTTGATAAAACCCCGGAAAAGGTAAGGGGCAGACACTATGATATTATCTGTAATGGGTATGAAATCGGTGGCGGTAGTCTTAGAATTCACACCAGCGGGCTCCAGAGAAAGATATTCAAACTGCTGGGCTACAGTGACATAGAGATTGACGAGCTTTTTGGGCATATGCTGGAGGCATTTGATTATGGTGCCCCGCCTCATGGTGGCATCGCTATCGGCATTGACCGTCTCGTAATGCTCCTGGCGGGAGAGAAGACTATCCGAGAGGTGATTGCCTTCCCCAAAACCCAGGAGGCTACTGATTTAACGTTCAAGGCACCGTCGCCGGTTACCGAGCAGCAGCTGACGGAATTACATTTACGCCTACGGGAGGAAGAGTGAAGGTAACCAGAGATAAGGTAGAAAATAGGCAGGCATTTCTAACCGTTGAGATGGAACCGGCTGAGGTGGAAGAGTCTCTAGAAGAGGCCTATCGCCGCCTGGTTAAGAAAACGACCGTCCCTGGCTTTCGCAAGGGAAAGGCGCCGCGGGTTATGCTGGAGCGCTACCTCGGTAAAGAAAGCCTCTTTGAGGATGCGCTAGATACTCTGATTCCTAGGGCTTATGAGGATGCCCTCAAGGAGCAGCAAATTGAGGCTTTTGCCCGTCCCTCGATTGAGATAACCCAGACTGGCCCGCTGGTATTTAAGGCAACGGTGCCGCTGCCGCCCTGGGTTAAGCTCGGTGATTACCGTAATATTCAAGTGACACCACAGCCGTTAGAATTAAACGAAGACGATGTTAGTTCGGTGATTGAGGGGCTGCGTCATCAGCAGGCTACCTGGGAGCCGGTAGAGCGGGCGGTAGCTTTTAATGATTTGGTAGTTTTTGATATTGAGAGTAGTGCTGATGGTAAGCCGTTTATCAATCAAAGGGGGGCTCAGTATCAGGTTCTGGAGAATCATCCCTTCCCGGTGCCCGGGTTTGCTCGGCAGCTATTGGGGATGAGTAGGGATGAAAAAAAGGAATTTAAGCTTCAGATTCCGCCAGATTATCCTAAAAGTGAGCTAGCCGGCAAGGAGGCTTCCTTTGAGGTGAGGGTTGGCGAGGTAAAACAGGAAAGACTCCCCGAGCTAAATGATGAATTTGCTAAAGAAATTGACCCCAAGTTTGAAACCCTGGATTCACTGCGAAAGCAGGTTGCTGATAACCTGAGGCTTAGAGCTGAAGAGAAGGTCAGATTAGACTTTGAGGAGCGGGTCATAGAAGCAGTGGTTGACCGGACGGAGGTGGAGTTTCCTCCCTTCCTAGTAGAAACAGAGATTGACCGGCTCCTTGACCAGCAGCTAAGGCACTGGCAGGAGAGTGGCCGGGGTTTAGAGGAGTATCTGGCCAGTATTAATAAGACTGAGGAGGAATTAAGGGAAGAACTGCGTCCTCCAGCTACCAAACGGGTTATTCGGGCACTGGTATTAGGCAAGATTAGCAAGGAGGAGAAAGTTGAGGCTAGTGGCTCTGAGATAGATGCTGAAATCGAGGATATGATGAAAGGTGCTGCCGGGGATAAAAAGGATGAATTTAGGAGACTCTTGAATGCACCACAGTCCCGCGAGTCAATTGGGGCATTGCTGGTCAGGCGGAAAACTATTCAGCGACTAACAGAAATAGCTGAGGGTTCAGATATAGGTAGTGAGACAACACAAAAGGAGGCACCGAAATGAATACCCAACCAATGAGCGTTATTCCGATGGTGATTGAAACTGGGGCTAGAGGAGAACGAGCTTTTGATATATATTCCCTTTTGTTGAAAGAGCGTATTGTTATGCTGGGAATGCCGATTAATGACCAGGTGGCTAATGTTATTATTGCCCAGCTTCTCTATCTGGAACGGGAAGACCCGGATAAGGACGTAAGCCTCTACATTAATTGTCCCGGTGGCATTATCAGTTCTGGTCTGGCTATTTATGACACCATGCAGCTGATACGCCCTGACGTATCAACCATCTGTGTGGGGATGGCGGCCAGCATGGGGACGGTGCTTCTTTGCTCCGGGACCAAGGGCAAGCGTTTTGCCCTGCCTAACGCTACCATACACCTGCATCAGGCGGTTGGCGGCGCCCAGGGACAGGCGGCCGATGTAGAAATCGCAGCTCGTGAGATTATGCGATTACAGGCGTTACTGCGCGATATTCTGGTGAAACATACCGGTCAAACACTAGAAAAGGTAACTCATGACACTGACCGGGATTTCTACCTTAATCCGGTGCAGGCGGTAGAGTATGGTCTCGTAGATGAGATCCTCAGTAAGCCAGCAAAAGACAAAGTAGCCACCGATAAAAAGTAGCTATAGTGGCTTCGAGTATAGTTCCTGGTAGCGCTGCGCTAGCTGGTTAGGGGTAGGTAAGCCTTGTCTTGCCCCTATCTCGCTGATTGAGAACCGGGCGATAATATCACCGAGATGACCACATTCGGCAAGTCCCTTCCCTTTGAGTAAGCCGTAGAGGAATCCGGTGGCAAAGCCATCACCAGCTCCGGTGGTATCCGCTTGGACTATTCCATTCTGTTTGCCAGCCGGGACTATGTATTCCGTTTCAGCGTCCCTGATGTAGCCGGTAGCGGTCACTGTTCTGCGATTAGCTCTGTTGCCTAGCTCCAATTTCACTCCCTTACCCAGGGTAACGGCAACAATTTTGCAACCCTGCTTGAGACAGCTCTTGGCGCCACTTATAACGTCCTCGCCGGCAAGTTGCCTCATTTCATCCTGGTTAGTAAAGAGGATATGGGTCCGGCTTATGATGGGGTGGAGGGTCTTGAGCCCCTTTCGGGCATATAGCGCCCCGGGAGTAAAGCTGAGCCTGGCTGGTGAGTCTAATCCGTCCATCAAGTCCAGCAGCATTTTGAACTGCTTATCATCAGCAAATGAAGAGATATGGAGCAGCCCGGCCTGGTTTATGTAGGTTAAATCTAGCTCATCCATCGTGAGCAGGTTATTGGCACCGGGGGTGACATAGAGGGAGCGCCTCCCTTGCCTATCGCTAAGGCATAATACGGAGCCTGTTTTCGCTTTAGTGACTACTCTAATTTGACTGGTATCGACCACCACTTTGTGAAAGTCCTTTATTAACAGCTTGCCTTCGGCGTCATCACCAACGATACCAATAAAGCCAGCACTCACTCCCAGCCTGGCTAAGCCGTAGATGGTATTGGCAGCGGAGCCTCCGGGAAATAGTCCGGCTTTATCGACTACCGCCTCCCCGTCGCTAAGGATGCGCTCTACCCGGTATAAACGGTCTATATTCAGCGCCCCCAGCCCAACGACTTCAGTGTTGCTCACTTGGCTGGCCTCTTAGTAAATTTGTGTGCCATTTCCTGCCAGACTTGATGAATATGATCAATCATGCTTCCTAACAAATCTCTGCAAACGCCAATTCTTTCCGCCACAGCATTACCAGCGTCGTCCAAGTGATATATAGACACTTCGTGCTCAGTATAGTGCCAAGGGCTATCTACCAATAGAAGTTTCCCCGAACCCGTCCAAATGTAGGAGTGATGAGCCGCCGTGTTTCTATACTGACGAACTTTCTTAAACCACTCTCTTCTCCATTCTTTTTCCATATAATTAACCAATTCTTCAGGTAACTTGTCCTTTATAGTCTCCCAACGGACTTTATCTGTAGCTAGCCCCAAATCGTAAACAATGTTTAATTCCTGTAACAGGGTATCATAGGCTGACATTAACTCGAAAAAGAATGCGTCAAGATACCATTTTAACTGCCTGTGAGCTAGAAGTGATAAGCCAAGGTCATCAGGTCTACTCGCAGCACCAAGTACTTGTCTGCAGAAATAGTCAGCCCCGTCTAATTTGAGTCTGGTAGAGAAGTGGAAACTCCACCATGAAGCATTCCTCTCTTTAGTCGAGCGTTTTAATCCTTTACGCTTGAAAGAACCCCTGCCCGTTATTATTAGGGGGTCATGTAACCAATCTTCACCGTCTGGCATATTGATTTCCCTTTTAGAGATTCACGATTGTAATTTACCCCGCTTTATCACCCCAGCTTGCCGGCCTCTTCTCTAACTAAGCGCCTTATCCGCTTATGAATCTCGATAATCTCGTTTATATCTTTTCTGCCAGCTAGCCAGTGAAAATAGCCTCTATCATCTGAGCCGCCGCTTTTCTCTTTCCCCTTGATAACTTTCTCGGCTTCTTTACGCTGGCTCTTCCGCCATGCCTCAAGCACCTCGGTTAAGTGGCTAATGGAGGTAGAAGCCAGGCTCATGGTGGTGTAGGGCAGGGCATACTCGTTGGCATTAAAGGCGATGGCTAAGCCGCCGGCGGCATCCACCGCCTTAAGCATTCTGAAATCGGTAATGCTGTCACCCACGACTACCCAGTTACCTAGCGGCTGGTCGTATTTTGTAGCAAATCTGCTGAGGGCAGATACCTTACGTCGGCCACCGACCGGCTTTACTTCTCTTATCGCCTCACCGAGGCCAGTAGTCGGTAGTTTTTCCCAGAAGAAGTAGTCTAAACTGCGTTTAATTCTATCATCGTCAGCAACCGGCTTCATGGTGAGGATGTCTTCTTCAGCCTGCTTAAGGAGAGCCAGCTCTTCCTTACCTAATGTTAAGCGCAACCTATCCCAGGGTAGTGAGGTACAGGCTACATTATGAGCGTAGATGCCTAGCTTGTGGGTGAGACGCATGGCATATGGTTCGTAGGTAGTGGTAATACAGAATACCTTCCAGCCTTTAGACTGAAGCCAGGAGATTAGCTTTTCGGCACCACTGGTGAAGCTGGCGTTACTGGCTAAGCTGGCGACATCATTTTCTGAGATGTTGTGGAGTACGAGGAAGGGCGCGATTAGAGCTAGGGTATCTCCCGGCTCATAATCCTCCCTTTCTTCTAGTGTCAAAAGGTCATCGTAGCGGCTTAAGACCTCAAAAACCTTATCGCCGTTAGGGAAGAGCTTCATTAGCTCATAGGCGTTATCTTGAGGTGACAAGGGCCCTTCCAGGTCAAAACAGATAAAGTTATTCAAACTACTTCACCCCCTTCAGCTTTATTTTTGGGAGTCTACCAGCTTATCTATCTCATCAGTCAGATTATAACCCTTAATGGGTCTACCTTTAAAATCGGTAACCTTTTTATCAGCGGTTATTTTGACCTTACCCTGGCTAAATGCCTTAAGGGTAGATATGATTAGCCGGAATTCCCGGGCCAGTTCGTGCTTGCGAATGAGCTTAAATAGGGGATTAGCCTCACCCTCCTTTTTAATCTCCTCAAGAGGACGCCCCTCTATTTCTGACCAGTATTTATCAAAGGATTTACCCCGAATTGGGAAGGTAGCGTAGGTTATCGGTGGTCCCTTGTCCAGTTCTGGGGTGACCAGGTGCATCATTACCCCGGTTTCCTGAGCCCTGCCTTCAATCAGTTGCCAGATTACCTCCTGCCAGGTTCCAGTTGGCCCGCCCGGAGCCGCCGGGTGAAGGTTAATCATGTGGTACCGCTGGCACATCTCCTTACCGGTGATAAGCATATAACCGGCCAGGACACATAGGTCGGGGTTAAAACGCGTTAGTCGGTTCATTACTTCCTGGTCATATTCCAGCCGCCATAGGGGTAAGGTATCCTCCTGTCCAGTATTGACATAACCTTTCTCGGCTTTGAATTTTTGATAGGAAAAGCAGATAAGAGGGATATGATAACCCTTAACCAGTTCTAAAAATAGGTCGCTCTCCTCCGACTCGCCGGGTTCACGGTTACTGAAAACAAAGGTTATCTCAGCCTCAATCTCGCCGAGGTTGATACTACTCGTTACGGCTTGTAGGAGGTCTCTGGCTGCTTTGTCTCTACCTGTGGAAAACCAACCCAGTTGATACAAAATCTCACCGTTCTATACTAAGATTGCTTCTTAGCCTGGCCCAGATGCTGTTAATATGAACTAAGGGGTTTGTCCGATACCCGACAACTTTCCCTCTGGCTAGAGCCTGGAGGAAGTCATCCCGGCCACTAAATTCGGGCATCTCTACATAGGCATTACCTATCTCATAGGGGGTGTGGGCATCGCTACCGGAGCTGCCCGGGATACCATACTTTTTAGCAAAGGCTTTAGCTTTGGTTGATGACCGATAGAGAGGGGTTCTGGAGTTAAATACTTCTATGGCATCTATCTGTTCTTGTGCCACTAGCTCTTCCAGCATCTCATTATCCAAGGCAGAAGGCCGAAATTTATCGAAGGGGTGCGGGATATTTACCAGGCCATCCTGAGCCCGGATTCTAGATATCGTCTGCTCAACAGATAAACCGTTAGGTATGCCTTCCCTGAGAAACATACCCATAATCTCGCCGCAGGGAGTCAGTATTTCCTCAGCGATAATTACCGGGAAGGGGGCTATACTCTGCATCTCTAGTGCCCCCTCAATAGTGCCGTGGTCAGTTATGGCAATGCAGTTTATACCCGTCTCCTGGCAGCGATTTATAATTTCCGCTAAGGGTGTATTGCAGTCTAATGAATATTTAGTGTGGATATGAAGGTCGGCTTTCAACAATTCAGTTTAACTCACTTTCATCCCGGGCTAAATTATACTCCCCCTCGGTGCGGTTTAGCAATTTGCTTAAACCCAGGGTTTGTTTACCTTCTGTCCTTAAGCCAGCTTTAGGGGAGGGATGATGGTTAGCCATTACAGGACGCAGACTAGAGTTACATAACAATGGGTGGTTTTAGCCTTGTATAATGGTTAGAGGGAGCAGTCAGGCTACGATGGGCTAAGATATGGAGAAAACTCCTATTTAGCTAACCCGCTCCAGGTAACTACCAGTGCGGGTATCAACCTTGATAATATTCCCTTCATTGACAAACATCGGAACCTGAATGGTAATGCCGGTTTCCAGTGTGGCTGGCTTAGTGCCGGAGGTAGCGGTATCCCCCTTAAAACTAGGGCCAGTTTCAGTGACCTTGAGCTCAACTGTAATCGGCAGTTCCACACCAACCAGCTTATCCTTATAGCTTGATATTTGCAGGGACATGCCTTCCTTCAAATAGTTAATAGTGTCACCTAGTTGACCCCTATCAAGGGAGGTCTGCTCAAAGTTCTCCTCATCCATAAAGTAGTATAAGTCGCCGTCGTTATAGAGGTATTGCATATTGTGATAGTCAAGTCGGGCACGAATGAGCTTCTCCGTGTTCTGAAAGGTCTGCTCAATAATGTGGCCATTTGTAATATCACGAAGCTTGAGACGAGCCAGGGCAGTTCGCTTCATCTTGATATGCTGGTACTCAATAACCTGGTATAATTTGCCATCCAGCTCAATAGTAATTCCCTTCCTTAATTCGCCGGCATTTATCATGTCATCTTCCTGCCTTCCTAGATTTTGATATCACCCTTATTTTACCATCTTCCATCACCACTGTATCCTCAATCCTGACTCCTCCCCAGCCGGTGAGATAGATACCCGGTTCAATGGTAAAAACCATGCCGTTAGTAAGCGGCTCGGTTGAATTTGGTCCAAGGCGCGGTAGCTCATGTGAGGCTAGCCCTATACCGTGACCCAGGGCGTGCCCGAAGGCCTCACCATAGCCAGCCTCTTCAATGACTATTCTCGCCATTTTATCGGCTTCCTCACCGGACATTCCTTCCTTAATCATAGCTATGGCGGCTAGCTGGGCGCCGAGGACGCTGTCATATACTTTATTGAAGGTCTCGTCGGAATTACCGAGGCAGATGGTGCGGCTGAGGTCGCTAGAGTAACCGGAAACTCTGGCGCCGATGTCAATTACTATTGGCTCCCCGGAGTTGATAGTGCGTGACGACGGTTTAGCATGAGGCAGGGCTGAATTGGGGCCCGAAGCCACAATTATATTAAAGGGAATCGCCTCACTACCCCCCTCCCGCATGAATTTTTCTATCTCCAAGGCTAATTCCGGCTCGCTCATACCAGCCTGAATCGTATTCTCAGCGTATTTGAAGGCGGCATCACTTATGGCTACCGCTTGGGTTATAAGCTTAATCTCCTCAGGTTCTTTTATCGCCCGCAGGCTTGCTACCAGACCCTCTATCGGAATAAGTTTAAGGGGTAGCTCTGCCCTATTCAGTATATCAGATAGCTTCCGATAAAGGGAAAAGGTGATGTGCCCGGCTTCAAACCCCAGCTGCCTTAAGTGTAACCCGGCAACCAGCTTAGGGAACCAGTCTCCGATATCACCATTTATCGGGAAAACCTGGTAGCTAGAAGCCTGTCTCTTAGCCTGTTCTAGGTAGCGAAAGTCGGTAGCCAAAATTGTATCCTGGGATGTGATTAACAGGTAGCCGGCTGAGCTGTGAAAGCCGGAGAGGTAGCGTCGGTTCTCTGGTCGTGAGATAAAGAGGCCGTCAATCTCCCTCTCGGCAAACCTTTGACGCAGCCTTTTTAGTCTATCCTCAAGCCCCATTATCCCTCTCCTGTGCCAGGGGGTGAGCTGAGAGATATACCTTTCTCGCCTGGCTCTTGGTGACATGGGTATAAATCTGGGTGGAGGCTAGATTGGCATGTCCCAGAAGCTCCTGGACGACCCTTAAATCGGCCCCGCCGTCAAGGAGGTGAGTGGCAAAGGTGTGACGCAGTGTATGGGGATGAACCTTTTTACTAATACCGGCGACAAGTGTGTATTTTTCCAGTATTCTCTGGATGCTTCGTTCGGTAAGACGCCCCCCATCGCGGTTGACGAACAGGGCGCGGCTCCTTTTCTTGCCCAGAAGTTTGAGTCTACCCTGGCTGAGGTAAGCACCCAGAGCCATAGCGGCGGGCTTACCCATCAGTGCCACCCGCTCCTTGGCGCCCTTCCCCCAGACCCTGATTTCATCGGTGTTGAGATTAATTTGCTCTAGATCCAGGCTTACCAGTTCACTCACCCTGAGGCCGGAGGCATAGAGTAGCTCCATCAGGGCGCGGTCGCGCTGTCCCTGCGGCATGGACAAATTGGGGGCTTCCAAAAGTCGCACCGTCTCTTCGGGGGTAAGAAAGGTGGGTAGGCGCTTGTCCAACTTGGGGGAGGAGGTAGTGGCTACCGGACTTACGGTTATTATCTCCTCTCGAAGTAAGTAGCGATAGAAGGAGCGGATTGCTGATAGCTTGCGGGCGATGCTTATCTTGGCAAAGCCCTCCTTCACGAGGTGGGAGAGGTAACCGCGCACCACATGTTTATCTACTTCGTTCAGTGAGGCAATCTTCTTGGATTTAAGGTAGCTAAAGAAGTCTAACAGGTCATGGGTGTAGTTACGCACCGTATAGGGTGAGGCATTTCGCTCCGCCTCAAGGTAGTTAATGTATTTATTAAAGACTTCCTGCATAGTATTTTATCTATGTATTCACCTAATCACCAGGGTCGCCAGCCAGTAATGAATGCTATAACTAACCCTGCAATAACAGTAATTACTATGGGTATTATAATTTTGGAACGAATTAGCTTAGCATTTAAGGGTCGCTTCTTATGTGACTTAACATAGCCAAGCCCTTGCTGAGTTATTATGACTTTATTACCATTTCTACTAACAAAACCTGAGTAAGTCAAATTAGCTACACCATACACTACACCAATTCCACGGTACGCTCCAACCTTTTTCCCTGGCAGCCTAATATCTAGTCCAGTCAAGCAAGTTTGTGGATTCCTTTCACACTCATCTGCTAAGACTTCAAATATCCGCTCCTGCTCTTTGGTGAGTTTCATTTTTCTTCCGGCACGCTCCCATCAACGGTGCCCATTACGGCAATGTGTGCCAGGACATCGGCGAAGGCGATCCCCCTGGACTTAGCTCCTTTAAGACCATGCCTTACTTTTCTGGCTGCCACGTCACCCAAGTGCAGGGTAGCTTGGGTTAGTTCTTCGGGTGAGAGCCAGCCTCTGCCGTACATGTAGCCGGTAACATACGCCTTCGTTATGTTTTCCTGGAGTAATTCCGTAATCCCTTTCTCACCCTTTGGGTTTATTTGTAATTCTACATATTCTATCGGCCATTCCTTCTTTAGCTCATCAAGGAATTTATCCCGTAGCTCAATCCAGCGCGGCAGACCGCCTATGCGCCACTGTTTATTATTCTCATCGAGGTGTTCCTTATTAGCCTCAGCAACGCTATTTACTAAGTCGCTATTGATGGTTTCCCCCGACTCATACATCTTAATCTTCTCTGGTGCCCAGTTCTTTATATCTTCGGTGGCCTGTTTCAGGGTGCGGCATAGTTCCAGGGTTTCCTCGACCCTAAATTCCCAGTCCCCCGGTTGATACTTTTTAACGTTTTTAGCGCCGCTTGATTCCTTGATAAAGATTAGCTTGGTTATTAACTTGCCCCCCGCCATGTATTGTAGCTCGCCGCTGGGGAGACTCCGCTGGTGCACGTAGAGGCCCTTGGCACTGGTTAGGGAACGGTCTCCCAGGGAAAGGCTGTCCTTGATGGTGGCAATTTCCTCAATGCTGTCGAGTAAATGTTCCGATGGATAATTCATTACTGCTCCTCTAACTTACCTTTATAGTCGCACTTGGTGCACTTTGTCCATTTCCCCCGGTATAGGGTAAGCAGCCCGCCACATTTGGGACAGGGCTGGGGGAGGGGTTTAAAATTGATGGCGAACTGGCAGTTTGGGTAGTTGCTACAGCCGTAGAAAGTGCGCTTCTTTTTGCTCAGCCTTTGCACGAGTTCACTACCGCACTCGGGACAGCTAACCCCGGTTCTAATCTGGAAGGATTTGGTGTATTTGCATTCGGGATAGCCGCTGCAGGCGAGAAACTTTCCGTAGCGGCCGGTTTTGATAGCTAAGGGCTTACCGCATTTGGGGCAGGTTTCTTCAGTTAGCTCGTCAGTCAGCTTTACCTTATCCATAAGCTGTGAGGCGTTCTGTAGGCTTTTCTCAAAAGGGGTATAGAAATCCTGAACCACGTGCACCCACTCTCGTTTCTTATTGGCTATTTCGTCTAGTTCCGCCTCCATTTGGGCCGTGAATTCAATATTAACGATGTTTGAAAAGTGCTTGGTTAGTAGGTCACTCACCACAAGGCCTAGCTCTGTCGGCATAAAGCTGCCCTTCATTTTGGTAACATACTCCCGCTCCTGAATGGTGGAAAGTATCGTGGCATAGGTGCTGGGGCGCCCGATACCATTCTGCTCCAGCACCTTAATCAGGGACGCCTCGGTGAAACGGGGTGAGGGTTGGGTAAAGTGCTGCTCCGGGGAAAGTCCGAGAAGCTCAAGCTCGTCGCCTTTTTCTAGTTGGGGGAGTATAGAACCTTTCCTGTCTTCCTTTTCGTCCTCATCCTTGCCGGCGGTATAGAGAATCATAAACCCGGGGAAGCTGGTAACCGAACTTGAAGCCCTGAAGAGATATTTCGTTCTGGAATCTGAGCGCTTGGCTTCAATGTCAACCGTGGTGTTATTAAATAGAGCTGCCGACATCTGACTGGCCACCATTCGCTGCCAGATAAGCTGATAAAGCTTGAATTGAGCCGCATTGAGTTGTTGCTTAATTAGGTTCGGCTCCCGCCAAATCTTGGTGGGGCGAATAGCTTCATGGGCTTCCTGAGCTCCTTTTACCGTGGTGGTGAAGGTGCGGGCGTGGGGTGGCATAAACTCAGCGCCATACCTTTCCCTGATGAGTTCTCTGGTTTCGGTTAGGGCGGCGTGGGCGACTCGGGTGGAGTCAGTGCGCATATAGGTGATAAGCCCGACGCTACCCTCACCACCAATGGGTAAGCCTTCGTAGAGCTGTTGGGCAATAGCCATGGTTTGCTTGGCGGTGAAGTGAAGTTTACGCCAGGCTTCCTGTTGCAGGGTGCTGGTGATAAACGGTGGGGCTGGCTGGCGGGTTACCCTTTTCGTCTTTGCTTTAATAACCCTATAGCCAGTATCTTTAAGCGCATCACAAAACTCAGTGGCTTCTTTCTCATTATGAATTTCTAGCTTGGTGCCATCAGTAAGGCCAACGAGCATAGCTCGAAATGATGGCATCCTGGCCGGTTTTTGCTTGACTAGTTCGGCCTCGATGGTCCAGTATTCTTCCGGGGTAAACTTAATAATCTCACGCTCCCGCTCGACAATAATCCTCAGCGCCACTGATTGCACCCTGCCGGCGGAGAGGCCGCGCCTTACCTTTTTCCAGAGGAGCGGGCTTATTTTATAACCGACCAGCCGGTCCATAATACGCCGTGCTTGCTGGGCGTTGACTAACTCCATATCTATGGAGCGTGGCTGCTTGAAGGCGCGCTTGATGGCTTCCTCGGTTATTTCATGGAAGACGACACGGCGGTAGGGCTTCCGGTCTGACCTGGTTACCTCAGCTAGGTGCCAGGCGATGGCTTCTCCCTCGCGGTCGGGGTCGGTAGCGAGATATATTGTAGTTGCCACTTTAGCGGCCTCTTTAAGCTCCTTCACCACCTTCTTTTTTTCTCGGGGCACCACATATTTCGGGGCGAAGCTGTTTTCTACGTCCACTCCTATCGCGCCTTTTGGCAGGTCTCTGATATGACCCATTGACGCCTTTAGACTATAGTCCTTACCC
>SDBS01000577.1_pt1 | contig 36003 bp, 19 predicted proteins | sample 2277091 | NCBI WGS metagenome assembly SDBS01 (sample SAMN10404972, study PRJNA504765) | marine sediment metagenome | isolation source: marine sediment core GS10_PC15, 163 cmbsf | place: Arctic Ocean: Southern Knipovich Ridge | collected 2010
ATATATTCTTTTCAAGATTATGAAGAAAGATATGACTTCCTCGTTGGCGGTCCACTACAAATCCAACCCGGTGAAGTGCTTTAACCACTTCACGTCCTGAGAAAGTCCTACTCACAGGCTAACTTCCACTTCTCTGGCAGTAACTCCTGGCTTGGCTTTAATCTCGTTGACCTTCGCCAGTCCTTCCAGATAGCAAAGTATGGCCTCTTTCGCATTTTTCAAAGATTCTTCTTCAGTTTCACCCTGTGTGAAGCATCCATCGAGTGCGGGAACAGAGACGTTAAATCCTCCTTCTTCAGCGGGTTCTAACACTACTATAAATTTCATAGTTCTCCTCCGTCCAAAATCCTCAAAAAGTAAAAATGGAAGTACAACTTCTGCCTCATATTATACCATAAACAATATTGTTATCAATACCGGAAGATGGATGAGCCAAAAGTCCTCTAACAGAGGGATTCTCTGTGGCAAGAAATAAAATTAGAGACTTTGGTAGCGATGCGGGATTGGATCAAGAATATTTTTTGTATTTTTCAATTGATTTGAAAAGTAATGTCAAGAAATAGATTTGTTATCAACATTCGGGTGTGTTGGCTCCCCTGGCAGGACGATGTTCGAACCTTTCTTGAGGATGCAGAGGAGGAAATTGAGATTCCAGCCTATGCTGTTCCTTCTTAATGATACTCAGATGCCACAGCACTATTCTGACCTCCCAGGAGGTGTCGATCCTGGTGCAAATGGCGCTGATCGCGTATTATCCAATCCGAGAGCTCAGCCTGGCAAGAAGGTCAGTGTGCATCAGATTTTTCCCTAGATCATACGCAGGAAAGTCTCTACGTGGGGCCCATTTTGTGCTAGTCTATCTTCTGAATTAGGCTCCCAATGTGCCATGGAGTGGATAGCTCGGCAAACCATTGCTGTTATTGGAAATCGGGCTGACAATGACGTGATTTAGATATGCCCGGACTTATTCATATGAAGGTGAGGAAGGTTGGTCTTCCTCCGGGAACGCTCTTGCCGGCTGAAGAGAAAAAAGCCGAGAAGAGAAGGATTACCATTATCGAGTATGACGAGACGCGCTATCAAGAGAAGGATGCAAAAATGGTTGAGGACCGTTTTCCTTTCAAGGATAAACCAACCACCACTTGGATTAACATCGACGGGGTTCACGATGTCGAGGTTGTCGAAAGGATTGGAGAATGTTTCCGCCTTGATCCCCTCACCCTTGAAGATGTTGCAGGCACCGAACAACGTCCCAAGATTGAGGAATTCGAGGACTGTGTATTTGTGGTGTTGAAAATGCTTTCTGTCAAAGGAACAGATGATGAGATTCAAACTGAGCAAGTCAGTCTCATTCTAACATCAAATCTGGTAACCTCCTTCCAAGAAAGGAAAGGAGATGTTTTTGACCCAATCAGGGAAGGGATCAGACAGGGCAAGGGCCGCATACGAAAAATGGGAGCCGACTACCTTGCCTCTGCTCTCATTGACACTCTTGTTGACAACTACTTCCTGATCCCAGAGGCACTTGGCGAACGAATGGAGTCGTTGCATGAAAAGGTAATCATGGAACCGACACCAGAGACCCTTCAGGCCATTCACCACACTCACTTAAGCAAAGGTACTCATTGAAGAATGGCGCAAGGAGTACAACCGGGTAAGACCGCACAGTATCTTAAATGCAGCAATTTCGTGTCCAAATAATGGGGTCCACCTCATTCATTCTCGGTGTCATAATAGACTCAGCTCATCCCGGTCGGTTTCAAGGTATGGATGATGGCTTTCACTCACGCATTGCTGTCTTCTGATTTACCCTTGCCCCGTTTCTTCTCTTCTTGAAGAACACTAATGTTTTTCAGCATTATTCTTATTTCTCGTCGAGCACCTGCGCGTCTAAATATCTCTAATGCCTGTTGGTGATACTTCAGTGCCTCATCGGGCTTGCCAAGGTCACTGTACACAAGACCTATGCTAGCCAGTTGATTTGCGATGCCTTGTTCATGCCCAATCTTTCTATGGATCTCTAGGGCCTGTTGCTGATACTTCAATGCCTCATCGGGCTTGCCAAGGTCACGGTATATAAGACCTATGTTGCCCAGGTCACTTGCGATTCCTTGCTCATATCCAATCTTTCTATTGATCTCTAATGCCTGTTGCTGATACTTCAATGCCTCATCGGGCTTGCCAAGGTCACTGTATATAAGACCTATGTTGCCCAGTTGATTTGCGATGCCTTGCTCATATCCAATCTTTCTATTGATCTCTAGGGCCTGTTGCTGATACTTCAATGCCTCATCGGGATTGCCAAGGATAATGTATATAAGACCTATGTTGCCCAGGTCACTTGCGATGCCTTGCTCATGTCCAATCTTTCTATGGATCTCTAGGGCCTGTTGCTGATACTTCAGTGCCTGATCGGGCTTACCGAGGTCACTGTATATGAGACCTATGTCGCCCCGGTTACTTGCAATGCCTTGCTCATATCCAATCTTTCTATGGATCTCTAGGGCCTGTTGCTGATACCTCAGTGCCTGATCGGGCTCACCGAGGTCACGGTGTATACGACCTATGTCGCCCAGGTTACTTGCGATGCCTTGTTCATGCCCAATCTTTCTATTGATCTCTAGGGCCTGTCGCTGATACTTCAATGCCTGATCGGGCTTACCGAGGTCACGGAATATAACACCAATGCTGCCCAGGTCACTTGCGACGCCTTGCTCATCTCCAATCTTTCCATTGAACTCTATGGCCTTTTGGTAATGCCTCAGTGCCTCATCGGGCTCACCGAGGTCACGGAATATAACACCAATGCTGCCCAGGTCACTTGCGACGCCTTGCTCATCTCCAATCTTTTTATGGATCTCTAGGGCCTGTTGCTGATACTTCAGTGCCTCATCGGGCTTACCAAGGATACTGTATACAAGACCTATGTTGCCAAGAGAGCCTCCTTCTGCCTGCTTATGACCAGACTCTCTCGCAATGCCTAGAGCCCGACCGTAGCACTTCAAGGCATTTTCAAATTCTGAAATCGCAGACAAGACTAGACCTGTGATATTATGTTTGTTCGCTCCCGAATACTCTACTTCAGTCTCCGAAAACCATTCATTGACACACTTCTGCCATGCTGTTTCGCCTATGGCAGACTCCAGGAAAATATATTCTTCTTTGGGGAGGCAGAACTCCCATAGCGCTTTGACTAATTCGTCTGTGTCAAACAATATCCATTTGCCGCCCCCAAAGTGCTGAAAGGGGTTCTTCACCTTTCTATCTACCAGATCCTTCACGACACGTTCATGTCCTCTTCCGTGGTCTACAAAAAGCACCTTTTTATGATTCTCTCGGATAGCCTCTATCTGGAGGGATATGTCAAAGACATCGGAGCAACTGTACCCCAAGACCAGCACATGTTTGTGCGGGCCTTCACAGAAAATATGATCTATCACCTCCTTTCTTTGGCTTGAGAGAACCTGAGATGCCACTTGCCGAAGCATAATAGCCATGTTGTCTTTGTCCTCAACGCTCCCGTGTATTTTGATCAGACGTATGGTGTCATCTTGCCAATCGATGCGACCTAAATCGTCTTCCTTATAGTAAACTCGATAATCATCTTCTCTCACCAATCCTTCACAATCAAAGGCTCTTTCAATCAATCGATCAAAATTAGTAGTACAGACAGTAGTCACATATCCCACTCTCGCCAACTTTGCTAACAGAACGTGATTCGTATTCGGTTCTCCGAGGTCAAATATGTCAAAGATCTTCCCCGGATCGCTACTTCTTCCCAGAGTCTCCATAAACGCCTCGAAAGGTAAATTGGAATTTGTTATTATCTCGGCGTCCTTCTGTGTAACATCCAGTTTCTTGAGTATGTACGGCTCCAAATCCTGGACAATTGGTAATCCCGAATGCCGCGAAATCCCGGCCCCGCAAAATACCACCGTCTCTCTTGCCTTCATTGATCTCGAAAGATGGCGAACAAAAGTGTCAATGGGATTAGCGTCATAGTTGTCTGAATTGTTCTGCTTTCTACTCATTCGCTTCGCTGTCAACTCTTCATTTGCTTCTGAACCACAACTGCCGGCCCCACCTCTCAATGGCAAGAGCAACTCCTAGCATTGGAAACCATTTGCTTCTGGGATCCGCGAGGCGGCAGAAGAAGGATAGATGAATTTGACCTGCCCCGCATTGATTGTACCACTTTCCAAGCTAAAGTCACGGGCATGAAGACTTCGGGAGCAGGTGAGCGGTAGTTCAAGGCGCTGTGCGTTGTCACCTGAGCCTATTCCTTGCGCCATTCTATTTTGCGGATAGACATGCGTGAAATAGCTCAGTGAAATGAGAGAATACGGGACACTCTTCAAAAGATCTTTCAATAGCACCCGCTCAAGAGAAACCAACACAGATCTAGATGCTTGTTAATGTGAACTGGACAGATTGCTCCAGGGTAGGATATGGGAAAGTACTCTTGGCCAACGACGTGAACATACGCTTCTGGAGAGTATTTCAGACGTTGGCTCCCCACCGTGGACAACGTTAGAACCATAATTGAAAGACAAACTGAGTATATTTACATACCAGAATTAAGTCCACAAACTTAGCTTAACAGATTTTACCCCACCCTCCAACTCACTATTTCTTCAATCTGATTCTTTATTGAATATTTTTATGGTTTCTAATGATTCCTGTTGCCTTTCTTGCGCTGAGGCGTCAACCATACTGCGGAAACGCAATGCCTCGCTCTTTCAAGTTAAATCTCAGTACTTATCAATCTTCCTGGAGTATATAGACTTCCCTCCTTGACCCACCCTCCCATCTAGACTATAATCCTACTAGTTAGGACGGACTTCTTGACTAGTTGGTTTCCTGGACGATAGCTTTGCCTCTTGAAAGGAGAACTTTCTTCATGAAGAGCCGACTCGAGCCGTTCGATTCGCCTGAGTCAAATCATACTACTCCGCGCCTTCACTCAACCAGCCATCCCAAATTTCCATCTCTAATTGAATCCGCCTTCATCTGTCAAGCACACTCCTAGACTGTAACAAAAGATGCAGAATTAGCCAAAACCAAAAAGTTTTGGCCTTCTCTTTTGGCTCCTCTTTGCCTCTAAGAGTACTAATTCATAACGAAGCTGAAGGGGGGAGCATACCCCAAATGAGACCCGGAGGTATGAGGCGGGGTTAGGTCGCAAGATATATCGTATTCCTGGAACTTGAGGGGGAACTGACCAAGGTTGCGAGCATGGCTTAGTCAGGAGGGAATTTGCATCCTGAAGACGGAAACACCAAAGGAAGTGAATACATATTGCCCATCTGCTTTCTATTGGGTTCCGGTATCTCGATACCGGCCGGATTTCCTGAAACGGACGACATCACTAGATTTCTGTTTGATTGCAAGCACTGCTACCGGCATACAGCCGACGAATACGTGTTCCAACCAGGTCAGAGGCAATCAAAGCCATACACCGAATTGATCCCCATAATCAAGGAGTTCCTGCAATTTCTTAGCACTGAGGTATCCCAGTACTACAAAGGTAAGAAAGCACCTAACTATGAGGACCTCTTTTACATCGTAAGTCAAATTTGTGATGCACAGAGCAAAGAGTATGACAATCCCGCCATTCAGCCGCTCATTGACAAGATCCCTAAGGGGATTCTGGATTCATGGAAGAAGATTTGGTATAGAAACAGATCATTATCTGAGGAAACGAGAAAATACATAATGGATGCGGCAAAACATATGCTAAATCTTCCGTTGTCGACAAGTACAACCTATCTCAGCTTATTCGCAGATGCTATCAATGATGTAGGAGTCGCTAGGCTTGACGTTTTTTCTCTCAATCACGACTTGCTCCTAGAACAGTACTTTGTACAAAACGGGATTAGATTCATTGACGGATTTAGCCCTCCAGATGGTAACCTACGCTATTGGCAACCTAAGAGCTACGAGCAGGACGAAGCCAAACTACGACTCCACAAGTTGCACGGCTCGATAAATTGGTGCCGAGTTGGCAACGCACGGGAGGGCTGGTACGGCGACCGAATCGCTATTGCAATCAACCCCGACTATGCACAGGATGGGAGGGGCAATAGGTTTGAATCGTACGACAAACGCCTATTTCTCGTGGGAACATTCAATAAGATGTTGGAATACACAGCGAAAGACATCTTCCTGCAGTTATTGTGTATGTTTCGTGAGCGCTTACATGCGAGTTCGCAACTCGTAGTCTCAGGCTACGGTTTTAGGGACAAAGGAATCAACTCCGTGCTGCTCAACTGGATATTTTCCAGCAAACACAATTCGCTGCTAGTTGTACATCCAAAGCCATCTTCGCTACGGTGGACTGTAGGAGGAGCATTCTTCAATAAATGGGATATGTTGGTCAGCAACAAAGTCCTTAGGTTTATAGACAAATGTTTTCAAAAGACAAGCTGGAACGACATAGCCAATCAACTAACTCAAAGCTCCTCTACTAAGTAAGACGTTCTTGACCTGCACCCGGGGCCATTATTGCGTTGACTATAGCTTGGCGAGTGGTACAATTAATGGAGGCGGGCCAGTTACAAAATGGCAAAAAGTGTGTAATACCATTGTAGCCAAGACAAGAAACTTCTGACAATACGTAAATAGTTAAACAGGAGGAAAGAAGTGGTCGAAAGAAGACAGCTCTCAGAAACTGAAAAGCAGAAGGTTCTCGATCAGCATAGGCGAAGGTGTTTTGTTGACGGGGAACCTATTCCTGAGGATGAGTCTATCGAATTTCATCACATCAAACCATTCTCCTCAGGTGGTCCATCTAGCTTGGATAATGTTGCTCCCGTTTGCAGGCGCCACCATCGCACGATTGGAACGATGAGCCTTCAAGAGTATCGTGACAAGATAGAACTTTCGGCATTCTTTGAAGGTGGGGAGCCAAGAATTCTTGACGATTTAATTCGCCACAAAAAGGGACATTGTGGAGAACGACTCAACTACGAAATCAAAAAGGGACATATCAGCCTCTATTATAGGGATTCCAGGCATGATTTTCCACTTTGCGCATGCCCAACTACTGGTTGGAAGTACTTTTACGGAACATTACCAGTTGAATACGTTGCCAATGACAAGGAGTTACAGCCCAGGCCCCTACGAGAGCCAAATTTGTGGAAGTTGTATAGGCACTTTCAAATTAACACACAGATATCCCCATCGATTTGTAGGATCGACAAAAGCGGCACTCTTTTTCTCTTCGACGGACAGCATAAAGCGGCGGCTCAGATTTGGTCTGGACGCTCAATGATAGAATGCAAAGTTTACATAACCCCAGATAGTAGATTAATAAAGGAAACAAACCTTGATGCACACGGGCCATACAGACAAATGTCATTTTATTCTCATGAATTGATGAAGAAATACGCCGACATCTTTGGAGAGGACTGGACAGAATATATGGGTACGGAAGGAGAAAAATCGGAATCAAAGTTCTATAATTTCCTATTCCATGCAAAGCAAAAGACTTGGGCACAAGCTAGAAACGAAATTGCACTTGCTATGTATAACGAAATAGTAGATGATGAGTCAAACAAGTTGTCAAGGTATCTATCAGAAAAGCACAGGGGTCGAAAGCAGCCCTTATCCTTTGCTCGTCTAAAAAAGACTTTCTTTCAACACTTGCTGGTGCCGCCACCCACCGATGATGAATTCGAATCCGATGCCGACTTTCGAAAGGACGAAAAACGCAATCTAGTCAAACTTATGAGTATTGTCGCTGAAGAAGGACTGGAAGGTAAGTGGGCACCTGAGCGTACCGATGCTGCGCACAAGAAAGCCGAGAGAATCTTTAGCGCGGGAGCCGTGAGAGCTTGGGTCATTCTATTGAGAGACGCAATTAACATAAACCTCAAAAACTATACGGACGACGACAGAGCACTCTTTTTCTACCGCGTCATTCCGGATGAGGAATTCGATTACTTCAGACAATTTGTCAGGAAGATATTCGACCACAAGATATGGGACGATCCTGATCCGTCAGGTGAAATTACTTCACGTCTTGCAAGAGACGATGCTACGACCGCGAAGAGTCTATTTAATGAAAAGGGACTCACAGTCCAATGGGTTCTTGGAGGATGAGAGTGTGTGTACATCGCCTAGCAGGACATAAAAGGTGCGTACCTGAAGGCACCAATCCAATCTTACTTCGCAAAAACTTCTTCTATTCTAGAGACATTACACCGCATTAATGTAAACTCAACAGATTTGTTTTGGGTAGGATATAGGGAAGTATTTATTGACCCAGGGCGTGAAGATACGCACCACTACCTTGTTTCAGAGGTTGGCTCCCCACCGTGGACAACGTTAGAACCATAATTCAAAAACAAACCGAGTGTGTTTACGTACCAGAATTAAGCCCACAGACTTAGTTTAACAGATTCTACCCCACCCCTCAACTCACTATTTCTCCAACTTGATTTCTTGATTTTTGGAGTTATGAACTACCGAGCGTCTGCTCCTGAGGTTATCATTCCATTGACTCTAACTTACCAAGTTATGCTATTGATGACGGCACGTGACGCAATTCGTGAACGACTAACCTCCCTGAAGAGTTGGTACCAGAGGGACGGCTGGATCCACCTAGTCACCTCTTACCCACACTACTGGCCTTCCGAGTCAGGAAAACCGAAGCTGAAAATCAGGGAATCCCCGATTGACAACCAACTTCCTTGTGCTTTAATAGAAAACGTGACAAGGTAATTGTCAGAGGCTAGACAAGTGGCAACTGAGAGGATCCTACGATGAATAGTCTGACCGTACTATTTGGGGCAAGAGAGCATATTTAAGAGAGCAACACTCTATAGACTTAGGAGAATTGGAATGGCAGATTTTGAAAGCATGAGAGAAAGACACAGGAAAGATAGTATGATAGCCTTATCTTCCTCAATTTTCATTCTGCTATTATTTCTCTTTGACGAATATTTCGCATCAGTCCTTAAACAAGCATTTGTGGCCCCAAAGGATTTGTTTTCACTTGTGGAGCAATCGTGGGTGAAATTTCTGGGTACCATTGTGAGTCCATTCGTCTCATACTTCCTAGGAGTCCTAACCATAGCTAAGCGAGATCTTTACTACAACATAGATAATCTTCTGTTCAAACGACGCAAGAAAGTCGATAAGTTTATATGTATGGAGATGCTGAATTTCGAAAAGCGCTTGAGTGACGACGAGGCCAAGAAAATGCAAAAGCTAAAAGATCTTGTTTCAAGAGAAGGAAAATCGAATCTGTTAATGGAATTGTTCTATAAATATATTGAGAAATCAGAAATTGTTAACCCTGAACTAAAAAATCAAGCTTTTATTTATTGGGGAGACTATTTTTCCAAAATAACGTTCATCTCTTTGGGGGTATGCATTCTTGTTATTGCGCTACTAATAGTCGTAATAAGTGGATCTGCTACGTACTTTCGATTAGTCCTGTTACTCATAACGGGGTTTTTTATGGCGTTGAACCTTATTAGTATATTTCGAGGCAAAATTGCCAAAAAATTACTTTGGATCCCGAAAACACAGATAAGCCAAATTCATAGAAATGCCGAAAAGCCGCTTTTAAAAGAACTAGAATCAGCAAGTTTTGGAATCAACCATGGGAAACCTTCTTAAGTACAGAAAGGATGATGACTCGGTCGTAATTAACGTTTGTAGATCCGCTCCGATGCAGGTTAACCCGATTCCGATTGCTGAAGAATTGTGCAGATATTGGAAAAACAAGGGCTACAAAGAAGTAATCGATGTTGGCTGTGGCAAGCTGAGAAACTCTTTAGTTTTGGCAAATTATTTCTTACTCTGGATATGCGATTTTCCTGAACAACTAAGAGACCCAAAGGTTGAGAAAAGACTAAGAAGACTGAAGAAGAGTCCCAATTTCAAGGGAATCATCTACCCTTGTAGACTTGAAGAGGGACTACTAAATGTAGATGCAGCATTCATATGCTTCGTATTGAATAGCGTTCCCGAAGAGCGGTTAAGAGTCCAACTAATAAAAGCCGTAATGAAAAATCTTAAATCCCCATATGAAATTTTTGTAGCTGTACCTTGTGGGGAGAAATACTATAGAACTAGAATGAAGAAGGAGAATCAGTTCAATGATGGCTTCCTTTTTAACTTCAAATATGCCCAGAAAACATTCTACAGAGAATATTCTGCGGGACAGATTGACAACTTCATGAGAGAGTTAGGTTTCAAAGTAGACAAAATTTTTGTTGCGGACAGGAAGAGAGTGCGGACATACTTGAGAGAGTCTTAGCTACTGACCTGCGCCCCCAAGAATCGGCCCATTTATTAAACTAGACTAGGGATCGAAAAAAGGGGGTTGAAATGGCTAGAAGAAGCTACACACCAGAGAGAATAATCAACAAGCTACGGGAAACAGAAGTTCTCCTCAAGGGAAGGATCCCTTGAGTGGAAGATAGTAGTCACCGAACACACTTGTTCTTTGGCAGAATATGGGGAATCATTTCTCGACTAGGGACGTGACGATGGTATCGTGGACCAGATTACAGGCGTTGGCTCCCCGGACTGGGTGATGTTGATAACAAATCACGATGCCTTAGGAATTCTATAGATCGCCTCCCCGCAGCCAACATAATACGAAACCATCCGATATCATCATCAAAGGCCACGTAAGCGATATATCCAGTAACAGAAGACTACCCCACGAGGCTACAGGCTAGAACTAGATCATTCAGACGAGTTCTTTCTCTACCATGATCGAGCTCATGGGTATGACCAACCTTGTTCGTGGCTAAGACTCGCCAAGGAGAGGACGACCGGTCTCCCCAAAAATCTGCTTTCCCAGTTTCTGTACACGTTGGTCGGGAATAGGAGCAGATTTGAGAAATACCATGTCGTACGAGCTACCCATCTGACCCGCAGCTTCAGTAGCCACCCCGATGGCTCGATGTACTTGGTAGTATGCCTTCGCTAGACTGGTTAAGTGTAGCAACTTTTCATTCCGTTTCTTTCGTTCGTTCCGGGGTAGCGGACTGGCAAGAAAGACCATGCATTCACAACGCCTGGTGCTATGTGTGACGACGAACCGATCCTCACAGGTGGCAGCTGCCTGCCTCGCCTTCTCTAGGTAGCGACGCCCCAAGGCAATTCGCCTGCCCCTAGGAATCTTCCCAAGTTCAGTAGCGATTCTTGCATAGACCTCTCTGTCGTCTCTTGGTGTAACTCTCCCTCCTATATCTACTGCCCCAAGACTTGGATCTAGGTCATGAATCTTGTCTATCATGTGGTCAATAACAAGTCCACACTTCAAATCGGGATGTGTCTGCTTAACGATCCTGCGAAGTTCATTGGCATACGGTCGGGCATCCTGTGCAGTAAACGCACCGCCTCTGGCTTTCGCTCGGACAGCCATAATGTCTTCCAAGTGCCTAAGATAGTATGTGAATACCTCCTGTTCCTTATGGACCTTGGGATTTAGCGTTGATATCAGAACATCGCTGCGGCTCTCTAAGTAGCTGATGAGGTCACTGGGCGTATTCAGCAGCTCACTGAGATTCCGGAAGTCACGAAACGACAGCACATGTACAGGTGTATTGACTTCACGGATGGCAGGCACTAGGCTGGCTGAGTCGTATGGATGAGATCGATGATGTAGGATAATCAGACCATACAGCCATAAAAAATCCTGGTGCGCGAAGGGGACTTGACCTCGCCGATCGTTCTCCACATGAAGCACCCTTCCTCCCCTTATCGCTCTGACGGCACCGCGCACTTGTCGAGTGGCCTTGGCAAGATTCTTACGAGCCCAATCGAGAGACAAACTTGGCTTGGGAGATTGCAGGCTGATAGCCTGTGCCTTAGACTCGATCACCAATCCGACATCATCAAAAAGCACAAGGACATCCGTGACCTCCCTTCCGCAGTCTCGCCTCGGGGAGCGAAAGACAAAATCTGCCGAGAACGCATCCTCAACTACCCCCTGCACTTCATCTTCGGCAAGATCGCCGACATCTAGCTTGAAATCCATATTATCCCTGCAATTTTTCTCGCTATTTGTAGTCTACGCCTGACCTGCCCCCATTTATTGTACCACTTGTTGAGTTAGAGTCAACGGAATAATAGCCTCGGGAGCAGGTGGTCTGTAATCAAGAGCACTATGCGGTCTTACCTGGTTGTATTCCTTGCGCCACTTTTTCTGTGGATAGACATATGTGTCGCATAGCTCAGTGGAATGGGACAACGGGGGAAATTCCCCAAAAGACTCCTCAGCAGCACCCATTCCAGAGAGATTAACACCAACCTAGGCACTTACTAATGTGAACTGGACAGATTTGTTTTGGATAGGATATAGGAAAGTATTTCTCGACCAAGGACGTGAAGATGCTCTAATGAAGCAGGTTACAGGCGTTGGCTCCCCACCGTGGACAACGTTAGAACCATAATCCAACGACAGACTGAGTATATTTACATACCAGAATTAAGTCCACAAGCTTAGTTTATTAGATTTTACCCCACCCCCCAACTCACTATTTCTCTAATTCTATTTTTCAATAAGATTTTCGTGTGTATTTTTAATGACTCCTGTTGATCTATCTGTTGCGAGACGTTAGGTACAGTATGATAGACGATGTGTCGCCTTCTAATCACAGCCTTCAGTATTTGTTAATCCGGTTTTGGAGGGTCACGGCGGTGTAGTAGCTTGAACTACCGACCACCCGCTCCCGAGGCTATTATTCCGTTGACTCTAACTCAACAAGTGATACAATTAATGAAGGCAGATCAATTCTTAAAAGGAATTCAAATGACAAAAACCACGCCAGGAAGGAAAAGAGCGTGTGATTCTGAATTACGACCCAAGGAATTAACAAATCATGAAAGAGGTTAAACAATCTATCATTGAAGACTATCAAGACAAAATAGGCCTCTACGAGGATTTCGCTTGCTCAGTTAAAGATATTTTAGAAATTCTGCTAAAAAACAATAGTTTCTTTTTTCAAAACATTTTACCCCGAGCCAAGACAATTGACTCTCTTAGGGATAAACTGTGTCGCTTAGATTTGGAGAGATTAAAGATTAATAAGTTTTCAGACATTCAGGATCTGGCGGGAGTAAGAATAATCTTCTATCTAGAAAGTGACGCTAAACGTTTTGTGGACCGTATTTACAGAGAGTTTGGTAGGAAGAATATCCTTAAACATGAACGGAAAATCGACGAAGAGGGCTACAATGCTATTCATTTAGTGATAAAGCTTGATGAGGGCAGAGAAATATTGTCGGAGTATTCCAGGTTTAAGGGCCTACAATGCGAAATACAGATTACAACTGTTTTGTTCCACGCTTGGTCAGAAATGTCTAATAAACTTATCTATAAACCAAAACGCGAGTTGTTGGATTTTGACAAGCGTTCGTTTGAAGTTTTGGATAAGCACTTCAAGGCAGTAATGCCCCTGATAAGGGAAGCAAGTCTCGAGTTTGAAGCAGTTTATCATAAATTCAATGAGATTCAAAAAGGAAGATCTGTCTTCGACATAGATTTCTTGAGGAACATTTCAAGAGAGGATTCAAACAACAAAATCTATCGGCAACTAGAATTGCTGGAAAAGTATACTGCAAAGTTTGGGGACAAGTTACCGAAAGGAATGAACATAATCCAGTTAGTGACTCAGGTAATAGAGAAATCGAAAATCAATAGAATTGAAGATGAGAAAACCGTGTTTGGCTACATGCCTGGCAAAATCTATCCAGACATTACCACAAAATGTCTAGAGATATTGGATCATGTGAAATATACAGAAATTCCCGGTGTTTTCAATCTTCTAGTGGAACTATGGCACGATCCTGACAACAAGATAAACAATAAGGTCAGGGAGGTTTTGGGAAGCTTGGCAAAGTACAACCTCTATGTATTACGACATGAGAAAATTGGCTACGCTCTTCAGCGAATAGTTTTGAACGCCATTCTGGAATGGAATCAACAAGAAAAGATTGAGAATATTGAAGCCATTAAAATTATTGCGCGCGAGCTATTGCAGCCTTCCTTCGAAGGGACAACGAGTGATTGGGATAAGTCTACTATTTCTTTTGGCCCCTTGGAGCCGACGCCGTATCTAAGAAAGATTAGAAGAGATACGATTAGCCTGCTTATTTATCTCTATGACCAAATTAGAGATTTGAAAGCTAGAATAGGCTTGCTCGAGATTTTGGAACAAGCCTCTTTTTTCCCGGATCGCGGCAAATATGGGAATAAGGTCGTAACAATGATAACTGATGATGTAAAACATTTAGCGAATGTTTATGAGAGAATGGTTTTTGGCAAACAGAATAGACTAATTGTTGACGCCCCAATAGTCCAAGAAGTGGATAGGCAATTGATTTGGTTCAACAAAAATCATATGGATAGAATACCTAAAATAACCGGATTGTTGGACAGAATCGAAAGAGATGAATTTTATGATTTGTACAGGGCATTGGTTGGGGATACTCTAAGGTTGGCCAGGACCGGGAAAAGGAGCTGGCAAGAAGCCGAAGAAGAAAGAAATAAGAAAATAGATTCGGAGCTTCAAAAGATCGGCAAGCTTAGCGTTGGGAAATGGACTGAGAAACTGAACTCAATTGCTAAGTACAAAGATGTAGTCGACGAGTGGAAATTTCAAGTTTTCGAAAATTTCTTAACTAGAATTGCCCAAGAGAAATCAGATTTGGCCGAAATGATTTTGGCTGACACCTTGAAGAACAATAGTCCTTTGGCAACTTTTATAGGGGCGTTCCTGCTTGGCTTTAGACAAGCTAATAACTTAACCGCGTGGGACAAATATGTTAAGAAGGCAATCATAAGGAGAAATACCAGTCTAATAAGAGATGTTTCGAATTCGTTTTTTGGTTGTAAAGATTTGAGAAGCGTTAGGGAAGAAGATATTGAGTTGTTATCCCAAATCATCCGGAAAGAAAAACCATTTGACTTTTTGAGGAAAGCTAGAAAAAATGTACTTCTGAATCTAAATTTTTCCTTGATACGGATTTTGGTAAAGATATACCAGGGCCATAAGAATCGGATAGAGACATTAATTAGAACATTGATTGAGTGCGATAAGAATAACGAGTATTTAGATATGTATGTAAATCGGTTGGGTTTCGCAGCTCATGGAAAAGAAATGGATTTGTCTGAATGGATTGACGAAAATATAGAGTTCATCTTAGGCAAACTGGTTGAATTAAGAAACCTGAATGACGAAGCTCAACTTCTGCTACTAGCTATTGCAGAAAACAATTTTCTTTGTGCCATGGAAATATTTATCAGAAGAATAAGAAAAGACAAAATGAACCAAAAAGGATGGCTTTCATCTTCTCGGTATGTTGCAATCCCTTATCATTTCAATAATGAGCTAAAAAAATATATTAGTAATAACCACCTGTACTACGAAGTAGCCGAAAAATGGATTAAGAAAATGACCAGCACAAGGTCGTCCATATATAACATTGAATTAGCACGATTTCTTCAAGGGATAGATGGATCTGCCTTTAGGGGTATTCTGTTGGAAGTCATCGGAAAAGGGGACCTTGGGAATCTAAATAAGTCAGTGGCCCTGTTTTGGGGTAGTGCTTCCGCTGATTTTAGTATTTGCTTTGAGATCATCAAAAAGACAGATGATGCCAAAATATGGTATGATGTAAGAGGATTAATGCGGAATACAGGAACGGTCGTCGGAGAGTATGGTACAGCTGAGGCATACGAAAGAAAAATAGAGAAAATCAAAGGGTATGAAGCAAAAGGAACCAAAAAAGAAAAAGAGAGAGTTGAAAGATTCAGAAGCAGGATGATCAAAGGCCTGTCGGAAAGTGTAAAAAGAGAAAGGAGAAGTGCTGAAGAAGAGATTAGATTAGGAAGAATAGAGTTTGAATGATAGAATCCGGATGGCAGCTCTCTGACTTCTGGAATATTTTCTTACTGGACTAAGTTCTCTTTCAATCATTAGAGGTATATTTCCAATTCCTCAACGTTCTGAATAAGTTTCGAGCTGGGAAGCGAACAGGGCAAAGCCTTCCTCAGGAATAAGATATTGCCTCCTTACCCGTGGTAGAGTAGATTTAGCGAGATTAAGAGACCCCCCAAAGAAGGTAGCCAAAGATACTTTGACGTCGCCGCATATCCGGAACTCTTTATGTTGTGGTCGCAATATGACATATCAGTTTGAGCTAGTAAAACCCTTAGTCAGAGCATAATTCAACAACTTCAAATAAGGCTAACCTTATTCCAAATCTCAGCACCTGTTAATCAGACTGTGTCACAATAGAAGTCCGGTAATCAAAGTGGAGGGAAAAGAGCAAAAAAAGACAAATTATCGGGGTCTCCTCCCTATTTAGCCTCAGTTTTTGACCCAAAATGGAAAGAAGTTTCTCAAGAAAGTCATAAGAATTGATTACGACACAGTCTGAATCTGGGTTCGAGCTGTTATCATCATAGCAAGACCCTCCAAATTTGACAAACTCCTTATTTATATTATGTATACAATACTAGAAAGGTTTTCCTAGATTGGTAGTATGCTACAATGGGGTAGTTTATGGGCAATCAATATAGGACCTTCACTCCCTACAAGCTAAGACATACCACCTTATTTTCCCATCAAACCGATGACACTGAACTTAAACCGCTTATAGGAGAATCATATGCCAGCTAACTACAACGAAATGTCATCTTTCATCTGGAATGTCTGTGATGATGTCCTTCGTGGTTTATTCAAGCAACACGAATACGGGGATGTGATTCTCCCCTTCACTGTTCTTCGCAGGTTGGATTGTGTTTTAGAACCCCATAAGAACGAAGTGTTTAACATTTACGAGGAATACAGAACCAAAGTAGACGACCCTACCCCAATCATTCTAAACAGAATCAACACCACCTTTTTCAATCATTCCAAGTATGATTTGAACCGACTGAAATCTGATTCGCAGAATATCTACATGAATTTCCAGAACTATTTGGGTGGGTTCAGTGACAATGTGGTTGAGATTATTGAAAATTTTCAATTAGAAAAACCTGTTGAAAAACTGAACAAGAATAACCGTCTGTTCATGCTGATAGACAAATTCACTGAAATTGACCTGCACCCTGATAAGATTTCTAACCGCGGAATGGGTCTTGTCTTTGAGGAACTGTTACGAAAATTCTCTGAAATGTCTAATGAAACGAGCGGAGAGCACTACACTCCAAGAGATATAGTTCGCCTGCTGGTTTCCCTTGTCTTTTCAGAGGATAAGGATGATTTAGAGGGTGAAGGGAAAGTGAGAAGTATCTTTGACCCGTGTTGCGGGACGGGTGGAATGTTGACTATCGGTAAAGAGTATGTTCATCAGAATATCAACGACAGGGTAAGACTGCGTCTATTGGGACAGGAACTCAACTCCCAAACCCATTCCATCTGTAAATCTGATATGCTGATTACAGGAGAAGACCCTGACAACATCCGTTTGGGTTCATCTCTATCAGAGGACAGTTTTCAGGGCAAGAAGTTTGACTACATGATTACCAATCCACCCTTTGGAGTAAGCTGGAAATCTGAGAAAGAGTTCATTGAAAATGAGAAACAGAATCCTCATGCGAGATTCTCCGTTGGAACACCACGAACTTCTGACGGCTCGTTGCTATTCCTTCAACATATGATTTCCAAGATGGAATCAAAGGGAAGTCGAATTGGGATAGTGTTCAACGGTTCTCCTTTATTCACCGGGGACAGTGGCAGCGGTGAATCAGAAATTCGCAAATGGATCATAGAAAATGATTGGCTAGAGTGTATCGTATCACTACCAGACCAACTATTCTTCAATACAGGTATCTCCACTTACATATGGATCGTGACCAACAAGAAGTCAGAAAGACGGAAGGGGAAAGTCCAACTCATCAACGGCTCTTCATTCTTCAAACAGATGAAGAAATCACTAGGGAATAAGCGGAGGGAAATCACAGGTGAAAACCGAAATACTCTATTAGAATACTATCTACGCTTTGAGGAAAATGAACACAGTAAGATTCATCCCAATGAATTTTTCGGTTACACTAAAGTCACCATAGAGCAACCATTGATGGAGAACGGGGAGATGGTTACGGACAACAAGGGGAATCCGAAACCTGACCCATCAAAACGAGACTATGAACGAGTTCCACTGATGGATGATATTGAGGAATACTACCAAAGAGAAGTAAAGCCACATCTACCCGGTTCCTGGATGGATAGAAGCAAAGACAAAGTGGGATACGAAATCAACTTCACCAAGTATTTCTACAAGTACAAACCACTTCGGCCGTTGGAAGAAATCACTCAAGACTTGTTGAAATTGGAGGAGGAAACGGAAGGATTGCTGAAGGAGATACTGAACTAATGAAACCGTATCCGTCATACAAGGATAGTGGTGTGGAATGGATTAGGGAGATTCCACACACTTGGAAATGTGGTGCAATGAAATATCAGTTGTCAAGCAACGACGGTGGTGTTTGGGGCAAAGATATTGAGAGTGATGGTGAAGGGACTATTGTTATTCGTTCCACAGAAATCACAATTGATGGAACGTGGGACTTATCAAACCCGATGAAACGGAAATTGGATGAAAGCGAAACTGCAAAATGTAGACTCTATAAAGGAGATATTGTAATCACCAAGTCAAGTGGTTCACCTGACCACATTGGCAAATCTGTCATAGTATCACAAGAAGTTGAAAAACTTGATTGTTGTTACTCTAATTTCGTTCAGAGAATTAGGTTTGCGAATTACAGTGCAAGATTATATCATTACATTCTCAATTCATATGTGGTTAGAGAACAATATAGATATCTAACTCAATCAACTACTGGGCTTGGAAATCTAAATCGTTCTACACTAAACGAGGTCCAATTGCCTTTTGTTCCTCTATCAGAGCAACACCAAATCGTTAAATACCTGGATGAACAAACCCAAAAGATTGATGAACTGATTAGAAAGACAGAGGAGAAGATTGAACTACTGAAAAAAAAACGGACTTCCCTGATTAATCATTGTGTGACCAAAGGATTGGACCCTAATGTGGAGATGAAAGATAGTGGGGTAGGATGGATTGGGGAAATACCGAGGGGGTGGGTCATATCAAAATTGAAATGGTTTTCTTTACACATTACGGATGGTTCACATTTTTCTCCGATTACTACTGATGAAGGGAGACACTATGTAACCGTTTCAAACGTAACAAAAGATAATGACATAGATTTTCAAGGGTGTGAAACGATTTCTGATGAATCATTTGGTCAATTACAGAGAGATGGATGTCAACCCAATATTGGTGATGTGCTGATTACAAAAGATGGAACAATAGGAAGAGGCCTGGTAGTTGAAAGGAATGATTTTGTAATACTCTCATCTTTGGGCTTGATTAGAACTGACTCTAATAAAGTGAACTCATATTATTTATTGTATTATCTATTGAGTGGAATATGTGTAGACCAAATGTATTCTCATATTAGAGGTTCAGCCTTAACAAGACTAACAATCAAACTGATAAAGGATTTATTAGGAGTATTTCCACCCCTCTCCGAACAACACCAAATCGTTGAATACCTTGATGAACAAACCGAGAAGATTGATACTACCATCAAAAAGGAAACCCAACGCATAGAACTTCTGAAAGAGTATCGTCAATCACTTATTTCCGAAGTGGCGACTGGTAAGATTGATGTGAGAGAGGAGATGGTTGGATGACACCGGAAAACTACCTAGAACAAGATTTTGAAGAACACATTGAGGAAAATCTTATAAGCAGTGATTATTCTTCGCTTGACCCTGGCACTTACGACAAAACGCTCTGTCTAATACCTGCCCAACTAATTGACTTCATTCAGGAGACCCAACCCAAAACCGTTCAAAAACTTGAATTACAATACGGCCCTGAAACGGAAAAAAGACTGATAAAACGAGTATCCTCGGAAATTGAGAAAAGAGGCGTTATTGATGTATTGCGGAATGGTGTGAAGGACAGAGGATGTCATTTTCACCTGGTTTATTTCCAGCCTAAGAGTGGGTTGAATCCCGAACACAAGGATTTATACAAACGGAACCGTTTCAGCGTCATCCGACAGCTGAAATATTCATTGAGAAATGAGAACTCAATAGATATGGGAGTCTTCATCAATGGAGTCTCAATCGTGATGATGGAACTGAAAAATACCCTTACGGGACAGAGTCAAATTGATGCTGAGAAACAATGGAAAGATGACCGTGACCCCAAAGAACCGTTGTTCAGATTCAAACGAAATCTTGTCTATTTCTCTGTGGGGAATGAAAAGGTGTCTATGACGACACGACTGACGGGAAGCAAGACACGATTCCTTCCCTACAACAAAGGCATTGAAAACCCTGTTAACCCCAAGGGGCATAAGACTCACTATCTGTGGGAGGATATACTACAACCCAATAGCGTCTTAGATTTGATTGAAAACTTTGTTCATATACGGGAAGAAAAAGAGATGGTGTATGATTCAATAGCTAAAAAGGTGGTTGATAAGAAAAAAGAACTTCTCATTTTTCCCCGATTCCATCAACTTAATGTTATCCGAAAACTGAAACGGTCTGTCATTGAAGAAGGTGTTGGAAATAACTACCTGATTGAGCACACCACGGGAAGCGGCAAATCTCTCTCTATTGGCTGGCTGGCCCACTTATTGTCGTCACTCTACAGAACGTCAAGCGATACCAAACGAATATTTGATTCCATTATTGTCATTACTGACAGAAAAGTGTTGGATAAGCAGATTCAACACACCATCGGACAGCTAGAACAGACCAAGGGCGTGGTATGCAATGTTAATATCAACTCTCAACAATTGAGGGAGTATCTGGAACAGGGTAAATCCATCATTGTAACCACTGTTCAGAAGTTCCCTGTCATTTCTGAGGAAATTCCTAAACTAAAGAGCAAAGCCTTTGCAGTAATCATTGATGAAGTACATTCTTCCCAGAGTGGGGAGACATCCAAGCATCTTAAGAAATCCCTGTCTAAATCTGTATTAGATGAATATCAGGAGGGTGAGGAGCGGGATGACCTTACCGAAGTGGACAGGCTGGTTTTAGATGAAATTATTGCCAGGGGGAAACAACCTCACATTTCTTATTTTGGTTTTAGTGGAACACCCAAGAATAAGACACTGGAAATATTTGGCATTAAAATTTCAAGAATAGAGAATGGCGAGACAAAATACAGCTTCAAACCGTTTGATATATATTCAATGAAACAGAGTATCTCGGAGGGGTTCACTCTGGATGTTTTACAAAAATACACTAATTATCAGCGGTATTTCCGTTTGAATAAAAAGATTGCGGAGGATAAGGAACTACCCGAAATTCGCGTGAAGAAAATGTTGGTGAAATATGTAGATATTCATCCACACACCATCTCTGAGAAGACCAAAATTATCCTGGAGCACTTTATAGACCACAGTTCAAAAAGAATGGGTGGTAAGAGTCGTGCTATGCTTGTTACTCGCTCAAGACTTCACTGTGTCAAATACAAGCTTGAATTTGATAAGCAAATAAAGGAATTGAAATTACCGTTTGGGTGTTTGGTTGGTTTCAGTGGAACGGTGCATGATAAGGATTCTCATATGAAATATACAGAACCATCACTGAACGGTTTTCCGGAAAGACTGACGCAGGGAAATTTCAAGTACCCAAAACATAGAATCCTGATTGCCTGTAATAAGTTCCAGACGGGATTTGACGAACCACTACTCCACACAATGTATGTAGATAAACGGCTGCAGGGACTTCAGTGTGTCCAGACTCTCTCCAGACTGAATCGCGCAATGGAAGGCAAAACTGACACTTTTGTATTAGATTTTGTGAATAAACCTGAGACAATACAAGATTCATTCCAACCCTACTATCAGGGAACTATGCTTGAAGGGGAAACAGACCCCAATAAACTGTATTCTATTGAACAGGAAATAAAGAAATATAATCTGTTCGGAGATGAAACTGTAAATGAGTTTGTAGATAAGTTCTATGATAAAAAAGTTCCTGATGAAGAATTACAACCCATTCTAGACTATGTAGTACAAGATTGGATGAAATTGACGGAAGATGAACGAGAGATGTTTCGACATCATATTCAAAGTTTTATTCGTTTGTATGGGTATGTATCCCAAATTATATCCTTCAAAGAGGCCAAGCTCGAAAAACTCTACATTTTCTTGCGATTCCTGAACCGGAAACTTCCTAAAGGACAACGGGATAAACTGGCTGATGTATTTTCATATGTGAATTTAGAATACTTCAGAATAGAGGAGAAACTTACCAGTAAAATTGAATTAGGAGGTAAAGGAGTGTTACATGAACCTCCATCTTCAACAAATTATAATCTACCCGATGACTCCAAAGACCTGCTGTCTAACATCATTAAGGTTCTAAACGAATCCTATGGAAGCGATTTGACAGATGATGACAAGCTAAGCCTGGAGAAGATTCAGAAACGGCTCGCGGAGGACGAAGAACTGCGGACGGTTCATACAAGCGACAATACAGAATCCAATAAAAGACACATGTTCAATGAAGTGTTTGAGAGAATCCTCATTGGCCTGGTGGGTGAGCATCTGAATTTCTACAACAAGCTAAAGGAACCAAAACGGAACAAATACGTGAAGGATAGGTTTTACGAAAGCTATTCACGTAACCTATAATAGAACGTCCCCATTCTAATCCCTCACACTAGAGTGACCCCGCTGGAATCGGTTTAGATATTAGGTTAAAGAGAAAAAGATAAGGACAGCGCCTATTATTGTTGACAGATTGAGTCGCTGTATGCATGTTTTTGGCATGCCACGCATATCAAGAGTTGTAGCAATAGGTTCTTCTCGTCATCCTGCTTAAGGGGGAAATTATCAGGAATGTGTTTCTGAGGGCAAAGATGGTTTAAGGCAACACCTGGGGTGTCCTGGACATTAGACTCAAAGAAACTTCCTGAAGATATGGATATATTGTCCCACAAGTAAGAATCAATAAATCAGCGCTGTCCCTATTTACCAGCGATTCGGTTCAAGAAGCAGCGATAGGAGAATGGATGAGGAGAGTTTCCGTGGCACGTGAGCAGGAGCCCATAACAACGTGAGACAACCAATGAACAGACACTCAGTAGGTAATGAAATCAGCTACGAACAGGAACAATGCGGACCGTATGAAACTGAGAATCACTGCATGAGCGCACAGCCTGAGCCTACTATTCCTCCTTGGCTCGAAAGACCACCGTGCTCCCCAATTAATCCCCCCATAAGAACAAGAGCCCAGGAGCTTCCATTTGGAAAGCTTTCTTGGGAAGACTTTGAGAGGCTGTGTCTGCGTTTAGTCCGAAAGGAAGCTACCGTGGAGGAGTGCCGGCAGTACGGCACGCCCGGTCAAAGACAGGAAGGAATCGACATCTATGCCCTGAGGAGGCTCACTCCGAAATATACGGTCTATCAGTGCAAACGTGTTAATAATTTCGGCCCCGCCAAAATACGAAATGCTGTTTCCAAATTTCGCAAGGGGAAGTGGATCAGCAGGGCAGAAGCGTTTGTCCTGTGCACAAAGGAAAGCCTGCGTTCAACTCAACAAACCGAAGAATTGGAGAACCAGCGTGAAATTCTCAAACAAACAGGAATAAAGCTGCGAACATGGGATAGCGAAAAACTTTCCTTAAAATTAAAGGAGTTTCCAAAGGTTGTTGATGACTTTTTTGGGAGAGCATGGGTAGCGGCATTTTGTGGTCAGAAGGAAGCGGAGAGTCTCGGAAAAAGACTGAAGAGAGATGAGGTTGCCGAATTTCGAAAGAAATTCGCATTCTTTTACAAGAATATATTCAACACACATGATCCCGGGCTTCCTATTACCACGGTGGGCCAAACCGCTTCGCCGGCATTGGAAGAAAGATACGTTATCCCAGACGTACGCCAGGGGCACTACATTCCTGTGACAGATCGCAGGGAAGTAAGTGTAGTTCCAGTTCCCGAGGAAGAGGTAATGAACACAGCTTTCAACGGTGAAACCGTAGGAAGTAGCCCCCCCAGAACTGGAATGCATCCCTCACCCGCCGTATACGATGAGCGGCAAGATGTTGAGAGCTGGCTCGCCGCCGCACCGCGGAGTATCATCCTTGGCGGCCCAGGGAGCGGCAAAAGTTCGCTTCTGCGTTTCGTGGCAATCGACCTGCTACAAGAATTGCCACGGCTAACCATTTTACCACAGAAGTGGAGTGACTTCCTTCCTGTGTGGGTGCCGTTTGCCTTATGGACAAAGATGATCTCTGAATCAGATGACGATGCATGTTCCTTGAGCGCCTTGTTACGCAGCTGGTTAAGACGTTGGAATGAGGAGCGGCTTTGGTTCTTGGTCGAACAGGCCCTAGAAGACGATAGGCTCCTGTTGCTCGTGGATGGTCTAGACGAATGGACGAATGAATCGGCAGCCAAAATCGCCTTGGACCAACTTCAGGTTTTCATCCGGCAACGCGACGTTCCGGCAATAGTGACCAGTAGGCCCCGTGGATTTGATCGCCTTAGGATGGCAGAAACAGGCTGGCAGATAGGGCAGCTAAGTGGTTTTTCCGGGACTCAACAAAGACAGCTATCACGAATCTGGTTCGCCCATAGGCTGCGGAGCCTACGCCAAGACTCAACCCGAGAAGAAGACATCGAACGAAAGGTTGATACCGAAACCGAGGAGTTTCTCACCGAATTACACAAATCGGTCGACCTTAGAGAATTAGCAAAGGTCCCCTTATTTCTTTCCCTCTTGATTTATCACAGAATGCATAACGCCCGCCTTCCGCAGAATCGGTTTACAGCTTATGACTCACTTGTGGAACATCTAATCTTCACGCACCCAGAAAAAAGAAGAAGAGCAGCTACTCTTATTACTGAGGGTTTTTCCGAATTGAGCGACGATGATGTCAAGAGGATCCTCGCATATCTGGCGCATGAAATGCAAAAGCGCTCTCCACAGGGATCGATCCAGTACAACGAAGCACTGAAGATGGTCCAAGGCTATCTAATAGATTGTGACCAAGGTCTTGGCTTAGACCAGCATCAAGCGGCTCAGTATAGTAGGCAGGTTTTGGAATACGGCGAAGGTGCTATCGGCCTTCTTGTGAGAACCTCACCCAAGGAAGTCGGTTTTTTCCACGGGGTGTTTCGGGAGTATTTGGCAGCGTATGACCTATCTCGCATACCTTTGGCTGAGCAATTATCGGCTATTGAACTTCTCTGTACCGACCCACAGTGGTACGAAGTTATCCTTGGGTTGTTTCACCTCACCAGCCGCGCGGAAGACATCAAGCACTTCGTGAACTGCATCCGAACGAAGAGGGAGGCAGCCAATCCGGTCGAGCGCTACCACATCGATCTTCTTCTGTGTGAGGCTGCCTTCGGTGATTTCAACTGCCCGGTCGGCTTGGCTAGAGAACTCGCGGGCAGAGCATTTGAGGAAGTTGAGCTCGGGTCATGGATGCCTCGCCGTGAGCGTGTCCTTCAACATATCCTAGACGGACTGCGCTCGACGAAGCTCAACGAACTGGTTAAGTCGAAGCTCAGGACTTGGTTCCCGTGTCGAACACGATGGCGAGAGGACATCTTCAAAGCTATGGCAAGCTGGGTCAGAGTTCCTGAAGTTGTCGAGTGTTTGTGGAAAGGTATCCATGATGAAAGCCCGAGCAACCAACGTACTGCTGGACGAGCTTTGGCTGATCTCGCGTCAGGTGATTCAGAAATCGCTGGGCGCATAGCGTCCCTCGCACGCACGGCTGTTGACCCTAAGACTCGAGCCGCTGCAATCGAAGCCTTGTCGTATCGTTGGCCGAACCACAAGGGTCTTGAAGAAATCTTAGAAACAGCTCGACACTCGATGAGCCCAGAGCTGCGTCTAACTGCCATATTGGGTGATATACAGAAAGACAGACAAACCGAGAAAGACCGCAAGGAATTAATTCGCCTGGGATCTTGGGGAGCGGGAATCGACTATGCCTGGCGTGCCGATGTTGCTTCGGCGCTTATGAGCGGGTGGCCGAGATCTCCTGAGACCAAGGAAACCTGTTTTGGAATCCTGCATCGACAGACACAATACCAAGCATTACTAGATGTAGAACTTGCGATGAGAATCTTGCTGGAAGGTTATCCACAAGATGAGGATGTGGCCCATTTCTGTACGGATGAGATCCGGCACAAGCAATATTCATTTGGTTTATCAACCCATGATGTTTGGCGTTTGATTAGCCAGAACTTCAGAGATCATCCTCAGATTGTCGCGGCAATCGATGAGTGGTTACCCAAGCAGAAGTATCGTGAACCTGAAGTGGCATCCGCGGCCCTAGTGGGACGTACTCCGCGGGCTAAGTCGACACTTCTATCATCGCTCACCTCGTCCGTTCCCTGGTGGTCTGCGGGGGCCTTAATTGAAGGCTGGGGAATGCAGGATAGTGAGGTCGCGGAAAAACTCAAGCAGATCGCGTTCGGTCCGGCTGCCGTGGCATCACAAATGGGGCATCTCCTTCCGAAGATTATCGAGGATAAGAAGAGGTGCCGGAACAGGCTCCTTGAGGTACTCCGAGACAGGAACTGTGCGCGTCCGGATTTCGTGATGGCAGGCCTGAAGAGTTTGGGAAATACACGAGGCGATACTGAAGTTGTCGACACCGTCTTGGACGCGCTCATGAACCCTTCGGATACTTCGAGTTGGCATCGTTGGTATGTTGTTGGACACTTGGTCACAGGTTATTCATGGGACAAACGGGTGAAGAAACTCGCCGCTGCAGAACTGTCAAAGCGTAATGGTTGTTATGCGGCCGTAGCGAGCGCCTACCCGGCTGATGAGGAGATACGGAAAAGGATCCTTGAGATTGTCTGTCCCCTGCCTGTTCCCCTCCGGGCAATTATTGCCAAACATCTAGGAAGCAGTAATAATGAGGCACTCACTATGTCATTGCTCAAGCTCTACGACCATGAATGTGACCCCCAAGTCAAGACGCAAGCGTCCATAAGTTATCACAGACGGTTAAAGGCTTCGGGCCAAGATACAAAACCAGCGGTCAAATCATTGTCTGAGAGTATTGTGTGTTATGGGCCCGATCACGAAGAACGCCGACAGGCCGCATTCTGCGGCCTCGTGACACTAGGCCGACTGGACGTCATGGTTAATGCCAAGGAGAGAATAGGACCTGATAGACTCTGTGCTATTTACATCGTTCCTGTACTTTCACCTAATATTCCGCTCCTGAGGCATATTCTCCAGAATTGGGACCACATCAGAAATGCCCTAGGCGATGAATTCTGGCCAAGAATGTCTAAGTCCGGTTCAGGCGCACTGCACCTTTGGGATGCACTGTGCTTATTTGCGCACGAATATTCTTCCCCCCGCGATGAAGCGATTCGTTTTCTCGAGACTAATAAGAAACGAACGGACAGGCCGAACACATTGCGTTTTCTTGCTAGAGCGCGCCCTAAGAATCCCTTGCTTCTGCAGTATTGCCTGAAGGCTCTGTATATCGGCGATGACCAACGAGACTGCTCGGGAGAAGGCGCGCTACTACTCGCACTGAAACTCCTGGGTACGCACTTTGGCGGTGATGCTGACGTCTTGGCACATATTACATCGGGACATGCCAAAGACCATGTCTACGAAAAGGTAATTCTAGCACTTTGTGAGGGTTGGCCACAAAGTGAGGAACTAGAACGCATTCTTGCGATGGCGAAGACGCAGAGGCGTCCTCTCAGTGACACCACTACTTTCCGGGTTCTTTGCCTGAAGGGGACGAGTCGGAATGTGTTTAGTGATTTTATGGCAGTCCTCTCAAACCCCGAGACCCACGATAGATGGTACTCGCAAGTCGTGACCGGTTCTATTCTCCGTCGTCTTCGAGCAGATGATAGCCTCCACGCAATGGTGACCGAACGTCTGCAGAAGAGCCCAACGCCATCCGAAAAGGTGACGATTATTAGACTTATTGCTGCCACCCGAGGTGTGTCAGCGGAACTCACAAATTGGTGTATCGCGGAAATACAACGTCAGTTAGACGGTGCAGAATCCCCGGAGGTAGGTTTTGATTTGACCACAGGCGAGCTGAGGCCGGTTGCACATTGCCTACTGGATGTGCTCAGCCAGCCAACAGTTACTCTTTAACGAACGCCTTAGTAACACTGACCCACCGATTTTTCAGCTGTGCAGATACTCATAGCCAAGGAGATTAAGGTATTCTTGGTGATTTGTCACACCCAACAAGAATTCTGGCAGGCAGGTTATGAAAGGTCACAGTGAAACAACTAGAATACCTATAATTGGACGACTCAAACCCATGACCTTATAGAGCGTCCTCTATGTCAGGAACAAGCGTCTTGGCTTCAATCATTTGTTTGATCTAGCGAATGAAGAGGCACCTCCCGAAAAAATAGACGAGGTTACTGAATGTCTGTTTCCGAAAGAAAAAGGGAAACCTACCCCCCAAGTTCAGGACAGGCACTTCTGGAAGATAGAGGGTGAGAAGTTTATCAGCAGGGAGGAAAGGGTTGAGGTAGAGATAGGACAGTGTTTAACAGGGCTGGCAAATTCAACATAATAACTGGACCGGTTCTAGGGAAGCAAGTCACTTACCTTGCGCTGCTTCCCCGTTATCTTCTCCTTTCCCTTTCTCATTTCTAAAATCAACTGTCTTCTTCTCTTTATCGGTATAATGCCAACTTTTTGGCATCACGACATCAGCCGTATAACCACAGACGACACATTTAAGCTGATAATATTCTTTACCCCTATACACGTATACATTAACATCGGACTCCTTTAGCTGACCTTTCTCTATTGCAGACCATACCTTCACCTCACTACTCTTAACGCTCCCCGAGGAGCTATGATCGTGAGTGCCATATAAAAACAACTGATGCCCACAATTAGGACAAAGAGATAGGACCTTGCTTAATGCGTCAATAAGAGATTGAAAATCCTCTTTGGCGACCATCTCTTTCGTCTCAGCTTCTCCTGGATCCTGAGTAACCTCATCTTTCTTCTCACTGTCCCCTTTCTCTTTACTCAAAACACTTACAACTCGAGAAATAGGGATTTCCATCAACCTAGCTTTCGCAACCAAATTTTCATACGTATCATCGGAAACATGAACTGTCTTTCCCATTGTCTTACCCCCTTTCATAAATCATTTTTTAAATAAGTAAGAACGTTACTCTTTTAATCACTCATGCATAACATGATTAACGAGAATCTCTCTGATAGAGGATTACATCGCTCACTAATTCCATAACTGATTAAATCACTCATTACATTACTCACGTGATTATTCATCAAGAATTAGCCCAAAATCCTCATATTTGCCAGGCTTAATGTTAACACTTAGAGAAAGCGCTAAATAGTCGTATCGTAGCGAGATTTGCCTCACAGACCAATGAGATATTTATTTTTTCGCCCCTTTTAACTTCTTTTCCAAAGCACCTAGACGCCAATCGATCGCGTCCAATTTCCATAAGATTCGACCAAGAAAGTAAGGGATAACATGCTTTAGATCATCATTTATTTGGAGATGGCGACTCTTACATCGTGGGCATTGCGGTGCTTTGGATAGGCTATGCCAGCTATACCCGCAGTCTTTGCACTTAGCGCCTATGCCTAGTTTCGTATGCTCGGTCTTCGGCCTTGACATACCGCCCCCTTTCTAATTTCTCTTTGACTACAAATATAGTATATTATCACATGTGTGTCAATACCTTATTTTAAAGGATTATTTCACAACCAGGTAAAATATTATCACAATAAGAAATACCGTATTAGTTTAATAAATAGAGCATATTCACATCTATTTAATATTGACCTAATAAACAGGGCATGCTTACCCTTATTATTCTGTTGTCCTCTTCTGTATAAAAGTAAGACATTGAGTACCTGCCTTAAACTGCCGGCTACCTCGTCCCGAGACCATCATTCCGTTGACTCTAACCTAAGAAGTGGTACAGTTTAGTCGGTGCAGGTCGATGAGGATATGAGAATGCCGAAACAGTCCTTCGAGAATGGAAACGCGTTCTGTGAAAACATCTTATCCCCACTCCTAGAAAATTGTATACTTGTTGAGTATTATTTTATCGACGGGAAACTCAGCGAACTACAGGAGGCCTTTGACTACAAAATCCTAGTTATCACTCCAAATGCAATCGATATTCAATTCCCCTGCCATTATATTTCCAGTGCCCAAGACATCTCCTTTCTTGAGTGTTTACTACTAAGAGAGGTCATCAAAAACATAGACGACTTCCAGACCTTCGTTTTCGGTGCCCGATTTGGCGCAAGAGTAAACAGGGGAGCTAATGGCAAGATCCTCAGTTCCTTAGAGGTTTTGTTATCAAAAGACAACGACTTGATGGATCAGTTACTAAGAAATCTTGCCAACGTTAGTCCCCGATACCTTCTATTTGATGATATAGAGCCTATTATTCCTCCCTTTATGATATGGGACTATCTGAAAGGATATGACGGATTATTACGCAAAGAAGAATCACTGGACGATGAGGAGAGGCTCCATCCGAACGACATATTACGATCGGTAATAGAAGATATCGGGATTGGAAGGCTCCTGACCCTCCCCGAACTATACCCAAAGACTCGAAGGCGAGGTGTCTCGCTCGGCCAGGTGGATGCCTCAAGAATCTTGCTCATGCAGAATGCCGTAAAGCCTCCTTCTAGAATCAGGCCGACAATAAACCCAAACTCGATTATCGTACCTTGGACTGCGTTACCTGCCCGTCTTTTTACTTATGGGCCTATCCTAGATCTCATTAGTGCCTACATATCGAAAGGAACGGTAAAGTTGTGTCTGAACTGTGGCAAGCTATTTCGTCCCCGTAGTACTCCTCATAGTGACTACCTTAGAAAGAAACATGTCTATTGTTCCCGCGATTGTCAAAGAAGCGCTCAAGTGCAACGTTATCAACGCGGCAAAAAGCAGCGACCCTCCTCGGTACACAAGAATCCCAAGCTTCCCCTAAAGAATAATTAAATAACGTCCAATTTTTTTGATGCCTACCTCCTAAAATATATGTCCCCTCAAACCCCCAACTGGACCAATTTCTTACTAGGTCCCCCCAAGAAACGCATAACCCATAACCCTTTATTGGTCTGACGTACAGCGTTTTTATGTAGTATAATGTAGATAATCATAATTATAGGAATGTTAAATGTCATACGAGCGACGATCGAAAAATATATTTTGCAGGAAGAGTCCAGCTTCTGGTGATAATTTGGACTCCTTTGCCCCCAGCCAGCCCTATTCCATTCTGGATATCACAGAAGATCTCAGTAAATTGGAGACTTTTGAAAAAACGACAGGCAAATATAGACTGCCGCAGAGTGTCAAGCCATGCATATTAGATCTTCTGAGTGAACGTGCATCTATCCGAACACTTGAGAGCTGGAGAGTGCATTGTATTATCACCGGCGAACTCAAAAGAGTGGCTGAAACCTCTAATCAAATTCAAAAGAAACTGGAAAAATGGGGGAAGGCGACCTCCTCAGAGATTCTTACGGTCAAAAAACAACCAACTATCAATGGATACGTCTTGGACTCATCACCAACATAAAAGTGGGAAGATCATCGAGATTCAAAGAAGGAGATATTGAAAAGGTCGTCAACGATTACTGGACAGGTAAACTGCGAGTAAAGGCGAGAGCATTTCTTGACAATATGAAAATGTTAAAAAACCGTATATACAGTGAATAAAACTATGTTTTCAAACGAACAAATAACAAAATTCCAAGCCCTTTATAGAAACCATTTTGGCAGAGAAATCAGCCAGGAGGAAGCGTATGAAAAAGGAGCTAAGCTCGTTCGGCTAATGGAATTGACTTATAGACCAATGACCGAAGACGAGCATCAAGAACTATCGGAACGCCGCCGAGAAACTGGCGATTGATAAGAATAACAAAATAAATATTAAAAGGATAGAAAAATGAAAACAATTACAATCAGAGAATATCTTACCCGCAAAGGCATTATCTTTAAAGAACAAAATGGAGAAATAATAACCCGTTGTCTGTTCAATGACTGTGACAGTGACAGTAAGGGTAACGAAGCGCATCTTTATTTTGACTCCGAGACTGGACAGTACGAATGTAAGAAATGCGGAGAAAAAGGCAACAGCATAACCCTTGCCAAGCATTTCGGCGACAGCACCGATGATATTGCCCTACATCCGCGAAAACACAGGGAAAATACCCGAGAATATCTCGAGTTTGGTCCATCGTTGGTTAAAAAATGCCATCAAGACATTCCAGACCGAATCCGCCAGTATTTGAACGCCAGAGGCATTTCAGACCCAATTATAGAAGAATACAAGCTGGGATGGGGAAAGTTTTACGGTAGATGGTGGATTACTATACCCATCAAAGACATTGATGGTAATTTCATATTTTTCAAGTTAAGGCTAGACCCGGCTGTAGACACCAAGAAAAAGAAAATGACCTACCCCAAAGGAATTCGAGCTCAAATCTACGATTGGCAGACACTCAAAAACGTCACTGATAAACTAGTAATTTGCGAGGGTGAATTAGACCGCCTGCTCTTAATGTCCAAAGGAATAGCAGCAATCACTTCTACACACGGAGCAACGACTTTTAAGGAAGAATGGGTGAAAGATGTCCAGAAATGGCCAAAAATCTATGTCTGCTATGACAACGGTAGAGTTGGTGAAGAAGGGGCAAGGAGAGTATTAGAATTGGTGGGAAATGGCCCAGATCGTCAAACCTACAGAATCTCTTTGCCGGAGGAACTGGGAGAAGGTGGAGATATTACAGACTATTTTACCAAATTCAATGGCAATTCTGAGGATTTATTCAGCAAATATGCAAGAGCGTATCCAGAGAGAATTGACACTTCACGGTTTAGTTCGTTATCTTCTCAAGAGCTGACCAAGATCCTTGGCTTGACCATTAAGAAAGACGAGGAAAACAAACTACTAACCTTCCTGTGCCAACTTTCCGCTTACACCGAAAGTTCTCAATTCAATATTACCTTCAATGCTCCCTCATCGACGGGTAAATCCTATATTCCCATCGAGATTGCTCGGCTCTTTCCAAAAGAGGATGTGATTGTAACACTATACTGCTCTCCCACTGCCTTTTTTCACGATATTCCTGAATACGACAAAGAGAAAAAAAGATATGTGGTTGACTTATCCCGAAAGATTCTTATTTTTCTTGACCAACCGCAAACTCAGCTCCTGGAACGACTGCGACCATTACTGTCTCATGATAAAAAGGAGATTACCACAAAGATCACCGACAAGGATCAGAACTCTCAATTCAGAACCAAGACTATTTTGTTAAGGGGCTATCCATCGGTTATTTTCTGCACCGCTAGGTTAAAGATTGATGAACAGGAAGCGACAAGATTCCTTTTGCTCAGTCCCGAGACTAGCCAGGAAAAAATTAGAGAAGCAATCCACCAAAAGATTAAAAAGGAAACCGACGCAGGTGCCTACCAAGAAGGACTGAACAATGCCCCCGAAAGAAGACTCTTGAAAGAAAGAATACGAGCAATAAGACAGGAGAATATCAAGGAAATCAAGATAGATTCGCCAAAAGAAATTGAAGACAGGTTTCTTGAGAAAGACAGAATGCTCAAACCTAGAGATTCAAGGGATATTGGACGAATTATCTCCTTAATCAAATGTTTCGCTCTCCTGAACTTGTGGTTTCGAAAAAAAAAAGGTTCAAGTATCACAGCAAGTCATGATGACATTGATGAGGCTTTCAAAATCTGGGACGCAGTCTCTGAGAACCAAGAGCTTAACCTGCCGCCGTATATCTACGATCTCTACCATAAAGTTATTGTATCCGCTTGGAATGAGAAAAGCGGAAACAGTCCCCCAGGATTGGATGGAACGAATGCTGATTTAGGTTTGACCAGGCGAGATATAGCCCGAAAGTACTTTCAGGTTTACGAACGATTTATCCCAGACTGGCAGTGGCGACAACAGATTATTCCGATGTTGGAAACTGCCGGTCTGATAATGCAAGAACCAGACCCAAGTGACAAACGGAGAATACTAGTTTACCCTACCCCCTCACTCAATATATCCAAGAGAGCAAAACAATAGTGAGTTGGGGTGGGGGGTAAATAGTCCAAAACTATGGCTGCAAAAAAGAGAAGTAACAAAGAAATGCGTAGAAAGCGGACCTTGACTGAAAAAGAAGAGAGAGGTATTATTAACGAAATGACTGTTGAGGAAACCGAGGATTCTATGCGTAGAATAGTGCGTGTAGATATAGAGTCGGATGGGATAATGCAAAAATGGAGGGGGATTTGTTAGCCAAAATCAAATACTTCCTGTATGCCAGAAAATCGTCAGAAAGCGAAGACCGGCAGGTTCAATCGATTGAAAGCCAGGTAAATCGTTTGAAGCAAATTGCCAGAGACTTGAATTTAGATATTAGGCAAATTTACACAGAGGCAAAATCAGCTAAAAAGCCAGGTAACCGTCCTCTATTTGATGAAATGATCGAGCGAATTGAAAGGGGTGAAGCCGACGGGGTTTTATGCTGGCAGATAAACCGACTATCTCGCAATCCGATAGACAGCGGCAAGCTTCAATGGCTGCTCCAGCAAGGTATCCTTAAATCAATCCGAACAATAGATAGAGAGAATCTCCCCGATGATAATGCTCTGCTGTTTAGCATCGAGAGCGGAATAGCAAACCAATATATCATAGAGCTAAAGAAGAATACTAAAAGAGGCGTTGACAGTAAATTAGAAAAAGGTTGGTTGCCAAATCTTGCCCCCCTTGGCTATTTAAACGACAAAGAAGAAAAGACCATTATCAAAGACCCGGAGCGTTTTAATTTGGTGAGAAAAATGTGGGACATAATGCTCACTGGCAATTCTACTCCCCCGAAAATCCTAGAGGTCGCCAATAAAGAATGGGGTTTCAGGACCCGGAGGTTCAAAAGGATCGGTGGCAATGAATTATCAAGAAGCGGTATCTACAAAATCTTTACCAACCAGTTCTATGCAGGAATTATTAGATACGACGACAGGCAATACGAAGGAAAGCACGATCCGATGATTACCCTCGAAGAATATGACCGTGTTCAAATACTTCTTGGAAGAAAAGGTAAACCAAGACCTAAGAAACACACCTTTGCTTTTACGGGCTTCATTCGTTGCGGGGAATGCGGCTGTCTGATTACTGCTGAAACTAAGAAGAAACTCCTTCAATCTGGTGAAATAAGAGAACATATCTATTATCACTGCACCAGAAGAAAGAAGACGGTTAACTGCTCCCAACGGAAGGTAATTAGAGAAGAAGATTTGAGCCTGCAAATTGAAAAAGAATTGGAAAAATATACAATTCTGCCAGAATTCAGAGACTGGGCCTTGGAAGTGCTGAATCAATCAAATGATAGAGAAATCCAAGACAGAAGCAGTATTTATGAAATGCGACACCAAACTCTGGTAGAGACACAAAAACAACTAGACAATCTCACTAAGATGCGATACAAAGACTTAATCGACGACGAAACCTTTATTAGAGAACGGAATGGGCTTCAAAGCAAAATCAGCCGATTGAAAGAAGAATTAAGAGAGACCGAGGCCAGAGCTGAGAGATGGCTAGAATTGACAGAAAAGACCTTCAATTTTGCCACTTATGCACGTAAAGCGTTTTTATTGGGAGATTTGCAGACCAGGAAAGAAATACTGATGGCATTAGGTCAGAACCCAACCATAAAAGACGGAAAACTCACCATACAAGCGAATGAATGGCTCCGACCTATTGTAAAACGGTATCCCGCTTTACAGAAAGAATACTTAAGGTTAGAACCAACCAAAACACCTATAAACAAACAAAGAACAGAGGCTCTTGCCTCCATTCGTGTACGCTGGCTCCCCGGGCAGGACTCGAACCTACAACCTAGTGGTTAACAGCCACCCGCTCTACCATTGAGCTACCGAGGAAACTATTAACTATTATACAACAAATATAAAAAAAGGCAACCTCACTGG